>BNJS01000763.1_pt1 | contig 107737 bp, 124 predicted proteins | sample 8540461 | NCBI WGS metagenome assembly BNJS01 (sample SAMD00202454, study PRJDB9452) | human saliva metagenome | isolation source: human saliva | place: Japan
GAATCTGAATTGTTGGTTTGGAAATAAACCTTTAAAATAACGTTAATTCATTTTTTCAGACGGCCTCTTGCCCATTTGCAGGCCGTCTGAATATTTTATTCAAGCCGTTACGGATGTTTTCATGATTAGTCTTTCCAAAATGCTTGACCGGCCGATTGCGCGCGATGGTCGGAAGTTTGATGTTTCTCTCTTGTGGATGGTCGTCTTAATGACGGTCTTCAGCCTGATTATGATTTATTCGGCTTCTATTGCGTATGCGGCATCGGAAGGGGGCAGCCAGTTTTCTTTTGTGTCTAAGCAGGCAATGTTTATCCTGTTTACGGTGGCCATATGCTTGCCGCTTTTCCTGCTGAAGATGAGCTTCTGGCGGCGGATTATTCCGTTTTATTTTGCTGTTTCGGGTTTGCTGTTGTTGCTGGTGTTGTTTGTCGGCCGTGAGATTAACGGCGCGACGCGCTGGATTCATATCGGACCGCTCAACCTGCAACCGACTGAATTTTTCAAATTGGCGACGGTCTTGTATTTGTCCAGCCTGTTTACGCGCCGTGAAGAAATGTTGCGCGATTTGGATTCTTTGGGTTGGTCGTCTTTGTTTACCGGTATTGGCGATTTGGTGTGCAGTCCTTTTAAAAGTGAAGCTCGGGTAAGGGTAAAGGAACGTTTCCGCAAGTTTAAGACCTTGATTCTGCCGATTATGTTGGTGGCGGTCGGTTTGGTTTTGATTATGGGTCAGCCGGACTTTGGCTCGTTTGTCGTGATTGTCGTGATTACCATGGGTATGCTGTTTTTGGCAGGCTTTCCCGTGGAAGTATTTTGCCGTATTGGTGGCGACCGTTGTGAGCGGTATGGGCTTGCTGATTTTGGCTGCGCCTTACCGTATGGCGCGTGTGGCGGCGTTTTTGGACCCTTGGAGCGATCCGTTGGGTAAAGGCTATCAGCTGACGCATTCCTTGATGGCGATTGCGCGCGGCGGCTGGTTTGGCGAGGGCTTGGGTGCGAGTTTGGAAAAACGTTTCTACCTGCCTGAAGCGCATACGGACTTTATTTTTGCCGTTATCGGCGAGGAATTTGGCTTTGTCGGGATGCTGGTTTTGGTGTTCTGCTACGGCTGGCTGGTGTGGCGTGCGTTTTCCATCGGCAAGCAGGCGCGTGATTCGGGCTTGATGTTCAGCGCGTACATTGCCAACGGTATCGGTATTTGGATTGGTATTCAAAGTTTCTTCAATATCGGTGTAAACATCGGTATCCTGCCCACTAAAGGCCTGACTTTGCCGTTTATGTCTTACGGCGGTTCGGCTGTCTTTTATCATGCTGGTGTGCGTTACTTTGTTATTGCGCATTGATTATGAAAACCGCCAAAAAATGCGCGGTTATTCGGTGGAGTAAAACCATGAGCGGTAAAACTTTTATGCTGATGGCCGGCGGTACGGGCGGTCATATTTTCCCTGCATTGGCGGTTGCCGAGTCGCTGCAAAAGCGCGGCCATCATGTGATTTGGCTGGGCAGTCAGGATTCGATGGAAGAGCGTATCGTGCCGCAATACGGCATACGCTTTGGAAACGCTGGCCATTAAAGGCATCCGCGGCAACGGCATCAAGCGCAAGCTGATGTTGCCGTTTACGCTGTATAAAACCGTCCGCGCCGCGCAGCAGATTATTAAGAAACACCGTGTCGAGTGTGTTATCGGTTTTGGCGGTTTTCGTTACTTTCCCTGGCGGCTTGGCGGCAAAAATTTCCGGTGTGCCGATTGTGATTCACGAGCAAAATGCCGTAGCCGGTTTGTCCAACCGCCAACTGTCGCGTTGGGCAAAACGTGTTCTGTATGCTTTCCCGAAAGCCTTTCAACATGAAGGCGGATTGGTGGGTAACCCTGTCCGTGCCGATATTGCGGCATTGCCTGTTCCTGAAGAACGCTTGAAAACCGTCAAGGCCGTCTGAAAGTTTTGGTGGTGGGCGGTAGTTTGGGTGCGGATGTGTTGAACAAAACCGTTCCGCAGGCTTTGGCATTATTGCCTGAGGCGGCCCGTCCGCAAATGTATCATCAGTCCGGCCGCAATAAATTGGGCAACCTGCAGGCGGATTACGATGCGTTGGGTGTGCAGGCCGAGTGTGTTGAATTTATTACCGATATGGTATCCGCCTACCGTGATGCCGATTTGGTGATTTGCCGTGCCGGCGCGCTGACGATTGCCGAGCTGACGGCTGCCGGTTTGGGTGCATTGCTGGTGCCGTATCCGCACGCAGTGGACGACCACCAAACAGCTAATGCGCGCTTTATGGTGCAGGCCGAAGCTGGTTTGCTGTTGCCGCAAACTCAACTGACGGCAGAAAAACTGGCCGAAATCCTTGGCGGCTTGAACCGTGAAAAATGCCTGAAATGGGCAAAAAATGCCCGTACGCTGGCGTTGCCGCACAGTGCGGACGATGTGGCGGAAATTGCCATATCCTGTACCGAATAAGCAGGCAGACTTCGATTAAAGGCCGTCTGAAAAGTTGATTAAAGGCGTTTCAGACGGCCTTCATTGCTTTTGTTAAAATTCCTTTACAATAAAAGCATAGCGCAGAAGCGGATAGCCCTTTAAAATAACGCCTTTACGCACTAAAAACCAACCGGAACGCAACGTTATGATGAAAAATCGAGTTACCAACATCCATTTTGTCGGAATTGGCGGCGTCGGCATGAGCGGTATTGCCGAAGTTTTACACAATTTGGGCTTTAAAGTTTCCGGTTCGGATCAGGCGCGTAATGCCGTTACTGAGCATTTGAGCGCTCTCGGCATCCAAGTTTACCCCAGGCCATACTGCCGAACACGTCAACGGTGCCGACGTGGTTGTTACTTCTACTGCCGTCAAAAAAGACAATCCTGAAGTTGTTGCCGCGTTGGAACAGCAGATTCCCGTGATTCCGCGCGCGTTGATGTTGGCGGAATTGATGCGCTTTCCGTGATGGTATCGCCATTGCCGGTACGCACGGCAAAACCACGACCACCAGCCTGACCGCTTCTATTCTCGGCGCGGCAGGACTTGACCCGACTTTCGTTATCGGCGGCAAAGCTCAACGCCGCAGGTACCAACGCCCGTTTGGGTAAAGGCGAATACATCGTCGCAGAAGCCGACGAATCCGATGCCTCTTTCCTGTACCTGACCCCGATTATGTCCGTCGTGACCAATATCGACGAAGACCACATGGACACTTACGGCCACAGCGTTGAGAAACTGCATCAGGCATTTGTCGATTCATCCACCGTATGCCGTTCTACGGCAAAGCGTTTTTGTGTATCGACAGCGAACACGTCCGCGCGATTTTGCCCAAAGTGAGCAAACCTTATGCTACTTATGGCTTGGACGATACTGCCGATATCTACGCAACCGATATTGAAAACATCGGCGCGCAAATGAAATTTACCGTTCATGTTCAAATGAAAGGACATGAGCAAGAGCCGTTTGAGGTTGTTTTGAATATGCCAGGCCGCCACAACGTCCTCAATGCGTTGGCGGCTATCGGCGTTGCGCTGGAAGTTGGTGCATCGGTTGAAGCAATCCAAAAAGGCTTGCTCGGCTTTGAAGGTGTCGGCCGCCGCTTCCAAAAATATGGCGACATCAAATTGCCAAACGGCGGAACCGCGCTGCTGGTGGACGATTATGGCCATCATCCTGTCGAAATGGCGGCAACTCTGGCTGCCGCACGCGGCGCATACCCTGAAAAACGTTTGGTCTTGGCTTTCCAACCGCACCGCTATACCCGCACACGTGATTTGTTCGAAGATTTCACCAAAGTCCTTAATACCGTTGATGCGCTGGTGTTGACCGAAGTTTATGCCGCAGGCGAAGAGCCGATTGCCGCAGCCGATTCCCGCGCCTTGGCACGCGCCATCCGCGTATTGGGCAAACTTGAGCCGATTTACTGCGAAAACGTTGCCGACCTGCCGCAAATGCTGCTGAATGTTTTGCAAGACGGCGATGTTGTGTTGAATATGGGTGCCGGCAGCATCAACCGCGTTCCGTCTGCATTGGTGGAATTGTCGAAACAATCATAATAAACAGGCATATTGGCCTTTGAGGACAGATAGGTCGTCTGAACAATATTCAGACGGCCTGTATCAGTATTTAAGAAAGTGGAAATTATGCAGAATTTTGGCAAAGTGGCCGTGTTGATGGGTGGCTTCTCCAGCGAGCGCGAAGTGTCGCTGGACAGCGGCGCCGCTATTTTGGCTGCCTTGAAAAGCAAAGGCGTCGATGCTCATGCGTTCGACCCCAAAAGAAACCCCTGTTGTCTGAATTGAAAACACAAGGTTTTCAGACGGCCTTCAATATTCTGCACGGCACTTTCGGCGAAGATGGCGCGATTCAAGGCGCGTTGGAACTGATGGGTATTCCTTACACCGGCAGCGGCGTGGCCGCTTCTGCGCTGGGTATGGATAAATACCGCTGCAAACTGATTTGGCAGGCTGTGGGCTTTGCCTGTTCCCTGAGTTTCGCCGTATTGCATGACGACAGCGACTTTGATGCCGTTGAAGAAAAAAATTGGGCCTGCCGATGTTTGTGAAACCTGCAGCTGAAGGCAGCAGCGTCGGCGTGGTAAAAGTAAAAGAAAAAGGCCGTCTGAAAAGTGTTTACGAAGAGTTGAAACACTTGCAGGGCGAAATCATTGCCGAACGCTTTATCGGCGGCGGCGAGTATTCTTGCCCGGTATTGAACGGCAAAGGCCTGCCGAGCATTCATATTATTCCGGCTACCGAGTTTTATGACTACGAGGCTAAATACAACCGCGACGATACGGTTTATCAATGCCCGTCGGAAGATTTAAGCGAGGCAGAGGAAAACCTGATGCGCGAACTCGCCGTGCGTGGCGCGCAGGCGATTGGTGCGGACGGCTGTTCGCGCGTGGACTTTCTGAAAGATACAGACGGTAAACTGTATCTCTTGGAAATCAATACCTTGCCCGGTATGACCAGCCACAGTTTGGTGCCAAAATCTGCAGGCCATACCGGCGTGGATTTTGCTGATTTGTGTATTGAGATTTTGAAGACCGCTCATGTGGGATGATGCAGGCGCACTGGGTCGTCTGACCCGCCGGCTATTGTTGCTGATGACCTTTCTGCTGATAGGTTCAGGCATAGCTTGGCTTTACAATTCAAAATATTTCCCTGTGAAACAGATTGCCATTCAGGGTAAGCTGAAATATGCTTCCAGCAAAGAATTGCAAACCGTTGCACGAGAGCATATCAGGGGTAATATGTTCCGCGCCGATATTGATTCGGCGCAGGCCGCTTTTCAGGAATTGCCTTGGATTGACTCGGCAATGGTACGCCGCCGTTTTCCGGAAACCGTGGAAATTATCCTGACCGAGCGCGTGCCGGTTGCACACTGGCGCGCAGGCGGCTTGGTGGACAGTAAGGGTAATGTGTTTGCCGCAAGCCTGAAACAGGACCTGCCTATATTTGAAGGGCAGCAGGGGACAGGTAAAGACATGGTCAAACATTATGCGGACTTTTCCGGTATTTTGAGCCCGTTGAAGCTGACCATCAAAGAATTGATCTACACGCCGCGTTCGGCATGGCTGCTTGTATTGAACAACGGCATTACCGTGCGCTTGGGGCGTGAAAACGAAATCAAACGTTTGCAGCAGTTTGCCCAGATTTGGCCATCGCTGCTGCGTAAAAAACAAAGTCGTATCGAGTATGTCGATATGCGTTATAAGGATGGTTTTTCAGTCCGTTACAGGCCGTCTGAAAACCCTTCCGACAGTGAATAGCCGATTAGACGTGAAGCAATCTTGTTTCAAAAATAATCAAACCGTCAGTCAGACAACATAGCGAACGAGCAATTATGGAACAACAACAAAATAAATATATCAGTGCCTTAGACATTGGTACGTCCAAGGTCATCGCCTTAATCGGTGAGATTCGGGAAGATAACGAAATTCACATTGTTGGCTTGGGCCAAAGCCCTTCACGCGGCCTGCGTGCAGGTATGGTGACCAACATTGATGCCACTGCGCAAGCCATTCGTCAGGCGGTAGAAGATGCCGAGCTAATGGCAGATACCAAAATTTCCCACGTCGTCACCGGTATTGCCGGTAACCATATCCGCAGCCTGAATTCACAAGGCGTGGTCAAATTAAAGATGGCGAAGTATCGCAAGCCGACATCGATCGTGCCATCGAAACGGCCAAAGCCATCAATATTCCGCCTGATCACAATATCTTGCATACCGTGGTTCAAGAGTACATCATCGACAACCAACCTGGTGTGAAAGAGCCTATCGGCATGAGCGGCGTGCGTTTGGATACCCGTGTACACATCATTACCGGTGCGAACACTGCTTTGCAAAATATCCAAAAATGTATCCAACGCTGCGGCCTGCAAATGGATCAAATCATGCTTCAGCCTTTGGCAAGCGGTCATGCCGTTTTGACTGAAGACGAAAAAGATTTGGGCGTGTGCGTCATCGATATCGGCGGCGGTACAACCGACATCGCGGTTTATACCAATGGCGCCATCCGCCATACTGCGGTGATTCCCGTTGCCGGTGATTTGATTACCAAAGACTTGGCGCAAGCCTTACGTACGCCGCACAGTGCAGCCGAGTACATCAAAATCCATTACGGCGCCGCGATTCCGACTATGGACGGCTTGGATGAAATGATTGAAGTCCCTAGCGTTGGCGACCGTCAATCGCGTCAAATTTCACGCCGTGTATTGGCTGAAATCATCGGTCCGCGCGTAGAAGAAATTTTGGAATTGACGCTGAACGAATTGCGCCGCTCTGGGTTCCCTGAAGAAGTGTTAACTTCCGGTATCGTTTTGACCGGTGGTGCTTCTATGTTGACCGGTATTGTTGAGTTGGCGGAAGAAGTATTCAACCTGCCGGCGCGTATCGGTGTTCCACAAGAAATGGGCGGCGTATCCGAGCGTATCCGCAATCCACGCTATTCAACAGCGATTGGCCTGCTTCAGACGGCCTATGCTGCCGAAGAGGGTGAGCAAACCAGCCGAACCGGTGCGATTGCCCTGAATGATTCAGGCAAAAAAATGGGTCTGTGGGAAAAAATCCAAAGATTCTTCAGAGACAATTTCTGATAAAAGTTTTCAGGGCGGACTGTGTAGCAACCGTTTGTCCTGAATATTTAAGTGAAATTAAACGGTTTTAAATAATTGCCAAGTGGATAATTTAAAACTTGTATATTTTCTGTTAAAAAATGTAGTAAAAATATAACGCCGACAGCCGAGTGGTAAGAAGATTTTTGCCAGTATCTGGATACTTCTTATATAATACGGATAATGAGTTATTTTTGAACCGTCCTTATAAAGCGGGGCGCGGAGGATTATTGAATGGAATTTGTTTACGACGTAGCAGAATCAGCAACGAGCCCTGCTGTTATTAAAGTTATCGGTTTGGGCGGCGGTGGCTGTAATGCCATCAACAACATGGTTGCCAACACTATTCATGGTGTTGAGTTCATCAGCGCCAATACCGATGCGCAATCATTGGCTAAAAACAATGCGGCTAAACGCATTCAATTGGGTACAAACCTGACTCGCGGTTTGGGTGCCGGTGCAAATCCTGAAATCGGCCGTGCCGCTGCTCAAGAAGATCGCGAAGCCATCGAAGATGCCATCCGCGGTGCAAACATGCTGTTCATTACTACCGGTATGGGTGGCGGTACAGGTACCGGCTCTGCTCCTGTTGTGGCTGAAATCGCTAAAGAAATGGGTATCCTGACTGTTGCGGTTGTAACCCGTCCGTTTGCTTATGAAGGCAAACGCGTACATATCGCTCAAGCAGGTTTGGATCAACTCAAAGAGCGCGTCGATTCCCTGATTATTATCCCGAACGACAAATTGATGACTGCTTTGGGCGAAGACGTGACCATGCGCGAAGCTTTCCGTGCGGCAGACAATGTACTGCGTGACGCGGTTGCCGGTATTTCCGAAGTGGTGACTTGCCCTAGCGACATGATCAACTTGGACTTCGCCGACGTGAAAACCGTGATGAGCAATCGCGGTATCGCCATGATGGGTTCAGGTTTCGCGCAAGGTATCGACCGTGCCCGTTTGGCTACCGATCAAGCTATCTCCAGCCCGCTCTTGGATAACGTTACTTTGGATGGCGCACGCGGTGTATTGGTAAACATTACCACTGCTCCTGGTTGCCTGAAAATGTCTGAGTTCAACGAGATTATGCGTATCGTCAACCAAAATGCACACCCTGAAGTGGAATGCAAATTTGGTGCTGCCGAAGACGAGAGCATGAGCGAAGACGCTATCCGTATTACCATCATTGCTACTGGCTTTGAAAGAAAACGGTACTGACAACCAACTGCGCGCTGCTGCCCGTACCCAACAATTGGTACGCGGTGCGGAAGAAGCGCCTCAAGCTCAAAGCCAAAGCAGTGCTGAAAGCCTGGTTCGTACCAACCGCAATATCCGTTCTATGAATCTGACTGCGGCTGATTTCAGCAACCAGTCTGTACTGGATGACTTTGAAATTCCTGCTATCTTGCGCCGTCAGCAACATACTTCTGATAAATAATCAGGATCATGTATGAAAAGACCTGCCTTAAAGGCGGGTCTTTTTTATTAGTCAAAATAAACTTAAGGCCGTCTGAAAAGGTTTTCAGACGGCCTTAAGTTTTCAAATAAAGCAAATAACAAACTTACCCTTTATTTAGGATTTGCTTGTTTTCGCCCTCGCGACGCAACTCTTTGGGCAAGACAAAATACAATGCTTTCTTCTGTGCCTTCTCCTTCGCGTATGGTCTCGTGTCCCCAGTCTTGAATGGTTTGTAAGACTTCTCGGACCAAGACTTCGGGTGCGGATGCACCGGCAGTGACACCAACCTTGGTTTTGTTTTCAAACCATTCTTTTTTCAGATAGGAGGCATTATCGACCATATAGGCATCAACTCCTCGCAATGCGGCTACTTCACGCAAGCGGTTGCTGTTGGAAGAGTTGGGCGAGCCGACAACAATTACGATATCGCATTCTTCGGCCAATTCTTTAACGGCAGTTTGGCGGTTGGTTGTAGCGTAGCAGATGTCTTCTTTGTGCGGATTGCGGATATTGGGAAAGCGTTGGTTTAAAGCTGCAATGATGTCTTTGGTTTCGTCTACCGATAAGGTGGTTTGGCTGACGTAGGCAAGTTTGTCAGGATTTTTGACGTTCAGTCCGGCCACATCTTCCACTGTCTCAATCAGAAACATTTTACCCGGAGGTAATTGTCCCATCGTGCCTTCTACTTCGACGTGGCCTTTGTGGCCGATCATGATAATTTCGTAATCTTGCTCATCGAGGCGGGCTACTTCTTTATGGACTTTGGTTACCAAAGGGCAGGTGGCATCAAAAACGCGGAAACCACGTTGTGCCGCTTCTTCCTGTACGGCTTTGGATACGCCGTGAGCCGAGTAAATCAGCGTTGCGCCCTTTGGGACATCCGCCAAGTTATCGACAAAGACAGCACCTTTTGCCCGCAGATTGTCGACGACGAATTTGTTGTGAACGACCTCATGGCGGACGTAAATGGGCGCGCCGAATTCTTCGAGTGCACGTTCAACAATGCTGATGGCACGGTCAACACCGGCACAGAAGCCGCGGGGATTGGCAAGGATAATGGTTTTTTGAGTCATGTGTATTCCGTTTTCAGACGGCCTTTGTGTCGTTTGGAGGTGTTTTTTTGTGCAGCAATCCATCTATTACCAAGCAAACTGCGCCAACGCAGATAAAGCTGTCGGCAATGTTAAATGCGGGGTAGAAACCAGTTTTGCCAATAGAAAAGCAGAAAATCGACAACGTGGCCGTGAATCAGGCGGTCAACCACATTGCCAATCGCGCCGCCGATAATCATGGCAGCCCCCAGTTTGCCCCAGCGGCCAAACTCATCACGCCAGATAGCACGGGCCAAATACAGGCTGATAACGACTGCCAGACCTAAAAAGAAGAATTTTTGCCAGCCGCCTTGGTCGGCCAAAAAGCTGAATGCCGCGCCTGGATTATAGGCAAGGGTCAGGTCAAAAAAGTCTGGAATGATATTGAGGCGTTCGCCTTCGGTAAAGTGTTTCAAGATTTCCCATTTGCTCAGTTGGTCAAGAATGATGGCAACGAGGGAAAGTAAGAAAAAAAGGGCATTTTTGCAGAAGAGGATGAACTCATGTTTTCAGACGGTTTATGTAATAAAGGGCTTATTTTACCTGAAAGCAGGCTGGAAGTGTTTGCGATGGCATCGACGTTAAGGCCGTCTGAAAATAGAAACGCCGCCACTTGAATATATCAAAGGGCGGCGTGGTAAGTATGTGCGGGCTTATTGGTTTTTAAGCAATGGGAAGCCCAGTTTCTCGCGACTTTCAACGAATTTTTGAGCAACGATGCGGCTCAGTGCACGAATACGGCCGATGTAGGTTGCGCGTTCGGTAACGGAAATGGCACCGCGTGCATCTAAGAGGTTGAACGTGTGGCCGGCTTTGAGTACAAGCTCGTAAGCAGGCAGGGCAAGACTGGTGTCTTCAACTGCAAGCAGGCGTTTGGCTTGTTCTTCATAGTCGTTGAATTGGCGCAAGAGCCAATCGGCATCGCTGTATTCGAAGTTGTAGGTGGATTGTTCGACTTCGTTTTGATGATAAACGTCGCCGTAAGTGACGATGTTGCCATCAAGGGTTTTTGCCCAAACGAGGTCGTATACGTTTTCCACGCCTTGCAGATACATGGCGAGACGCTCGATACCGTAGGTGATTTCACCGAGTACAGGGGAGCAGTCGATACCGCCGACTTGTTGGAAGTAGGTGAATTGGGTTACTTCCATGCCGTTGAGCCAAACTTCCCAACCCAAGCCCCAAGCGCCGAGAGTAGGGTTTTCCCAGTCGTCTTCGACAAAGCGGATGTCGTGTACTTTAGGGTCGATACCCAATTCGCGCAGGGAGTCGAGGTAGAGGTCTTGAATATTGGCTGGCGCAGGTTTGAGCGCAACTTGGAATTGATAGTAGTGTTGCAGGCGGTTGGGGTTGTCGCCATAGCGGCCGTCTTTGGGGCGGCGGCTGGGTTGAACGTAAGCGGCAAACCAAGGCTCTGGGCCTAATGCGCGCAGGCAGGTGGCTGGATGCGAAGTACCGGCACCGACTTCCATATCGAAAGGTTGGATAACGGTGCAGCCTTTGTCTGCCCAGTAGTTTTGTAATTTGAAAATAATTTGTTGGAAGGTGAGCATGGTGGATGGAATAGGTTGGAATAAAGAGGGTATTTTACTGTTTTGAGCCTGTTTTGGATAGGCTGAAGGAAGCGGCGCAGTTTATTTGCCGTCCAACAGGTCTGAAAAGGGGTCGTCTTCTGAAGAAACGGTGTATTTTTCTTGTGCCCATTCGCCTAAATCAATGAGTTTGCACCGTTTGCTGCAGAAAGGGCGGTAGGGGCTGTCGGTGTTCCAAACGACTTCTTTGTGGCAGGTTGGACATTTTACAACAGGAGCGGTCATGCAGTTTCTTTCAGTGATTGTGCAATGGATTGATAGTATTGATGCAAGCGGGCAACCTTGATTTTTGCTTCTTCCATGCTATGGGTATTGTCCAATACATCGTCGGCATGCAGCAGTCTGTCAGTTCGAGAAGCTTGGGTGGCCATGATTTGACGCGTTTGTTCTTCTGAAAAACCATTGCGTTGGTGTACGCGTTCGATTTGGACGGACTCTGGAACATCTACAACCAAAATGCGGTCGGTCTCCGCTTTAAATGCCGGATTCTCAATCTAAAAGCGGTACATCGACAATGCCCGTAGGTGGAGGAGGCAAGTTGTTGTTTCTGCTGTTGGATTTTGTTTAAGATTAATGGCAGAAGCAGGTTTTCCAGTTGTTTTTTGGATTGAGGCCGTCTGAAAACCTCTTCCCGTAAAGCCATACGATTCAGACGGCCTTCATGATCAAAAACCTCATCGCCGAAAAGCTGGCGGATGGTCAGGAAGGGCTTCGCCGTTTTCAGCGGTCAGTGAGCGGCTGATGGCATCGGCATCGATAATGGGTACGCCAAGTTCGGAAAACATTTGGGCGATAGATGATTTGCCGCTACCGATACCGCCGGTCAAGCCTATCCATAATGTCATTATCGGAATCCTGATTGTACGAGCCACCATTGTACCAGTTGGGTAATAGGTGCATTGGCAACCAAAATAATCCATCCTGCCACAGCAAGGCTGGGACCAAAAAGCAAAATATTGACCTTTACCGACGCGGGCGATGAGTGCGCCCACCAGTCCGACTAAGGCAGCCATGAAGATCAGAAACAGGCAAATATTCCCTACGCCCAGCCATGCCCCGAGCGCGGCCAAAAAGTTTGAAGTCGCCATTGCCCATGCCGATTTTTACCGGTCAGAAGTTTATAGACGGCGCATAAAGTATAAAGGCTCATATAGCCTGCGATTGCGCCCTCCAAACGGCTGAATGTAGGGGCACGAATGTGTCATTCAGATTAAACAGCAGGCCGATCCAAATTAGGGGCTGAGTCAGGCTGTCGGGCAAATATTGTGTATCGGCATCGATAAAGGTCAGCGCAATCAATATGGCAGTCAGAATTAATCCGCCAATAGTCGCCCATGACCAGCCGTATTGCCACGCGACAATACCGAATAAGACACCTGTCAGCAGCTCAATCAGCGGATAGCGTATGCCGATCGCGGTTTTGCAGGAGTGGCATTTCCCGCCCAGTAAAAACATAGCTGAGGATGGGGATGTTTTTGCCAAAGTTTGACTGGGCTTTTTGCATTTTTGGGCAGCGTGAATCCGGTTTGCGCAGATTAAATGGCTGTTTTTTTCTTCATCTGTCAGCTCGATGCCCAAATGCTCTTTAGAAAATTGTGTCCATTCGCGTTCCATCATTATCGGCGTGCGATAAATGACAACGTTTCAGAAAAGCTGCCAATCAGCAATCCCAAAAATAACGGCTAAAGGAATAGCGAATGGCGCAAGAACGGAGAGGGCATCGATGGCAGAGTAAATACTATCAAGCATATCAACCTACGACATTACCCAAGTTAAACAGCGGCAGATACATGGCAATCAGCAAGATACCGATGAGCGAACCCAATACCACCATGATGATAGGCTCCATCAAGTGAGACAATCGGGAGACGGAGTTGTCTACTTCATCCTCGTAGAATTCGGCTGCTTTGTTCAGCATATCGTCCAAAGAGCCTGATTCTTCGCCGATGGCCGCCATTTGGATCACCATATTGGGGAACATATCAGTACTTTGCATACTGGATGTCAGCGACAGACCTTGGGTTACCTTGGCGCGGATGTCTTGAGTGGCTTCTTCATAGAGAATATTACCGGATGCGCCTGCAACTGAATCTAATACTTCCACCAAAGGAACGCCGGCTGCGAAGAGGGTAGAAGTCGTACGCGCCCAACGGGCAATGGTTGCTTTACGGACAATGGTGCCAAAAACAGGCAGTCTCAAAATCAAAGCATCGATTCGTTTTTGGAAGGTAGGCGATTTTTCATGGAGTTTGTACAGGCCGAAGGCGGAAACAATCAAAAGGATGATCATAATCCAGCCATAGTCGACGAATAAATCGGACAAGCTCATGACAAGTTGGGTAAGCCTTGGCAGCTCTGCACCCATATTGGCATAAACTTCTTTAAAGGCAGGCAGTACAAACATCATCATGATGAAGATAAGCGCAATCGCCACCACGATAATGGCAATCGGGTAGGTTAGTGCGGTTTTAACTTTTTTCTTAATGGCTTGGGTTTTTTCTTTATAGACAGCCAGTTTGTCCAATAAGCTTTCCAGTACGCCGCCGGACTCGCCTGCGCTGACCAGATTGCAATAGAAACGGTCGAAATATTTTGGATATTTGGAGAACGATTTACCCAATGCGCTGCCTTGTTCGACATCGGAGCGAACCTGCATCAGCATTTCGGTCATGCTCGGATTGGAGTGGCCGCGCGCAACGATTTCAAAAGCCTGCATCAGCGGTAAGCCTGCCTTCATCATCGTTGCCAGTTGGCGGGTGAATACTGTAATGTCTTCTTGGGTAATACGGCGTTTGCGTGCGGTTTTGACTTTGCTGATGCGCAAAGGGCGAATGCCTCTGCGTTGGAGTTTTTTGCGTGCTTCTTCTTCGTCTTTGGCAACTACTTCACCACGGACAAGACGTTCGGTCTCGGTATTTTTTCCTTCAAATGTAAAACGCTTGCCTTTGCTTCTTGAGCCGAACAGACTTCTTTTTTGCTCTGCTTGAGCCATGAGTTATCCCTTGTTAGTAAGAAATAAAGCGGACTGTTTCCCCATGCCGCTTTATTTTAATTTTGAAAATATGGCAGTTTAGTCATTGGTATGAGCAGTCACTTCTTCCAACGAGGTCAGGCCTTGCATGACTTTCATGAGGCCGGCACGACGCAAGTCTACCATGCCTTCCTGATAGGCCATGTTCATGATATCAACTTCCGTACCGTTGTTCATAATGACTTTTTGCATTTCATCGCTGACCGGCATGACTTCATAAATGCCGACGCGGCCTTTAAAGCCTTTGCCGCGGCAGCTGTCGCAGCCAACCGGGCGGTAGAGTTTCCAATCTTGAGCCAAGTCCGCATCGGTAAAGCCGGCTTTTTTCAATGCCGGAACCGGCGGGCGTTCAACTTCGCGTTTGCAGTTTGGACACAGTCTGCGCAACAGCCTTTGCGCCATAATCAGGCTGACCGAGCTGGCGATATTGAAAGGCGCTACGCCCATGTTCAAAAGGCGGGACAGCGTGGCCGGTGCATTATTGGTATGCAGGGTAGAGAAAACCATGTGGCCGGTTTGGGCGGCTTTTAATGGCGATGTCGGCGGTTTCTAAGTCACGAATCTCACCGACCATAATAATATCAGGATCTTGACGCAAGAAGGATCGGAGTGCAGCGGCAAACGTCAGACCTTGTTTTTCATTGACGTTGACTTGGTTGACGCCCGGCAGGTTAATCTCGGCCGGATCTTCTGCCGTCGAAATGTTCACATCTTCCGTGTTCAAAATACTCAGACAGGTATAGAGCGAAACGGTTTTGCCCGAACCTGTCGGACCGGTAACCAACACCATGCCGTAAGGGCGGTTGATGGCTTCCAACAGCATTTCTTTTTGGAAAGGCTCTAAGCCTAGCTGGTCGATATTGAGCGATGTACCATCGGAATTTAGGATACGCATCACCACTTTTTCGCCAAACAATGTCGGCAAAGTGCTGACACGGAAGTCAATCGGACGGCCGTGTTTATGGAAGGCAATTTGAATTCTGCCGTCTTGCGGAATACGTTTTTCGGAAATATCCAAACGCGCCATCACTTTGATACGCGATGCCAATTGGCCGCGCACGGCGACAGGCGGCTGTACGACTTCACGCAATTGTCCGTCCACACGGAAACGAACGCGCGCCATTTGTTCGTAGAATTCAAAGTGGATATCCGATGCGCCAGCGTTCAGGGCATCGGATAAGGTTTTGTGGATGAAACGGGGGATAGGGCCGTCTTCAGCTTCTTCATTGTCGATATAAAGCGATTGAGATTGCTGCGTTGCTTCATGTTCGTCGTTGATTTCTTTCAGAATGGTGGTCGAACGTTGACCCAGCCATTCCAGCAATGAGCTGAGCTGGTCGTCGGGAACCACGACCAAGTCGACACTTAAACCTGAAGCAAAAGCGATTTTTTGGAAGTTTTGGATTTGGGTCGGATCGGATACGGCGAAATAAACCTTGCGTCCGCGTTTGAAAATCGGAATGCAACGGTTTTGCACCATTTGCTCTTCCGTCAGAATGTCGCTGACTACATTATTGCGCGGGTAGTAGCGCAAATCCAAAAGGGGATAGCTGAATACGCGCGCGACTAACTCTCCCAAAGCTTTAGGGGAGATGATGCCGTCTGAAAACAGGTTGGGCAGGATTTCTTTGCCCGATTGTAAAAGGCTGTTGTAATGTTCCGCTTGTTGATTTGAGATGGTCTGGCTTTGAACCAAAACACGCAATAATCCGACACTCATTTTATTTTCCGTTTCTTGTGCAGTTTTCCCTTTAATTTAGAGGAAAGCCGTATTATTTTATCATTATTATGATTAAAGCATATATTTAATTATGCAAATCTGCTTAAGTTGCAAAGACATGCTTCTGCTTTAATTGTATTTTTATTTCAGACGGCCATTATAAAGCAAGGAGAATAGGCGTTAAACTCGATATTTTTGGATTATGATGAAAAAACAACAATTTTGTCGTATGAATCCAATCAATAACGAAATTATATTTCATGTTGCTATTGCTTGTTTGGAGATGGCAGAAAAGGTTGTTTTGATGGACAGACGGTTGGAATTTGAAATATGAAAAGGCCGTCTGAAAAGCGGAAACACATAATTTCAGACGGCCTCTGTTTTTGATTCTCTTTTGGTTCTCTTATCCGTAAATCTTAGTTCGGATTTCAACAAGTGCATTGATTGCCAAACTGGTGTTTACAGCTTCCGGCAGATCGGACTGGGCGAACAAATTTTCTACTTCGTTAATCAATGTTTCTGCACGCGCCAACAGTTCATCGTAAGGAAAAGGAACCGCGCTTGATGGCCAGCAATTCGTCACGATTGGGACGGCGTGGACGGATTTCGCCATGAAGGGCAATATCGCGCGCGGTTTCAAGCAGGCGGAAAGGTGTGCATCATATTTTTTGCATCGTAACCGTGACCGTGCGCCTGCGTGCCTTGATAGCGCGTTTCGTTGCGTTCTGTCAGCCATTGTTGATAAGAGGCATATTCGCGGCAGTAGCTGCTGTATCCGTCTTGGTTGAAGGACAGATGGGCAAGCGGTGTTTCGCCTTCTGGAATGGTGCTGAGTGAAAGCGTTGTGGCTTCGGGTTTGGGTGCAATACCGTGGTAGCCCATCGTGCCGTCGGCATCGTAAAACAGGGCATAAAGTTCTCGGGCGTGGGCTATTTTGATTAAGCCTACACGCCTTTGCTCCATTCCGCGTTGTGTAAGCCAGTACTGTAACGGTACGGTTTGCCTGCCTTCTATGATGTGGCAGAAATCAAGGATGCTTTTCTTTTCAGACGGCATCGGATTGCTGATTTTTTTATTCAATCCCCGTGCTTTTTTGATTTGTCCGTAGGCATAGCCTGCAAAACTTTGCTGGCAGGTTTTGGAGATAAACCATTCGGTTTTGAACGCATCCATCAATGGCGAACGGTATCGCACACAGTCAGAGGGGGAAGCCAGCAGCTCCAGCGTGTTCGGATTGCTTTGCAGCAGCAATTCGATAAACCGTCCCAGTTCGTAATACACAATATCGTTGGTTTCATTGCTGATTTGCGGGATGTATTCCATGCCGTAAAACATGGATTTGGGCAGGTAAAACACGCCTTTGATGTCGGTATCGGACTCGGGCGTTACCAAACCGTAGGCGCGGCTGCCGGATACGGCTTCAAGCAGAATCAGATTTCTGCGTGTGCAAGTCTTCGAGGGTCAGCATATTCAGACGGCCTTTTACGGATAAATGGTTGCCAAGGTGGAACGGAACAATTCGTTCAAAGGCCCGCTATCGGCAAGTTCGGCAGCAGGGGCAGATAAGGCAGAAACTTCGTTATATAGGTCAACAGTCAGCTTTTGCAGCTCTGGCGATAATGTGTGCAGATAACTTTCGTTCTGCTCTGCTTTTAATGCAACCAGATCAGTAATTTGGGTAGCACAATCGGTTTGCCACTCATTCATCAACTCAACCAAAGTCATTGGCGGAATACCGCCTTGTTTCACTGCCCAGCGTGCCGCCAATAAAGGGCGCAAGACGTAAAACCATTTCTTCAATTTAATCGGCTGAGCCAAATCCATGGCTTTCAAAGCATTGCCGGCGATACCGCGATAATGGTGCAACAACGCGGCGGCTTGGACGTATTGGGGCGCAAGTTCGTTCAGACGGCCTATGAATGCCTCATCTTGTGTATAAACAATCGGCGAACGCAGCCATTCCAGCAATACGGCATTGCTTTTTCTCAACAGGCGCAAAGCCTTGCGGATGTCCCAGCCGCCTACGTCAAACCATTGGTTTTCAATAAATTCAAACGTATCTTTTGCTTCATCAATTTGCAGATAATGTTCTTGGGGTCGGATATAAATGGCGCGAACGTCATAATCGCTGTCGGGCGAAGCAAAGCCCCATGCGCGGCTTCCGCTCTCCGCCGCCAGCAGAAAATGCAGTGGTTCGGCAAGTGAAATTTGAGTCAGTTTTTCTTGAATAGTTTGTTTCATTACGTTTTCCTTCTTTTTGTAGAAAGGCCGTCTGAAACTGAGCAATCAGGTTTCAGACGGCCTTTTTAGCTATTTAAATCCGATAGGATTGATTAGGCTTTGTTTTTCAGACGACCATGCAATTCCTGTACGCTGTACACGCCCAAGTGTTCGCGGCTTTTTGCGCCTTCGCTCATGGCTTCGCCGCCGGCGATGGTGGTGTATTGCGGTACGCGTTGGGTGAGGGAAGTGCGGCGGATGCTGTGGCTGTCGGTAACAGATTGTACTGTGCTGCCGACGGTGTTGACCACCAGTGCGATTTCGCCGTTTTTAATTGCGTCCACGATGTGTGGGCGGCCTTCCTGCACTTTGTTGACCGCTTGCACGATGATGCCGTGTTCTTTCAAGTATTCGGCGGTACCGCGAGTGGCGCAGACACCGTAGCCGAGTGCTTGGAAGTTTTGTGCGGTTTTGACGATGAGCGGTTTGTCTTCGTCGCGTACGGCGAGGAACACTTTGCCGGTTGTGCTCAAGCGTTCGCCTGCGCCGAGTTGGGCTTTGAAGTAGGCTTCGCCGAAGCTTGCGCCTACGCCCATGACTTCGCCGGTAGAGCGCATTTCAGGGCCGAGAATGGTGTCCACACCCGGGAATTTGATGAATGGGAACACGGCTTCTTTAACGGCGTAGAAGTCTGGGATGACTTCTTTTTCTACGCCTTGCTCTTTCAGCGAAATGCCTGCCATCACGCGTGCGCCGACTTTGGCGAGCGGTACGCCGGTGGCTTTGGATACGAACGGTACGGTACGGCTGGCGCGTGGGTTCACTTCCAGTACGAAGACCACGCCGTCTTGTACGGCAAACTGTACGTTCATCAAGCCGACCACGCCCAGTGCGTATGCCATGGCTTTGGTTTGACGGCGGATTTCGTCTTGAATTTCTTCGTCCAATGAGTATGGAGGCAATGAGCAGCCGGAGTCGCCGGAGTGGATACTGCTTGTTCGACGTGTTGCATGATGCCGCCGATCACGACGTCTTGGCCGTCTGAAACGCAGTCTACGTCCACTTCGATGGCGTTGTTCAAGAAGAAGTCGAGCAATACAGGGCTGTCTTCGGAAACTTGTACGGCTTCGCGCATGTATTTTTGCAACTCTTCGGCAGAGTGAACAATCTGCATGGCGCGGCCGCCGAGTACGTAAGAAGGACGGACAACCAACGGATAACCGATTTCTTCGGCTTTCACGAGTGCTTCTTCTTCGTTGTGGGCGATGCGGTTAGGAGGTTGACGCAGGCCTAAGTCGTTCAATACTTTTTGGAAGCGTTCGCGGTCTTCGGCGGCGTCGATGCTGTCGGCAGATGTGCCGATGATGTTCACGCCGTTTGCCACCAAGGCATTGGCCAATTTGAGCGGAGTTTGGCCGCCGTAATGAACAATCACGCCCCATGGGTTTTCGGTGCGGACGATTTCCAATACGTCTTCCAAGGTCAGCGGCTCGAAGTACAGGCGGTCGCTGGTGTCGAAGTCGGTGGATACGGTTTCAGGGTTGCAGTTGACCATGATGGTTTCAAAACCGGATTCGCGCAGGGCGAGTGCGGCGTGAACGCAGCAGTAGTCAAATTCGATACCTTGGCCGATACGGTTTGGACCGCCGCCGAGAATCATCACTTTTTTACGGTCGGAAGGGACGAGATTCGCATTCTTCTTCGTAAGTGGAGTAGAGGTAGGCGGTTTCGGTGGCAAACTCGGCGGCACAGGTGTCGACGCGTTTGTAAACCGGATGCAGTTTCAGCGCGTAGCGGTGTTCGCGGACTTCTTTTTCGCTTACGTTCAACAATTGTGCCAAACGTTTGTCAGAGAAAGCCTTTGCGTTTCAGACGGCGTAAAGCGGCGTAATCCAAATCTTGCAACTGGCCGTCTGAAACCGATTTTTCTTCTTTCACCAAGTCTTCGATTTGTGCCAAGAACCAAGGGTCGATGGCGCAGATTTCGTGGATTTCTTCCAACGTGAAGCCTGCACGGAACGCATCGGCTACAAACAGCATACGCTCAGGGCCCGGGTTCGCCAGTTCGCGGCGGATTTCTGCTTTGTCTTCGCTGCGCGGATTGAAGCCGCACAAGCCTGTTTCCAAACCGCGCAGGGCTTTTTGGAAGCTTTCCTGAATCGTGCGACCCATCGCCATCACTTCGCCCACCGATTTCATCTGCGTGGTCAGGCGGTCGTCTGCGGCAGGGAATTTTTCAAACGCAAAACGCGGGATTTTGGTCACGACATAGTCGATGGAAGGCTCGAACGATGCAGGCGTGCGGCCGCCGGTAATGTCGTTGCGCAACTCGTCCAGTGTAAAGCCGACAGCCAGTTTGGCCGCTACTTTGGCAATCGGGAAGCCCGTTGCTTTAGATGCCAACGCGGAAGAACGGCTCACGCGCGGGTTCATCTCAATCACAATCATCTCGCCGTTTTCAGGGTTTACGGCAAACTGAACGTTTGAGCCGCCGGTATCCACGCCGATTTCGCGCAATACTGCCAACGAAGCATTACGCATGATTTGGTATTCTTTGTCGGTCAATGTTTGTGCAGGCGCAACAGTGATGGAGTCGCCGGTATGCACGCCCATAGGGTCGAAGTTTTCAATCGAGCAGATAATGATGCAGTTGTCGTTTTTATCGCGTACAACTTCCATCTCGTACTCTTTCCAGCCGAGAACGGACTGCTCAATCAGTAACTCATGCGTAGGCGACGCATCAAAACCGCGTTCACAAATCGCCAAAAACTCATCTTTATTGTAGGCAATACCGCCGCCCGAACCGCCCATGGTGAAAGAAGGACGAATCAGAGTAGGGAAGCCAACCTGTTCTTGCGCCGCTAAAGCTTCGTTTATGGTATGGCAGACAAAAGATTTCGGGCAAGACAAACCGATTTTTTCCATCGCTTCTTTAAAGCGGCCGCGGTCTTCCGCCTTGTCAATCGCGTCTTCGGTCGCACCGATTAATTCGACATTGTATTTCGCCAGCACGCCGTTTCGCGCCAAATCTAGCGCACAGTTCAGCGCAGTCTGACCGCCCATGGTAGGCAGAATCGCATCAGGACGCTCTTTGGCGATAATCTTCTCCACCGTCTGCCACATAATCGGCTCGATGTAGGTAACATCGGCCATTTCAGGGTCGGTCATAATCGTGGCGGGGTTGGAGTTTACCAAAATGACTTTATAGCCTTCTTCACGCAAGGCTTTGCAGGCCTGTGCGCCCGAATAGTCAAATTCGCAGGCCTGACCGATAACGATAGGGCCGGCGCCGATGATAAGGATGGATTTTAGGTCGGTACGTTTGGGCATGGGTGGGTCTTTCTATTCATTACGATTTAATTTCATATGAGATTTTAATTTAGAAGCAATCAGGAAATTTAAATAAGTAAATTATCTATTTCACTTTGCATATTTTTATACTCATCTATTCCAGTGACTGATATTTTACTTTTTTCTCTTTCGTATCTGCATGAAGAAAATTCTACGCTGAAATCATCAATTCTTGTTAAACAACAAAAAAAAGTACCATTCTCTTTAGATGCTTCATGAATGAAATTTGTGACGTTAAAGGAAAGTTTTATATCTCTTAATTCTTTATGTAGAATTTTATCAAATTCATTTATTTCATTTTCAAGATGAAAATCGTCAAGGCTTATATTTTGTTTCCCTGGTGTCATAATGTGCCTTAGCCATGACCGGATAAAACCATTGCCATTATTCTGACCTTGACCTTTTTTGCTATTTTTTTTGCTTGATGCTATATGAATAGCAGGTTCTTTTTCATATACGTGTAATAGATATCTTCCTGATATGCTGTCTATATTATTTAGGCGAATAATCTCCTCTTTGGGGAAGAAAATTAATCTAATAAGATCCTTTAATATTAAAAATGTTGAGGTTGTTCTATTTTGAGTTGCTTTTCCGTCTGAGTTTAAGCGAAAGAATTTTGCTTCCAACCAGTTTTCTTTATAAAATCCGTATTTTGATAATTCATTTGTCATGATTTTTAAATCATATAAATTTAAATGAATATCTGAGCGTTTATTACTTGGTAAGTTATATGAAACTTCTGAACGTAAACAAGAGATTGGGTTATTAACATTGCGTCCATTTAATTCTTGTAATACTGCCATTGAGTATGCAGTCATTAATGTTCCTTCATATTCAAATTTATCATATGGAAGCCCTGTTAAAAATTCAGGAAGTGCCATAAATGCTTGCTCAAAAATCATGTTATTTCCTAGTTTTAAGTGTAGGGTGTGTGCGGTACGCACGCACGCGCTCTCCATTTTCCCTGCAACCCCAACCCACCGCGTGCGTGCCTTGCGGTACACGCCCTACCGATGGGTTCAAAGGCCGTCTGAAAAACGCTCGCGGTGTTTGTTCCATCTGCCTTGCGATAAAGGCTACCTGAAAAATTCCTGCTGTTGATATTTCGGGCATTCTTTTTCAGACGACCTGTAACGCCTGCATCCGCTGCAACCCGCTCCCTCCCCCGTGGGGGAGGGTTGGGGAGAGGGTATTCTTCCAAATCGCGGCAATCTTTCCCAATACCCTAACCGCCCCAATACAAGCCTTGCGGTTTGTTGCCCTCTCTCTAACTCTCTCCCACGAGGAGAGAGGACGGGGTGGCTGTTGGAATTAAGGGTTCTGTAAACTAATCAGGTTGTGCAGGCTGTTTTTTACTTTTCAGACGACCTGAAATCAACGGCAGCAAACCTAAGTTGCCTTTCAAATCGCCAAAATTCGCAAAATCTGCTGTAACCCGCTCCCTCCTCTGTGGGGGAGGGTTGGGGAGAGGGCATTCTCCCAAATCGCGGCAATCTTTCCCAACACCCTAACCGCCCAAATACAAGCCTTGCGGCTTGTTGCCCTTTCTCTAGCCCTCTCCCACGGGAGAGAGGACGGGTGGCTGTTGGAATTAAGGGTTCTGCAAGGAAAATAGGTTGTGCAGGCTGCTTTTTACTTTTCAGACGACCTTTATAAACGCTCAATTCAGGCAGCTTTACACTATTATTTTCAATAATTCAATCAAAATCAGCCATCTGCTACCGTGCAGGCTGCTTTTCCAATTCTTGTAACACGCGCAGGATTTCCGCCAGTACGTCGTTTGTCTGCTGCAAAATCTCGTGATTCCAAAAACGCAGCACGGTAAAGCCCAGGCTGTTGAGATATGCCGTTCGCGCGTGGTCGTATGCGGCTTGTTCTGTGTGCTGCCCGCCGTCTGCTTCGACAATCAGCTTGGGCGTTACGCACATAAAATCAACAATATAGTTTCCCATCGGCTGCTGGCGGCGGAATTTATAGCCGTTCAGACGGCCTGCCCGCAGGTGCTGCCACAATTTTGCTTCCGCCTCGCTCATTTCTTGACGCATGGCTTTGGCGCGTTGGCGCAGGGCGGGGTTGTTGGCGGTCAATAGTTTTTCGGGCGTGGTCATTTTTGTTGTCGGGTTGCTGTTTGTGCAAGCCTTGCGGCTTGCTGCCCTCTCCCTAGCCCTCTCCCACGGGAGAGGGGATGGGGTTGCTGATTGAATTAAATGTTGCGGCAAGACAATCTTTTTTCAGACGACCTTTTGCGTTTTTATTTTGCACAGGCCGTCTGAAAACTTCCCTAAAAACTAGTGACAAATGTAATCAAACCCAAAATGATGCCCGGGGCGTTTGCCAGCATGACGGGATAGTCGCGTTTTTCTTTTAAAAAGCCGTAGGCAACCCATAATGTGCAGTTAATGGCGGCGACGAGGGGTTGCAGCGGCGAGCCGGGGTTGCCGGCAAGGTTGTTTTGGATTTGTGGAATATAGGAAACGTACATGCCAACAGCGGTCAGGGTGGCGACGACGGAAAGAATGCGCATTTGCTTTTCTGTCATGGTTCTTCCTTTCTGATTCGAGGGGTGGGTTTCAGACTGTGTAGATGTTGGAAGGGCCTGAATTTATATTTTTTGAGGTTTGGCTTTCAGACGGCCTGTTGTTGAGTTGAGTGTGGCCGTCTGAAAAAATCAGCTTTATTGTTTTGCTGCTTTGATATTGTCAATGAATTTATCGAACAGATAACCGACGTCTTGCGGGCCTGGGCTGGCTTCGGGGTGGCCTTGGAAGCAGAACACGGGTTTGTCGGTCAGTTCGATGCCTTGCAAAGTGTTGTCAAACAAGGATTTGTGGGTAATGCGTGCGTTGGCGGGCAGAGTGTCGGCATCGACGGCGAAACCGTGGTTTTGGCTGGTAATAACGACTTTGCCGCTGTCCAAATCTTGTACAGGGTGGTTGGCACCGTGATGGCTGAAGCGCATTTTCAGGGTTTTTGCGCCGATGGCGAGGCTGATCAGCTGGTGTCCCAAAGCAAATGCCGAAAATCGGTTTGCCGCTTTCCATCAGTTTTTGTACGGCTTTGATGGCGTAGTCGCAAGGCTCGGGGTCGCCGGGGCCGTTGGACAGGAATACGCCGTCAGGATTGAGTGCCAATACTTCTTCCGCGCTGGTTTGCGCCGGAACGACGGTCAAGCGGCAGCCGCGTGAGGCGAGCATGCGCAGGATGTTGGTTTTGACACCGAAATCGTAGGCGACGACATGGTAAGGCTGTTCGGTAGGAGTAACGAAACCTTTGCCCAGCGCCCATTCGCCTTCGGTCCATTCGTAGGCTTCTGTGCAGGAAACTTCTTTTGCCAAATCTTTGCCGACCATGCTGCCGAATGCGGCAATCAGTTCTTGTGCTTTTTCAACGGTGGCATCCGCACCGGTCATGATCGCACCGCCTTGCGAGCCTTTTTCACGCAACAGGGTAGTCAGGCGGCGGGTATCGATATCGGCGATGGCGACGGTTTTGTTGCGTACCAAATAGTCGTGCAGGCTTTCGGATGCGCGGAAGTTGCTGTGCAAGAGCGGCAGGTCGCGGATAATCAAACCGGCGGCGTAAACGCTGCGGCTTTCTTCATCTTCGGCGTTGGTGCCGGTATTGCCGATGTGTGGATAGGTGAGGGTAACGATTTGTTTGCAGTAGGACGGGTCGGTCAGGATTTCCTGATAGCCGGTCATGGAAGTGTTGAACACGACTTCGCCGGAAGTCGAACCTTCGTAACCGATTGATGTGCCGTGAAATACGCTGCCGTCAGCGAGAACGAGAAGAGCCGGAGTGGTCATGATGGAATCCTGTTTGCCTGATGATGGTCGGTTCGAAAAAAATGGGTCAGGCCGTCTGAAAAATAAAAATTGTTTACAAAAAAGACAGCCTTCGGAAATCTCGGCTAAAAAAAAACACGCTCCGCAGCTTTGATTTTGCTGTGTAACGTGCTTTTTCAGACATAGCGGTCTATGCCGTAGAAGCAGTGTATTTTAAGTCAAAGTAATAGGAATTTCAAGCGTAGAGCAAATAATCGATAATTTAAAAACGTTTTATCTTTACGGTACAGTCCCTTGCTTTTGGAATGCTTGATGAATAAGGTTGAACTAAATATTCAGTCAGGCCGTCTGAAAACTGAGCAGGCAGATTGTTTCATTTTTGCTGTGTTTGAAATGCGCGCTTAGGGAAATTCAGCCGAGTCAAACATGAAACAGGCTGTTTATGCTAAAATCGTAGCCCCATAAAAAATAAAAACAACGTCATTTTTAACTGAGATTATCCGATGAAAAAAGAACACATTATACAAAACGCTCCATCAGGCCGCCATCGCCTCATTCATGCAAGCATCGCTTCCGCTTTAGCGCTCATCAGCTTTTCCGCTCAGGCAAATACGCAGCAATTTGCCCAAACTCCGTTTTTACCTGCAAAACAAAACCGACGTCAGCGGCCAGCCCAAAGTCAAACACAATATTATGTTTTTGATTGATGACTCGGGCAGTATGTTGGCTGATGCCAAGGGTGAATATCGTGTAGATGATAAGAATAGAAAAATCAATATTGCAAAATCGGCATTAAAGCAGGTTTTGGAGCGGTATAAAGATCAGTTTAACTGGGGCTTGCAGACTTTACATAATAATCCTCGGTATTGGAAATGGGATGAGGAAAAAAGGAAAAAGGATAATGCTCTTTACGCATATGTAAAACTGTCTAAACCCGACGATACCAAAGGCGATATGAAGGATACTGAAGGCTTTACGGATGGTTCTGCCGATCGGAACTGGGAATATGTCAGTAAGAAGGTAGATGAGATGTTGGCTTACCAAGCTACGCCGACAACGCGCCGTTATTATGAAGTCGTCAAAAATTTTGTTATACCGAATATCAAATACCGCTGTCAGAAATCTTATGTTGTCGTGGTTTCTGATGGCGATGCCAATATGAGTTGTAGCAATCAGGCCTCTGGAGAAAATCCAAGTAATTCTGACAATACTAATTTCAATTATGACCGAAAATATTATTATTCAAACTATTACCGTGCTATTGATCGTAGCTCGGATGAGGTCTATGAATATTTCGGGCCGTCTGAAGTAAAAGCTTATGAAAAAAAACATGGGGAAGGCAAATATTTTTCAGGAAACGGCCTTGAAGGATATTTTGATCTGCCAAATTATGATCCGAGATTGAATACTCTTGAAGGGGAGAAAAAGTTTCAATGCCAATATACTGATTATGCAAAAGATGATTCAGGGGATTTGGTGCTTTTAGGTGAAAAAGATGGTAAACGAGAAGTTAAAGGCATTGGCGAAATTATTGTTCCTTATTGGGATAGGAACTATGAGGATGAAAAACGCGGTATGCGTTTCTTTAGCCAGACTTTGGCAGAAAAAGATATTAAACCTGCGATTAGGTCAGAAAATCGTCTAGATGCTGCGATTAAGCCAGAAGATCGTCGAGATGCTGCGGGCAAGAGCTGGGATGGTGATCCAAGCGATCCTAAAGGCGTAGATTACAGCAAGCAATTGGTTCAGACTTTTACCGTGGGCTTTGGTGAGGGAATCTCTGAAGTTGGGCGAGAGTATCTGAAAAAGGGTGCCAGTCGTCCAGACTGGTATTTCAATGCCTCAAAACCTGAAAAGTTGCTTGAGGCCTTTAAAACCATTATCGACAATATTGAAAATGACAGCAAGAATACTGAAATTTGAAGGAGCATCTTCAACTGCACCGGCAACGACCAGTACAGGTATTCCCAATATGGCGGCAACGGTTCATTTAAATACCGGCTCTTGGAGCAGTCAGTTGCGGTTTTATAAATTAAACCGCGATGGTACGCCTATCAATACGACAGAGTTTGATCAGCCATCATTTAATAACCGTCGTACTTTGGTTAATGATGGCAATAAGACCTATTTCATCGATAGAGTTGCAGATAATGAGGCTGCAAACGCCGATTTTGGCATTTCAGACGGTAGTGCGAAAGATAAGTTGGAATGGAAAAATGCATTGCTGAAATGGACTGGCCGAGAGGGTAGTGATGAAACCATCAAAGCGGATGCGGAGACAAAGGGTTATAGCCAGTCTTATCGTATCCGTCCAACTGATCCCGCTGATGCAAGTAAAGATGAACGTAATTTGGGCGATATTTTAGACGGTTCGGTTGCGGCTATTGGCGATAAGCGCGACAACCGTCAAGAGTTTTTGGTCGCCGCTGCCAATGACGGCATGGTACATATTTTCCATAATGGTACGTCTAGCAATCCTTATGACTTGAAACTCAGCTATATTCCGGCAGGCATGGAGCGCGAGGACGATAAAGGTCAAGCGACAACTTTGGGTAAAGTCCTGAAGGATATTGCTCGTGAGGGCTATGGTTCCACAAAAGGACAACCACACCGCTATATGGTCAATGGTGGCTTTGTTCTCCGTCAAACGCCTGATAAGAAGCAAACCTTTATGTTTGGTGCGATGGGTCAGGGCGGACGCGGTGCGTATGCGTTGAATATTGGTGCAGTGGCTGACAGTGATCGTAGTCGTTGGAATACGACTGTACCTTTGTTTGAAACAGAAAAAGGCACTGGCAATAAGCTGGGTTATACCATTGGTTCGACACAAATCGGCCGTGTTTCCATCAAGCGCGATACTACTCCGGTTAATCTGGAATCGAATGTGCGTTATGCGGGCTTTTTGGCCAGCGGTTATCGTACTGAAGACGTGAATAGTGAGGATAATGACACGGCTTTATATGTCTATGATATGACAGGGAAAGAGGCAGGGACGAAAAATACTGGTGATCAGGTTTCTCAAGCCGGTAAAGCTCTTAGGCAAAAATTCCTGTACCAAATGGCAAAGGTGGCCTCTCTACCCCCACTTTGGTAGACACCGATTTTGACGGTATTGTCGATATTGCCTATGCAGGCGACCGTTACGGTAATATGTTCCGCTTCGACTTAAGAGGTAAAACCCCGTCTGAATGGTCGGCGCAAATGATTTTCCAAGGTTCGGGTAATCAACCGATTACGTCTGCGCCTGCGGTATCACGTCGCGGTAAAGACAAGTATGTCGTTATTTTTGGTACGGGTAGCGAGATTTATCAGAATGAATTGACCAATACCAACGGTCAAATCAATGCCGTTTACGGTATTTACGATGATGTGTCTACTGATGAATCCAAAAAAGCAGTTTTGGCAAATAGCAGTGAGTTGGAACAGCAAACCAAAAGTGAAGGCGAACACATTTATGTCAGTGACAATAAGGTTGGCGAAGGCAAAAAAGGCTGGAGCCTGACTTTGGGTCCGAATGAACGTGTGACCGTCAAACCGACGATGATTTTGCGTACAGCCGTTGTGACCATCCGCAAGTATGAAACCAAAACAATTCATACTGATTCTTCCAGTACCGATGTTTGTTTGCCGGACAGTACATCCACACAAACGACAGCGAAAACGATTATTCTGGGCGTAAATGCTGAAAACGGCGGCCGTTTGGGCTTGCGTGATGCGCGTATCTCCAGCAAGGACCGTAAATTTATCAAACGTGAAAATAATGGTCAGATTTATTACGCCAACGGTATGACTTTTGATGGCGTTATCAACTTTACTTATATGAATTCCAGCAAAGCCGATGATTCTCCGGTCACTGCCGATGGCGATAGCGGCGGCACGGGTACGGATAAGGAGTTGAATGCTACGCCGAGCGTGCCAAACAATAAATGTTTTGCAACCAAAGGTGATCGCAGTCTCTTGTCCAATCAATTGGACAGTCTGGAAGTTCAAGGCCGTACATGCGGACTCAAACGCATCAGCTGGCGTGAATTGTTCTTTTAATCTGTAAGGCTTAAGTATCGAGGCCGTCTGAATTTTTCAGACGGCCTGAGACCTTTGCAAAATTCCCTAAAATCCCCTAAATTCCTACTAAGACATTTAGGGGATTTCTCATGAGTACCTTCTTCCAGCAAACCGCACAAGCCATGATTGCCAAACACATCGACCGTTTCCCACTGTTGAAGTTGGATCAGGTGATTGATTGGCAACCAATCGAACAGTACCTGAATCGTCAAAGAACCCGTTACCTTAGAGACCACCGCGGCCGTCCCGCCTATCCCCTGTTATCCATGTTCAAGCCATCCTGCTCGGACAATGGCACAGCCTCTCCGATCCCGAGCTCGAACACAGCCTCATTACCCGCATCGACTTCAATCTGTTTTGCCGTTTTAACGAACTGAGCATCCCCGATTACAGCACCTTATGCCGCTACCGTAACTGGCTGGCGCAAGACGACACCCTGTCCGAATTATTGGAACTGATTAACCGCCAACTGACCGAAAAAGGCCTAAAAGTAGAGAAAGCATCTGCCGCCGTCATTGACGCCACCATTATCCAGACCGCCGGCAGCAAACAGCGTCAGGCCATAGAAGTCGATGACGAAGGACAAGTCAGCGACCAAACCACACCGAGTAAAGACAGCGATGCCCGTTGGACAAAGAAAAACGGACTCTACAAACTCGGTTACAAACAACATACCCGTACCGATACGGAAGGTTATATAGAGAAACTGCACATCACTCCCGCCAATGCCCATGAGTGTAAACACCTGTCGCCTTTGCTGGAAGGGTTACCCAAAGGTACGACCGTCTATGTCGACAAAGGCTACGACAGTGCGGAAAACCGGCAACATCTGGAAAAGCATCAGTTGTTAGACGGTATTATGCGCAAAGCCCAGCGCAACCGTCCGCTGACAGAAGCGCAAACCAAACGCAACCGCTATTTGTCGGAGACCCGTTATGTGGTCGAACAAAGCTTCGGTACGCTGCACCGTAAATTCCGCTATGCCCGGGCAGCCTATTTTAGTCTGCTCAAAGTGAGTGCGCAAAGCCATCTGAAGGCGATGTGTTTGAACCTTTTGAAAGCCGCCAACAGGCTAAGTGCGCCTGTCGCTGCCTAAAAGGTGGCTGGATGCCTGATTATGAGGTGTCTGGGGAGGATTAAGGGGGGGGATTTGAGTAGAATCAGGAGTGATTGGAGGAGAAAACAGCCGAAAACCTGTGTTTAGGTTTCGGCTGTTGGGGAAAAGGAATTTTGCAAAGGTCTCAGCCTTTTCTGTTGAGTAGTAGTAATTCAAAGATGTTGGATTGGTGGATAGAAAAGCTTGTTTAAAAGTAAAACAAGGTTTGATCAAATTGAAAGTTTAGGTAGAGCTAAACGACAGATTTGGACTATTCTTTTTTTAAATTTCTACCATTTGGCTGAGAAGTTGAAAGGCCGTCTGAAAATATCTTTTCAGACGGCCTTTGATTTAAAAAGAGCCAGTCAAGGAGCGCATTGTTAGATGCTGTTTTTAATGATTTTTCTCAGGGTGGACAGTTGTCGGCGGCTGACGGGTAACGGGGTCGGAATATCGAGAATTTTTGCGCCCCATGTGGATGCGTATTCGTCGTTTTCGTCATCGTCCAATCGAATCAGGCTGTCGAGGGTGTGGCGGAAGACGAGGGCGTTGCGGTGGATGCGGATGACTTTGTCGCCCAGCAATTCTTCCCAGTAAACCAATGTTTTCGGTAATTCGTAGCTGTGGCCGTCGCCGGTAAACAGATAGACGGTTTTGTGTTCCGCCATCAGATAACGCACCTGTTGCCATGGGATTTCAACCATACGCTCGCGGTTGTACACTTTGAAATGGGTGAAACTGTCTGCTTTTTCGCGGTTTTTTTCTCGATGATGCGGTCAAGCGCGGTTTGCAGGCGGGTCATTTTGATCGGTTTGAGCAGATAGTCTGCGGCAGCCAGTTCAAACGCGCGCAGGGCGTGTTCTTCGTAGGCTGTGGTGAATACAATTTCCGGCTGGCGTTTGGCGGTACGTTTAATGCGTTCGACAAATTCGAGGCCGTCGATTTCCGGCATGCCGATGTCGGCAAAGACGATGTCGACTTCGTGGACGCTGAGCCACTCCAATGCTGGCATGGCATGGTGAAAGACGTTCAGCAGTACGACATTGCACTCTTCCAATAATACACGTAAGCGTTCTGCTGCTAATACTTCGTCTTCTACAATAATGGCACTTGGCATAGCGGTATTCTTTTTGTTGTATCGTGGGAGATCTGCCGCGCTTTGTCATCCTCAATAACGCGTCAGCCGTATGTTGTTACAACCTTGAAATTATCAGTTTGTGACAATTTTAGGAAATTTTTGAAATATACATGATTTCTTCGCTTCTTGGGCATGGTTTGGGATGAATCGGAAGATTACTTACATAATTTTATGAAATATTGTAATACCTAGAGTAATTTTGTTGTAATCATGCTAATTCAGTCCGTGATAATGGACGATTTTGGGATTTTGTCCATTTGCCAGTGTGCCACCGCCCAATCAAGCAATTCTTGCGGACGGTTTACGGTAGGTGCATCAGGTAGGTTGAGATAGGTTAGGACTTGGCGGAGAAGCTGTTCTTTTTGATTCAAATCCAAAGCCGGGGCAAGGGTTTGTTTCGACCATTTTTGCCCTTGGTTATTGGTCAATAGCGGAAGGTGGGCGTAGGCTGGTGTGGGAACGCCGAGGCATTGTTGCAGGTAGATTTGGCGCGGCGTGGAGACGAGCAAGTCTTGACCGCGGACAATATGCGTTATGCCCTGATCGGCATCGTCGGCAACCACAGCAAGCTGATATGCCCAATAGCCGTCGGCACGAAGCAGGACAAAATCGCCGATATCGTGTGCCAGATTTTGTGCGTAATGTCCGACAATGCCGTCTGAAAAACCGATCACGCGATCGGGAACTTGAATGCGCCATGCCGGAGTTTTGTTTTGCGTGTCGGGTCTTTGCTGAGGATTGCGGCAACGGCCGTTATACACAAATCCGTCTGCGCCATGTGTTGCCGCCGCCTGCCAGTCTTTGCGGCTGCAATAGCAGGGATACACCAGCCCGGCTGCTTTGAGGCGGTCGAGGGTGTCTTGATATAGGTCGTAACGGCGGCTTTGATAGGCGATTTCGCCATCCCACTCAAAACCGAAAGCTTCGAGCGTGCGCAAAATGTCGGCAGCGGCGCCGGGCATTTCGCGCGGGGGATCAAGGTCTTCAATGCGGACCAGCCATTTGCCCTGATGAGCGCGCGCGTCGGCATAGGAGGCGACGGCGGTCAGTAGGGAGCCGATATGAAGCAGGCCGGTAGGGCTGGGGGCGAAAACGTCCTATATACATGGCAGGGTGTTTGTGTAGGGCAGGGGCAGTATGCCTGCACGGTATTTCAAATCGTGATAGAAAAGGGCGTGCCGTACACGCCCGAATTTGGGTTTCAGACGGCCTGAGACTTTTCAAAATGATTTAAGTTTCTCGGCCGTCCGTTCAATCCGCTTAAGCCAAGGGAGCCAGTAGTTTGGCGAAAGCGTCTTCAAATTGTTTCAAACCGTCTTCCTGCAAACGAGTTGCCAAAGTTTCGACATCAATGCCGAGTTTGGCGGTTTCGGCAAGCTGCGCTTGGGCTTCGTCCACACCTTCGGTCAAAGTGGCTTTGGCGGTGCCGTGGTCGATAAAGGCTTTGAGTGTCGCATCGGGAACGGTGTTGACGGTATGGGCGCCAATCAGGCTGTCAACATACAAAGTGTCAGGATAGGCAGGGTTTTTCACGCCGGTAGATGCCCACAAAAGTTGTACGCGGTTGGCACCTTTTTCGGCAAGTGCGGCAAATTCGCTGCTGCCGAAGTATTGCGCCCAATCTTGATAGGCGGCTTTGGCCAGCGCGATGGCGATTTTGCCTTTGAGGTGGTCGGGCAGGGTAGCGTCCAACGCGGCATCGACACGGGAAATAAAGAAGCTGGCGACAACTTGGATATGGGAAACATCATGTCCCGCCTCCAAACGTTTGGCAATGCCGCGCGCGTAGGCCGCATAGGCTTTGAGGGTTTGGGCGCGGGAGAAGAGCAGGGTCAGGTTGACGCTGATGCCGTCTGAAACGAGGGTTTCAAGCGCTTCGATGCCTTCGTCGGTTGCCGGTACTTTAATCATGGCATTTTTACGGCCGATGGCGGCGTGCAGGCGGCGCGCTTCTTCAACCGTGCCTTGTGCGTCTTTGGATAATTCAGGCGAAACTTCGAGGCTGACGAAGCCGGTTTTGCCGCCGGTGGATTCATGTTCGGCAAGGCACACGTCGCAGGCGGCTTGTACGTCGGCAACCGCCATGGTTTCGTAGCGTTGTTTCGGGGTCAGGTCTTGCTGTTTGAGCGCGGCTACTTCATCGGCGTACAGTGCGTCTCCGGCAAAGGCTTTTTGGAAAATGGCAGGATTGGAAGTTACGCCACATACACCTTGCTTCAGCATTTCTGCCAATTCGCCGCTTTGTACCAGCGAACGGGAGAGATTGTCCAACCAGATTTGTTGTCCTAATGCTTTAACGTCCGATAAAATAGTCATCTCTGATTCCTTTTACATAATAGGTTTGTTTGTGAAGTGGCGGTAATGCTACGCCGATTCGATGAATTTGAACAGTTTACAGCCGATTAATTTGGGCAAAACAAACCTAAATTCAAGCACGAAAGGTAGCTTTGATGGCGGAAAACACACTTTATCTCGACTGGGCGCGCGATGTATTGGATACGGAAGCCGAAGGTTTGCGTGAAATTGCGGCGGCTTTGGACCATGATTTTGTCCGTGCGGCGGAAGCGTTGTTGCACTGCAAGGGCAGGGTCGTCATTACCGGCATGGGCAAGTCCGGACACATCGGCCGTAAAATGGCGGCAACCATGGCTTCGACGGGCACGCCTGCGTTTTTTTCGTCCATCCCTGCCGAAGCGGCGCACGGCGATTTGGGCATGATTGTGGACCACGATGTCGTGGTTGCCATTTCCAACTCCGGCGAAAGCGATGAAATTGCGGCGATTATTCCGGCGTTGAAACGCAAAAACATCACGCTTATTTGTATCACTGCCCATCCGACTTCCACCATGGCGCGCCATGCCGATATCCATATTACCGCGGCGGTTTCCAAAGAAGCCTGTCCGCTCGGCCTTGCGCCGACTTCCAGTACGACTGCCGTGATGGCATTGGGCGATGCGCTGGCGGTGGTGTTTATTGCAGGCGCGTGCGTTTACGCCGGATGATTTTTGCTTTAAGCCATCCGGCCGGCAGCTTTGGGCAAACGCCTGCTGTTGCGCGTGGCGGATATCATGCACAAAGACGAAGCCCTGCCAGCCGTTTTGTTGGGCACGCCGTTGAAAGAGGCCATTGTCCGCATGAGTGAAAAAAAGGCTTGGGCATGTTGGCGGTAACCGATGCCGAAGGCCGTCTGAAAGGCGTATTTACCGATGGCGACTTGCGCCGTCTGTTTCAAGAACGCGACAGCTTTGCCGGTTTGAAAGTGGACGACATCATGCATGCTTCGCCGAAAACCATCTCCGCCGACCGCCTGGCCACCGAAGCCTTGAAAGCCATGCAAAGCGGCCATGTAAACGGTTTGCTGGTGGTCGAAGAAAACGGCGTACTGATTGGCGCGCTGAACATGCACGATTTATTGATGGCACGAATTGTCTGAATCGACGGCAAAAACGTTTTCAGACGGCCTTATGCTAGAATAGGCCGTCTGAAATAAGGAAACCTTATGCAAAACCTCTCTTCCGACCTGCAACAACGCGCTTTAGGTATCAAACTGCTGATACTGGATGTGGACGGCGTTTTGACCGACGGCCGCATTTTTATCCGCGACAACGGCGAAGAAATCAAATCGTTCCACACTTTGGACGGACACGGTTTGAAAATGCTTCAGGCCAGCGGCGTGCAAACGGCGATTATTACCGGCCGCGATGCGCCTTCCGTCGGTATCCGCGTGAAACAGCTCGGTATCAACTATTACTTCAAAGGCATTCATGACAAACGTGCCGCCTACGCCCAATTACGCGAACAGGCCGGTGTGGAGGAGCATGAGTGCGCCTTTGTCGGCGACGATGTTGTCGATTTGCCCGTGATGGTGCGTTGCGGATTGGCGGTTGCCGTCCCCGAAGCGCATTGGTTTACTTTGCAATACGCCCATTATGTAACCCGACGTTCCGGCGGCGCAGGCGCGGTGCGTGAAGTGTGCGATTTGATTATGCAGGCGCAAGGTACGCTTGAACCTGCTTTGAAAGAGTATGTACGATGAAAATCAGATGGCGTTACGGAATCGCCTTCCGCTGGTGTTGGCCGTTTCACTCGGCGCACTGGCGGCGTGGCTCGGCCGCATCAGCGAAGTGCAGGTCGAAGAAGTCGTCCTCAATCCGAATGAGCCGCAATATTCGATGAAAGGCATCAACGGCAAACGTTTTGACCAAGAAGGCCGTCTGAAAGAAAACCTGAGCGCGGCTGATGCCGTCCAATATCCGAATAGCGCGGACGTGCATTTGGACAAACCGCATCTTTCGTTTTACCGCGACGGCAGCCTGTTGTACGAAGTCGGCAGCGACAAGGCCACGTACAATATTCAAAACAAGAAAGTCGTTTTTGAACAGAATGTTGTCTTAAACAAAGCGGCAGATGCCAAGCGTTTGGCCGGCATTGTCAAAACCGAGCGTTTAAATGTCGATACCGAAGCGCAATACGCCCATACCGACAGCCCCGTTACTTTCCAATACGGACAGTCCGGCGGTCAGGCAAACGGCATGACTTATGACCACAAAACCGGTTTGCTGAATTTCCCTTCCAAAGTGAAAGCCACAATTTATGATACAAAAAATTTGTAAAACCTTAGCCCTTGTTGCCGTTTTTGTCGCCAGCCCGGCCTTTGCCCTGCAAAGCGACAGCAAGCAGCCGATTCAAATCGAAGCCGACCAAGGCTCGCTTGACCAAAACAACCAAAGCACCACCTTTTTCCGGCAACGTCATCATCAAACAAGGCACGCTCAATATCCGTGCCGGCAGCGTGACCGTTTCGCGCAACGACTAAAAGCGAGCAGTTGATGAAAGCCACCGGCTCGCCCGTCAAATTCAGCCAAGAGTTGGACGGCGGCAAAGGCGTGGTCAACGGCCAAGCCAATACCGTCACGTATTCTTCCGCAGCCAGTCTGGTTACCCTGACCGGCAATGCCAAAGTACAGCGCGGCGGCGATGTGGCCGAAGGTGCGGTCATCACTTACAACACCAAAACCGAGGTTTACACCATCAACGGCAGTGCCAAATCCGGTGTGAAATCCGCCGCCAAATCCGGCCGCGTCAGCGTTGTCATCCAGCCGTCCAGCACGCAGAAAAACAAATAAGAAAACACACAAAAAGGCCGTCTGAAAAAGGTTCAGACGGCCTGAGGTCAATATCGAAAGTCAACAGAATATGAGCGCAAACAACAGCCGTCTTGTGGTTCAAACCTGCAAAAAAGTTTCAAAAAACGCCAAGTCGTCAAAAGCTTTTCCCTGGAAATCGAAAGCGGCGAAGTCATCGGCCTGCTCGGCCCGAACGGCGCGGGTAAGACCACCAGCTTTTACATGATTGTCGGCCTGATTGCCGCCGATGCAGGCAGCGTGATGTTGGACGGACAAGAGTTGCGCCACCTGCCTATTCACGAACGCGCCCGCCTCGGCGTCGGCTATCTGCCGCAGGAGGCCTCGATTTTCCGCAAAATGACCGTGGAACAAAATATCCGCGCCATTTTGGAAATCAGCATGAAGGACAAAAGCCGCATCGATGCCGAACTTGAAAAACTGTTGGCCGATTTGAACATCGAGCGCCTGCGCAACAACCCTGCGCCGTCCTTGTCCGGTGGCGAACGCCGCCGTGTCGAAATCGCGCGTGTGTTGGCCATGCAGCCGCGTTTCATTTTGCTGGACGAACCTTTTGCCGGCGTTGACCCGATTGCCGTCATCGATATTCAGAAAATCATCGAGTTTCTCAAATCACGCGGTATCGGCGTATTGATTACCGACCACAACGTGCGCGAAACCCTCAGCATCTGCGACCGTGCCTATATCATCAGCGACGGTACGGTCTTGGCTTCGGGCAAGCCGGATGATTTGGTCAACAATGAACAAGTCCGTTCGGTTTACTTGGGTGAAAATTTCAAATATTGAATGCATATTTGACGGTATATGAGACAATCGTAAAACCGGTTTCACACGAGGCTCTCATTTCAATTGAGGGTTGAGGGTGGCTCTAAATATTGAAATAATTACTAAGAATACAAATATAATACCGATAACCTAGTTTTTCAGACGGCCCTCCGTACAAAGGCCGTCTGAAAAACTATCCATACACTTCGAAAAAAACACTATGTCTTCACTCGTCCTTAAACTCAAACAGACCCAGCAGCTCAACCAGCGGCTGCAGCAGTCTCTGCGCATCTTGCAGATGTCGGGTCTTGAGCTTGAGCGCGAAGTGGAAGACTGGTTGTTAGACAATCCTCTGCTTGAGCGTCCGGAAACCGATGAGTTTGCCGATAGCGGGACTCAACCGTGCCGTCACCATGCCGCGCGCAGGTCAGCAGTTGAGCGGCGACGATGCCGAAGATATTTGGAGCAACATCGCCGAAGAAAAGGATTTCAAACACTATCTGCATGCCCAAGTGTGCGAGCACCCGCTCTCGCAAGTGGAAGCGGCCTATGTTCACGTCTTGATTGATTTTTTGGACGAACAAGGCTACCTTACCGACAGCCTCGAAGAAATCATCGACCACACGCCGTTGGAATGGATGCTGGACGAAGAAGCCCTGCAAAATGCGCTGGATATATTGCAAACCTTTGATCCGCCCGGCGTGGCGGCGGCGGATTTGACCGAGTCGCTCATGTTGCAACTGATGCGTTTGCCGGCTTCTCCTGCCCGACAAATGGCCGCGCATTTGGTACAAAGTTCGCTTCAAGACTTAGGCAAAAACCGCAAACAAAATGTTCTGCGTTTCCGCAAACTCTATCCCGATACCGACAGCGAAACCATAGAAGCCGCGCTCGATATGATTGCCGAGCTCAATCCCTATCCGGCCTACGGCTTCGCCTCTGCCACGCCCACGCCTTATATTCAGCCTGATGTTTGGGTCAAAGAGGGCAAGGATGGCTGGGAAGTCATCAGCAATGAGGCGGCTTGGCCGAAGCTGCAGCTGAATCAGGAGTATTGCGACCTGATGAAATCAGCGGAAGAGGGCGCACCGGAGTGGAAGGAAAAAATCAACGAAGCCAAGCAGCGCATTGATTCTTTGGAGCTGCGTAAAAGCACGGTCCTCCGCCTTGCCGAGTATATCGTCAAAAATCAGGAAGATTTTTTCATCTTCGGAGAAATCGGCCTGTCGCCCATGCTGATGAAAGATGCCGCCGCCGAATTGGGTTTGGCGGAAAGTACCATCTCGCGCGCCGCCAATCAGAAATATTTGTCTTGCCCGCGCGGCCTGTTTGCGTTACGCTATTTCTTTCACACAGGCAGTCAATGCCGATGATGACGGCGAAGGGTTCAGCCAAGGCGCAATCAAAGCCGTATTGAGCCAGCTGATTGAAAGCGAAGACAGCAGCAAACCCTATTCGGACGAGACCCTCGTCAAATTATTAAAACAACGCGGCATTGAAATCGCCAGACGTACAGTTGCAAAATATAGAGAATCATTAGACATACCACCGGCACACAAACGAAAATTTACCGAGTAGATATATTCCGATCCGTTTTGACGGACTAATCAACCGAAGGAGCTGTATCATGAATCTGAAAATCACCGGTCTGAATTTTGATGTTACCGAAGCCATCAAAAACTATGTTTCCGACAAGTTGGCACGAATCAATCGCCACGCCGACAACATCATCTCCGTGACCATTACGCTCTCGGTGGAAAAAGTCAATCAAAAAGCCGAAGCCGATGCGCATTTGGCAGGCAAAGATTTGCACGTTGAAGCGATTGAACAGGATATGTATGCCGCGATTGATGTTTTGATGGACAAAGCTCGACCGCGCTGTTTTGAAACATAAAGAAAAAAGCGGTGATGTCCGCAGTACTGTCAAACCTGAAGCAGAATAAAATTTTTGTATGATAAAGGCCGTCTGAACATTCAGACGGCCTTTTGTTTTACTAGATGTGACTGGCAATCTAGTTACTCACTTTTTCGCCATTCCATGGTGCCACTTTAAACAGCAGCAACATGCCCGGTATGCCCAAAGCAAAACACAGCCAGTAAAAATTAAAGTAACCCATCGCTTCAATCAGATAACCTGCCGAAGCATTGATAAATGTACGCGGTACAGCGGAAAGGCTGGTAAAGAGGGCTAATTGAGTGGCAGTAAATACTGGATTGGTTTCACGAGCCATATAGGCAACAAATGCTGCTGTACCTAAACCAACACCAGCTGCTTCTGCACCAATCACGGCCGCAAGCATCATTTGCTCTGTCAGTGTGATGGTTTCAAACTTGCCAAAATTTGCCAGCCAGGCAAAGCCTAGAATAGTAACCCATTGCGCCACGCCGAAAACCCACAAAGCCCTGTTGATACCGAGTTTCAACATCCAAATGCCGCCTACAATACCGGCAATGACGGCAGGCCATAAACCGGCATTTTTGGCAATCAGGCCGATGTCGGTTTTGCTGAAGCCCATGTCCAAATAAAACGGCGTTGCCAGGGAAGTCGCCATACTGTCGCCCAGTTTGTAGAGAAAGATAAACAGCAATACCAATATGGCCTGTTTGATTCCTTTGCGGGAGAAGAACTCACTGAAAGGGTCAGAAACTGTTTGGGCAAATGTACGCGATACAGATGGTGGAATGTCAGGCTCTTTAGCTAAAAACAGGGTCATCAGCAGACCGGGCAGCATAAATAGTGCAGTAATGATGAATACGTTGTGCCAAGGCATTAAGTCGGCCAGAATCAAGCTGAGCGAGCCGGGTACCAAAGCGGCGATACGGTAGGCATTGACGTGGATGGAGTTGCCCAAGCCTAATTCTTCATCTGACAAAATTTCGCGGCGAAATGCATCCAATACAATATCTTGGCTGGCAGAGAAAAAGGCAACCACCAACGATAAGCCCATAATTACATATAAATGCTGAGCAGGATTTAGGAAGGCGTAAATGAGCAAGGTCAGCAGCAAACCAATTTGCGTAACCAGCATCCAACCGCGCCGCCGTCCTAAAAAAGGTAATCTGACCAAATCAATGACGGGAGACCAGATAAATTTCCAAGTGAAAGGCAGCCCGATAAGTGCCATCAGGCCGATGGTTTTCAAATCGACATGTTCGCTGCGCAACCATGCAGGAATAAGGTTGATCAGAAAATAAAGCGGCAGCCCCGAAGTGAAGCCTGTAAAGATACAAATCAGCATACTGCGCGAGAAAATCTTGCGCCAAGTGCTGGTTTGGGGTGCGGTGGTCATAGTGGAATCAATAAAAAAGGAAAGGGATATTGTAGCAAAGATGGGGGATATGGCGAATTAACTTCTGCTATCTTTATTGAATAAAGGCCGTCTGAAACTTTGACAAATTAAGTTTCAGACGGCCTTTTGTTGGAACAACTGGTTTGGCGGGCAACGGAGACTTCAGGACGGAAGAAGGGTTGCTTGGGTGTATTCATAAAATTGAAGTTAAGAAAGTTTCAGACGACCCCTAGAGATCGTTTGAACGATGAGAAATATCAGTGGTAATTTGTGCCGTCAGTGTAGCCGTTTCCTGATTTGTCCACAGCAAAAGCAGAAATCGGACCGACCGTTACTGTCCCTTTAGGCTGAGTTTCTTGGTAATACTCATATGCTGCAACACCCATACCAGTTGCAGCACCAACAGCAGCACCAATTGTGCCACCGACCATAATAGCTGGTCCGGCAGGAATACTGCCAAAAGCTATACCGACACCCAGACCAATACCTGCACCAATTGATCCTCCTATTTATGCACCATTTGCTCCTCCTTGAAGGATTCTCTCTCCTAAGCCTCCTCCATAAATTAGTTCCAGATCCTCAATGGATAGTTCAATCATGTTATTTTTCCTTTTCAAAAAAATTAGATGTAGAATATTGAGTCAATACACCCAATATGGAAAAAATAATAAAAGCATGAATATAAATCATAAAATCAACATTATCTCCTTGGTAGCTTTCATAAATAAAAACGATTGGTATTGATATACAAATTAAAATGTACAGGTACTTTGAAATTACCAGTAACTTATACACAAATTTTGATTTCATAGCCTAGTCTTTCATTTGAATAAAATCTACCCTAATCAACTTTCCAACCAACTTCCTAACTTCTTCATGCTTTCCCTGATTGAAGTTAACCAGTAGATTTTTCAACAATATGTATATTATGTTAAATAATAAATGGTAATTGTCACATTCAAATATTAAGGATAACCTACTTTGAAACTATATCGCTTTGATGCGTAATTCTATAAAAAACATTGAATTTTCATGTTTTCTATTTATCCAGTATTTTGGAGTTGATAAGTGAGAGCAAAAAACTTTGGAAATCTACGATTCTCCTTCCAACACCTCATCATTTCTCTAGAGAATTTAGGCAAAGGCGATATTGATAACTCATTTCATTAAATGGAACCAAAATGAGAATGATTTATTTATAAAATCCTTTTAAATTAATGGGTTACAATAAAAATTGATAAAATAAAATTGACTATTCTCAATAAAATGAGTAAAATTCATCCGCAAATACAAATTTTGTATTGTGATACATCTATTAACCGCATTAAGAAAAGGAGTTAGTTATGCTAAGTAAGTCAATTACAGCAAAATTAAACGAACAAATTAATCTCGAGTTGTATTCATCAAATGTCTATTTGCAAATGAGTGCATGGTGCCATAAACATGGTTATGAAGGCGCTGCAGCATTTTTACTTCGTCATGCCGATGAAGAATTGGAACATATGCAAAAGTTGTTTACTTATGTGAGCGAAACCAGTGGAATGCCTTTGTTAGGTAAAATTGACGCCCCTAAACACGATTACGCTTCATTAAAAGAAGTTTTTGAAACAACACTTGAACACGAAAAACTAGTGACATCTAAAATTAATGAGTTAGTTGAGAGTACTTTTGCAGAAAAGGATTACTCTACTTTTAACTTCTTACAATGGTATGTAGCTGAACAGCATGAAGAAGAAAAATTATTTAACAGTATTGTTGATAAATTCAAACTTCTTGGTGAAAGTGGTACAGCGCTCTACTACATTGATCGTGAATTAAAAACTTTATAAGAATAGGAGAAATAAAATGTTATCAAATAGCGTGATTAAACTATTAAATGATCAAATGAATTTAGAGTTTTATTCTTCTAACTTATATTTACAAATGAGCGCCTGGTGCGAACAACAAGGTTTCGAAGGAGCTGCAAAATTTTTATCAGAGCATGCGGCTGAGGAAATGCAGCATATGCGTAAACTCTTCACTTATTTAAATGAGACCGGCGCATTGGCTATCATCACACAAATTGATGAACCACCTCATCAATTTTCATCATTGAAACAAGTACTTGAATTAACTTATGAACATGAAAAGTTAATTACCTCTAAAATCAATGAATTAGTTGGTAGAACTTTTGAAGAGAAAGACTACTCTGCCTTTAACTTCTTACAATGGTATGTGGCTGAACAACATGAAGAAGAAAAATTATTCAGTGGAATTTTGGATAAATTAAATCTTCTTGGTGAAGATGGTAAAGGTTTGTTCTTAGTTGATAAAGATTTAGGCGCATTAACAACAAACAACTAATCAAGTCTGATGAAAAAGGCTAAGTCATTATCGATTTAGCCTTTTTTTATATCAAAATCTAGCTACTTTTGTCTAAAAGTGCGGTGCTTTAACGGTTCATTCTTACCGCCGATTAGGTTTTGAAATGCCCGTAAGACAGGCAGATATGCTTGTCTTACGGGCATTTTATTTTCAGACGGCCTTCGATCTTGCGTTGCAGTTGCGGTAGAAGGCGATCAGACCGTTGGTGGAGCTGTCGTGTGCAGGCGTGCCGCGTTCGAGTTCGGGTTCGATGGTTTTGGCCAGCTCTTTACCGTATTCCACGCCCCATTGGTCGAAGGGGTTGATACGCCAAATCACGCCTTGAACGAAAGTACGATGTTCGTAAGCAGCCATCAGCATGCCGAGGTTGAAAGGCGTCAGGCTGTCGATGAGCAGGCTGTTGCTCGGACGGTTGCCGGGGAATTCTTTTTGCGGTGCAAGGCGGTCGCGTTCGTCTTGGGGTAGGGCGGCCAATTCGATTTGCACTTCGTCTAAGGTTTTGCCTTTCATCAGCGCTTCGGCTTGGGCGAAAGGCATTGGCAACGGTAAAGCGGTGTTGGCGGTGGTTGCCGTAGACTGTGGTCATGGGGACGATGAAGTCGACGGGAATCAGACGCGTGCCTTGGTGCAGAAGCTGGAAGTAGGCATGTTGGCAGTTGACGCCTTCATCGCCGAAGACAATGCCGCCAGTGGTGCAGGAAACGGGTTGGCCGTCTGAAGTACGCTGTTTGCCGAGGCTTTCCATATCGAGCTGGTTGAGCCATGGTGTGAGAGGCGCATGTTGTGGCTGTATGGGACAACGGTTTGGCCGTCTGAATGTTGGAAGTTGTTGTACCAAACGTTGATGAGCGCCATCAGGACGGGAATGTTGCGGCGGAATGGCGTTTCGAAGAAGTGGGTATCCATCGCGTGTGCACCGGCCAGCATTTTGCGGAACGCTTTTTCGCCGATGGCAACCATCAGCGGCAGGCCGATGGGCGACCAGACGGAATAGCGGCCACCGACCCAGTCGGACATGGCGAAGACTTTGTCGGGGGAGATACCGAAGTTTTGGGCGGCGGCCACATCGGCGGAAATGGCGCAGAAGTGGCGGTAGATGCCGGAATCGGGCAAACCTGCATCGCGGTACCAAGTACGCGCCGCATAGGCATTGAGCAGGGTTTCCGGTGTGCGGAACGATTTGCTGGCAATGCTGAATACGGTGGTTTCGGGGTTGAGGCCGAGAAGGGTTTGGGTCAAGTCGGCATCATCGGAATTGCTGACAAAGTGGACGCGGATGTTTTGCCAATAAGGCTGCAGCGCCTGTGTGGCCATGCGCGGGCCCAAATCGGAACCGCCGATACCGATGTGAACCAAGTCGGTAATCGGTTTGCCGGTAATGCCTGCGTGCGTGCCGTCTAAAAGTTGGCGTGCGAACTCGAGTGCGCGGTTGAGTTCGTGATGAACATTGGGCACGATGTTTTCGCCGTCAACGTAAACAGGTTTGGCATTGGCGGGCAGGCGCAGGGCAGTGTGGAGGACGGCGCGGTGTTCGCTGGTGTTGATTTTTCACCGCTGCTCATGGCCTGCATATATTGTGGCAAATCGGCTGCTTCGGCCAGTTGGCACAATAAATCAAGGGTGTTTTCATCTAGGCGGTTTTTGCTGTAATCAAATAACAAACCGTGCAGAATTTCGTGCATATTATTGAAACGTTCGGCATCTGCGGCGAAGCGTTCGCGCAGGGTAACGTGTTGAGTATCGGCATGATGGGCTTCCAAGGCCTGCCATGCGTCTGAGTATGCGGACATTTCGTTTCCTTAGTATGTAACGGTAAACAAGCAGGGTATCTATTTTCTGCTTTTTGTAGTTGTTTGTAGTTTAACAAATTTGGACAACTTTTGGGAGATAGTAGGGTCGGTTTTGTTTAAGAAATGTATGCGAAATGCAATAGAAACGGTTGATTATCATCAAGTTTCTGTAAAAAAAGGGGTATGACACCGATGTCTGCTGTGTTATCCTATGTAACATTATTGAAATCTTGTCGGGGCGGGTCCGTAAGATGGCTACAATTTATGATGTCGCTGCTTATGCCGGGGTATCTCCTAAGACGGTCAGCCGGGTAATTAACGGCGATGCGCCGGTCAGTGATAAAACCCGTTCCAAAGTAGAAACAGCGATTGCTGCTTTGGGCTATATCCCGTCTTCTGCGGCGCGGATTATGCGGTCACACCGTTCCGGATTGGTCGGTCTGATTACCGGCGCCATTTCGCGGACAGGCGAGAGTACGGGCGGACACGGTATGCCGGATATGTTCTTGATTAAGGGTATTCAGCAGCAGATTCGCGCACAAGGCAAGATTTTGATGATTGCCGACATCGACAATAAACCGGGTCAGCCCGGTCAGATGGAGCCGCTGATCCGTACCTTTATGGAGCATCGTGCCGAGGGGATTTTATATGTGGCAGGTTTCCATCAGGAAGTATTGCTGCCGGAAGTGCCCAACCGTTGCCCGATGGTGTTGGTCAACTGCTTTGATTTGGCGGGTACGCCGGCGGTTTTGCCGGACGACGAAGCAGGGCAGTATGGCTTGGTGCGCCGGATTATCCAAAGCGGACACAAACGGATTGCTTATGTGACTTTGCAGCCGGGCGTGGAAGCGACGAGATTGAGATTGGCCGGATACCGCCGTGCTTTGGCTGATTCGGATATTGTCTTCGATCCTGATTTGGTGCAAACTGGTTATCCTGACTTCAGCAACGACAGCGGGTCTTTGATTTCGGCTATTTTGAAGCTGCTGTCTTTGCCGCTTCCGCCGACGGTAATTTGCTGTGGCAACGATGAAATGGCAGTACGAGTGTATGGGATTTTGAGGACGCGCGGCGTGCGGGTTCCCGAGCAAGTTTCGGTTGCCGGCTATGATAACCACAGTGCGATTGCGGAGACGCTGTTTCCGCCGTTGACCAGTACCGAACTGCCCTATTTGCGCATGGGCGCGATGGCGGCGGATTTGCTGTTTCAACACATTGAACACCCGGTCGGAGCGGTTCAGCCAGTCAAGGTCGTTGGGGAAACCATCTGGCGTCAGTCTGTGATTAATAAATAGTTTCAGACGGCCTGAAAATAAGCTTTAAACAACACAAACACACATCAAAATAAGAATCATGCAAACGGTCAAAATAAAGGCCGTCTGAAAACGGAGTTGCCTCAGTAAAAAGGGCAGCCCAAATACAATAAAAAGCGTCATACCGCTGAAATTGGAGTTTGTTGTTTCCATAGTTTATTACCCAGGAGTAGCCTTCCTATGAAAATCTCCCCACAAGTGGCGATGACACTTCGCCAGATTATGCTGATGAACTTCGGTTTCTTCGGTATTCAATATAGCTTCGGGTTGCAGCAAACTGCGATTAATCCGATTTTCAGCTTTCTTCATGCCGACCCGAGCCAGTTGCCGATTTTGAATATGGCAGGCCCGATTACGGGTTTGCTGGTACAGCCGATGATTGGTGCGATGAGTGACCGCACTTGGGTGCCTGGATTGGGTCGCCGCCGTCCGTATTTCTTGATCGGCGCCATCGGTTGCAGCCTCTGTCTCTTTATTTATCCGCACGTTACCGCATTGTGGGTGGCCGTATTGCTGCTGTGGCTTTTGGACATCAGTAACAACACTGCAATGGAACCTTTCCGTGCGTTTATTGCCGATACGGTTCCTGAACATCAGCAATCTACCGGTTTCTTGATGCAGTCTGTGTTTACCGGTTTGGGTATTACACTGGCCAACGTTTCCCTCTACATCTTCCAACAAATCGGCTGGTTGCAACAAACTTCCGAAGCGGGTATTCCGTATTGGGTATTCGGCTCCTTCTATATTGGTGCGGTTTGCTCTATCGGTTCGGTTTTGGTTACAGTTTTATCGACATCCGAACGCGAGCCTAGTCCTGAAGAAATGGCGGCCATTAAAGCGCAACCAAGCGGTCCGGCTCATGCTGTTAAAGATATTATCATTGCTGTACGCGAAATGCCGACTGCCCTGTGGCAACTGGCTTTGGTGTATCTCTTCCAATGGTACGCACTCTTTATCTACTGGCAATATATTTCCCACAGTATCGTTCAATCCGTTTGGGATTCGACTGTTGAAAATACCGAAGCGTATAGTCAAGCGGTTGCATGGACCGGTTTGGTAAACGGTTTCTACAACGTTGTAACCTTTATCTCCGCCTTCGGCCTGATGTGGATGGCGCGCAAATACGCCGCCAAATATGTTCACGCCTTTGCCGTTACCCTTGCCGCATTGGCCTTGCTTACCATTCCGCACATCGGCAACAAATACCTGATGTTTGCGCCGATGATCGGTTTCGGTGTCGGTTGGGCAAGTATGATGGGCGTGCCGTTTATGATTGTGGTCGGCTCTATCCCTAAAGAACGTTACGGCGTGTACATGGGTATTGTGAACATGATGATTGTGATTCCAATGCTGATTGAAACCGTATCTTTCGGCTGGGTATACAAAACCTTCTTGGGTTCAAACCCTGCCAACGCGATGACTTTTGCCGGTATTTTCCTCGCCATTGCCGCAGCGGTGACCTTAACCATTAAAACTGCGGCCAAACCGGCTACTGCAGAATAATGAAGTTTTGATTTAAAACCGAAAAAAAAGGCCGTCTGAAACATGAAATGGTTTCAGACGGCCTTTTTTATCGAAACAGATTTCCATTTGCTGACCCTGATTCGGTAAGCCTTATTGTCGCTGCACTACCGTTCATCACTCAAATTGGCTATGACTACCGATTTTGCTTTACAATATCCTTCTTTAATTTATTTCGTTTTACCATCCTGATGACAGAACACATTTCCGCTCCAAGCCCATCTCCTATCGGCGAAGACTACCTGCTGTTAGGTCAATACGCCGAACGCGCCTATCTCGAATACGCCATGAGCGTGGTCAAAGGCCGCGCGCTGCCTGAAGTTTCAGACGGCCAAAAGCCCTGTACAACGGCGTATTTTGTTTGCCATGCGCGATATGGGTTTGACGGCGGGGGCGAAGCCGGTGAAATCGGCGCGCGTGGTCGGCGAGATTTTGGGTAAATACCACCCGCACGGCGACAGTTCTGCCTATGAAGCGATGGTTCGCATGGCGCAGGATTTTACCTTGCGCTATCCCTTAATCGACGGCATCGGCAACTTCGGTTCGCGCGACGGCGACGGGGCGGCGGCGATGCGTTACACCGAAGCGCGGCTGACGCCGATTGCGGAATTGCTGTTGTCCGAAATCAATCAGGGTACGGTGGATTTTGTGCCTAACTACGACGGCGCGTTTGACGAGCCTGCTGCACCTGCCCGCCCGTCTGCCTATGGTCTTGCTCAACGGCGCGTCAGGCATCGCGGTGGGTATGGCGACCGAAATTCCGTCGCACAATTTGAACGAAGTCACGCAGGCGGCGATTGCGCTGTTGAAGAAACCGACGCTGGAAACCGCCGACCTGATGCAGTACATTCCTGCGCCCGATTTTGCCGGCGGCGGTCAAATCATCACGCCGGCGGACGAATTGCGCCGGATTTACGAAACCGGCAAGGGCAGCGTGCGCGTGCGTGCGCGTTACGAAATCGAGAAGCTGGCGCGCGGACAGTGGCGCGTGATTGTGACCGAGCTGCCGCCGAACGCCAATTCCGCCAAAATCCTTGCCGAAATCGAAGAACAAACCAACCCGAAACCGAAAGCGGGCAAAAAGCAGCTCAACCAAGACCAGCTCAACACCAAAAAGCTGATGCTGGATTTAATCGACCGCGTGCGCGACGAGTCCGACGGCGAACATCCCGTGCGACTGGTGTTCGAGCCGAAATCCAGCCGCATCGATACGGATACCTTCATCAACACGCTGATGGCGCAGACTTCGCTGGAAGGCAATGTGTCCATGAACTTGGTGATGATGGGTTTGGACAACCGCCCTGCGCAGAAAAACCTGAAAACGATTTTGCAGGAATGGCTGGATTTCCGCGTCGTGACCGTAACACGCCGTCTGAAATTCCGTTTGAACCAAGTGGAAAAACGGCTGCACATCCTTGAAGGCCGTCTGAAAGTCTTTCTGCACATTGACGAAGTGATTAAAGTCATCCGCGAATCAGACGACCCGAAAGCCGATTTGATGGCGGCGTTCGGGCTGACCGAAATCCAAGCCGAAGACATTTTGGAAATCCGCCTGCGCCAGTTGGCGCGTTTGGAAGGTTTCAAACTCGAAAAAGAATTGAACGAGTTGCGCGAAGAACAAGGCCGTCTGAATATCCTTTTGGGCGACGAAAACGAAAAACGCAAGCTGATTATCAAAGAGATGCAGGCGGACATGAAGCAGTTCGGCGACGCGCGCCGCACGCTGGTGGAAGAAGCCGGACGCGCCGTGCTGACGCAAACCACCGCCGACGAACCCATCACGCTGATTCTGTCGGAAAAAGGCTGGATACGCAGCCGTGCCGGACACAACCTCGATTTGAGCCAAACCGCGTTCAAAGAAGGCGACCGCCTCAAACAAACCCTTGAAGGCCGCACTGTTTTACCCGTCGTCATCCTCGATTCACTGGGCAGAACCTACACGCTCGATGCCGCCGAAATCCCTGGCGGACGCGGCGACGGCGTGCCGGTTTCATCCTTAATCGAGCTGCAAAACGGCGCGAAACCCGTCGCCATGCTCACCGGCCAGCCCGAACAGCACTACCTGCTCTCAGGCAGCGGCGGCTACGGCTTTATCACCAAGTTGGCCGATATGGTCGGACGCGTGAAAGCGGGTAAAGTGGTGATGACCGTGGACAGCGGTGAAACCGTCCTGCCGCCGGTTGCCGTCTATGCTTCTTCGCTGATCAATCCCGACTGCAAAAGTCGTACTGGCCAGCAGCGACCACCGTCTCTTGGCGTTTTCCATCGGCGAGCTCAAAGTCATGCCTAAAGGCCGCGGTTTGCAGCTGATGTCGTTGGCTGAGGGTGCATCTTTGGAACACATTATGGTGACGACCTCTCCTGAGTTTACCGTTGTATCGGTCGGCCGACGCGGTGCAGAACATCAGGAAAAACTGCGTATTGCCGATATTGACGGCAAACGCGGTAAAAAAGGCAAGGTATTGGAAATCTCAGGCCGTCTGAAAAGTTTGTCCTGAAACAAGAACAAATATATCTAAATAAATTAAATTTATACGACATTGCATGATAATAAAAAAAGGTTCACTTATGAACAGAGCCAATCTTCAAGAACTGGGTAATCTGAGGGAGCGGATTCCCGGTGTAATCAACATTGCCCGAATAGCCATCGTCTTACCGCTTTTGGTTTTGCACGCTTTCGGCAGCTACACGGGCGGCAACCTGATTGGCGTTTCGTTGCCGGACATTGAGTTTTATATCTGGGTAACGCTGTATTTCTTCCTGATTATGCTCTCCGTGTTCCGCCCGGGCTGGCAGTGGCAGTCTTTGGATTTGCCCAATGCCAGCGCCGTGGTCGACATCACCATGATGATGGTTTTGGTGTATATCTCCGGCGGTACGGCTTCCGGTTTCGGGATTTTGGTTTTGCCGTTTGTCGCCACGTCGTGTCTGCTCAGTTATGGCCATTATCCCATGCTGTACGCAGGTTATACGGCAATGTTGTTTATTTTGAACCTGTTTTTAGACGGCAGTATGCGTTTCGATTCGTTTAATTGGGACGCGAAATCAATGTTGAATTCTTTGATGCTGATCGGCGCAGGCTATCTGGTGGCGATGCTGACATCGTTTGCCGCCCGTTATTTGGAGCAGGCCACAGAGTCCGCCAGCCGCCATCAACTGGCCTACCGCCGTATCAGCGGTCTGAACCATTTGGTTTTGAACCGCGTACAGGAAGCGGTTGTGGTGATTGATGCGACCCAACGCGTGTGGCTGTTTAACAAGCAGGCAAAAATCTATTTCCCCAGCTTGATTATCGATCAGCAGGAAATCGTGTTTGGCGAACTGGTGGCACGCTGGCAGCGTCAACCCGACAAACCTTTTGAAACCGATATCCATATTTTCCAACACGCCATGCACGTCCGTGCCGTTCCGCTGATTCAGGAGCAAACCGAGCTGCTGATGTTGTACGTCCGCTCATTGCGTGAAGTGGCTGCGGAGGCCATGTCCACCAAGCTGACTTCGCTCGGACAGTTGACTGCCAACCTTGCACACGAAATCCGCAACCCGATGTCCGCCATCCGTCATGCCAGCGATTTGTTGCAAGAGGGCGATGAGGCAGATCCGCTCAAGGCTAAGCTCTACAACATCATCGACAGCAATATCCAACGCATCGACAAGATGTTGGAAGACGTATCCCTGCTTAACAAACGAGACAACATCAGCCGCCAGCCGATTAATCTGATGAAATTCTGGTTGGAGTTCAAGCAGGAATTTACCTTGAACAATCCCGATGCCATCGGCTGTCTGCGCATGAATATGGACGGCAACAACCTGACCGTATTGGTTGACCCCATGCATTTGCAGCAAGTGATGTGGAACTTGTGCAACAATGCTTGGCGACACAGCCGTCAGGACGAAAAACGCCATTACCGTTCTTATCCGCTCTAGCGGCAGGATGCATATTTCCATCGTAGTGGCGGACAACGGCAAAGGCGTGCCGCCCGATGTACGAAATCATCTGTTCGAGCCGTTTTTACACCACCGAAAAAAACAAGGCACCGGCTTTGGGGCTTTACGTCGCACGCGAGTTGGCACACGCCAATATGGGGCAGCTGCATTATCACCCTGAAATGAACGGGTTTGAACTGATTTTACCGAAGGAGCAAGCGCAGGATGAATAAATTGCAAGAGCCGGTTTTGGTTGTCGATGACGAGGCAGACATCCGCGACCTAATGGAAATGACCCTGATGAAAATGGGTCTGCGCGTCGATACTGCGGCTGGGGTTGAAGAAGCTAAAGACAGGCTAGACAACAACGATTATTCGCTGGTGTTGACCGATATGCGTATGCCCGACGGCTCAGGCCTCGAGGTGGTCCAATACATTGACGAGTTGATGCTCGACACGCCCGTTGCCGTGATTACGGCTTTCGGCAATGCCGACCAAGCCGTTGAAGCCTTGAAAGCAGGGGCATTTGATTATCTGCAAAAACCGATTACGCTGTCGCAGTTGCGTTCATTGGTTAAATCGGCAGTATCGGTTTCCGACAATACTGCCGAACCCACGCCGTCTGAAAAAGTCAAATCGCAGCCTGCGCCTGTTTCTGCCGCCCTGTATAAACCCGAACCTCAGCCGGTCAAGCCTGTCGTTACGCCTCCTAAGAGTGTACAGAGCGAATTTAACCGGCCTTTGACTGTTCCGGAAGGGCTCAATTCCTTAAAAGAGCGTTTTTCGGCTGGCAGCATCAATCATGCTCTGCAACAAGATGCACCTATATTGGAAGGCGAGGACGATATGCCGCGCCTGTTGGGTACTTCGCCGCAAATGGTCGAAGTGCGCCACCTGATTCGCAGATTGGCCCACAGCCTTGTTCCTGTTTATATCTCCGGCGAGTCCGGTACGGGTAAAGAGCAGGCGGCGCGCACGATTCACGAGCTGTCCGACCGCGCTGACAAACCATTTATTGCCGTCAACTGCGGAGCCATTCCTGAAAACCTGATGGAAAGCGAATTTTTCGGCTACAAAAAAGGCAGCTTTACCGGCGCGGATCAAGACCGTTTAGGTTTTTTCCAACACGCTGACGGCGGCACTTTGTTCCTTGATGAAGTTGCTGATTTGCCGCTTGCCATGCAGGTCAAACTCCTGCGCGCCATTCAAGAAAAAGCTGTGCGCCGTATCGGCGATGCGCGGGAAACCACTGTGGATGTGCGCATTATTTGTGCAACCCACAAAAATCTCGAAGCCTTGGTTGAAAGCGGCGCATTCCGTCAGGACTTGTATTACCGCCTCAACGTAGTTTCCCTGCATATGCCACCTTTGCGCGAAATGCGCGAAGACTTGGGCGCGCTGATTCTGTATTTGCTGTACAAACACCGTCACGGCAATCAAACCTACAAACTCAGTCCCAAAGCCCAAGAAGCCCTGTTGCATTACAGCTACCCCGGCAACTTCCGCGAGTTGGAAAATATCCTTGAACGCGCCGTTGCGTTGACGGTAGGCCAAGTGATACAAGTGGACGACTTGCAGATTCAAAACGCCCCACAGGTTAAGGCTGAACGCAGCGGCTTTTCCTTTGACGATATTGCCGAACCTGACGCGCGCGAAACCACGCTCAATCACAGCCCCATTCCGCCGTTTGATCCGCGCACCATGCAGATACAGGATTACCTCGACCAAGTGGAACGCAGCATCATCGAGCAGGCTTTGCAGCAAACCCGTTACAACCGTACCCAAGCCGCCAAACTTTTGGGTATCAGCTTCCGCTCTATGCGCTACCGCATGGAACGCTTGGATATCAATTAAAACGTTCAGACGGCCTGAGTTTTCAAGGCCGTCTGAAACATAAAGCCTTATGCACAAGATTTATTTTGACGAAACCGCATCTGCCGAACTTCGCAGCCTTGCCGAGCCTTTCGGGCTGACCGTTATCGACCGGCAGCCTGAAGAAGGCAGTTTCCTTATCGCTGACGAAAGCGGCATCAGTTTGTGCCGCGTTGGTGAAAAAAAGGCCGTGTCCGCGTTGATTTTTGATGGCGGTGCCGCCCATTATCGGCGCACTAAAGGCGGAGGCGAGTTGATTGCCAAAGCAGTCAACCATACTGCACAACCGACTGTCTGGGATGCTACCGGCGGACTGGGGCGCGACAGTTTTGTGCTTGCCTCGTTGGGTTTGAATGTGCACACTTTTGAACAAAATCCCGCCGTTGCCTGTCTACTTTCAGACGGCCTCAATAGGGCAGGGGCAAAGTGAAGAGACACGGGAGATTGCCCAATGTATTACTTTTGCACTTTCGGCAAATGCCGTTGATTTAATGCAAGAATTGACAACGCAAAAAAACGGCAGGCCCGATGTGGTATACCTCGACCCGATGTACCCGGAGCGTCGCAAAACCGCCGCCGTGAAAAAAAGAAATGGCTTACTTTCACGACTTGGTCGGCGCGGCACAAGACGAAGCCGAGTTTCTGGACGCAGCGTTGAATACTGCCAAAAAGCGCATTGTCGTCAAACGCCCGCGCTTGGGCGAATTTCTCGACGGGCGCAAACCTGCTTATCAATACACAGGCAAAAGCACGCGTTTTGACGTTTACCTTCCGACAAGGCCGTCTGAAGACTAGAAGCAAACTTGCAACATATCAAAAGAAACCGCCGGCGTTATCAGCGCGACGGCAAAGTGTGATATAAATACCCTTTCCCAAACTTTATTGGAGCAAACCATCATGGAATTAGTATTCATCCGTCACGGACAAAGCGAATGGAACGCGAAAAACCTTTTCACCGGCTGGCGCGACGTCAAGCTGAGCGAGCAAGGTTTGGCAGAAGCCGCGGCAGCAGGTAAAAAGCTGAAAGAGAAGGGCTATGAGTTTGACATCGCCTTTACTTCCGTTCTGACCCGTGCCATCAAAACCTGTAACATCGTTTTGGAAGAATCCGACCAACTGTTTGTTCCACAAATCAAATCATGGCGCTTGAACGAGCGCCACTACGGTCAGCTGCAAGGTATGGATAAAAAACAAACCGCAGAAAAATACGGCGACGAGCAAGTCCACATCTGGCGCCGCAGCTACGACACCCTGCCTCCGCTGCTCGATCCTAAAGACCCTCACTCCGCCCACAACGACCGCCGCTATGCTAACCTGCCTAGCGATGTCGTACCTGATGGCGAAAACCTCAAAGTGACCCTCGAGCGCGTTCTGCCTTTCTGGGAAGATCAAATCGCTCCGGCCATCTTGAGCGGCAAACGTGTATTGGTTGCGGCACACGGTAACTCCCTGCGTGCGTTGGCAAACACATCGAAGGCATTTCCGACGAAGACATCATGGGCTTGGAAATCCCAACCGGTCAGCCGCTGGTGTACAAATTGGATGAAAACCTGAAAGTGATTGAAAAATTCTACCTGTAAGGTAAAGGGAAAAAAGGACGTGTTGGACACGTCCTTTTTTGTATTTGTCTGTATCGAGGCCGTCTGAAGGCAGTTGATGGCGGGCGACATGAAAAAAGGACGCGTAAAGCGTCCTTTATGGAGATTAAAACCCTGTATTACTGGTTTTTCTCGATGATTTCTTTGAGGTGAGGCATAGGGCTGTAACCGCTTTGGCTGCGGCCGTTAGGGAAGACCACGGTCGGTGTGCCGTTGAAGCCGAATTGTTCGCCCAATGAAGTGGTTTCAGCAACAGGGTTTTCGCAGTTTGCTTTGCCGCTTGGGAGTTTGCCTTTGCGCATCCAGTCGATCCATGCCTGGGTCGGATTAGGTTGACACCACAACAGCTCGGCTTTGCGCGCGGCATCAGGGTGCAGGCTTGGAATCGGCATCATGAAGGTATAAATCGTGATGTCGGTCATTTTTTCAAACTCATGCTCCAAGCGTTTGCAGTACGGGCAGTCCGGATCGGAGAAAACAGCGACTTTCAGTTTGCCGTTGCCGCGCACTTCTTTGATGGCTTTGTCCAAAGGCAGGGAAGCGAAGTCGATTTTGTTCAAATCGGCGGCGCGTTCTTCAGTCATGCTTTGGCGCGTGTTGACGTTGATGAGGTCGCCAACGAGCATATAGTCGCCTTTGGCATCGGTATAGATGATTTGTTTGCCGCTGACGACAACTTCGTAAATGCCTTTAATCGGTGTTTCACTGACGCTCAAAACTTTCAAATCTTGGGCGGCATAGACTTTTTTTCCAAAGCGCGCTTTCAAAGAAGCGGCAACGGATTTGTCGGCAGGCGCTTCCGCTTTGGCAGCAGGGAGCAGGCGCTGCGTTGGCGTTGGATACGGCAGGTTGACCGCATGCCAACAAAGGAAGGACGGCAAACGGCGTTAAGATTTTGATTAACTTGGTTTTCATGCGAGAGACTTGCGTGTGTTTGAAAAAGTAAGGCATTGTATCAAACCTCCGTCATGTCTGCATTGTACTCAGGCTCAAATTATCGTCTGAAAATAGCTTTCGGCTGTTAAAATACGAAAAAATGATTTGATTGTTTGTATGTTCTACCATCGTATTGCCGTAAACGTGCCGCTTTCAGACGGCCTTTTGACTTATTCCCATTCCGAGCCGCTTCCTCCGGGAACGCGGGTGCTTGTGCCTTTTCGCAATAAAACCGTTGTCGGGATTGTGTGGGAAACGGATATTGCGCCCGATATGGATACGGCGCGGATTTTGAGTGTTCAGACGGCCTTTGTAGAAGAAAAGCCGTTGCCTCAAAGCTGGCGTGATTTGTTGGCGTTTACGTCGCGTTATTACCACTATCCGACCGGGCAGGCGGTGTTTGCCGCGCTGCCGCAAGGGTTTGAAGGAAACGCGCGCGGTGGAAATGCCGCAGCCGCCGTTGTTTTACGCGCTGAACGAAGCGGGCAGGGCGCAAACGCCGCCGCCGTCTCGGTTTAACAAAAAAGCGGCTTTGTGGGACGCGCTGCTGTCGGGCGGAATGACGATGGCGGCGTTGAAGCAGGTGAACGCGCAGGCGGCGAAATTAATCGAAGATTGGGCGGAACAGGGTTGGATTGAAACGACGGAAGCGGCGAAAGTCCCGTTTTAGAGTCGTGCCATGGGCAGGCTTCGCACTCTGAATTTGTATTGAAATGCCGACCAGCAGAAGGCTTCCGATGAAATTCAGACGGCCTTTGGTAAATTTCAGCCGTTTTTCTGCTGTACGGCATTACCGGCAGCGGCAAGACCGAGGTGTATTTCGATGCGATGGCGAAAGTGTTGGCGCAGGGGCGGCAGGTGTTGTTTCTGTTGCCCGAAATCAACCTCACGCCGCAGCTTTTGAAGCGGGTGGAAAACCGTTTTGCCGACGTGCCGACCGCCGTGTTGCACAGCCAGATGGCTGCAGGCAAGCGCACGCAGGATTATCTGCGCGCGATGTTGGGGCAGGCGAAGCTGGTGATCGGCACGCGGCTGGCGGTGTTCACGCCGATGGATGATGTCGGGCTGATTGTGGTCGATGAGGAACACGACGGCTCGTTCAAACAAGACAACGAATTGCGCTACCACGCCCGCGATTTGGCGGTGTGGCGGGCGAAGCAGAGCGGCTGCCCCGTCGTGCTGGGCAGCGCCACGCCCAGCTTGGAGAGCTGGCACAAGGCGCAAAGCGGCGCGTACCGCCTGCTGCAACTGACCGAGCGCGCCCATGCTTCCGCGCAACTGCCGCAAGTGGAAATCCTCAACGTAGGCCGTCTGAAAGCTCGACAACGGCTTCTCGCCGCAAGCCTTGCAGCTTTTGAAACAGAACTTTTGAAGCGGGCGGCATGTCGCTGGTGTACCTCAACCGTCGCGGTTTCGCGCCCGCGCTGTTTTGCGGCGACTGCGGCCATACCTTCGGCTGCCCGAACTGCTCCGCCAAAATGGTGCTGCACCAACGCGCCCGCCAACTGCGCTGCCACCACTGCGACCACCGCGAACCCATTCCGTTCAAATGCCCCGACTGCGGCAACCAAGACCTGACCGCCGTCGGACACGGCACGCAGCGCGTCGAAGAAACCCTGCGCGCCTTCCTGCCCAAGGCCGCCGTCGTCCGCGTCGACAGGGACAGCACGGCGCACAAAAACGACTGGGCGGACTTGTACCGCCGCATCGCCGACAACGAAATCGACATTCTGGTCGGCACGCAGATGCTCGCCAAAGGCCATGATTTCGCGCGGCTCAACCTCGTTATCGTGTTGAACGCCGACGGCAGCCTGTACAGCGCGGACTTTCGCGCGCCGGAAAGGCTGTTTCGCCGAGCTGATGCAGGTGTCCGGCAGGGCGGGGCGCGCCGACAAACCCGGCAAGGTGTTGATACAGACCCAACTGCCCGAACATCCCGTCTTCGCCGCCGTCAAAGCGCAGGACTACGCCGTGTTTGCCGAAAACGAATTGAACGAGCGGCAAATGTTCGCCATGCCGCCCTTTCGGTTTTCAGACCGCCGTCCGCGCCGACGCGCCGCGCGTGGCCGATGCGATGGAATTTCTCAACGCCGCCAAAGAAACCCTCGCCCCGCTGTTGCCCTGAAAGCGTCTCCCAGTTTCGGCGCCGCTCCCCATGCTGATGGTGCGCCTCGCCGAACGCGAACGTGCGCAAATCTTCCTCGAATCGACATCCCGACAAGATTTGCACCGCGCCGTGAGTTTGTGGGTGCAGGTGTTGCAGCAAAACCGCGACGGTAAAATCAGATGGTCGGTGGATGTTGATGTGCAAGAAGCTTGATTGGAATGATTCAATCGATAAGGAAATAAAAGGCCGTCTGAAAATCTGTTTTCAGACGGCCTTAAGTTTTTGAATCAGTTTAGAAGAATTTTGCAGCGATATAGCCGAGTGCAAGCAGGCTCAAAACGGCGAATACGATAGCCATTGTAAGCAGAAACTGTGTTTTTTTCCTCGCTGCAAGTGCAGCCAGCTCAGGATTTTGGCCTAACTCTTCGCGTAGTTGGGATTCCAATTCGGCACGGATTTTTTTGCGCAGTTTTTTCTCTTCCTGCTCACGTTCATATTTGAGCTTGTGGGCAATTTCAGTTTGTTTTTTATGCTCGAAAGAGATTTTTTCCTGCCATTCAATGCGCTTGCGCTGGATAGCCAGCTCATTTTTTTCTCTGTCAAATCAAAGTGACAGGTTTTACATTCCTGTGCGTCTAATTCGTCAATAATCGTCATGCAGACGGGGCATTGGATAGGGTCGGGAGTGTTGACTGCCAACACGGGTTCTTCTTCAACCGCTTCCAATTCCATAGCCTGACGGACGATCACGTCCAAACCCAAATAGCTGAAGTAATGCTGCGCATTTTCGCGCTCGTCTTGGGTGCATTCTCGGCCACAATGGCTTGCGGACGCTCAGCCAAGGCTTGAATCAGGCTCTCGACTTCGTTTTCAGGCAGGTTGTCATACAGGCAGGCATGGATGCGTTCCCTATCCGTGTTCGGCGGGTAGGAAACATATACGTCGAAAAATTTTTCTTGTTTGCTCATTGATATCCCATGAGTATTTCGACTGCGTCAACCAAATGGGTTTAGCCTAAGGTTTTGTTATTGTGTTTGAGCTGTTCTGGCTTGTGATACGAGCCGGAACAGAGGCTGCAGTCTCAGGCAGACCAAGTACGGTTTGCCTTCGTGTCGTTAATCGGCTGGACAATAAATTTTTATTTATATGGCAATATGCATGTCCAATGTTATGTCTATTGTAGAGTAAATATTCACGCCCGATATTATTATTATAAGGTAAATCTGATGTTGTTTAAAATAAATTCACACAAAAGGCCGTCTGAAGATACAGACGGCCTGTTTTTTTTTGGGCAAAAACGGATTGTTTATACGGAGAAGGATGAGCCACAACCGCAAGTTGTCTCTGCATTCGGATTGCGGATGACGAATTGAGAACCTTGCAGGCTTTCGGTGTAGTCGATTTCCGCACCAACCAGATATTGGTAGCTCATCGGGTCAACCAAGAACGTCAGGCCGTTTTTCTGGATTTCAAAATCGTCGTCGTTTTTGATTTCATCAAAGGTAAAACCATATTGGAAGCCGGAGCAACCGCCGCCGTTGACGAATACGCGCAATTTCAAATCGGGATTGTTCTCTTCGGCGATCAGGTCGGCAACTTTGGTGCAGCAGCTGTCAGTAAAGATAATAGGGCTTTCGTCTGACATGATGTGATTCCTTTTATATGAATATTTTTACTATTGTCGCGCAAACCGTTAGTCAAGGCAAGTTTGTGCAGACAGGGTCTGCCAGCTTACATGGAGGGCATGGCAGAAATTTCAAGCACCAGTATGTCAGATTTAGATGCTTCTGCCAAACCATTCGACACGGCCGATGATGGCAACGTCGTCGGTCGGGTTTTTCAAGTCGATTTCAAAAGTAGGGTAGGCCTCGTTGGCAGAAATGACGTTGACGATGCCGCCGGGTATCAGTTGCAGGCGTTTGACCAAAAGGTTTTCGTTGAGGCGTAAAACATAGAGGCCGTCGCGCGGCGTGGTTTGGCCGTGGTTGATGAGGATGGTGTCGCCATCATTCAGCACGCCTTCCATCGAGTCGCCTTTGACTGAGATAACGGAAAGGTTTTTGATGTCGCGCGTCACATAATTTTCAATCCAGTAGCGTCGGAACGCCATGGCGAACATCGGCTGTTCGTTGCCGACGAGCTGACCGTGTCCGGCCGCGGCCTGGATGTCGTAACGCGGTACGAAGACAAATTCGTCTATATCGACAGGGTTGCCCAGTGTGTCGGTTGCCGTGGCTTTTGGGGCTTCGGAATCGGGGAAGGGAGAACCTTCGCCTGTCAAAAGCCAGTCTATGCTGCAGCCTTTAAGTTGTTTGATTTTTTTTAGCGTTTCCGATTTCGGCAGGCCGCCTTCGTTCCAGATACGGCTGAATCCGGCGATGGTCATATCGATGTCGGCGGCGATTTTGGCTTGGCGGGCTTCATCTTTCCATAAGAAAGCCAGGCGGTCTTTAAAGGTATCCATGTTTATGCCTTTATGGAGGTATGTTTTTTATATGGTTTGGACGATTTGAGTGTATTTTACCTTAGTTTTTATAAAATTGTAAGAAAAAAATTACTTCATCTAAGAAAAAGTATTGCATATTCTATTTTTTCTTAGTATTATTCGTTTTGTCTTAGATAAATCGATATTTCTAATTTTCTATTCGATTTTTCTTAGTTTAATTTTATTTGGTTTAGTTTTTCTGATTTAAACCTGCTATATGATTATGATGAGAGGTGTGAAATGACTCGTTCGCGTAAAAATATTTTTTGGGTGCTGCTGGCGTTGGTACTGGGTTTTTTTGCTCTGCCTTTCGGATCTTCGGAGGCGCATGAGGCGGACGGTAATCTGACGGCTTCGGAATGCGAACGCTTGGGCAGCTTGAGTCTGGATCAGATGGACGGCAGGCTGCTGGCTTTTGCCAAAGAATGCGATATGGTGGAGGCTACCCACGATTGGGAGCAACAGTACGGCAACTTGAATGAAGAAGAAATGCTTGCCGGCGTGGTGTATGAGTAATGTTTGTGAATGAATCGATAAAGGCCGTCTGAACGATCAAAGTTTCAGACGGCCTTGTGTTTTTAATAAGGATGACGTTAAGGCATCAACGGTGCATTAGTCAGGCCGGTGGTTTCGGGCAGGCCGAACATGATGTTCATATTCTGCACGGCTTGACCGGCTGCGCCTTTAACCAAGTTGTCGATGACGGAAAGAACAATCCACACATCGTCTTGATCGGGCGCTTTTTGAACGCTGATACGGCAAAGGTTGGCACCGCGCACGCTGCGGGTTTCAGGGTGTCGAACCTGAAGGCAGGATATCGACAAAAGGGCTGTCGCGGTAGTATTCGCGCAGCAAGGCTTCAGGATCGGTATGTTCTTGCAGGTGCAGATACAGGGTGGCGTGCATGCCGCGTATCATCGGAACAAGGTGTGGCACGAAAATCAGGCCGTCTGAAACATGGTCTTGCAGTCCGGACAGGGTTTGTCGGATTTCAGGCAGATGGCGGTGGCCGCCGACACCGTAGGCTTTGAAGTTGTCGCCTGCTTCGCACAATAGGGCATGGGTGCTGGCTTTGCGGCCTGCACCGGAAACACCGGATTTACAGTCGGCAATCAGCGGCGCGTTGGCTTTCAGACGGCCAGCCTGAAGCAGCGGCAATAAGGGCAGGGAAACGCAGGTAGGGTAGCAGCCCGGATTGGCCACCAACATGGCTTTGGCGATGTCGTCTTTGTGAAGTTCGCACAAACCGTACACTGCCTGGGAAACGAGTTGCGGCGCGGCATGGGTCATTTTGTACCATTGTTCCCATGTGGGGATGTCGCGGATGCGGAAGTCGGCAGACAGGTCAATCACGCGTACGCCTTTTTCCACAAGGGTCGGTGCTTCTTTCATGGCCACGCCGTTGGGCGTGGCGAAGAACACGAGGTCGCAACGGTCAAGCCCGGCATCTTCGGGCGTTTGGAATGCAAGGTCGTAAATGCCGCGCAGGCTTGGGAAGTAGTCGGCAACCGCAATACCGGCTTCGCTTCGGCTGGTGACGGCAGTGACTTCTGCGTTGGGGTGGCTGCTGAGCAGGCGCAACAATTCAACGCCTGTGTAACCGGTTGCACCGACGATACCAATTTTAATTTTTGTGGTCATGGTGTGGCTCCTTTGTAGGGATAACAATGCGTTTGATTATATAGTAATTGATTGCCGTCGGTCAGCGGTGCTTGTGCCAAGCTTTGCAAGGGACGGTTAAACAGGCCGTCTGAAATATGGAATGAATAATATTCGGGAGCGGGTTTCAGACGGCCTGGGTGTTGGGAAAACGCAGTTTGCGGTTTGCGGTCTTGATTTGTCTGTTTTAGAAACTGTGATGGGTATTTCGTCTTTATCCTATTCATACAAACACAAAATAAAAACGCAAAAAAACGCCCCCGGGTTGGAGAACCGGAGGCAAGTATCCAAGGAGTAGCTCTCATCAATAAGAACTAGTTACTTAGTACTATATCCCTTGTTAGGATCGAAAGCAAGCGTTTTGCACATTTTAACATTTAAATAATTTTTTCATTCAAATTCAGAGAGCTATCAAACAGGGCTTGAATCTTGGATTGGTGGCTGATACCGATGACCAAAGTATCGGGCAAATGTTGCTTGAGGGTCTGCATCAACATCAGGGCGGATTCGTCATCAAGCTGGTTGGTGGCTTCATCTAGGAACAGGATCTGCGGTTTGTGCAGCAGTGCGCGTGCAAGGCTGAGGCGTTGCTGTTCTCCGCCGGAAAGGATGCCGTGCCATTCGTGTGAAGTGTCCAAATCGTTCATCAACGTGTGCAACCTACCCGTGGGGCTGCTTAAGCCGACTTGTTCCAAAACGGTTTGAATCAAATGGTCGTCTTGGCAGGCCGTATAAGGGTAGCTGACAGTTTGACGCAATGTGTCCGCAGGCAGGTAAGGGCGTTGGGGAAGAAAGAGGAGGCTGCCGTCGAGGGTGAAACTGCCTTGGTAATACGGCCACAAGCCTGCGAGGGCGCGCAGCAGGGTGGATTTGCCGATGCCGCTTCTGCCTTCGAGCAATACCCATTCGGGGGCATGGGCTTCGAGGTTGATGTCGGTAAGCAGGGGGCTGCCGGTTTGGGTGTGGACGGTGAGGTTTTGCAGAGACGGCTTTGCCGCGATGATGCGGCTGTTTAAAGTCTGGGGCGGGTTCGGAGGCTGGGACGGGCGGTGCTTCTGCCTTCCTGTTCTACTTGTTCCAAGGCCGTCTGAAAACCGGAGAGCCGTTCGACGACTGCCGCCCATTCGATGAGGCGGCGGTATGCGTCAGTAAACCAGCCGAAGCTGTCTTGGACGCGGGCAAACGATGTGCGGGTCTGCATCATGTCGCCGAAAGTCATGGTTTTGGCGAGGTACATGGGCAGGGTGGCGAGGATGGGGATGAAGATACTGATGCGGACATAGGTCGCCCAAAAGGTTTCTTGGCGGAATTCGCAGTTGGTGAGACGACGCCAGTTGTCGCGGATGCGGAGGTAGCGTTGTTTCAGACGGCCTGTTTCGGCATCGCCGCCGTTGTAGAAGGCGATTTGTTCGGCATGATCGCGTACGCGTAAAAGAGCTGCGCGGTAGTCGGCTTCGCGGTGCTGGCGGTCGATGTTGAGGTTTTTCAGGTTGCGGCCGACAAGATGGGCGATGATGGTGCTGAAGATGGAATAAATCAGTGCAACCCAAACAAGGTAGCCGTAAACGGTAATGCTGTATCCGCCGATGTTGAAAGTCTGTACGCCGGAGAGCGTCCACAATACGGCGACGAACGCGCTGAATTTGGCAATATTATTGATGAAGGAGCGAAAGAGGCTGATGCTTTTGTCGGCGAGGAGGTAGATGTCTTCGGCGATACGTTGGTCGGGGTTGTCCGGTTCGCCTGTCAGGCGCAGGCGGTAGTGTTTGTGGCCTTCGAGCCAGTTTTTGCTGGAATTGCTCGGTCAGGTGGGTGCGCCAACGGAAGATGAGGCGTTTTTGCAGCCAGTCGGCACAAACGATACAGCCGATAATCATCGCCATATAGCCGAGGTATTCGATAATGAGCGAAGGCATGGACGCGCCGTCAAACGCGGCGAGCGCGTCGTAGAAGCGTTTGTCCCATGCGGCAATCCAAACGCTGATGGTGATGGAGAATAGGGTAAACCCTATCAAAACGGCGAGCATCAGCCATTGGAGGCGGCTGTGTGCACCCGACCAAAAAGGGCGGGCAAGGTAAAAGAATTTTTTGAGGATGTTCATGGATGGTGTGTTGGTACAAATAACGGGAGGTCGTCTGAAAATCTGCATCGGCAGGATAACTGTATCAAACACTCTATTTGATGCTTTTGTTTCCTGATGGGTTTTAGACGACTGTTTGCAGATGTTCAAATGAAAATACCGATGCTGTCATGTCGGTATGAACGGGCATGACGGCAGGGGCAAGAGGTCGTCTGAAAGCCGGATTGTGTTTTCAGACGACCTCGCTTCATACAACGGCTACATCTTCCACTTGAAGTTCAAGGTTACATTGCGCGGCTGTCCGTAGAAATGTCCTTGGTAGGTAGCGCGGTGGGCATAGCTTTCGTAATAGCGTTTGTCGGTCAGGTTGTCGACTTTCAGGCTGAGCTTGGTGTGTTTGGAGGGCTCGTATTGTACGGCTGCATGCCAAACGGCGTAACCGCCCAAATATTGTTTCTCTCCGTTCACTATAATCGGGCTGGATTTGCTTTGGACATTCACACCTCCGCCCACCGTCCATTTGTGCGCCGCACCGGGCAGGCGGTACATGGTATTGAGGCGGAAGATATGTTGGGGCGTGTGCTGGCTGAAATCGACCCCGCGACCGTTGCGCTCTGCGGTTTGGGCGGCAGCGGTGGAGGTATAACGCCTTTTGTTGAAGGTATAGCCCGCAAAAATCTGCCAGTCGTCGGTGATGTTGCCGGCAATTTCGGCATCAATACCGCGGCTTTCCATGCGTACAGGCGTGTAGATGGCGCGGTCGCCGCGTACCCAAGGACGGATATTGCCCGTTGCAAGGTCTTTACCCAACCATGTATCTGTGGGTTGGTTGTGTTTTTCGGTTTGAAACAAGGAGAGGGTGGTGTTCAGCCTGTTGTTGTTCCACGCGCCTTTCCAGCCGATTTCGTAGCTGTTGCCCATTACAGGCGGCAAGAGCTTGTCATTGATGTCGTAATAATCGCCCGAGTATTTGAAAATGCTGGTGTAGCTGGCATATAGGTTTTGTTGCGGGGTGATGTCGTAGGTAATGCCTGCGTAGGGGATGAAACGGCCTTTTTTATAGTGGCTGTCGGGGGTTTTCATCCATGACAGATATTGTGATTGCCGCCAGCGGCTGTAACTTGTACCGAGCAGGATGTGCCATTTGTCGGCAATGTTCAGGCGGGTGGCTATGGTCGCTGTGTGGGCGTCGGGAACGGTTTTACGGATTTCGAGATTGCGGGCCGTGTTCCAATCAGGTTTGGCAATTTCATCACCCGTCCAAGAAAAAACAGGATAGTTGCCATCTTTCAAGGGTGTGCCTCTCCACATATTATCGAATTTTTCTTTGGTGTATTCATAGCCCGCGTAAAACTCATGTTCGCGGCCGAACCAATCAAATTTTCCTTCTAAATCGCTTTGCACAGTCCATTGACTGTTGTTGCGGTCACTTCTGCCGGTATAACCGTCACTCAATGTGCCTGCGGGCGAAATATTTTGCCGCTGCGGGACGTAACCATATTCGGTAACGGATTTGTTGCGGCGGTAATCAACGGAAGTGGTCAGATTCCAACGATCGCCGAAATAGTGCTTCCATTCGGCGAATATATTGGCTTTTTTGTAATCCGCACGATTCCAGTTCGCACCCAAATAGCTGTCGCGCGGCAATCGTAGGTCGCTGCCGTCGGGATTGGCGGGCAGCCCGAACAGGGAAGGTACATCTTTTTCACGGTGGTACATCGCACTCAACGTCAGAATATCGTTTTCCCCGACTTGCTTGTCGATAACGCCGTAAATAATCCCTTTATTGCCGTCGCTGTTTTTACGCCAGCTTTTATTTTTTTCAAGTACGGCAACTGCGCGCCCGCGCAAGCCATTGTCGCGACTGAGAAATCCCGATACATCGGCGGAAGAGCGCAGCGTGCCGAAGCGGTCGGCAGTTGCATCAAATTCAAGCAGCGGCGCAGCGGTCGGGCGTTTGCGGATGGCATTGATGCTGCCACCCGGCTCGCTTTGCGCTTTACGCAGACCTGTTGCTCCGCGCACGACTTCAATGCGGTCGTAAAGTGCGGTATCGGTCAGTTGTTTGGCATCGTGCGGATTATTGCCGCACATGGTACAGACAGTCGAATTGACACCGTCTTCGCTGATCTGCGCGATGTCGAAGCCTCTGGATTGAAAGCGAGTTTGGAAACCCTGTTTGTAAATATTCAGCCCTGTGGTGGTTTTCAACGCTTCTTCCAGCGTGGTCGCGCCCGAATCGTCCATTTGTTTGCGCGTAATGACGCTGACGGATTGCGGCGTGTCTTTTGGGGAGATCGGCAGGCCGGTGGCGGTGGACATGACCGGCACGGTATAACTGTCGCGCGAAGCAGTACGGCTTTGTCCGGTTACGTTAACGGTGGGCAGGTCAACATGTTCCGTCTGTTCGGTGGTTTGGGCGGAAAGTTGCAGCGGGACGGCGGCAAGCAGGTAGGCATAACGAATCGGATGGTTCATTACAGCTCCTTTAGGTGGGGGTTAAGAGGTTTTTATGGAAAAAGGGGTCGTCCGAAAACTCAAACAGCAGTTTTCAGACAACCCCTTACTTTTACAACAATGGCAATTGTTCCCTGTCTGTCAGGAGTAGGTCGGGTAGATTGCCGAATATGATTTAATTATTGTTTTTTTAATTTTGCTACCGCAGACGGACTACATCTTCCACTTCAGGCTGAACACGGCATTGCGCGGTTCGCCGTAGAAGTTGCCGCTGTTGGCGGCACGGCTGTATTGGTTTTCGTAGTAGCGTTTGTCGGTCAGGTTGTTGACTGCCAGCCCCAGTTGCAGGTTTTTGCTCGGGCGGTATTGGACGTTGGTGTCCCAAATGGTGTAGCCGCCTTGCTTGATGGAACCGTAGGAATTGGCGGTTTTACTGCTGCTCTTTACCCCCAACCCGACCGTCCATTTGCCGTCATCAATCGGCAGGATATAGCTGGTGTAGAGGCGGAACATATGTTTCGGCGTATGGCTGCTGAAGTTGTAGCCTTTTCGGCGAGATTCAACATTGTCCCCGACGCTGTTGCGGTTGGTGCTGCGGTTGAAGGTGTAGCCTGCGTAAACTTGCCAACGGTCGGTCAGGCTGCCAGAGATTTCGGCGTCCAAGCCGCGGCTGCTTTGGTTGAGAGGTTCCCAGTAGGCGTGCGGTTTGGCATTGACGCGTTGGTTGTTGTTGTCTTTGTCGGTGCGGTAAAGGGCGACGGAAGTATTCAGACGGCCTTCGTTCCATTCGCCTTTCCAGCCGAGTTCGTAGTTGCGTCCCATAATCGGAGGCAGCAGGTTGTCGTTGTAGTCGCGGTTCATCGTTTGTTTGAAGATGGACGTATAGGCGGCGTAAACGCTTTGTTTAGGCGTGATGTCGTAAGTGATGCCGGCATAAGGAACGAAGCGGTTGCGTTTGAGCGAGTCTGATGAACCTGCTACTCCGTCTTTGAGGTTGCGATCCCAATAGAAGTCGCGTTTCCAGCTGGTATAGCGTCCGCCTGCGATAATGTGTAGTTTGTCGGTAGGATTGATGCGCGCGCCCAAACCAAAGGCATGGGTAGTATAACGGCCGTTGCCGCCACGGGCTTTGGCTGTGGCAGAATCCCAATCGGGTTTGGCTTTCTCGCTGCCGTTAAAGGCATCTGCGTCATAGGTGCTGCTGTCGTCGAACCAGCGGTTGCTTGAGTTCACGTTCTCTTTGGAATAGCTGTGCATGAAGAAGAGATCGTGATTTTGGCCGAAAGCGAAGATGCGGCCGGTCAGGTTGTTTTGGAAAGTGAACTGGCGGTTGCCTGCATCGTAACGGTCGAAGCTGTATGTGGTCCCCAGGCCGTCTGTACCGATGCCGTTACCTGTGCCGCCCAGCGTGTAATATTCTTTTGAACTGGTGTTCTTGCGCCAGTCCAACTTGCTGCTCAGTTTCCAGTTGTCGTTGAAATAATGTTCAAACTCGGCAAAAAGATTGTATTTTTTCAGGCGGGCTTCGTTCCAATCCGCACCCAGATAGCGGCTGCGTTTCCACTCTTTGCCGTCTGCACGCATAGGCAGGCCGTCAGGATCGGGTGTTTCGGTTTGGTTAAGATAGCTTGCGCCCCAGGTAAGTTTGCTGTTGTCGCCGATGTCTTTGTCCATCACGCCATACAGAAGGACGTCGCGACCGCCGGATTGGTCTTTGAAGGTTTTGTTGCTGCCAACCGAGCCGACAAAGCGTCCGCGCAGGCCGTGTTCTTGGCTTAAAGGTGCCGGATGCATCAAAGACGCTGTTTACTTTGCCCCATGAGTTTGCCATCAAATCGGCGGAAAGCTGGCGTTTTGCAGTCGGCTTTTTGCGGACGGCGTTTACCGTGCCGCCGGGTTCGTTGTTTGCCTGTGTCAAACCTGCCGCACCGCGCACCACTTCAATGTGGTCGTACATTGCCATATCGGTTGCACTGGTCGGGTCGCCGGCCGGGCCGCCTAAGCCGAATCCTCCGGGCGAACCGAGTTGCGTGGCAATGCCGTCTTCTTCAAACTGTTCGATAAAATAGCCGCGCGACATGAAATGCGTGCGTCCGCCGCTTTTGAAAACATTGATGCCCGTAGCGTTTTGCAACGCACCTTCTAAGTCGGTAATGCCCTGGTCTTCAATTTGTTTTTTGGTAATGACGCTGACGGATTGGGGGATCTCCCGCGGAGAGAGCACCAGCCCTGTGGTTGAGCGCAGGGTGGATACGGTGTAGCTGTTTTGACTTTCAGTGCGCAGGCTTTTGTTTTTACCCACTACGGTAACTTGTTCCACTTCAGCCTGTTGTACCTCTTCGGCAGCTTGTGCGGCTTGGGGCAATGCGGCAAGGCAGAGGGCAAGTGTGCTCAGTTTGAATAGTTTCTCAGAATGATGCATTTGATGAGGTCCTTGATAAAGAAAGGTCTGTTTGTTTTTAAATATTGGCGGCAATATCTGTTTAAATTGAGCCGTTATTTTTATAAGCCGTTTTGTTTCAAAATTAAATTTAAATCCCCAAATCATTTTATTTGATTCAATTTTGATATTGCCAAACCATCGGGCCAAAAAAAGGTTGCCACCGGAAAGGGAGCCGTTGGCAACGAATGGAGGTGGTAATGCAATGAAAACTAGATACAAAGGGTAGTATCAAACTAGATATAAATAACTATATCGAAACGGTGAAAAAAATCAACAGAAAGTTATCTGTTGCTTGCAAAGTTTTTCAAACAGCTTGTCCCAAATCAAATTTTTGAGTAATTGCTTGGTTTGTTGATGTAAATATTGGTATTGGCAGCTCGAGCTGAATTTGTTTCCAGGCCGTCTGAAAATTGCCGGAGTTGTTCGGCTATAATGCTGTTTTGGTTTTTTTAAGGCCTTTGCAAAAATACGGTTTGTGTTGTTTTAAGCTGAATGTGTACCGGATTTGTTTGCAAAGGTTTTGGGGTATGAGGAGAAAGAGATGAAGAAGGTTTTGGTGTTGCAACATGGGGATTTGGGCGCGTGCGACTGGTCGGCGTTTGGCGGTTTGGTGTCTGCGCCATCAGGGAAGTCGGTGTTGCGTGTGCCGGTTTCGGATGATTTTGAACTGACGGACGGGATGCGTGCGGCGTTGATTGCGCAGCAGATAGATGGCGCGGTGTTGCTGGATGTGGCTTTTGCTGATTTGGGACTGATTGTCAGCGATATGGATTCGACGCTGATTACGATTGAATGCGTGGATGAGATTGCGGCCGGTGTCGGGCTGAAGGATGAGGTGGCCAAGATTACGGAGCAGTCGATGCGCGGCGAGTTGGACTTTGAGCAGTCTTTGCGCAAGCGTGTGGCTTTGCTGGCCGGCTTGGACGAGCGCGTGTTGGAAGAGGTGTACGAGAATGTGTTGCAGCTGTCGCCGGGCGCGGAATTTTTGTTGGAAGAGTGTAAACGGAATGATGTGAAGTTTATGCTGGTGTCGGGCGGATTTACGTTCTTTACGGAACGTCTGCAACGGCGTTTGGGCTTGGATTTACATTTTGCGAATGTGTTGGAAGTGGAAAACGGCAAGCTGACAGGCCGTCTGAAAGGGCGGATTATCGATGCGCAGGCTAAGACGGATTTGTTGCGTGAATACCGTGAGCATCTGGGTTTGGCTCCGTGGCAGGTGGTGGCGATGGGCGATGGTGCGAACGATATTCCGATGATACGGGAGGCAGGATTCGGCATTGCTTATCGGGCGAAACCGAAAACTGAAGCGAATGCGGATGCGTGTGTGCACTTTGGTGGTTTGGAGCGGATACGCGGTTGGTTTGCGTAAACCGTTTGAGGATGTTTGTCAGTCAGGCCGTCTGAATAATCGGGAAACCGGTTTTCAGACGGCCTGATGTTTTATAAGGCGATAAAACGGTAGCCTTCGGCATCGACTTCGAGAATGGAGGCGTAATTGTCTCGCCAGTCGCCGAGTACGATGCGGGTGTAATCGGCGTTGCGATGGATGTTTTCGCGGTGTGTATGGCCGTGGATGAGCAGGGGTGTGTGGAAGCGTTGGACGGTTTCGTGGGTAAAGGTTGGATTGACGTCCATGATGTCGGCAGTTTTGTGCTGTTTGTCCTCTTTGCTCTGCTTGCGGATTTTGGTGGCGATGTTCAGTCGGAGTGTGAGCGGCAGGAGCAGGAACAGGCGTTGCAGCCATTTTTGATGGACGGTACGGCGGAATTTTTGATAAGAATGGTCGTCGGTGCAGAGGGTGTCGCCGTGACAGAGTAGGGTGGGTGTGCCGAACAGGTCGATAACGGCGTACTCGGGCAGTAAGGTCATGCCGGTATCGCGGGCAAAGGCTTTGCCGATGAGGAAGTCGCGGTTGCCATGGATAAAATAGCAGGCGACGCCACGCTCGGTCAGGCTGAGGATGGTTTGTTTGATGGTTTGCACCAAAGGGCTGTTTTCGTCATCGCCGATCCAAAAATCGAAAAGGTCGCCAAGAATGTATACGGCTTGGGCATGAACGGCTTTTTCTTGGATAAATTTTTGGAAGAGTGCGGTCAGCTGAGAATGGGATTCGCTCAGGTGCAAATCGGCGATGAAGTAAATCGGCATGATGATGTGGGACGTGTGGGAAGGGTTTTATTATAACTTGGGTTGTCGCGTTTGGATTTGGGCTTGGTGTTTTTCGTTTGTAATGCGGTGATTTTATTGTTTTGATTTGGTGTGATAAAGGCCGTCTGAAACATCTTTTCAGACGGCCTTTGTGGTTTATTGGGCTTTGCCCTGATAGGTGATTTGTTTCAGCGTCTCTTCTTGGTACAAGTCGCTGATGGGGACGGTATAGAAGAATTCGTTGCTGCGGACAAAGCGGTTGACCAAGTCTTTGTCGAGATGGAGGACGTGGTGCCGCAGTTTGTTTAAGCCCTTTGAATATCATGGTGCTCCAACGCATATAGCCGTCTGAATTGGGGCGGATGTCGTTCATGGCATCAAGGGCGAGAAGTTTGCGGTTTTGTTCCTCTTTGTCCAAAGGATGGGAATAGATGCTTTGGAAGTAGAAACGGTTGCTCGGAGGGCGGCGGCAGGCTGAGGGAAGACCCTACTTTGCCGATAGGGAAGTCGTCGCTCAGATAATGTATGGTGTGCAAAAAAACAGATTGCCGCGGCGGTAATCGATTTTGCGCAGGGCTTCGATGGCGGCCAGCGCAGTATGTTGGTGGTCGGGATGCGCATCGATATTGGGGGACGGCGTCACGATAATATCCGGCTGGAACGTTTCTATCAGATAGCCAAGGTTGTCCACCAAGCTGGTCCAAGTCGAGCCGGGCTTGAGGTGTTTCGCTAATGGGGAGGTGTTGGCACGGCGGAAAATATCGACGTCGGCCGTATCGATTTTGGTCGATTTAATCTCTTTTTCCGGATTTTGGCGCATGGCGGTCAAAGTGCTGTCGAAGTAGCCCAGTTGTAGGATGTTTTCAGACGGCACGCCAGCCAAAAGGGGAACGGTCAGGCTGTTCCAGACGCGCATCCGGCCTTTTTGCAGATATTGTGCCTGAGTGTCGCAGTCGCATGTGCTGTAAAGGTTGCCATAGTGGAAGCTGCCGCCTTCGCTGGCGGTTAAGGTGCAGATCATTGAATTGGCGGCGTGTTTTTCGTACAAACCGTATGCGCTGAGTTCAGCATCGTCAGCATGAGGCGCGAGGACAAGGATTTTTTTGCCGTCGAGGTTTTCACGCGGATAAACAGAGAGTTCGATTTCTTGGTCGGGCAAGGTTAGGTATTTGCCTTCCAGGCGGATGGTTTTGTCGCTGTCGGAGAAAGTATCGCTCAGATTGATATAGCGCACGCCTTTTGCACCGTACTCGAAATATTGCTTCCATTTGCCTTTAGATGAAATGGTTTCCACAAAAGGCAATACCAGCAATCCTGCCCAAGTGGATTTGATACGGATTTTGGCAATAACGGTATCTTGCCCGCTGATAGTGGCGGGTAAAGTCAGGCTGCCACCCTTGAGGGTAGCATGCGCGGTAGAGGGAAGGGAGGGATAGTTATAGTCTTGGTGTGTGTTGTAGGCAAACTGTTTTTTATGAATAATTGAAGTAATAATAAGCAATGTAACAAAAAAAGTCAGTATCAGCCCCGTTAGTATTAGAAACATTGTCAGGTTCCTTTATCGTATAACAGCTATGATATTGCTTGCGAAGATTATTTGTTTGTTTTTATTACAAACGGTTAATTTTCACACCCTAACGTCATTAAAGTGAACATTTAAAATAAAACAGTTTGCGGGTTGATTATATATAAACGACTAAAATGTAGAAAGGCCGTCTGAAAAATTTGAAAGAAATTTCAAAAATTTCAGACGGCCTTGATATTTTAAAGGTTAAGCCGGTAAATTATGCTTCTTTTGTTTCAACTGTTTTCTGACGCAGACGCAGGCCCAACTCGCGAAGTTGTTTGTCGTCGACCACATTAGGTGCATTGGTCAGCAGACATTGTGCACGTTGTGTTTTTCGGGAAGGCAATCACGTCGCGGATAGATTCGGCACCGGTCATCAGGGTAACCAGACGGTCGAGACCGAATGCAAGGCCGCCGTGAGGAGGCGCACCGAATTTCAGGTTGTCCAAGAGGAAGCCGAATTTCTCTTGTTGCTCTTCAGGGCTGATTTTCAGCGCGGCAAACACTTTCTCTTGTACGTCTGCGCGGTGGATACGGATAGAGCCACCGCCGATTTCCCAGCCGTTCAATACCATGTCGTAGGCGCGGGCCAGAGCAGTTTGCAGGGGTCGGAAACCATCAGGTCTTCATGACCTTCTTTAGGCGCGGTAAACGGATGGTGTACGGCAACGTAGCGGTCGGCTTCTTCGTCGTATTCGAACATTGGGAAGTCGACAACCCACAAAGGTTTCCATTCGTCTACGAAGTAGCCGTTGTCTTTGCCGTGTTCCTAAGCCGACTTTAATGCGCAATGCGCCGATGGCTTCGTTCACGACTTTGGTTTTGTCTGCACCGAAGAAGATGATGTCGCCGTTTTGCGCACCGGTACGCTCGATGATTTCTTTCAGGGCGTTTTCAGACAGGAATTTCACGATTGGAGATTGCAGGCCGCTGTCTTCGCCGTTGGAGAGGTTGCTGACATCGTTTACTTTGATGTATGCCAGACCTTTCGCGCCGTAGATGCCGACAAATTTGGTGTATTCGTCGATTTCTTTGCGGCTGAATTTCGCGCCGTTCGGTACGCGCAGAGCGACCACGCGGCCGCCTTTCATGTCGGCTGCGCCACGGAAGACTTTGAATTCTTCCGTTTTCATCAAGTCGGTCAACTCGGTAAATTTCAAGTTGATGCGCATGTCCGGTTTGTCAGAGCCGTAGTAGAACATGGCTTCAGAGTAAGGCATGCGTGGGAAGTCGCCCAAATCTACGTTCAAAGCATCTTTGAAGACTTGTTTGGCCATGCCTTCAGTGATGTCCATGATTTCATCCTCGTTCAGGAACGAGGTTTCCAAGTCGATTTGAGTGAATTCAGGTTGACGGTCGGCACGCAAGTCTTCGTCACGGAAACATTTGGTGATTTGGTAGTAACGGTCGAAACCGGCCACCATCAGCAATTGTTTGAACAATTGCGGAGATTGCGGCAGAGCGAAGAATTCGCCCGGATGAACGCGGCTTGGTACGAGGTAGTCGCGCGCGCCTTCCGGAGTGGAGCGGGTCAGCATCGGTGTTTCAATGTCGATGAAGCCTTGCGCGTCCAAGTAGCGACGAACGCCCATAGCGACTTGGTAACGCAGACGCAGGTTGCGTTGCATAGTAGGACGGCGCAAGTCGATAACGCGGTTGGTCAGGCGAACGTTTTCGCTGATGTTTTCATCGTCGATTTGGAATGGAGGCGTAGCGGCAGCGTTCAAGACTTCGATTTCTTTGGCAAGGATTTCGATTTTGCCGGAAATCATTTTGTCGTTGGTGGTACCTTCAGGACGGTTGCGTACGCGGCCGGTAATGCTCAAAGACGTATTCGTTGCGGGAAGAGTCGGCAGCGGCAAATGCTTCCGGAGTGTCAGGGTCGATAACGACTTGAACGATGCCTTCGCGGTCGCGCAGGTCGATAAAAATCACACCGCCGTGGTCGCGTCGGCGGTGTACCCAGCCTTTGACGGTAACGGTTTGGTCTAAGTATTGCTCGCTGATAAGGCCGCAATAGTTGGTACGCATAAAATCACCTTTTTATATTGTTCAATTTGAAAAAGAAGGAAAGGCCGTCTGAAAAAAGAAGACCTTAATTGTTATGTTCGGTATCACCGTCTTTAGACGGTTTTTGGGCGGGTAGGGCTTTAACCGGTAAGTCGTCCGGCATCACCATGCCCAGCGAAATTACATATTTCAATGCCTGATCCACACTCATGTCCAGCTCGCGAACGTCGCTTTTTTTAACCATGATGTAATAGCCGCCGGTCGGGTTGGGCGTGGTTGGGACGTAAACGGAAATATAGTCGTCATCTTGCGGCAGGCTGCCTTTGAGTTTGTCGGGGATATGACCGGAAACAAAGGCTATCGTCCAAATGCCCGGTTGTGGAAAGGGAACCAGTACGGGGGTTTTGAACGAGCGGCTGCTGTCGGAGAGCAGGGATTCGGAAACTTTTTTAACGCTGGAGTAGATGGATTTGACGACGGGAATGCGTCCCAAAAGGCTGTCCCATGCGCCGAGAATCCGTCTGCCTAAAACGTTGGCGGCAAATACGCCGGTAACGAACAAGACGACGGTGGCGGCAACAATGCCCAAACCGGGTATGTTGAATCCCCAGAAATGCTGGGGCTGCCAGCTTTCCGGCAATAGGCTGATCAGTCTGTCGGCGGCGGATATGATGTAGGTCATCGCCCAGATGGTTACGGCAATCGGCAACCAAACCAGTACGCCTGTAATCAGGTATTTCTTTAAAGCCTTGGCGATTTTTCCGCTTTCGGCTGCTGCTTCTGTCATCTTTGTTTCATTCCGGCAAGTTTTGCCCAAACTTTGCATTATACGCGTTTGGGCGCTAGGAAACGAGTATTTTAAACGAATGGCTTGTTTTGTTTTATTGTTTCAGACGGCCGCGTTGATTGCACAGGCCGTCTGAAACAATATGGGGAGAATTAGATTCCGTCCCAGTCGTTGAACATCAGGCCGAAGCCGATGCCGTTTTGTTTGTGGTTGTAATCAATCAGGCTTTCGCCGTAGCCGTGGAAACCGCGGACAACGCCTTTGAGTTTGCCTTTAATTGGGAAGGTATAAGCAGCTTCAACGGCACCGCGTCCGCTTTTCGGGTTGTAACGCAGGACGGAATAAACATTTTGTTTGTCATTGAGGCGGTATTGGACTTTCAAGTCGCCGTAGCCCATGTATTTGTTGATGTCCGGGTTGTCGTCGTCATCTCCTTTTTGGTCGAAGGCGCGCATCCAAACTCTAGGAATGACGGTCAGCTTGCCCCATTCCATGCCAGCCATGGCGTAAACGCGGTTCCATGAGCGGGATTCGGGGCGGCTTTGACCGTTGGACTGGTGAACAAAACCTGCGCCAACCATACGCAGTTTGCCGCCGAAAGGCAGGTCTGCTTTAACGGGTTGGGTAATGAAGATTTCGGGCTCGTAGTCGGTATTGCGGAACGGAGCGGATTTGCGGCCTTGGTTGAAGATTTGCCAGTCGGATTTTTGGGTGTAGCCAAACCATACGTCGGCACGGGTTTTGAATAAATCTTCAGCAATCTTGCTTTTGAAGGAAACTTGCATTTTGGTTTCGAGGCGTTTCTGCTCGCTGAATTTTTCCTGTGTGGTTACGCCGCGACTGGGGGATTCCGGGTGGTAGTTGGGGCTGCTGTTGTACCAAACGGGCATGAGGTACATAGGGTTGTGCTCGCGTACGCTCAACAGGCCGCGTGTGTCGTTTTTATCCAAATCATACATCAGGCTTAAAGGCGTGTAGCTGTCGGCAGTTTCGCTTAATACGTCGTCTGAAATATTCGGATGGATAGGGTTGTCGAATACGATGGCCGCTTCTTTTTTCTCAATGCTCTTACGGACGCTTTGTTCGAGGTCAACCGGTGTTTTGGCGGTTTCGGTTTGTGCTTGCGGCAGTGGAGATTGAGGGGGGAGTTGCGCCGAGTAGATGTTGTCGTAACACGCCAAACGGGTGGCATTGTCTTGAATGGTGGTGCAGTGTAGGGCGGCGGTATCGGCGGCGGCCAGTGGGGCGGCGGCAATGAATCCGATACTTAGGGAATGTTTCAACATCTTGTTCATGAGAGTTTCCGTTGTTTTTCAGACGGCCTGATGAGAAGGGTAAATGGGTTTATTTAGTCGGTTTGGACTGTGAATACGGCAATGCCCCTGAAAGGCAAGACCTCAGGGGCATCGTATCAGCTCGATTATCCTGCTTTGGTTGTCAGGATTTCCGGCATCTGCGTCAGTATTAAGCCAAAGCTTTTACTTTAGCAGACAGACGGCTTTTATGACGGGCTGCTTTGTTTTTGTGGAATACGCCTTTGTCAGCGATGCGGTCGATGACTTTAACGGATTCTTGGTAAACTGCTTGAGCAGCAGCTTTGTCGCCGGCTTCAACTGCTTTCAACACTTTTTTCACAGCGGTACGGAATGCAGTACGCAGGCTGGCGTTGTGGGCGCGTTGTTTAACCGACTGGCGGGCACGTTTGCGGGCTTGTGCGCTGTTTGCCATATTGAATATCTCCTGAAAAATAAATTCTGTAAACGCGCAATTTTAAAGACAGATTTCCTTGTATGCAAGCTTTTTCTCTATAAACGCGCGCAAATCAGCCGTATTTTGCCCAAAAACGACAGCCGATGCAACGCTTTTGGGAAAAAGATGATGTTGCTTTGCCTTATTTCAATAAAAATCAGATGGATATTGCTTTTCGTTTGCTTACGTTTCCATTACAATAGCCTAACTCTGCGCCGGGGTGTTTATGGGGTGCAGGGTTTCTTATTTATTGACATTAACCACTCTTTCATCAGGAATCTGCCCGTATGAAAAAATCTGTATTAGCCGTATTGGCCGCATTGTCTTTGGCCGCGTGCGGCGGTGGCGAGAAAAAAGCCGAGCAACCTCAAGCAGGCAGCGCGCCTGCTGCCAATGCCGAGGCAGCCGCTACCGATACTTTGAATATCTACAACTGGTCAAACTACGTTGACGAAAGTACAGTCGAAGACTTCAAAAAAGCCAACAATTTGAAGCTGACTTACGATTTGTATGAAAACAACGAAACGCTGGAAGCCAAAATGCTGACCGGTAAATCCGGCTATGACTTGGTTGTACCCGGTATTGCTTTCCTGCCGCGTCAAATTGAAGCAGGTGCATACCAAAAAATCAATAAGGATCTGATTCCGAACTACAAAAACATCGACCCTGAATTGCTGAAGATGTTGGAAACTGCCGACCCGGGCAATCAATACGCCGTTCCTTATTTCTCCGGCGTGAATACGATTGCGATTACGGCGAAGGGTAAAGGAGCTTTTGGGCGGCAAACTGCCTGAAAACGGCTGGGATTTGCTGTTCAAACCTGAATACACCAACAAGCTGAAAATCTTGCGGCATCGCTTTGTGGGATACCCCGAGCGAAATGTTCCCAATCTTGTTGAACTACTTGGGTAAAGATCCTAAAGGCTCGAATCCTGAAGATTTGAAAGCGGCGGCGGAAGTTTTGAAAACCATCCGTCCTGACGTGAAACGTTTCAGCCCTTCCATCATTGACGAATTGGCGCGCGGCGACATCTGCTTGGCGGCAGGTAACGGCGGCGACTTGAACTTGGCCAAAGCGCGTTCTGAAGAAGTGAAAAACAATGTCGGCATCGAAGTGTTGACTCCGAAAGGCATGGGCTTCTGGATCGAATCTTGGCTGATTCCGGCCGATGCGAAAAACGTCGTCAATGCCCACAAGTACATCAACTACACGCTTGATCCCGAAGTGGCTGCGAAAAACGGTATCGCCGTAACCTTCGCACCGGCCAGCAAACCTGCACGCGAAAAAATGCCTGCCGAGCTGGTGAACACACGTTCTATTTTCCCGAACGAGCAAGACATGAAAGACGGTTTCGTCATGCCTCAAATGAGCGCAGATGCGAAAAAACTGTCTGTCAACTTGTGGCAGAAAAATCAAAGTCGGTTCAAATTAATTTGTGAGCTGATTGTTTGAAGCGAAGGCCGTCTGAAATTTTTCAGACGGCCTTTTTTGATGTCCCAATCTTTATCGTTTCAAAGCCAAAGTCAATACGCCTGCCGTTACCAAACCTAAGCCTATCCCACTCCTGCGTGCTTGGGCGTTCGTCTAAGAAAACGACAGCCATCAGAGCGACCAAGACCAGGCTGAATTTGTCGACGGGTGCGACTTGCGAGGCGTTGCCCAGTTGCAGGGCTTTGAAGTAGGCGAGCCAAGAGGCGCCGGTAGCGAGGCCGGATAGGATGAGGAATGTCCAGTTGCGGCCGGTAAAGCCGTTCACGCCTGCCATTTGCCTGTGTAGGTTAAAAACAATACCAAAGCGGCGAGGATGACCAAGGTGCGGATAAAGGTGGCGAAATCCGAATCTATGCCCTGTAAACCCATTTTGGCGAAAATGGCGGTCAATGAGGCGAAGCCTGCCGATGCCAATGCCCAAAACAGCCATGCGTTGCTGCTCATATTTTCTTCCTTTGTTTCAAATTGTTGACAATATGAATCCGCTTGTTGATGAAATATCGAAATTTTCACTGCGGTTTGTCTTTGGAAAACGCTATAATAGAACTAATATTCTTTTTCTTCCAGCTGTCTTTAATTGTATTGTTTCAGACGGCCTTTCCCTCTCTCAATAAAGGAAAATCATGAGCTTCAAAACCGATGCTGAAATTGCCCAGTCTTCCACCATGCGCCCGATTGGTGAAATTGCCGCCAAGCTGGGTTTGAACGTTGACAACATCGAACCCTATGGTCATTACAAAGCCAAAATCAATCCTGCCGAAGCATTCAAGCTGCCGCAAAAACAAGGCCGTCTGATTCTGGTTACCGCCATTAATCCGACTCCTGCGGGTGAGGGTAAAACCACTGTAACCATCGGTTTGGCGGACGCGTTGCGCCATATCGGCAAAGACTCGGTGATCGCCCTGCGCGAGCCTTCTTTGGGTCCGGTGTTCGGCGTTAAAGGCGGCGCGGCAGGTGGCGGCTATGCCCAAGTTTTGCCGATGGAAGACATCAACCTGCACTTTACCGGCGACTTTCCACGCCATCGGTGCGGCGAATAACCTGCTCGCCGCCATGCTCGACAACCATATCTACCAAGGCAACGAGTTGAACATCGATCCGAAAACGCGTCCTGTGGCGTCGCGTGGTCGATATGAACGACCGTCAGTTGCGTAATATCATCGACGGTATGGGCAAACCTGTTGACGGCGTGATGCGTCCTGACGGTTTCGACATTACCGTTGCGTCCGAAGTGATGGCGGTATTCTGTCTTGCCAAAGACATCAGCGATTTGAAAAGAGCGTTTGGGCAACATCCTTGTCGCTTACGCCAAAGACGGCAGCCCTGTTTACGCTAAAGATTTGAAAGCAAATGGCGCGATGGCGGCATTGCTCAAAGATGCGATTAAGCTAACTTGGTACAAACCATTGAAGGCACTCCGGCATTTGTACACGGCGGTCCGTTCGCCAACATCGCCCACGGCTGTAACTCTGTAACGGCCACCCGTTTGGCGAAACACCTTGCCGATTATGCCGTAACCGAAGCAGGCTTCGGCGCGGATTTGGGTGCGGAAAAATTCTGCGACATCAAATGCCGTCTGGCGGATTTGAAACCTGATGCGGCTGTTGTCGTGGCCACTGTCCGCGCTTTGAAATACAACGGCGGCGTGGAGCGTGCCAACCTCGGCGAAGAAAACCTCGACGCTTTGGCAAAAGGCCTGCCTAATCTCTTGAAACACATTTCCAACCTGAAAAACGTATTCGGCCTGCCTGTGGTGGTTGCCATCAACCGCTTCGTGTCCGACTCCGATGCTGAGTTAGCCATGATTGAAAAAGCCTGCGCGGAACACGGCGTTGAAGTTTCCCTGACCGAAGTATGGGGCAAAGGCGGCGCGGGTGGTGCAGACTTGGCGTACAAAGTCGTTAACGCCATCGAAAACCAACCGAATAACTTCGGCTTTGCCTACGATGTCGAGTTGAGCATTAAAGACAAAATCCGTGCGATTGCCCAAAAAGTGTATGGCGCGGAAGATGTCGATTTCAGCGCGGAAGCGTCTGCCGAAATTGCTTCACTGGAAAAACTGGGCTTGGACAAAATGCCTGTCTGCATGGCGAAAACCCAATATTCTTTGAGCGACAACGCCAAACTTTTGGGCTGCCCCGAAGGCTTCCGCATTACCGTGCGCGGTATCACTGTTTCTGCCGGCGCAGGTTTCATCGTTGCGCTGTGCGGCAATATGATGAAAATGCCGGGTCTGCCGAAAGTTCCGGCTGCCGAGAAAATCGATGTGGACGCAGAAGGCGTGATTCACGGCTTGTTCTGATTTAGATTGATTTTGAAATAGATAAAGGCCGTCTGAAACCGAGGTTTCAGACGGCCTTTTATAATTTAAGTGAATTTCAACCGGCTTTTTAAGAAATTGAAGAAATTGTCTATCATGTCGAACATCGTATTGCGGTCTTCGCCAAACAAAGAAATGCTGCGGTCTTTGCTGATTCTGTCATAAGCGGCAAAAATGGTTTTCAGCTCTTCGGTGGTTCAAACGCAGTTGCTTTTCGTACAAGATGCGGCTTAAGAGGGTGACTTCTACTGGGTTCAAATTCAGGGAAAAGGTGGCTGAACCACAATTCCATGGTGTATTGGACGGATCTGTTGATTTTGTCTTTTTTTGCTTTCTTGAGCTGTGTGTATCCTGTAAGACAACAAAGACTCGGGCAGGTTGGCAAAGGTTTTTGCCATGTAGGGCACATTGCACCCACATATGGAAATCGGGCGCGGTTTCTGTCGCGGTGTAGTTTATCTCGAGGTTTTTAATGCTGTCGTGCCGCCACATGGTGGTGGGGTTGAACATGTTTTGGGCGGCAAAGGAGAGAAAGGCTTTAATGTCTTTGTCGAGCAGGGGGAGGTCGCTTAAAACGGGTTCTCTTCCGGTTTGGTCATCAAAAAAGATGGTGGCTTGGCTGCCGACAATATCGATTTCGGGATGGCTGTCTAAGAAGTGAATTTGTTTTTCAAAACGATCCAAGGCGCAAATATCGTCCGCATCCATTCGTGCCACATATTCGACCTCTACGTCTTTGAGCATATCCATGGCAAATTGGCAGGCAAACGGCTCGCCCCTGTTTTCCGGAAGATGGAAAACCTGCAAACGTGAATCTTTGGCTGCGTAAGCCTCGAGGATTTCGCCGGTTTTGTCTGTTGAAGCATCGTTGATGGCGATGACGAAAAAGTCGCGGAATGTTTGATTCAATACCGAATCCAAGCATTCGGGCAAATAAGCTTCGGCACAATAGGCCGGCAAAATAACGGCGAGTTTCATGTTTGCTTTCGATGTGTTTTGATGTGTGGTCGGTGGAAGATTTTACTATAAATTTCCCAAAAGCTAAGGCCGTCTGAAACCTTATTTTCCAAGTTTTCAGACGGCCTTAGTGTGAATCCGATATACGGATTATTTAACGATTTGGTTCAATTCGCCTTTGGCGTATTTGGTTGCCATTTTTTCCAAAGAAATCGGTTTGATTTTGTCGGCTTGGCCTTCGCAACCGAATGCGAGGTAGCGGTCAAGACAGATTTGTTTCATGGCTTCGACGGTTTTGCTCAAGTATTTGCGCGGGTCGAATTCGGATGGGTTTTCTGCCATGAAGCGGCGGATGGCACCGGTAGAGGCGAGGCGCAAGTCGGTATCGATGTTGACTTTGCGGACACCGTGTTTGATGCCTTCGACGATTTCTTCAACCGGTACGCCGTAGGTTTCACCGATTTTGCCGCCGTGTTCGTTGATGACTTTCAGCCATTCTTGCGGAACGGAGCTGGAGCCGTGCATCACGATGTGGGTGTTCGGCAGGGCTTGGTGGATTTCTTTGATGCGGTCGATACGCAATACATCGCCTGTGGGCGGACGGGTGAAATTTGTATGCGCCGTGGCTGGTGCCGACGGCGATAGCCAATGCGTCAACGCCGGTATCTTTAACGAAACGTACGGCATCTTCAACGCTGGTCAGCATTTGGTCGTGGGAAAGTTTGCCCACTGCGCCTACGCCGTCTTCTTCGCCGGCTTCGCCGGTTTCGAGGTTGCCCAATACGCCGATTTCGCCTTCAACGGACACGCCGCAAGCGTGGGAGAAGTTAACCACGGTACGGGTGGCGTTGACGTTGTATTCGTAAGAAGAAGGGTTTTGCCGTCTTCCATCAGCGAGCCGTCCATCATCACGGAGGAGAAGCCCAGTTGGATGGAGCGTTGGCACACATCAGGAGATGCGCCGTGGTCTTGGTGCATTACCACAGGGATGTGCGGGAATTCTTCGACTGCGGCCAAAATCAGATGGCGCAGGAATGGGGCACCTGCGTATTTGCGTGCGCCTGCGGATGCTTGAACGATAACGGGGGCGTTGACTTGGTCGGCCGCCTCCATAATGGCGCGCATTTGTTCGAGGTTGTTAACGTTGAATGCGGGCAGACCGTAGCTGTTTTCGGCTGCATGGTCCAATAATTGGCGCATGGATACGAGTGCCATGAGGAGCTCCTGAAGTAGTGAAGGGTAAATTTATCCGATAAATTATAATGTTTTTTGCTATGAAAAACTACAAGCTGCTACATTGTTTTTATATATTAACGAACAGGGTCTCGGTTTATAATGGCGTAGTATTGAAAACGGGTGTGCAAAATGGATAGGATTTCGGTGGCCGAATGTGATAAGCCTTTGTTTCAGACGGCCTTGACGGTGCAGGTGGGCGATGTGAACTATGGCGGCCATTTGGCGAACGATGCGGTGTTGCGTTTGTGCCATGAAGTGAGGATGCGTTGGCTGGCGAAGCTGGGTTGGAGTGAAATGGATGCCGGAGGGGCTGGCCTGATTATGGCGGATGCGGCGGTACAGTATTTGGCGCAAGGTCATCATGGCGATGAGCTGTCGGTAGAAATGGGGGCGGCGGGCGTGGCCGGTGTGGGCTTTTCTTTGCTGTACCGTATCCGCAGGATTTCAGACGGCCTTGTGCTGGCGAAAGTGCAGACAGGGCATGGTGTGTTTCGATTATGGCAAGCAGCGTGTCTGTCGTTTGCCTTCGGCATTGAAAACGGTATTGGAGGCCGTCTGAAATGGCGGAATCAAACAATTTTGCGCTTCATCTTGAACGCTATCTGAAAACCTTGCTGCAACAAGGCAAGTCGGAACATACCGTTTCCGCTTATCGGCGCGATTTGAGTGAGTTGATGCGCCTGTTGCCCGATAATCTTGAAAACGGCCTGCCGACGCGCCGTGATTTTGTGGCGGTATTGAAAAAAGCTGTCGCAAAAGGGCTTGAGCGAAAGCAGCTTGGCGCGGAAATTGTCGGTATGGCGGCAGTATTGCAGTTGGCTGGTGCAGATAGAAGTCATGGAAAGCGACCCGACATTTAATATGAAAGCGCCGCGCCTGCCCGAACGCCTGCCCAAAGCGCTGCCGCAAGAACCTTTAAACCATATCCTTGACCATGCGCCTGTTGATGACGAGTTGGACGTGCGCGATAAGGCCATGTTTGAATTGATGTATGGCAGCGGTTTGCGCCTGAGCGAGATACAAGGTTTGAATCTGGACGGTATTGTCTTGGACGAAGGCTGGGTCAGTGTGAAGGGTAAAGGCGGCAAGCAGCGGCAAGTGCCTTTGGTGGCTAAAAGCATTGCGGCATTGCGTGATTATTTGGCGGTGCGTATTGCCAAAGAGGGCGAGCAGGCCTTTGTTCACCAATAAGAACGGCGGCAGGCTGGGGCAACGTCAAATCCAAAAACGCCTGCAGGCGTGGGCAGTGCGCGTGGGCAGTGCCAGCCATATCTCGCCGCACATGATGCGCCACAGCTATGCAACCCATCTTTTGCAGGCATCGGGCGATATCCGCGCTGTGCAGGAATTGTTGGGACACAGCAACCTTTCCGCTACGCAAGTTTATACAAAGCTGGATTTTGACCATTTGGCGCGCGTTTATGATGAGGCGCACCCAAGGGCGAAACGGAAAAAATGATTTTGTTTGAATCAGGCCGTCTGAAAGAATGTTTTCAGACGGCCTGATGTTTTATGGATAAAAAATACAGATGATTTGAAACCATTTGAATTTTTATCGGTCTGATGAGGTTTAAATATTGGCCTGATGTGCGGATGGCATAAAGATTGTAAGAGTCGATGGCTTTTTTAATACCGCTTATCTTTTCAGATGACCGTTTGTTTGATAATATTAGTAATGAGAGCTAATATCATATTATGATATGCAGCCTTTAAAACAGCAGGTCTATAAACTTTCTCTATAAGCATTAATGCTTATTTTGACTGTAAAACGACTTGCAAACGGGAATTGTTGCTATTAACATAACGGAATTATGGATAAAAACGAATTTTAACTCCAGCCGTCGTGACTTCCGTTGCGTTGATTCACGTCGGTTTGGTTGCACTTTTATGGCACACGCACAAACCGCCTCCTGTCGAAATGGCGAATATTGAATTTGTCGATTTAGGCGATTTCGGCGGTGGCGACGGCAGCCCTGAAGGCGAAGGGGCACCAGCCGCCCCCGAGCCTACCCCCGAACAACCGAAACCTAAGCCGAAGCCCAAACCTAAGCCTGTCGAACCGCCCAAACCTGTTATCAAACCTGTGGTAACGAAAAAAGAAAAAGCGGATATCGTACAGCAAAAGGAAAAACCGAAACCTATCGAGAAACCTAAGCCCGAGCCTAAGCCGGAACCTAAACCAGAGCCGAAGCCTGAGCCAAAACCTGAACCAAAACCAGAGCCGAAGGCAGAACCTAAACCATCTCCCAAAGCATCTGAACACTCAGGCAGCAAAACCGGGCCGAATACTGCTGAAAACGGTAAAGGCAACGGAGAAGGCAAAGCCTTGGGCGGAGAAGGAAAAGGCAACGGCGGCGGTACGAAAGGTACAGGCAGCGGCCGTGGCGAAGGCAGCGGATCCGGCAGCGGCGGTGCGAAAGGCGAACATGGCTCCGGTACCGGTGGCGGAGGTGGTGGCAGTGGTACAGGTGCCGGCAGCAGTAAAGGCAATCCGGCAAAAGGAACCTGCCATATTCCAAGACCTCCGTATCCTTCACTATCCACTGAAAAATGGTGAAGAGGGCTTGGTTGTTTTGAAAGTCTTGGTTGGTCCCGGCGGTAAAGTGGATTCAATTAGTGTAAATAAATCAAGTGGTTATAGTCGTCTGGATAATGCAGCGCGTAAAGCCGTTAAAGATGGTAGCTGTAATGCAAGCGTTTGGACTGAATTTAAAGTACCTGTCAAATTCACGCTCGAATAAGTATCTAGGCCTAAGCTGATTGATTAGAAAATATATGCTGTTGGGAAATAATTTTAAATGACCCGATAGAAATTTTAATTTTATTTTTAACTTGGAAAAATTATGGATTTAAGTTTAGTTTTCAAATCAGGTGATGTGGTACTGATTGGTGTATTTGTCCTGATGTTGTTGATGAGTGTGGTGACTTGGAGCGTCATCGTGATCCGTTGCATCAAATACCGCAAAGCGAAAAAAGGCAATGCTCAGGTAAAAGAGTTGATGCTGAATGCGTTTACGCTGGCTGATGCCGTACAAAAAGCCAAAGCGGTAGAAGCACCGATGAGCAGTGTTGCCGATGAGTCTCTGCGAGCATACCAAAACTACCGTCAAACGACAAGCAAATCGCTGATTGACGAATTGCCTTTGAACGAATACTTGGTCGTTCACATCCGTAACAGTTTGACCCAAACCATGCGCCAGTTCGACTACGGTATGACCGCTTTGGCCTCTATCGGTGCAACCGCTCCTTTTATCGGCCTGTTGGGTACGGTTTGGGGTATTTACCATGCCCTGATCGGCATCAGTGAAAGCGGCCAAATGAGCATTGCTGCGGTCGCCGGTCCGATTGGCGAAGCTTTGGTATCGACTGCTGTCGGCCTGTTTGTGGCGATTCCGGCCGTATTGGCGTACAACTTCCTCAATCGCGGTACAAAAAACATCGCACAAGATATGGACGCATTTGCACATGACCTGCATGTCCGCCTTCTGAACCAAAAGGATTAAACCATGGCTTTCGGATCAATGAATTCCGGCGATGATGCGCCGATGTCGGATATCAACGTTACACCTTTGGTGGACGTGATGTTGGTGTTGCTGATTGTATTTATGATTACCATGCCGGTGCTGACCCACTCGATTCCTTTGGAGTTGCCGACTGCTTCGGAAAAAGCGGCGAAAGAGGATAAGCAGCAGCCTAAAGATCCTTTGCGTTTGAGCATTGATGCCAGTGGTGCTTATGTCGTTGGCGGCGATTCCGATACCAAAGTGGATTTGGCAACGGTAACCGCCAAGCTGAAAGAGGCTAAAGCGAAAAACGAAGATGTGATTGTGGCGATTGCGGCGGATAAAGCGGTTGAATACGATTACGTCAACCAAGCCCTGCAAGCGGCGCGCGAAGCCGGTATCAGTAAAATCGGTTTTGTAACGGAAACCAAAGCGCAGTAATCTTTTGAATACAGTAAAGGCCGTCTGAAATTTGAGTAAAGTTTCAGACGGCCTTTTGTTGTATTTGGTAACTATATGTCCAGGCTGTATAATTAGCGGATTAAATTCAATAATGACAATACAGGAACCACTATGACAGAAACCATCGAACGCGACAGTATGCAATACGATGTCGTGATTGTCGGCGCAGGCCCGTCGGGTTTGTCCGCCGCCATCAAACTCAAGCAGCTTGCCGAAAAGAATGGACGCGAAATCAGCGTTTGTGTGGTGGAGAAAGGGTTCGAGGCTGGTGCGCACTCGCTGGCCGGTGCCATCATCGATCCGATTTCTTTGAATGAGCTGATTCCTGATTGGAAAGAAAAAGGCGCGCCGCTGACGCGCACAGTGACGAAGGACAGGGTTGTGTTCCTGACCGCAAAAAAAGCGTTCAACCTGCCGGTTACCCCTGAATTTCGACAACCATGCAAACTACATCGCCAGCTTGGGCGAAGTTGTCCGCTGGTTGGCAGAGCAGGCGGAAAATTTAGGCGTGGAAATTTATCCGGGCTTTGCCGCCGCCGAAGTGCTTTATCACGAAGACGGTTCGGTCAAAGGCATTGCGACCGGCAATATGGGCGTGGGCAAAGACGGCGAACCGACCGATTCATTCCAGCCCGGCATGGAGCTTTGGGCGCAACAAACCATATTTGCCGAAGGCTGTCGCGGCTCGCTTTCCAAGCAAGTCATTGAACAATTTAAGCTCGACCAAAACAGCGAACCGCAAACTTACGGCTTGGGCATTAAAGAAATTTGGGAAGTGCCGTCTGAAAAACATCAGCCCGGTTTGGTCATGCACAGTGCAGGCTGGCCGTTGGACAGCAAAACCTACGGCGGCTCGTTTATTTATCACTTTTGACGACAAACAAAGTCGCTGTCGGCTTTGTGGTCGGCTTGGATTATCAAAACCCGTATCTGTCGCCGTTTGAAGAGTTCCAACGTTTCAAAACCCATCCTGAAATCCGCAAAACCTTTCGAAGGCGGCCGCCGTATCGCTTATGGTGCGCGTTCGCTGATTGAAGGCGGTTTGCAAAGCCTGCCGAAACTCTCGTTTAAAGGCGGCGTTTTAGTCGGCGATGCCGCAGGTTTTCCTGAATATGCCACGCATCAAAGGCATCCATACGGCCATGAAATCCGCCATGCTTGCCGCAGAAGCCGTATTTCCTTTGTTGGAAAACCTCGAAGAAGTGGAAAGCTTCGACAGCGGCAAAGAAGCGGCCGATTATCAGCAACGCTTTGAACAAAGCTGGCTGTATCAAGAGCTTTACGCCGCGCGCAATGTCCGTCCGTCATTCAAATGGGGCGTTTACCTCGGCTCCGTCTATACCGGTATCGACCAGATGATTTTCAGAGGCAAAGCCCCGTGGACTTTGAAACATCACGGCAAAGACAACGAGCAGCTCAAAAAAGCAGCCGAATGCAAGCCGATTGATTATCCGAAGCCCGACGGCGTTTTGACCTTCGACCGCTTGAGCAGCGTTTTCCTTGCCAACCTTGCGCACGAAGAAAACCAGCCCGACCATTTGGTGCTGAAAAATCCGCAGGTCATGATAGACGTAAACTACAAAGAATACGCCTCGCCCGAAACCCGCTATTGTCCGGCCGGCGTATATGAAATCGTCGAAGAAAACGGCAGTCCCGCGTCTGCAAATCAACGCTGCCAACTGCGTTCACTGCAAAACGTGCGACATCAAAGACCCGACGCAAAACATCACTTGGATTTGTCCTGAAGGCGCGAGCGGACCGAATTACAGCGGAATGTAATTTACTGTTTTGAAGTCAAAACCTAAAGGCCGTCTGAAAAGTTTCAGACGGCCTCTATCCTATTATTTTCATCAATGGAAGCATTATGAACACGCACATTTGGCAGGCAGGCCGATTTGAAATCGCCTTGAGACAAACCGAAAATCATGGGCATCGTCAATCTGACCCCCGATTCATTTTCCGATGGCGGCACCTATTCGCAAAATGTCTCAATAGCATTGGCACATGCCGAGCAGCTGCTGAAAGACGGTGCGGATATTCTCGATATCGGCGGAGAATCTATGCGTCCCGGGTTCGGATGATGTTTCTCTCGAAGAAGAATGGGCCAGGGTGCAGCCGGTTTTGGCGGAAGTGGCCAAGTGGAATGTTCCCGTCAGCTTGGACACGCGCCACACGGCAATCATGGAAAAAGCCTTGGCGCAAGGCGGCGTCGATATTATCAACGATGTTGCCGCATTGAGTGATGAAGGCGCAGTCGCATTGTTGGCGCAACAGCCGATGACAGGCGTGTGTCTCATGCACATGCAGGGCTTTGCCCAAAACCATGCAGCTGAATCCGCAATATCAAGATGTCGTCGAAGAAGTCGCGCGTTATTTAAAAGCACGCGCGGCAGAATGCGTTCAAGCAGGCATTGCCCCTGAACGCATCACGCTCGACCCCGGCTTCGGTTTCGGCAAAAACCTGCAACACAACATTACCCTGATACAACATTTGCCTGAGTTGATGGACGCAACCGGATTCCCACTCCTGATCGGCATATCGCGCAAAAGTATGATTGGCGAGCTGACAGGCGAACAAAGATGCCGCCAAACGCGTACACGGCAGCGTCGCAGCCGCTTTGGCCACAGTCGCTCGAGGTGCGCAAATCATCCGTGTTCACGATGTCAAAGCAACAGCGGATGCTTTGAAAGTTTGGGAAGCATTGGGCATATCGGCATAATGCCCGAAATAGAAAACCAACAGGCCGTCTGAAACATTTGCCCGGCATCTTGAACAAGCAACAAGTTATGCTATAATCCGCTTCTACTCTTGACGGGTCTGTAGCTCAGGGGTTAGAGCAGGGGACTCATAATCCCTTGGTCGTGGGTTCGAAACCCACCGGACCCACCAAATATTAAAAATGCCCGAGGCTTTTGGCTTCGGGCATTTTTGTATTCATTGGTTTGTGAAGGGTTGGAATATAATGTCGAGTATAGCAATTTGGTTATGTCGTCCAATATATTTTTTAGGAAAAATTCTTTTTAAAAAAGAAGGAGTAGTTTGGTGGAGTTATTGCCTTATTTTCTGTTTTGTTTAATATTTTTTTGTATTTTTATTGCAATTATAATTAATTCAGTAATGGTATATAAAAATATTAAAAATCAGAAGGGGTGGATATAGGTTTTTTTGAATATCTATTTATTGGGAAGTATGCAATTTAAATTTTTTTCAGAGTGCTGTTTGGAATACAAAAAATATCCAATAAATTTTATTTGAAAATATTAAGAATAAATTTTACGGTTGCTATGATTATTCTTATTTTATGGTTTTCTGTTGTCTCATATTTGACGTATTCAGTATAAAAATTAACCTATCAAAATGAAAGTCGTTTATTTAAGCTGCAGGGTTTTTTATAAACCAATGCCGTCTGAAAATCTTAATTTCAGACGGCATTGTTTATTTTTCCGAGTAATACTACATGCGCCTATATTGAAAGGCTGATGATTATTTCGATATGGCTGGACTGTTTCAGACGGTCTGAAGGCTTAATCAACCATTCTGCGTATTTCGTTGATGGGGATACGCGGGGTATAGAGTATGTCGTAGGTTGGTTTGTCCAAAAGATCTTGCAGGGAGTATTGATCTAAATGGTTGAAGAAAGCTTTGATGGCGCCGGTAATGATGCCGGTCAGTCGGCAGGATGGGGTGATGAGGCATTCGTTGTTATCGCCCATGCATTCGACAACCTGCATCGGCTCAAGATGGCGCACGACTGCGCCGATGTTGATTTTTTCAGGAACATCCGCTAAGCGCAAACCGCCGCCTTTGCCGCGCACGCTGACCAGAAATCCGCCTTTGACTAATGAGGTAACCACTTTCATTAAATGGCTTTTGGAAATATTGTAAGTCTCGGCAATGGTGCTGATATTGACGAGGGTGTCATCATTGATGGCGGTATAAACCAATACGCGCAATCCGTAATCGGTATGTTGGGTCAGATACATGGCTGGCTCTTTAGATATTTTTATTATATGTCAAAAGCGTATTGCTTGGAGAGGGGCTGTTTGACTTTATGTGGGATTGGGTTTCATAATATCCGAAACATTTGAATTAATCCAGTTTGACAGACTGTTGCCATTATAACGAACTTATGAAACCCTTGAAACGCCACCCTGCATTAATAGAACTTTCCCGTGAGCATCATGGCTCGCTGTCGTTGTGCGTCCGTCTCCTGCGTACGCCGGAGCAAAGCCATCAAGCGGAGCTGGATCCTCATTTTGCGGAGCTTGAGCCACATTTTTTGGAAGAGGAAACCATGTTTGCGCCGTATTGGGATAAGGTTGATCCGGCGTTGAGGCAGCGTTTTGAAGGCGATCATGCCAAGTTGCGTGCGATGATGGCTCATCCTGAATATATGAATGAATCATGGAATAAGGATTTTGCGGTAACTTTGCGCGATCATGCGCGTTTTGAGGAACGCGAGCTTTTTCCTGCGATTGAACCTTTTTTGCCTTTGCCTGAGAATGTGTAATAGGAAAGGGAATCGATGGCCGTCTGAAAAGTTTCAGACGGCCTCTGTTGCTGTTTTATGATGATATAAAAATTGAAGGAACCACCATGAACGATTTGTTCAAACATCTGTATGGGCAATGGCCTTCCGCCCGTTTTACTCGTTGGCGGCTTTGTATGGCGCATTGTCTATATTGCTTTGGGGCTTCGGCTATCAGGGTACGCCTGAATTGCCGGGTTTGTATTGGCATGCCCATGAAATGATTTGGGGCTACGCCGGATTGGTTGTCATTGCATTCTTGCTGACGGCCGTGGCAACTTGGACTGGCCAGCCGCCCACACGCGGTAAGGCGTTGGCAGGTTTGACTGCATTTTGGCTGCTTGCGCGTTTGTGTGTGTTTATTCCCGGCTGGGGTGCAACGGCAAGCGGCATATTCGGCACGATCTTTTTCTGGTATGGCGCGGTGTGCATGGCTTTGCCGGTAATCCGTTCTCAAAACAAGCGCAACTATGTTGCCGTATTTGCTATTTTTGTTTTGGGCGGCACCCATTTCGCGTTTCATATGAAAATGCAGCCGTTTGATGCCATTGCGCTGATGACCGGTCTGCAATCCGGTTTGATTATGGTGGCCGGTTTTATCGGTTTGATCGGTATGCGGATTATCTCGTTCTTTACGTCCAAACGTTTGAACGTACCGCAAATTCCCAGCCCTCAATGGGTCGCGCACGCATCGCTTTGGCTGCCTATGCTGACTGCTATGATGATGGCTCATAACATATTGCCGGAATTGGCTGCTTTGTTCTCTATTGCTGCCGGTGTGATTTTTACCGTGCAGGTGTACCGCTGGTGGTATAAAGCCGTACTGAAAGAGCCTATGCTTTGGATTTTGTTTGCCGGCTATCTGTTTACAGGCTTGGGCTTGATTGCTGTCGGTCTTTCTTATTGGATTTCAAGCTTTCTTGAATCTGGGCGTGCACCTTATCGGCGTTGGCGGTATCGGCGTGCTGACTTTGGGTATGATGGCGCGAACTGCGCTTGGCCATACCGGCAACTCTATTTATCCGCCGCCTAAAGTGGTTCCTGTCGCCTTTTGGCTGATGATTGCCGCAACGGTTATCCGTGTTTTGGCTACCTTTGTGAGCGGTACGGCATACACGCACAGTATCCGTTGCTCCGCCGCTTTGTTTGCCGTGTCTCTGCTGTTGTACGCATGGAAATATATTCCTTGGCTGATCCGTCCGCGTTCGGATGGTCGTCCGGGTTAACGGTTTGGCAAAATGAAAAGGCCGTCTGAAAAGTTTCAGACGGCCCTTTATTTATTGATAATACAAAAAGCCTTTCAAAGTATGAAAGGCTTTTATTGAGACTGTGGCCTCGCCAACAGGAATCGAACCTGTATTTTACGCTTAGGAGGCATACGTTCTATCCGTTGAACTATGGCGAGGCGTTAAAGGAAGGGATTTTAAACCTTTCCGGCAACAAAAGACAATAAGCCGGCGGCAATCAAAGGGCCGACCGGAATGCCGCCGACAAAAGCAACGCCGATGACTGGTGCCGATTAATAATCCGGTTACCAAAACAGGCTGTTCGCTCATCAATGGAACGCCGCGTCCGGCAAGCCAAGCGACGAAGATGCCGATAAGGACGGCGGCAATCATTTTGAAATTGAGAAACTCGGACAGCGGCGGAATCTGTATTTTGCCGGAAACCAGCGGACTCAATACGCCGATGGTCAGTATAATGATACCCACTTGCAAGCCGTGTTTCCACGAAGGGAATGTATTGCGACAAAGCGGTTTGCTGCATCAGCAATAAGACGGCCGCCGAAATCGTAATCGAGTTGTTGTTGCTGACAACGCCTAAAAAAATCAGCGTAACCAGAAACAAAGGGACAAAGCTGAAATTCATCGGATTAAGATACTCGGGCCAAGGATTCTTTTGCCAGTTGGATCATGGCATCTTTGACTTCGCTGTCAGGTAACACGTCCAATGAAGCGATGGCTTTATCGACGGCTTTTTTCGCTTCGGAAATCGAATACGGCAAAGCGTCGGAGTTGACGACATAGTCGTGGATTTTTTCAAAATACCTGCGGTCGGCATTTTCCAAAGCGTGGCGCACATCGTTTGCTGCCTGCTCGGAGCCGTTTCGCATCAGGTAAATCAATGGCAGGGTAGGTTTGCCTTCTGCCAAATCGTCGCCGACGTTTTTGCCGATTTCATCGGTTTCGCCGGAGTAGTCCAATACATCGTCAATGATTTGGAAAGCCGTACCGACGTACATGCCGTAGTCTTTCAAAGCTTGCTCGTGTTCGGGGGAAGCCTTGCCCAAAATTGCGCCGACTTGCGCGGCAGCTTCAAACAGTTTGGCTGTTTTGTATTGGATAACTTGGACGTATTGCTCTTCGGTAATATCGGTATTGCCGATGTTCATCAGCTGCATGACTTCGCCTTCGGCGATGATATTGGTCGCATCCGCCATCACTTCCAAGATACGCATACTGCCTGAACCAACCATCAGTTGGAAAGCGCGTGTATATAGGAAGTCGCCGACCAAAACAGCAGCCGCGTTGCCGAAGAGGTTGTTTGCCGTTTTACGGCCGCGGCGCAACTCGCTTTCATCGACGACATCGTCGTGCAGGAGGGTAGAGGTGTGGATGAATTCCACCATTGCTGCCAGCGAGTACAGTTTTTCATCGTCATGCCCGACTGCTTTGCCTGCCAAAATGGTAATAATCGGACGCAGGCGCTTACCGCCCGCGCTGATGATGTATGTGCCGATTTGCGAAATCAGCGCGACATCGGATTGAACAGCTTGGTTGATGACCGCATTAACTTTGGCAAGGTCATCGGGCAGGTGGCGTTGGAAGTAAGGCAGGTTTTCGAGCATAAAACATTCTCTGTTGACAAAACGGAGCGGGGCTCCAATGAATCTGTTTAAACCCGTACATTCGGTCGGGGTAATAACGTTGCATAAAGATATCAGCAATCCAGCGCGTGATTATATCAGTTAAAAAGCATGCAACATATCTTTCAGACGGCCTTTTCACTTGTAAATAAAATAAATTTTGACAAAACAGGCAAATAGAAATAGAATAGCTCGTTTCGCACATGGTGTGCGGAATGTTAACCTAATTCTCATGGAGTTGAGTATGTACGCGGTCGTAAAAACCGGCGGTAAACAATATAAAGTTTCCGTTGGCGAAAAATTGAAAGTAGAACAGATACCAGCCGAACTCGACAGCCAAATCGAACTGACTGAAGTTTTGATGATTGCTGACGGCGAATCTGTAAAAGTAGGCGCACCTTTTATCGAAGGCGCAAAAGTAACAGCTAAAGTCGTTGCTCATGGTCGTGGCGAGAAAGTACGCATTTTCAAAATGCGTCGTCGCAAACACTACCAAAAACGCCAAGGCCATCGCCAAAATTTCACCCAAATCGAAATCGTGGCAATCGCCTAATTTCAAGTAAGTTCAGGAGTATTACAAATGGCAAGTAAAAAAGCAGGCGGTAGCACCCGCAACGGTCGCGATTCAGAAGCCAAACGCTTGGGCGTTAAAGCCTACGGCAACGAGCTGATTCCGGCAGGCTCTATCATCGTTCGTCAACGTGGTACTAAATTCCACGCAGGTGACAACGTAGGCATGGGCAAAGACCACACTTTGTTTGCTAAAGTCGACGGTTACGTTGAATTCAAAACCAAAGGCGCGCTGAACCGTAAAACCGTCAGCATCCGTCCTTACACCGGTTCTGAAGAATAATCGTTTTACGATTGAAAGCCGCATTCCTTTTCGGAATGCGGTTTTTGTTTATTTGACGGTTTTGTCTGTTTGATAAAATCCGTATGTCGTGAAGCTTGATTTATATTAAGGCCAAAGTAAAAACGTGCTTATAATCGATGGCCTTTGTTTTATTCTATTGACTCTTTCTATATAATCTATCAAATGCCTTTGATTTACCCTCATGTAGCTAAACACAGTAAACTTAAGGCCGTCTGAAAAAATCCGTATCAGTTGAATACAAGGAATTCCTCCCATGAGCTTACACAGTGATATTCTCGTCGTCGGCGCAGGCCCTGCCGGATTAAGTTTTGCCGCAGAGTTGGCCGGAAGCGGTTTGAACATAACCCTGATTGAAAGAAGTCCTTTAGAAGTGTTGCAAAATCCGCCGTATGACGGCCGTGAAATCGCACTGACGCACTCTGTCGCGCGAAATCATGCAGCGATTGGGTATGTGGGATTTGATTCCAAAAGACGAAATTTATCCTTTGCGCGATGCCAAAGTGTTGAACGGTCATTCCGATTACCAGCTCCACTTTCCCGCAACCGACTCAGGCGCGCGGCGAGCCTGCGGACTGCTTGGGCTATTTGATCTCCAATCACAATATCCGCAAAGCCGCTTATGAAGTCGTGTCCAAATTGGACAACGTGAAAATCCTGACCGGCACCAATGTTAAAGAAGTCAAAACTTCTGACGATGAGGCGCAAGTTATTTTGGAAAGCGGCGAAGTATTGACCGGCCGTCTGTTGTTGGCCGCCGATAGCCGCTTCTCGCAAACGCGCCGTCAATTGGGCATTTCTTCCGATATGCACGATTACAGCCGCACCATGTTTGTGTGCCGCATGAAGCATACTCTGTCCAACCTGCATACCGCATATGAATGCTTCCACTACGGCCGTACCATTGCGTTGCTGCCTTTGGAAGAACACTGACCAATACAGTGATTACGGTGGACAGCGATAAAGCCGAAACGATTAAAAATATGTCGCCGGAAGAGTTGGCAGCCAGCGTGAAAGAGCAACTCAAAGGCCGTTTGGGCGATATGGAATTGGTCAGCACCATTCACAATTATCCTTTGGTCGGCATGATTGCCCAACGTTTCTACGGCAAACGCAGCGCGTTGATCGGCGATGCCGCGGTCGGTATGCATCCGGTTACTGCACACGGCTTCAACTTGGGTCTGGCAAGTGCCGATCTTTTGGCTAAATTGGTGCTTGAAGCCGAGCAACGCGGTCAGGATATTGGTGCGAAGAGCCTGCTGGAAAAATACAGCACTAAGCATATGCTCCACGCCCATCCGATTTACCACGGCACCAATATGCTGCTGAAACTCTTCACCAATGAAACTGCTCCGGCGAAACTGTTGCGCGGTTTGGTATTGCGTGCAAGCAATAACTTCCCACCGCTGAAAAAACTGATTACCAAACAATTGACCGGTTAATCATTTGAAAATATAAAAGGCCGTCTGAACGATTAAAGTTTCAGACGGCCTTGTTTTTTATCTACTGCTTATTTGGCTAAAACCGATTCGGGCATTTCTTGACGGACGTTTAAGGAAGTCAGTTTTTTGGTCAAGATGCTCAATACGATGCCGTAGGCAGGCAGGAAGAAGAGGGTGCAGATGGCGAGTTTGAACAGATAATCGACAAATGCGATGCCCTGCCAGTTTGCCGCCATAAATTCATCGTTGCTCGCGTAAAAGGCAACGGCGAAAAACACCAGCGTGTCCAAACGCGTTGCCGACAACGGTGGAAGCAGTAGGGGCAGCCCACCATGATTTCAGACGGCGTAATCTGTTGAACACGAAAATATCGAGGATTTGCCCAAGCGCATAGGCGGAAAAGCTGGCCAATGCGATACGGCCGACGAAGGTGTTAAATTCGGTTAAAGATGCCCAGCCTGTCCAGTTGCCCTCATGAAAGAGGACGGAGAAGACGTAAGAGAGCAGCAGGGCCGGGAACATCACCCAAAAAATAATCCGTCTCGCCAACGGCGCGCCAAAAATACGCACGGTCAGGTCGGTAGCGAGGAAGATAAAGGGGAAGGAAAATGCGCCCCAAGTGGTAAAAATACCGAAAATTTGAAAGGGAAACTGCACCAGATAGTTGCTGGCGGCAATAATAAAAATATGGAAAAGCACCAGCCAGAAGAGCGCTTTCTTCTGCTGTGCGACAGTAAATTCGTACATGGAAATCTTTCGGAAGTTTTTTCAGACGGCATGAAGCCTTGAAAGACCGTGCAATAGAGAAAGTCTTGCAATGAAAAGGACGTTAGGCCGTCTGAACGGGATTATTGTGCATCGTGCTCAAACAGGCGTTTGCGTGCCAAAGCTTCAAACTCTGTGCCTGCTTTGCCGTAGTTGGCAAACGGATGAATGGCGATGCCGCCGCGCGGTGTGAATTCGCCGAATACTTCGATGTATTTTGGATCCATCAGGGCGATGAGGTCTTTCATGATGATGTTGACGCAGTCTTCATGGAAGTCGCCGTGGTTGCGGAAGCTGAAGAGATAGAGTTTCAGTGATTTGCTTTCCACCATTTTGATATGGGGGATGTAGCGGATGTAAATGGTGGCAAAGTCGGGCTGGCCGGTCATCGGGCAGAGGCTGGTGAACTCGGGGCAGACGAATTTGACGAAATAGTCGTTGTCGGGATGTTTGTTGTCGAACGCTTCCAAAATTTCAGGCGCGTATTCGCTCGGGTATTGGGTTTTCTGGTTGCCCAAAAGGGAGATGCCTTGCAGCTCTTCGTTGTTGCGGGACATGAGGTTTCCTTAGTTTTTTAATGTGGGAGGTTTTCGAACCACGGGGTGCGGATTGTAATATAAATTGCATGGCTTGTGCGGATTTTATAGCGATGAATCAGCAGGATAGCTTTCAGACGGCCTGTTTTGTATTTTATGAAACCTGTTTTCCGCTTTACAATAGCAGCCAATCAACAGGCCGTCTGAAAGTATTTGTATGTCTTTAGCCCAACCCAAACGTATTTCTGATCATCAAATTGCGCCATCATGGAGATGTGCTTTTGAGCACGCCGGTGGTCGATGCGCTGAAAACCCGTTTCCCCGATTGCGAAATCGATATGCTGGTGTATGCCGGTACGGAGCAGCTGATTGCAGATAATCCGCAGATTGCGCAGATTTTTACCATTGATCGAAATTGGAAGAAGCTGGGCGTATTCAAGCAGTTGGCGTGTGAGAAAAACCTTTTGTCTAAGCTGAAGGCACGCGATTACGACTGGGCTTTCAACCTGTCCGACCAATGGCGCGCGGCAATAATCGCCAAACTGTGCGCCCGTTGCAGCGTGGGTTTGGACTGTATCAAGCGCGACGGTTTCTGGTGGCGTTTCTGTCATGATTTTATCAACCATGAGCTTGATACCAGCCATCATATCGTTGAAAACCAATTGAATATCCTTGCGCCGCTTATCCAGCCGGAAGACGTGGCCGATGCCAAAGTGCGCCTTTGGGTGGCTCAAGATGCAAGGGAAAGCATGCGGCAGAAATTGCGTGAGCAGGGTTGGAACGGTGAAGATTATGTGTTGCTGCACCCGGGTGCGCGTTGGCATTTCAAATGTTGGGAAGACGGTAAAAACGCCGCCATCGTACAGCTTCTGCTCAACAGCGGGCAGAATGTCGTATTGACTGCTTCTCCCGACACTGTCGAACAATACATGCTTCAGGAAATTATAGGCCGTCTGAATATTCCGGAAGGGCAGAAAAGTATATGTGCTGTCCGGATGCTTGAGTCTGCGTGAATTGGCGGCGGCCATTGAGGGCGCCAAGCTGTTTATCGGTGTCGATTCTGCACCGATGCACATCGCCGCAGCTTTGGATAAACCGCAAATCGCTTTGTTTGGCGCGTCATGGGTGGATAAATGGCGTCCGTATTCCGAGCAGGCGGAAGTCATTTATGCCGGCGATTATGCCGAGCTGCCCCACCCCGACAGTATCGATACCAACGATCCGACACGTCTGTTGAAAGCGATTCCGTTGCAGGATGTGTGGGATAAAATTTCAGCCAAATTGGAGGCGATGGAGGCTTAAAACTGCTTACCACGATCCGTTAAACGTTTTAGCTTTGCGCCAAAATACCCATTTGGAACGGCGGCCGATTTCCAGCGTGCCGCCGTTTTCGCCGTCTGTGGCAATGCACACGGTTTCCAGACGGCCTGAAGCGAGTGCGTCCCATAAGGGCGCAAACCAACGGGTTTCCCAGCTTTCCAAAATATCTTTGTATGCCCAAACATCGCCTGTCTGTAAGGTGGAAACCAAGTCGTCCAAAAAGATAAGGCCGTCTGAAACCGTGTTGCCTGTTTCTTGAACCATCTCAAACCAAGCCTTCAAATCATACGGCGCATCGAGTTTGGGTGTATCCGAAAAACGCGCCCATGCGCTGTCTGAAGCGACGATATCCGCAGACTGTGTACCGTCCGCGTCATTCCACAGCCACAAACCGTTGATTTCCGGCAATCCTTGTTGTTCACGCGCTTGGTTAATCGGATGCGTGTGGAGAAACATTTGGATTTCCGTCTGCATGGCCAACCAAGACACCGCATCTTTGCCGTGTGCCTGACCGTCCATTTCCGGCTGCCCGCACACATCCAAAACACATTCCGCGCCCCAATCTTCAATCTTCGGCATACTGAGCAGCCACATGCTTTCGCAAAGCGGCTCGAATTGCCAATCTTTATCTTGATAAAACGCCGACAAATCCGCACATAACCGTTGCGCCTCCTCTTTTTGGATGCCGATAAACTCGCCGCTGATAATGTTGACATGGTGCATGCCCATCTGTTGCCAAACCGGAGAGGCAAAAGCGGCTGTGCGGTTTTGGGTTTGTGTGGCGTAAACGTTGCACTTGGGTAATGAGGCTGCCGTTCCACAAATGGCGGCCGTAAAATTCAGACGGCCTGAGTGTTTCTTTGCGTAATATGCCGTAACGCAAAAGACGGTTAAAAGCAGGTAAAGAAAGCGCAGGCACGGATTCGTCGGCAAAACGGTTGAGCGAGGGGAGGGCGAGGGTCAGCTTCATAAGCGCAAATAGATAGGAAAACCGTTATTTTACGCGACAAATGATGCGTTTCGGAACCTTGCCTTTACGCCCTGAAAAAGAGCCGTTCAGACGGCCGGTTTGGAAAAAACGGGCTGTCATGCTAGAATGCGTGGCGTAAATTTCAGAAAAACAGGGTGTAAATCAACACAATAGCCCTGATAATAACGTCAATCTCAAACACGACCTCATTCATTCCGAATGAAAACTTGATTTTCAGATCGGAAAAAAGACTCAAAGTCCTTTATCCCCAAAACTGTTTAAACCAGCAGGCGGTCGCGGCAGGCCGGATGTACCGGCATTCTGCAAACCTCAAAAACAGACCGCCCCATTAAGGATAACGCGTGATTAAAAACAAATATTCCACTCGATTCAAAGCAACCCTCTTAGCGTTTCTGCTGCCGGCTTCAGGCATCATGACCGCATACGCCATTACCGACCCTCAACCAGCACAGACCGATTTCAAAGTCGAGCGTATTTCCGAAGAGCTGCCTGCCGTTTATGTGGAAACCAATACCTATCAATCCAGCTATTGGGTGCAAGAAGTCGTCCAAGCCGGTGACTCTTTAGCAGACGTTTTGACGCGCATGGGTGTCAACCAAGAAGACATCAAGCAAATCATGGCGAAAAACAATGCCAACCTCGACATGAAAAACCTGCGGACCAACCAATCCGTCAACATCCGCATCGATTCTTCAGGCCAAGTGACCGACGTTCAATTCTTTACCGATGAAGAATTGGAACGCAACTTGGTCGCTTTGGAAAAAGTCAAAGGCAAATGGCGCATCTCCAATGCCGAAATCGACATGAAAACCATGCCGACCCTGCGCTCCGTACAAATCCGCACTTCCGCCATCGGCGATATGCTCCGTGCCGAAATCCCTTCCGAAGTGTATATCCAGCTCAAAGAAATCTTTGCCGACTCGTTCAATATGAGCGATTTGAAAGAAGGCGATACCGTGCGCCTTTTGTACAACAGCATGTATTTCCGCGGCCAACAAATGGCGGTCGGTGATATTTTGGCGGCTGAAGTGGTTAAAGACGGCAAAACTTACCAAGCCTATTATTACAGCCAAGGCAAAGGCGACGAAGAAAGCGGCAGCTACTACGACCAAAACGGTAAGTCGCTGCAACAAAAAGAAGGCTTTAATACCGAGCCTGTTGCATACACGCGCATTTCTTCCCCGTTCGGCTACCGTGTCCACCCGGTTCTGCATACCGTCCGTATGCACACCGGTATCGACTACGCCGCGCCGACCGGTACGCCGATTAAGGCCGCTGCCGACGGCGAAGTGATTTTCAAAGGTTGGAAAGGCGGCTACGGCAATACCGTGATGATTCGCCATGCCAACGGTGTGGAAACCCTGTACGGCCACATGAGCGCGTTCAGCCCTGCCGACGGCAGAGTCCGCGCCGGCGAAGTGATTGGTTTTGTCGGTACAACCGGCCGTTCGACCGGCCCGCACCTGCACTACGAAGCACGCGTCAACGGCCAGCCGGTCAACCCGACTACCGTCGCCCTGCCGACGCCGAAATTGACCCCGACCAATATGGCCGCGTTCCGCAAACAGCAAAAAGATGCCAGCACGATGTTGTCTACCATCCGTTCTTTGCCGGTTTCCGTAGCGCAGTTGGATTAAATAAGATAAAGGCCGTCTGAATAAGGTTTCTTTCAGACGGCCTTTCCTATTAAAATCGATACCCTCATCACGCCCACGTTTACTCAGAGAAAACTTATGTCTGCTTATCAGCCCATTATCCAATCCCTGCTTGATACCGACCTGTACAAATTCACCATGCTGCAAGTCGTGTTGCACCAATTCCCGCAAACCCACAGCCTCTACGAATTCCGCTGCCGCAACAAAGAGATGGTGTATCCGCTGGCCGATATTCAAGAAGACTTGGAACGCGAACTCGACTCCCTGTGCCAGCTGCGCTTTACCCATGACGAACTCGACTATCTGCGCAGCCTGCGCTTTTATCAAAAGCGACTTTTGTCGATTATCTCGAACTTTTCCAACTCCAACGCCGCTTCGTCCAAGTCAGCCCTGATGACCAAGGCCGTCTGAACATCCGCATCGAAGGCCCGATGATACAGGCGATGTTCTTCGAGATTTTCATTCTTGCCATCGTCAACGAACTCTATTTCCGCCGCTTGGAAACGCCTGCCGTCATCGAAGAAGGCGAGCGCCGTTTGCAGGCCAAAGCGCAACAGCTGAAAGAAATTGCGGCCACTCAAAATCCGAATGATCCGCCGTTCCTTATTTCCGATTTCGGTACGCGCCGCCGCTACACCCTCGCATGGCAGGAACACGTTATCCGCACCTTGCTGGAAGCCGCTCCCGACATCGTGCGCGGTACCAGCAACGTTTATCTCGCCAAAAAAATCGGCATCACACCAATCGGCACTATGGCGCACGAGTTCCTCCAAGCCTTCCAAGCCTTGGACGTACGTTTGCGCAATTTCCAAAAAGCCGCGCTGGAAAGCTGGGTACACGAATACCGTGGCGACCTCGGCATCGCCCTGACCGACGTAGTTGGCATGGATGCCTTCTTGCGTGACTTCGACCTTTACTTCGCCAAACTCTTCGACGGCCTGCGCCACGACAGCGGCGATCCTTATGTTTGGGGCGACAAAGCCTACGAGCATTACAAAAAACTCAAAATCGACAGCCGCACCAAAATGCTGACCTTTTCAGACGGCCTCGATATTGAGCGTTCATGGGCGTTGCATCAATACTTCAAAGACCGTTTTAAAACCAGTTTCGGTATCGGTACCAACCTGACCAATGATTTGGGACATACGCCTTTGAACATTGTCTTGAAGCTCGTCGAGTGTAACGGCCAATCCGTCGCCAAGCTCTCCGACTCCCCGGGCAAAACCATGACCACCAACAACACCTTCCTCGCTTACCTGCGCCAAGTGTTTGACGTACCGGAGCCGGAAGAGAAAGCCTAAAAACAAAGGCCGTCTGAAATATTCAGACGGCCTTTTTAATTAATCCATATCGCTTTCAGGTAATTCTGCCGAACCCATGCGGCGCAGGATGATATTGGTTTTGTTGTGCATCCGTTTGCTCTTAGGGTGGTCTGCGTAAAACAGCGGAGCCGGAACGCGTGCCGTGAGCTTGGCGGCTTGTTGGCGGGTGAGGGCGGAGGCAGGTTTCTTGTAGAAATACTGGGATGCCGCTTCCGCGCCGAATACGCCGTAGTGCCATTCGATTGAGTTCAGATACAGCTCAAAAATGCGGTCTTTGTCGGTAACGGCTTCCATCATCGCCGTAATCGCCGCTTCTTCGCCTTTGCGGATGTAGCTGCGGCTTTCGTTGAGAAACAGGTTTTTCGCCAGTTGCTGGCTGATGGTCGAACCGCCGGCTTTGACTTCGCCGCTTTGCTTATTGCGTTTCATGGCGTATTTGATGCCGTTCCAGTCAAAGCCGCTGTGTTCGGCAAAGTTGGCGTCTTCGGAAGCAATCAGGGCTTTTTTGAGGTTGACGGAAATTTGGTCGTAAGGCACCCAGCGGTAATCCAGCTCGACATCGCGGCCTTCTTTTGCAAACTGGCTCATGCGCATGGACATGAAGGCGGTTTTGCTGGGCGCGACGGCGCGGTAGGTAATGATGTTGCCGTACACATAAGCGTTGAAGAAAATGAAGATGCCGATGGGCAGGGCAATCAGCCATTTGATGATGCGGAACATGGTTACAGGGCTTTCATGTATTCGATAACAGGGCGGATATCGGGCGTAAATCCGCGCCAAATATGGTAGGAGGCGGCAGCCTGACCGACCAGCATGCCCAGGCCGTCTGAAACTTCGGCCGCACCGTTGCTTTGGGCAAAGTTCAAAAACGCCTGCGCCGCTTCGCCGTAAACCATATCGTAGGCAAGGCGGCAGTTGCGGAAAATTTCAGGGCTGACGGCAGGAAGCTGACCGCTCAAGCCGCCGGACGTGCCGTTGATGATGATATCGAAACCGCCGTTCAAATCCGCCATCGGGACGGCTTCAATGCCGAAAAGCTGCGCCAATTCCTCGGCTTTGGCATGGGTACGGTTGGCAATGACGATACGGGCAGGGCGGTGTTCTTTCAAAACCGGAATCACGCCGCGCACCGCGCCGCCTGCGCCCAAAAGTAAAATGGTTTTGCCTTCGATGGCAATATTTTTGACCTGCGTGATGTCGTTGGCCAAACCGATACCGTCGGTGTTGTCGCCACGTATTCTGCCGTCTTCCAACCACACCAGCGTATTGACCGCGCCGGCAGCCAAGGCGCGGTCGGAATGTTCGTCCGCCAGCGCAAAAGCTTCCTGCTTGAACGGAACGGTTACATTCGCACCTTGCCCGCCCTCGGCACGAAACGCCGCAACGGCCTCGGCAAAACCGCCGATTTCGGCATAAATACGCTCATATTCGATGGCTACACCTTCTTGCAGCGCAAATTGCTGATGGATTTGCGGCGATTTACTGTGTGCAACAGGGTTGCCGAAAACGGCGTAACGGGAGATAGTTGTCATGGTTGTATTCCAAAAATAGGACAGCTATTTTATAACGACGAAGGGAAGATGGGAACGCTGGAGGGTAAATGCGCTTTACAACGACATGATATAATTTTTTGCTACCTGAAAAATCCATTTTTTATAATACAACTTTATTTTTTGATAAAAATTACAGAGGTTTGGCATGAAAAAGATGTTACTTTTAGCATTATTAACGGTGGGATTAGCAACTCAGGCTGTAGCGACAGATTGGGTAGGATTAAGCTTTAATGATGATGGTGTTACCTATGGCGATGTGGATAGCCGCACCCATAATCGGGCTTGGTTTGATGATAGGTATAAGAAACCCCAAAAATATCTTAATAATAAATTTATTATTCAAATGAAATCACTAAGAGAAATGGATTGCAGTAATAGGAGATATCGGATATTAACTTTTGCAGTGTATTCAAAATCAGCAAAGTTGGTTGACTCTTATACTCCTCCTTATGGAAGCAAATGGGAATATGTTTTTCCTGAAACATCTGGGGAGTATATGTACAACTTTGTCTGCAACCATGAGCCGCGATAACTGTCTTATCGGCACAGGATGAATGATTGGCTTTTCTATTTTAAGCCACTATAAACTCGGACAAAAGACGGTAATACAGATTAGATTTCGGTTTTCAAGAATACAACAAGAGAAGGATTGTTGACAATCAAGTTGTCTGAAACTATATTTCATTGCGTAAAAACGGGTGCCCTGATGTATTTCAGACGGCCTTACCGTGGTAGAATAACAACTTAAACCCATTCCCTCAGGAGCTGAAGATGTCCATCAAAGACGCTGTAAAACTGATTGAAGAAAGCGAAGCCCGCTTCGTAGATTTGCGCTTTACCGATACCAAAGGCAAGCAGCACCACTTTACCATCCCTGCCCGCATCGTCCTCGACGATCCCGAAGAATGGTTTGAAAACGGTCAAGCGTTTGACGGTTCGTCCATCGGCGGCTGGAAAGGTATTCAGGCTTCCGATATGCAGTTGCGTCCCGATGCGTCTACAGCCTTCGTCGATCCTTTCTACGACGATACCACCGTTGTCTTTACCTGCGACGTTATCGATCCGGCCGACGGCCAAGGCTACGACCGCGACCCGCGCTCCATCGCCCGCCGCGCCGAAGCCTATTTGAAATCTTCCGGCATCGGCGACACCGCCTACTTCGGCCCTGAGCCTGAATTCTTCGTTTTTGACGGCGTAGAATTTGAAACCGACATGCACAAAACCCGTTACGAAATCACTTCCGAAAGCGGCGCATGGTCAAGCGGCCTGCATTTGGACGGTCAAAACACCGGCCACCGCCCGACCGTCAAAGGCGGTTACGCACCTGTTGCACCGATTGACTGCGGTCAAGACCTGCGTTCTGCCATGGTCAATGTTTTGGAAGAACTCGGCATCGAAGTGGAAGTGCATCACGCCGAAGTCGGTACCGGCAGCCAAATGGAAATCGGCACGCGTTTTGCTACTTTGGTTAAACGCGCCGACCAAACCCAAGACATGAAATACGTGATTCCAAAACGTTGCCCACAACTTCGGCAAAACCGCCACCTTCATGCCCAAACCCATCATGGGCGACAACGGCAGCGGTATGCACGTTCACCAATCCATTTGGAAAGACGGTCAAAACCTGTTCTCAGGCGACGGCTATGCCGGTTTGTCCGATACCGCCCTTTACTACATCGGCGGCATCATCAAACACGCCAAAGCCTTGAACGCGATTACCAATCCGTCCACCAACTCCTACAAACGCCTCGTGCCGCACTTTGAAGCGCCGACCAAACTGGCATACTCCGCCAAAAACCGTTCCGCTTCCATCCGCATTCCGTCTGTGAACAGCAGCAAAGCACGCCGCATCGAAGCGCGTTTCCCTGATCCGACCGCCAACCCATACTTGGCATTTGCCGCTTTGTTGATGGCCGGTTTGGACGGTATTCAAAACAAAATCCATCCGGGCGACCCTGCCGATAAAAACCTCTACGACCTGCCTCCGGAAGAAGATGCATTGGTGCCGACCGTTTGCGCTTCTTTGGAAGAAGCACTGGCCGCCCTCAAAGCCGACCACGAATTCCTCCTGCGCGGCGGCGTGTTCAGCAAAGACTGGATCGACAGCTACATCGCCTTTAAAGAGGAAGATGTCCGCCGTATCCGCATGGCGCCGCATCCGCTGGAATTTGAAATGTATTACAGCCTGTAAAACAGCTGAGGCATTTTAAATAGGAAATGAAAGGCCGTCTGAAACTGGATTTGAAGTTTCAGACGGCC
>BNJS01003544.1_pt1 | contig 107643 bp, 123 predicted proteins | sample 8540461 | NCBI WGS metagenome assembly BNJS01 (sample SAMD00202454, study PRJDB9452) | human saliva metagenome | isolation source: human saliva | place: Japan
TACGCTATCGCCTAAGTCAAATAGTTGGAATTTAATATTGTTATAAATAGCTTGTTTCAAGTAGTCTACAGAAACTTTTTCTTGGCTTGCTAGGGTTGGAGAGAACCCAAGTTGGTTAAGTCCGGTTGGACGGTAGCCAAACTTATCAAGTCCATGTTTAGTTACAACACTACTTGGAGTTCCAACTGTTGAAGTAATTGGATCCTTAGCTTGGTATTTGTATTTTTCTTCACGGGCAGCTTGAGCAAGAGCTGCAGCATAGTCCATACTGTTTTGGGTCACTGTTACTGGACTAGTTCCTGCTTGTTTACGAATCTGATTGATTAAGTCTTGAGTGTAGAAGTTGAGCTCTAGAATGACATCCTTTGGAATAGAATTAATGTCATAGATGCGTTCAGCATCTTTTTTGCTACTGATATAGTTGTTTGTTGTTTTTAATACACTAGCTTCTTTATAAAGGACTTCTTTAGCTTCATCTGTTAACTGAGAGGAGCTTCCACTTCTTATAGATTTTACAGCTTTGATGTAATTTTGTGATAGGGTAAATGTGTTTTGGACTTGATCTTGTGAAGAAACTTTTTTCTGTTTCTCTTTGATTTCTGCTTGTGCAACCTTGATCTCAGCTTCAGCTTTGTCGATGGCAGACTGGCGTTTTGCATCAGCAACTTCAGCTTGCTTCAATTCTTCTTCGTGGGCAGTCAAACGTTTTTGGGCTTTATCTAACTCTTCTTTAGCTTTTTGAACTTTTTCATCGGCAGGTTTGCTATCAAGTTCTTTTTGAGCCGCTTCGACGGATTTTTTGGCAGTTTCTGTTTCAGATTTGGCAGATTCTAATTTATTTTGTTCTTCTTTAACAAGCTCTTGCTGATCCATTTCAGCTTTCTTGGCTGCCTCAAGAGATGCTTTCTCTTGCTCTACAGTTTTTTTAGCTGGAGCAACTTGTTTTTGGGCATCGGTCACAGATGATTGGGCTTTAGCAATAGTTGCTTCGCTCGTGTCAATAGAATCTTTCTGGGCTTCAGCCAATTTTTCTTCAGCCTTAGCTTTATTGTTAGAAGCTTTATTTAGATTTTCTTTAGCTTTGGCGACAAGTTCAGTTTGTTGTTTAACCGTTTCTTTAGTAACAGAAGCTTTGTTATCTTTAGTAGAAAGTGTTTTGCTTTCTACTGGTGTAGTATCCGCATTTACAGTGCTTACTATTCCTGTACTTGCTAGAAGCGCGGCACCGATAATGAATTGTTTTTGAATTTTTTTCATGAAAATAATTCCTCCTATAATTTATATTATAACTTAAATATAGTTACAATGTCAACCAAATAAGGTTTTGCAGTAGGGTTTTAAATACGCTAAAAATCTACTCTAAATCGAAAAAATTTAGGACAAGCAAGATAGCTAAAATGACTCTCGGATAGGTTAAAAATCATTAGAAAATCTATGCTAACATACATAAAAGTGACAATTAAAAAACATTCAATTCAATAAGTTTTAAAAATTCTGAAAATTGTATTGACACTTAGCAAAAAAGGGACTATAATGTATAAAAAGTCATAAAGGAGTTTATTATGAAATTTTCAAAAGTAATGGCCCTAGCAGGAGTGACTCTGTTAGCGTCAGGTGTTTTGGCGGCTTGTTCAGGTTCGAGCGCAAAAGGTGAGAAAACTTTTTCTTACACGTATGAAACCGACCCAGACAACCTCAACTATTTGACAACTGGTAAAGCAGCAACTTCTAATATCACTAGTAACGTCATTGACGGTTTGATGGAAAATGACCGCTACGGAAACTTTGTGCCATCAATGGCAGAAGATTGGTCTGTATCTCAAGATGGTTTGACATACACTTATACAATCCGTAAAGATGCTAAATGGTATACTTCTGAAGGTGAAGAGTACGCAGCTGTGAAAGCTCAAGACTTTGTAACGGGTCTTAAATATGCAGCTGACAACAAGTCAGAAGCACTTTATCTCGTTCAAGATTCTATTAAGGGTCTGGATGCATATGTGAAAGGTAAAGTTAAAGACTTTCTGAAGTTGGAATCAAAGCAATTGATGATCAGACTGTTCAATATACTTTGAACAAACCTGAAAGCTTCTGGAACTCTAAAACAACTATGGGTGTTCTTGCACCGGTCAATGAAGAATTCCTTACTTCAAAAGGAAGTGACTTTGCCAAAGCAACAGATCCAAGTAGTATCCTTTATAACGGTCCTTACTTGTTGAAATCATTGGTAGCTAAATCTTCAGTAGAATTTGAAAAGAATCCAAATTATTGGGATAAGGACAATGTTCATATTGATAAAGTAAAACTATCATTCTGGGATGGTCAAGATACAAACAAACCTGCAGAAACCTTTAAGGCTGGTGGTTTCTCAACGGCTCGTCTATTCCCAACAAGTGCAAGTTATCCTGAAACTGAAAAAGAGTTTAAAGACAATATCGTTTATACACCACAAGATTCTTCAACTTACTTAATTGGTACCAATATTGATCGTCAGTCTTATAAATATACTTCTAAGACTACAGATGAGCAAAAAACTTCAACTAAGAAAGCTCTCCTTAACAAAGACTTCCGTCAAGCGATTGCCTTCGGTATTGATAGAACAGCTTATACTTCTCAAATCAATGGAGAAAGTGGAGCAACAAAACTTCTTCGTAACTTGTTCGTACCACCAACATTTGTTCAAGCAGATGGTAAAAACTTTGGTGAGTTAGTTAAGGAAAAATTGGTGACTTATGGTGACGAGTGGAAAGATGTTAACCTAGACGATGCTCAAGACGGTCTTTACAGTCCAGAAAAAGCAAAAGCAGAATTTGCTAAAGCTAAGACAGCTCTCCAAGCAGAAGGTGTTCAATTCCCAATTCACTTGGATATGCCGGTTGACCAAACAAGTACTACAAAAGTACAACGTGTTCAATCATTGAAACAATCACTTGAAGCAACATTAGGAACTGATAACGTAGTCGTTGATATCCAACAACTTCAAAAAGATGAAGTTCAGAATGTCACTTACTTTGCTGAGTCAGCTGCTGGGGAAGATTGGGATCTTTCAGATAACGTTGGTTGGACTCCAGACTTTGCAGACCCATCTACTTACCTTGATATCATCAAACCATCAGTCGGTGAAAATACTAAGACTTACCTAGGATTTGATGCAGGTACAAATAATGCAGCAGCCAAACAAGTTGGTTTGGAAGACTACGAAAAAATGGTTGTTGAAGCCGGAAACGAAAACACTGACGTTTCAAAACGTTATGACAAATATGCTGCAGCCCAAGCTTGGTTGACAGATAGCGCTTTGATTATTCCAACAGCTTCTCAAACTGGACGTCCAATGTTGTCTAAGATGGTACCATTCACACTTCCATTTGCATACTCAGGTAACAAGGGAACAAGTGAGGCACTCTTGTACAAATACCTTGAACTTCAAGATAAACCAGTAACTGCTGATGAATATCAAAAAGCTCAAGATAAATGGAAGAAAGAAAAAGAAGAATCTAATAAAAAAGCGCAAGAAGATCTTGCAAACCATGTAAAATAAAAGAAGGTGGAGTTAATAATTAACTCCACTTTTTCATTAATAAAAGACCTAGGATGATGTTTCCCAGGTCTTTTTTGATTATTGTTGCCCTTGAGGGTTTGGATTTTGTTGAGGATTTTGATTTTGTTGAGGGTTTTGATTTGTATTTGGAACAGTTTGGTTTTGTCCATTATTTGGACTAGTAGTTTCAGCTACTGTAGTTTGATTTTCGGTTGTTGTAGTAGGAGCTACTGTAGTAGCTTGTTGGGTTGTTTGAGGGATCCAGTTACTACGAGCGCCGACTTTGAAGACATACTCACCATTACGATACAAGCCCTCAGGCATTGTCCAATCACCTGGGTGATCATCCTCGGAAAGATATTCCATCATTGATCGGTAGATGTTTGCTGCTACTCTAAATCCATCTCCTTCGATTGGAGTGAGGCGATTTGAATAACCTGTCCAAACAGCCATTGAATATTTGCGGGTATATCCTACAAACATTTCATCAGGTGCGACATAATCGTATCTCTTAATGTAATTTTCAATTTCATCATCTGTATAGTTAGATGTACCCGTCTTACCTGCTTGAGGTAACCAAGACATATAAGCACCACGACCCGTTCCGTATGCCAAGACAGTCTTCATCATTTCTGTCATCATATAGGCAGTAGTCTCCTTCATGGCACGTGTTCCAGGATCAGAGAACTCTTTTGAACTTCCGTCACTAAAGACAATCTTGTTGATATACATTGGTTTGCGGTAGATACCACCGTTAGCAAAAGCAGCATAGGCAGCAGCCATTTTCTCACTACTTGCTCCGTACTTTTTGTTTGACTCAGTCGTGTTACTTGAAATAGCATTGGCATAGTGCATATCCGGATAGTCAATACCTAAACCATTCAAGAAAGTCTTGGCTTTGTCTAAACCAACCTTTTCAAGTGTTTCAACGGCAGGTACGTTACGCGATTGTTGGATTGCATATTGTAGTGTGATGTTTCCATAGTATGCTTTATCCCAGTTATAAACAGGAATATCTGTTCCAGGATAGTTATAAGGGGCATCTTTTATGATCGCTGCGGTAGAGTCGTAAATTCCGTATTCAAGTGCAGGTGCATAATCTGTGATTGGTTTCATAGTAGAACCCCAGTCACGGTTGGTTTCAACGGCCTGATTGAGTCCGAAGGATACATTGCTCGACTGGTGTCTTGAACTAACTGAGCAATAACTTTACCATTTGTAACGTCTACGATAGTAGAAGCTGCTTGAAGTTCATCATCCGGATAATAAACATACTCATCTGTGTTGTATATATCCCAAAGACGCTTTTGAACGTCTTGGTCTACGTTAGTGTAGACATCCATTCCAGTAGTTAAAAGGTTGTAGCCTGTCTCTGTTTCAACTTGTTCTATCACTTCTTTGAGGTAATTGTCTAAGTATGGAGGATAGGTGTTGCTTCCTTTCAGACTTTGTAAGCCATCAGTAATAGGTGTATTTATAGCCGTTTCATATTGTTCAGCTGTTAGATAGCCTTGCTTTTGCATCTCTGATAGGACTAGATTACGACGTTCTGTTGCTTCTTCTGGATGAGAATAAGGATCATATTGGTTAGGAGCCTGTGGCATTCCTGCTAGAAGAGCAAGTTGTGGAATAGATAGGTCTTTTAAATCTTTACCATAGTAATTTTGAGCAGCTGTCTGCATCCCATAGTTACCATTTGACATGTATACTTTATTGATGTAATATGTCAAAATTTCCTGTTTGGTCGCAGTTCTTTCTAACTGAATAGCTAGCCAAGCTTCTTGGGCCTTACGTGCGATTGTTTGGTCTGATGAAGAAGTTGAAAAGTAAGTTAATTTTATTAACTGTTGCGTCAAGGTTGAACCACCCTGGAGACCATTGCTACGGAGGTTTCGTAAGAAAGCGCCCATGATACGGATACTATCAATCCCTCTGTGGTTAAAGAAGCGGTGATCCTCGATAGAGACAATTGCATTAACCAGTTCAATAGGAATTTCATTGCTTTGAGCATTGACACGGCGCTCTGCTCCTAAGTCAGCAATCAATTCGTTTTTACTGTCGTAAATCTTACTTGAAGTTGTTGCTACCAGTTTGCTTTCAGAAAGTTCTGGTGCTTTAGATACATAGTAGAAGAAGACACTTCCACCAATCAATATCGAAGCGATAAAGGCTACTAAGAATCCAATCCCTAGATATTTAGCGATGCGCCAGATAAGTTGTTTGTTCATATTGTTTTACCACCTAGTAAATGTTGTTTGACGATATCGAGATAAGGTATTTGAGGGAAGGCTTGTTGTTCAATCACGTAACCATGCTCTCGAATATAATCAAGCGGCATTGATTTTTTCCCCATATCCTGTTGATAAAAACGGATAAGGTCAATCGCCGGTAATAAATATGTTTCCTGATAAGAAGAAAAATGGATTAGGACGAAGCAAATTCCTTTTTGTTCAAGAACCTGTTCCATATGCTGTATCTGATGAGAATGGAAGTTCTTCATCGGGAAAGCATTTTTTTGTCTGGTTTCCTTTGCTTCGAAATCAATGTAAAATCCTTCATAAACACCCGAGTAGTCAGTAGTTGAAGCTTGTCTAAAATAGGCTTCAACAATTTTAGCGCGACTCCGTTGAGGGTAGTCGACCCGAACAATCTGAACTGGGGTTGGCTTTTTGTGAATGACTGCTATTCCATGTGATAGATAGTAGTCATTGGTAGCATTAATCATCTTTTCAAAGCTCATACCTCGATTTGCGAAATTTTTAGTTTGAGGTAGAGAAGTTTTGCTTGGTTTAGATGAAAGTTTATGTGGATAGTTGACCATAGTCCTCCTTATTGGTACAATAACATCACTCTATTATACCACAAAGGTTTTCAGAAAGGGTGAAAAAATGCATACAGCCTTGGTTTTGGGATACTCAGCTTTTGATTTAGGAGTGTTTAATGAAAAGGACATTCGTTTAAAAATTATCAAAAAAGCTATTCGAAGAGATTTGGAAAGAATGGTTGAGGAAGGGTTGCAATGGCTAGTGTTTACAGGTTCTCTTGGTTTTGAACATTGGGTTTTAGAAGTTGCCAAGGAAATGAAAGATGACTATGGATTCCAACTAGCGACTATTTTTGATTTTGAAACACATGGCTCAAATTGGAATGAAGCAAATCAGATCAAATTGAGTGATTTTAAACAGGTCGATTTTATCAAGTATGCCTATCCATCCTATGAGCATAAAAGCCAATTGAGAGATTACCAGATTTTTTTACTTGAAAATACAGATGGAGCCTATCTTTTTTATGATCAAGAAAACGAAACAAAACTGAGATTTTTTTACGAACTGATGAAAAAGAAAGACAACTATATTACAAAAAGATTAACATTTGAGGATTTAAACGAAATAGCCGAAAATTTTTCCGAAAATTGAGGCTTTGACCTTGCTTTTTGTTTGCCTTTTTTTATATAATAATACTAGTAACTGAGAATGGAGAGAGACATGGCAAGTATTATTTTTACAGCAAAGGATATTTTTGAGCAGGATTTCGGAAGAGAAGTACGTGGATACAGTAAAGCAGAGGTAGATGAATTCTTAGATGACGTTATCAAGGATTATGAAACTTATGCAGCGTTGGTTAAATCATTGCGCTTGGAAGTCGCAGAATTGAAAGAACAATTGGCGAACAAACCTCAAGTGGAACCTGTATCTGTAACGTCTGAGCCTGCTGAGCTTGGAAGTACGACTTCTATGACTAACTTTGATATCTTGAAACGCTTGAATCGTCTTGAAAAAGAAGTATTTGGAAAACAAATCGTAGAAAATTCTGATTTCTAAGAATCATACAGTTGTGCAATTTTTGGATAATCGCGTGGAGAGTTTATCTTTTCATGAGGAAAGTCCATGCTAGCACAGGCTGTGATGCCTGTAGTGTTTGTGCTAGGCGAAACCATAAGCCTAGGGACGAGAAATCGTTACGGCGAGTGAATAGACTAAGTTTTCGGATATGTTTTAGTAGCTCTGAAAGTGCCACAGTGACGAAGTCTCTCTGGAAACAGAGAGAGTGGAACGCGGTAAACCCCTCAAGCTAGCAACCCAAATTTTGGTCGGGGCATGGAGTGCGCGGAAACGAACGTAGTACTCTGACTACTAGCAGCTTCTAGCTGTTAGTGGTAGACAGATGATTATCGAAAGAAGTGGTCCTAGTCACTTCTGGAACAAACATGGCTTATAGAAAATTGCATATAGGTTGGGGCTGAGAAATTTTCTCAACCTCATTTTTTAAAGGTGAACAAGAGAAAGGTCTTTAAAGACTGACATGAAACAAACATTTAATTTAATCGCGACTGCTGCAGCAGGCTTAGAGGCTGTTGTAGGTCGGGAAGTGCGTGCACTTGGCTATGATTGTCAAGTTGAGAATGGTCGCGTTCGCTTTGAAGGAGATGTAAAGACAATTATTGAAACTAATTTGTGGCTACGAGCTGCAGATAGGATTAAGATTGTTGTTGGGACTTTTCCTGTAAAAACATTTGAAGAACTTTTTCAAGGAGTTTTTGCCTTAGATTGGGAAAACTATTTACCACTTGGAGCGCGTTTTCCAATTTCAAAGGCTAAGTGTGTCAAATCAAAACTTCATAATGAACCTAGTGTTCAAGCTATTTCTAAAAAAGCAGTTGTGAAGAAGTTGCAGAAACATTATGCTCGACCAGAAGGCGTTCCCTTGATGGAAAATGGTCCAGAGTTTAAAATAGAGGTTTCAATTCTTAAAGATGTTGCGACTATCATGATTGACACAAGTGGTTCTAGTCTTTTCAAACGAGGTTATCGTACTGAAAAAGGTGGTGCTCCTATTAAAGAGAACATGGCAGCAGCAATTCTGCAATTATCAAACTGGTATCCAGATAAACCTTTGATTGATCCAACCTGTGGTTCAGGAACCTTCTGTATTGAGGCAGCTATGATTGCTCGTAATATGGCGCCAGGCTTACGCCGTTCCTTTGCTTTCGAAGAATGGAATTGGGTTAGTGATCGTTTGATTCAGGAGATTCGTACGGAAGCTAGCAAGAAGATTAATCGTGAGATTGAGCTAGACATCATGGGCTGTGATATCGATGGCCGCATGGTGGAAATTGCTAAGGCAAATGCTCAGGCTGCGGGGGTTTCTAAGGATATCCACTTTAAGCAGATGCGCGTGCAGGATTTGCGAACAGATAAGATTAATGGAGTTATTATTTCGAATCCACCATATGGGGAACGCTTATTAGATGACGCAGGAGTAACAAAGCTCTATGCTGAGATGGGAGAGGTATTTGCACCACTTAAACCTGGAGTAAATTTATCCTGACCAGTGATGAAGCTTTTGAAAGTAAATATGGTAGTCAGGCAGATAAAAAACGGAAACTCTATAACGGTACTTTGAAAGTTGATTTATATCAATATTTTGGTCAACGAGTGAAAAGACAAGATGTCAAAGTGGAAAGGAATGCAAATGAGTAAGAAAAGACGCAATCGCCATCACAAGGGTGAGCAAGAATCTAAGTTTGAATTTGAAGAGGCTAAAGATTTAACGGTTGGTCAGGCTATTCGTAAGAACGAAGAGGTTGAAGCAGGTGTGACTCCAGATGATACCATCTTAGATAAATATATCAAGCAACACCGTGAAGAAATCGAAGCAGACAAATTTGAAAATTTACAAACGAAAAAAGAGGAGTCTACTCAAAGCTTGGATGATATGATCCAAGAAGTGAGAGAAACTGCTGAACAAGAAAATGTGTTAAGTCCGGAAGAGGAAGCAATTGCTCTTGCAGTAGCCACAGATACAACTGAAATCGTTGCCCAAGAAGTCGAAGAAGAGGAAACCAGAGTTCTCGAGCAACCTTTTAAGGATGAATTGGAAGCTGTGGAAATGGCTGAGGTTGATAACTCCGAAGTTGCAGTGGTTTATGAGGAAAATGAAGATCAACTTCAACCCTTGTCTCGTTCTGCTCAAGCAGATGATGAACCACAAAATAAAAAGAAATGGGCAATTTTATCAATCATTATTTTGCTAGTCCTCTTGATTTTTGGAGGTGGCTATTACGTTTATCGTCAGATTACGCGTTCTTCTCAAGAGCTTCAAACGAAGGCGGCGGATTCAGGTTTGGTAAGCAATCAGTCAGTCTATGAACAATTTAATACGCTCTACGACACGTTTTATACTGATGAAAACAAAACGGCTCTTAAAAATAGCCAGTTTAGTCAACTGAATCAATTGAAAGAACTTCTAGATAAACTAGAAGGAGCGAGAGAACATACTCTAGCCAAATCAAAATATGATAGTCTAGAAACCCAAATAAAGGCTATCCAAGAAGTGAACTCTCAATTTGAAACTCCAGCTATTACAGATGGTGTCTTGGATACAAATGCAAAAATCAAAGCGGATGCTAAATTCACGGAAATCAAGACTGGTAATACAGAAATTGATAAACTGCTTGATAAAGCAATCAGCCTTGGTAAGAGTCAATTAACAAGTACAACAACGACCTCAACAACTGCTTCGACAACAGCAGCGAGCCAGGAAGCGTCAAGCCCAACAACAGAAAGCAGTCCATCTACTTCAACAAGTGATACTGCGGCATCTACTAATAGTGGCTTGTCAAGCGAAGGTGTTAATTTGCAAAGAAGCGCTAGCCGAGTACCGTATAATCAATCTGCTGTAAACGATAGTAGTAATCCTGCCTGGACCTTTGCAGATGGTGTTCTTGAACAGATCCTTGAGACATCCCGTGCGCGTGGATATATCACTGGAAACCAATATATTTTGGAACGTGTAAATATTGTGAATGGCAATGGATATTACAATCTTTACAAACCAGATGGAACTTATCTCTTCACTCTAAACTGTAAGACAGGATACTTTGTTGGGAATGGTTCTGGCCATGCGGATGATTTAGACTACTAGTCAAATTGTTATAAAATTCTTTCTTTTCACAGATAAACGTGATAAAATAAACATATTAAATAAGAGGAGTGTCACATGACAAAAGCAAACTTTGGTGTTGTTGGTATGGCCGTAATGGGTCGTAACCTTGCCCTTAATATTGAATCTCGTGGATACACAGTTGCTATCTATAACCGTAGTAAAGAAAAAACAGAAGATGTTGTTGCTTGCCATCCTGAAAAGAACTTTGTGCCAAGCTATGATATCGAAAGCTTCGTAAACTCAATCGAAAAACCACGTCGTATCATGCTCATGGTTCAAGCAGGACCTGGTACAGACGCAACTATCCAAGCCCTTCTTCCACACTTGGATAAAGGTGACATCTTGATCGACGGAGGAAACACTTTCTATAAAGATACCATCCGTCGTAACGAAGAGTTGGCGAACTCAGGGATTAACTTTATCGGTACAGGTGTATCTGGTGGTGAAAAAGGTGCCCTTGAAGGTCCTTCTATCATGCCTGGTGGACAAAAAGAAGCATATGACCTGGTAGCTGACGTTCTTGAAGAAATCTCTGCAAAAGCGCCTGAAGATGGAAAACCATGTGTGACATACATCGGTCCTGATGGAGCTGGTCACTACGTGAAAATGGTCCACAACGGGATCGAGTACGGTGATATGCAATTGATCGCAGAAAGCTATGACCTCATGCAACACTTGCTTGGACTTTCTGCAGAAGACATGGCTGAAATCTTCACTGAATGGAACAAGGGTGAATTGGACAGCTACTTGATCGAAATCACTGCGGATATCTTGAAACGCAAAGACGACGAAGGTCAAGATGGACCAATCGTAGACTACATCTTGGACGCTGCAGGAAACAAAGGAACTGGTAAATGGACTAGCCAATCAGCGCTTGACCTTGGTGTGCCATTGTCACTCATCACTGAGTCAGTATTTGCCCGTTACATCTCTGCCTACAAAGAAGAACGTGTACATGCTAGCAAGGTTCTTCCAAAACCAGCTGCATTCAAATTTGAAGGAGACAAGGCTGAGTTGATCGAAAAGATTCGTCAAGCCCTTTACTTCTCAAAAATCATCTCTTACGCACAAGGTTTTGCACAATTGCGCGTTGCTTCTAAAGAAAACAATTGGAACTTGCCATTTGCGGACATCGCATCTATCTGGCGCGATGGATGTATCATCCGTTCTCGTTTCTTGCAAAAGATCACTGATGCTTACAACCGCGATGCAGATCTTGCTAACCTTCTATTGGATGAGTACTTCTTGGATGTCACTGCTAAGTACCAACAATCAGTTCGTGACATTGTAGCTCTTGCTGTTCAAGCAGGTGTACCTGTACCAACCTTCTCAGCAGCCATCACTTACTTCGATAGCTACCGTTCAGCGGATCTTCCAGCGAACTTGATCCAAGCACAACGTGACTACTTTGGTGCTCACACATACCAACGTAAAGACAAAGAAGGTACCTTCCACTATTCTTGGTACGACGAAAAATAAGTAGGTCAGCCATGGGGAAACGGATTTTATTACTTGAGAAAGAAAGAAATCTAGCTCATTTTTTAAGTCTGGAACTCCAAAAAGAGCAATACCGAGTTGATCAGGTAGAAGAGGGTCAAAAAGCTCTCTCCATGGCTCTTCAGACTGACTATGACTTGATTTTACTGAATACTCATCTAGGGGATATGACAGCCCAGGGTTTTGCAGAACAGTTGAGTCGGACTAAGCCAGCTTCGGTTATTATAGTCTTGGATCATCGAGAAGAATTGCAAGACCAACTTGAAACAATCCAGCGTTTCGCTGTTTCATATATCTACAAGCCAGTCATTATTGATGATTTGGTGGCTCGTATTGCAGCAATTTTCCGAGGTCGGGATTTTATCGACCAACACTGTAGTCAAATGAAGGTCCCGACATCCTATCGAAATCTGCGTATGGACGTAGAACATCATACTGTCTATCGTGGTGAAGAAATGATTGCCCTCACACGTCGTGAATATGACCTTTTGGCTACCCTTATGGGAAGCAAGAAGGTTTTAACTCGAGAGCAGTTGCTGGAAAGTGTTTGGAAGTATGAAAGTGCGACCGAAACCAATATCGTGGATGTTTATATCCGTTATCTACGTAGCAAACTTGACGTAAAAGGTCAAAAGAGTTACATTAAAACCGTGCGTGGTGTGGGTTACACCATGCAAGAATAAAAAAGCAGTTACCTTGTGTAACTGCTTTTTTTGAAATCATTATATATTGACATATAGTTTAGTCTTTGTTATAATCAATTATGGAGGATACGTCTAATGAAAATACTAAAAAAATTGATGCAAATTGCATTAGCAGTCTTTTTCTTCGGTTTGCTAGCAACAAATACTGTATTTGCGGATACTACAGGTGGCCAATTTGTTGATAAGGATAATAGAAAATATTATGTAAAAGATGATCATAAAGCAATCTATTGGCATATAATAGACGGCAAAACTTACTATTTGGTGATAAAGGAGAAATGGTAGTTGGATGGCAATACTTAGAAATTCCTGGAACAGGTTATCGTGATAATTTATTAGATAACCAACCAGTTAATGAAATCGGCCTTCAACACAAGTGGTACTATTTTGGACAAGATGGAAGTCTCCAAGAATATGTTGGCTGGAAAGCATTAGAGATTAAAACAAAAGACAGTGTTGGAAAAGAGTACGGGGAAAAACGTGAAGATTCAGAAGATAAAGAAGAGAAGCGTTATTACACGAACTATTACTTCAATCAGAATCATTCTTTAGAGACAGGTTGGCTTTATGATCAGTCTAACTGGTATTATCTAGCTAAAACAGAAATTAATGGAGAAAACTATATTGGTGGTGAAAGACGTACAGGCTGGATAAACGATGATTCAACCTGGTACTATCTAGATCCAACAACTGCTACAATGCAAACGGGTTGGCAATATCTTGGTAACAAGTGGTACTATCTCCGTTCATCAGGAGCTATGGCAACTGGTTGGTACCAAGACGGCTCAACTTGGTATTACCTAGATGGCCAAAACGGTGATATGAAAACTGGTTGGGCTTATGTTGGTAACAGTTGGTACTATCTCCGTTCATCAGGAGCGATGGCGACAGGCTGGCTTCAAGACGGCTCAACTTGGTACTACCTCAATGCAAGTAATGGCGATATGAAGACAGGATGGTTCCAAGTTAATGGTAAATGGTACTATGCCTATAGTTCAGGTGCCCTAGCTGTGAATACTACAGTAGATAGCTACTACGTCAACTATAATGGCGAGTGGGTACAATAATGAAAACAAGCGATTGTGAAGGAAACAATCGCTTTTTTTGTGAAAATATAATAAAATAGAAAGGAATAAAGTTCTAAAATTTATCTAGAAAAAGATGATTTTCATCTGATAGTAGGATTAAATGACAAAAGAAGTTGGTGTCGGTCAGGCACATAGTAAGATTATTTTAATAGGAGAGCATGCGGTGGTTTATGGTTACCCAGCCATCTCTTTACCTCTTTTAGAGGTTGAAGTGACTTGTCGGGTGGTTCCAGCAGCGACACCATGGCGTCTTTTTGAAGAGGACACCTTGTCCATGGCAGTTTATGCTTCCCTAGAGTATCTGAATATCAAAGATGCATACATCCGTTGCCAAATTGACTCTGCTATTCCAGAAAAACGTGGAATGGGTTCTTCGGCAGCCATTAGTATTGCGGCTATTCGCGCTGTATTTGATTATTATCAAGCAGAACTTCCACATGATGTGTTAGAAATTCTGGTCAATCGCGCTGAGATGATTGCCCATATGAATCCTAGTGGATTGGATGCTAAGACCTGTCTTAGTGACCAGCCTATTCGTTTTATCAAGAATGTTGGTTTTGAAGAACTAGACATGGACTTGTCGGCTTATCTGGTCATTGCAGACACAGGAGTCTATGGACACACTCGTGAAGCTATTCAAGTTGTAGAGAGCAAGGGCAAGGATGCCTTACCTTTCTTGTATGCACTTGGAGAGTTGACCCAGCAAGCAGAAGAAGCAATAAAGGCAAGAGATGCCGTGATGCTGGGAGAGATTTTAACAAAAGCACATGGAAATTTAAAAGAAATAGGAGTTAGTAGCCTTGAGGCAGATGCCTTGGTGGAAACTGCTCTTCAACATGGAGCTTTAGGTGCTAAGATGAGTGGTGGTGGTTTAGGTGGCTGTATCATAGCCTTAGTAGCCGACTATCACCAAGCTCAAGATCTAGCTGAAAGATTAGAAGAGAAAGGAGCTGTTCAGACATGGATCGAAAGCCTGTAACAGTGCGTTCCTATGCCAATATTGCTATTATTAAATATTGGGGAAAGAAAGCAGAAAAAGAGATGGTTCCTGCGACTAGCAGTATCTCTCTGACTTTAGAAAATATGTATACGGAGACGACACTTTCTCCTTTACCAGCAGATGCAAAGGCGGATGCCTTTTACATCAATGGTCAGTTTCAAAACGAAGCTGAGCATGCCAAGATGAGTAAAATCATTGACCGCTACCGTCCTGAAGGAGCAGGGTTTGTTCGTATCGATACTAAGAACAATATGCCAACAGCAGCAGGTCTTTCTTCAAGTTCCAGTGGTTTATCTGCCTTGGTCAAAGCTTGTAACGCCTATTTCCAACTTGGGCTGAATCGCAGAGAATTAGCCTTGGAAGCTAAATTTGCATCGGGTTCTTCATCTCGTAGTTTTTATGGTCCCTTGGCAGCCTGGGACAAGGATAGTGGAGAGATTTATCCTGTCGAAACTGACTTGAAACTCGCTATGATTATGTTGGTCTTGGAAGACCAGAAAAAACCAATTTCCAGTCGAGATGGTATGAAGCTCTGTGTCGAAACTTCTACGACTTTTGATGAGTGGGTTCGTCAATCTGAACAAGATTACAAGGATATGTTAGTCTACCTCAAGGAAAATGACTTTAAGAAAGTTGGAGAATTGACAGAGAAGAACGCCTTGGCTATGCATGCTACAACAAAAACTGCAACTCCATCCTTCTCTTATCTGACAGATGCTAGTTATGAGGCTATGGATGTTGTTCGTCAGCTTAGAGAACAAGGAGAATCTTGCTACTTTACCATGGATGCGGGCCCGAATGTCAAGGTTCTTTGCTTGGAAGAGGACTTGGAACATTTATCAGAACTTTTAGGTCAACGCTATCGCTTAATCGTTTCAAAAACAAAGGATTTGAGCCAAGATGACGATTGTTAAAACTTGTGGGAAGCTCTATTGGGCTGGGGAGTATGCCATTTTAGAACCAGGACAGTTGGCGCTAATAAAGGCTATTCCCATCTATATGACGGCTGAGATTAAAGCGTCTAATGATTATCGACTCTACTCAGATATGTTTTCCTATAGTGTAGACTTGCACCCGGATTCTTCATATGCCTTGATTCAAGAAACAGTTGCCTTGGTGGAGGAGTATCTAACAGCCCAAGGAGTTGAATTGCAGCCTTTTTCTTTAGACATTCGTGGGAAAATGGAACGCGAGGGGAAGAAATTTGGCCTAGGTTCTAGTGGCAGTGTGGTTGTTTTGGTTATCAAGGCCATGCTTGCCTTCTATGAAAAATTAGCTGACAGAGAACTCTTGTTTAAATTGGCGAGTGCTGTACTTCTTAAACGTGGGGACAATGGCTCCATGGGGGACATTGCCTGTATCGTATCAGAAGACCTCGTCCTCTATCAGTCATTTGACCGTGAGAAAGTGGCAGATTGGCTAGAAAAAGAAGACTTGCAGGCTGTATTAGCACGTGACTGGGGCTTTTCTATTAGGAGTGTTGAACCAGCTTTGAAATTTGATTTTCTGGTTGGTTGGACCAAGGAAGTGGCTGTATCAAGTCATATGGTCAAGCAAATCAAGGATAATATGAACTCTAGCTTTTTACAGGCTTCAAAAGAAACAGTAGCTAACTTGGTAAAGGCTTTGGAGGTAGGTCAAGAAGAAACCATTATTGACTTGCTGGAACAAGCTAGCCAACTTTTAGAAGGCTTGAGTTCAGATATTTACACACCTTTGCTCAGACAATTAAAAAATGCTAGCCAAGACTTAAAAGCTGTCGCTAAAAGTAGTGGTGCTGGTGGTGGAGACTGTGGGATTGCCCTCAGTTTTGACCAAGATTCGACCACACTACTGAAAAAACGCTGGGCTGATTTAGGAATTGAGCTCTTGTATCAAGAAAGGATAGGACATGACGACAAATCGGAAGGATGAACACATCCGCTATGCCCTTGAACAAAACAGTACTTATAATAGTTTTGATGAAGTTGAACTGATTCAATCTTCGCTACCCTTATATGACTTAGATGAAATTGATCTTTCAACAGAATTTGCAGGTCGAAAGTGGGACTTTCCTTTTTATATCAATGCCATGACAGGTGGAAGCGATAAGGGGGAGAGAAATCAATCAAAAATTAGCTCAGGTGGCAGATGCTTGTGGAATTTTATTTGTAACGGGTTCCTACAGCGCTGCTCTTAAGGATCCTTCAGATGACTCTTTTTCAGTCAAAACTAGTTACCCTGACCTCCTTCTTGGAACCAATATTGGCTTAGACAAGCCTGTAGAACTAGGATTACAAACAGTGAAAGAGATGAATCCACTTCTATTACAAATTCATGTTAATGTCATGCAGGAATTGCTCATGCCAGAGGGTGAACGTCAATTTAGATTGTGGCAACATAATCTGAAAGATTATGCTGAGCAAATCTCTGTGCCACTTGTTTTAAAAGAAGTCGGCTTTGGTATGGATGTGAAAACCATTGCTAAGGCTTATGAGATGGGAATACGAACCGTTGATTTGTCTGGTCGTGGGGGAACGAGCTTTGCCTATATCGAAAACCGTCGCAGTGGACAGCGTGACTACCTAAATGACTGGGGTCAATCGACCATGCAAGCTCTTCTGAATGCCCAAGACTGGAAAGACAAGATGGAGCTTTGGTAAGTGGAGGAGTTCGCAATCCACTAGATATCATCAAATGCTTAGTGTTTGGAGCCAAGGCAGTTGGTCTATCACGCACTATGTTAGAGCTGGTTGAAAATTACTCTGTTGATGTCGTTATTTCCATTGTTGAAAGCTGGAAGGAAGACCTACGCTTGATTATGTGTGCCCTTAATTGTAAAAAAATTGAGGATTTGCAAGAGGTCGACTATCTCCTTTATGGAAAATTGAAAGAAGCAAAAGACCAAATGTAAAGAAAGAGGTCGGGATTTTTGTCCCGACCTCTTTATCATTCCTCAGACTGATGTGACTTTTGGGATTTGTGATACAATTAAATGGAGAGGACGGATACATGCGAAAATTTCAAATTTTTCTATTTATTGAAGCTTGTTTATTAACAGGAGCTCTGATTATGATGGTATCAGAGCATTTTTCCCGTTTTCTACTGATTTTGCTCTTGTTTTTACTGCTGATTCGATATTATACTGGAAAGCAGGGAAATAACTTTATTTTAGTGGCGGTGAGCATCCTATTTTTCTTTATCATCATGCTTAATCCCTTTGTCATTTTAGCCATCTTTGTGGCCTTGATATACAGCCTGTTCCTGCTTTACCCTATGATGAACCAGGAAAGAGAAGATACCAATCTGGTCTTTGAAGATGTTGTGACAGTAAAGAGGGAGAAGAATCGCTGGTTTGGAAATCTCCATCATTTCTCAAGCTATCAGACCTGTCGTTTTGATGATATCAATCTCTTTCGCCTTATGGGGAAGGATACCATTCATCTAGAGCACGTGATTTTGAGCAATCATGATAATGTCATCATCTTGAGAAAACTGGTCGGTACGACAAGAATTATCGTACCAGTGGATGTTGAAGTCAGTCTAAGCCTCAATTCTCTGTACGGAGATTTAACCTTTTTTGACCAGCCTAAACGTGCTTTGCGTAATGAGCAATTTCATCAAGAAACCAGAGATTATCTCAAGAGTCCAAAGAGCGTTAAGATTCTTTTGACAACTATGGTTGGAGATGTTGAGGTGGTGAGAGGATGAAAAAGCAACCCTATATTTTAATTGGTCTCACCTCATTTCTCTTTGTTGCTTTTCTATTTCGAAGCATTTTTAAGGTCTTAGATTTGGAGTGGACTTCTCTCTTCCAAGATTTAGAAAAGACAGAGAAAATCCTATTTCTGGCTTTGATGTTTAGTCTTGCTCTAGCCTTTTTATTGGTCTTGTTTTGGACAATGGTTGACGAAATTTCAAGAAGAAGAATCCAAGCAAATCTTAATCGTCTGCTAGCTGGTAAAGATATTAAAAGCCTTGGAGATGCTGATTTAGACGCAAGTTTTAGAAACCTGTCAGGCAAGCTTGGTTTATTGACAGAAGCCATTCAAAAAGCGGACAATCAAGCCTTGGTCAAGGAAGAAGTGATTATTGAAAAGGAGCGCAAGCGAATCGCGCGTGACTTGCATGATACGGTTAGCCAAGAAATTTTTGCTGCCCATATGATTTTATCAGGACTCAGTCAACAAGCTTCCAGATTAGACAAAGAGAAGATGCAGACACAACTCCAGAGTGTAACAGCTATTTTGGAGACAGCCCAAAGAGATTTGCGTATTCTACTCTTGCATTTGCGTCCTATTGAACTGGAACAAAAGAGTCTGGTTGAGGGAATTCAGTTACTTCTCAAAGAATTGGAAGAAAAAAGTGAACTCAAAGTCAGTTTTAAATATCAGGTAGACGAATTGCCTAAAAAGATTGAGGAGCATGTCTTTCGTATCGTCCAAGAATTGATTAGTAACACTCTCCGTCATGCCCAAGCTTCTTGTCTAGATGTTTATCTTTATCAAACGGAAACTGAATTGCAGTTAAAGGTAGTTGACAACGGTCGTGGTTTTCAGCTAGATGATGTTGATGAACTAAGTTATGGACTGCGCAATATCAAAGAACGAGTGGAAGATATGGCAGGGAGCATACAACTATTAACAGCACCCAAGCAGGGTTTGGCAGTGGATATTCGGATCCCCTTGCTTGATTGATTAACAAAAGGAAATAAAATGAAACTATTATTAGTAGATGACCACCAAATGGTGCGTCTTGGTTTAAAGTTATTTTGAACTACAAGATGATGTAGAAGTTGTCGGAGAAGCAACTAATGGAGCCGAAGGGATTTCCATGGCCTTGGAGCTTCGTCCAGATGTGATCGTCATGGATATTGTTATGCCTGAGGTCAACGGAATTGATGCAACTCTAGCTATTCTCAAAGAATGGCCGGAGGCTAAAATTTTGATTGTGACTTCTTATCTAGACAATGAAAAAATCATGCCAGTTTTAAATGCTGGGGCTAAAGGCTATATGCTCAAGACATCAAGTGCCGATGAATTGTTCCATGCTGTTCAAAAGGTGGCAGCTGGAGAGCTAGCTATCGAACAAGAGGTGAGTAAGAAAGTAGAATACCACCGTAATCATATGGAACTTCACGAAGAATTGACTGCGCGGGAGCGAGATGTGCTTCAACTGATTGCCAAGGGCTACGAAAATCAACGCATTGCAGATGAACTCTTCATCTCTCTCAAGACGGTCAAGACCCATGTGTCCAACATCCTTGCCAAGCTTGAGGTCAGCGATCGCACCCAGGCGGCGGTTTATGCTTTTCAACATCATCTGGTGGGTTCTGATGAATTTTAGGGGACATAGGATGTAACTGAAGCATGGACGAAAAGCGCATCCATTACTTGAAAAAGTTCGCTACTATGTGGTATAATGGACTGTATTAAAAATTTTAAGGAGAAATGACAGAATGTCTGTATCATTTGAAAACAAAGAAACAAACCGTGGTGTCTTGACTTTCACTATCTCTCAAGACCAAATCAAACCAGAATTGGACCGTGTATTTAACTCAGTAAAGAAAACTCTTAACGTTCCAGGTTTCCGTAAAGGTCACCTTCCGCGTCCTATCTTCGACCAAAAATTTGGTGAAGAAGCACTTTATCAAGATGCAATGAACGCTCTTTTACCAGACGCTTATGAAGCAGCTGTTAAAGAAGCTGGTCTTGAAGTAGTTGCTCAACCAAAAATTGACGTAACTTCTATGGAAAAAGGTCAAGATTGGGTTATCACTGCTGAAGTTGTTACAAAACCTGAAGTAAAATTGGGTGAATATAAAAACCTTGAAGTATCAGTTGATGTAGATAAAGAAGTAACTGACGCTGATGTTGAAGAGCGTATCGAACGTGAACGCAACAACTTGGCTGAATTGGTAATCAAAGAAGGCGCTGCTGAAAACGGCGACACTGTTGTTATCGACTTTGTTGGTTCTATCGACGGTGTTGAATTTGACGGCGGAAAAGGTGAAAACTTCTCACTTGGACTTGGTTCAGGTCAATTCATCCCTGGTTTCGAAGACCAATTGGTTGGACACTCAGCTGGTGAAACTGTTGACGTTATCGTAACATTCCCAGAAGACTACCAAGCAGAAGACCTTGCAGGTAAAGAAGCTAAATTCGTGACAACTATTCACGAAGTAAAAGCTAAAGAAGTTCCAGCTCTTGACGACGAACTTGCAAAGATATCGACGAAGAAGTTGAAACTCTTGACGAATTGAAAGAAAAATACCGCAAAGAATTAGCTGCTGCTAAAGAAGAAGCTTACAAAGATGCCGTTGAAGGTGCAGCAATCGATAAAGCTGTAGAAAATGCTGAAATCGTTGACCTTCCAGAAGAAATGATCCACGAAGAAGTTCACCGCTCAGTAAATGAGTTCCTTGGAAACTTGCAACGTCAAGGTATCAACCCTGATATGTACTTCCAAATCACTGGAACTACTCAAGAAGACCTTCACAAACAATACGAAGCAGAAGCTGAGTCACGTACGAAGACTAACCTTGTTATCGAAGCAGTTGCGAAAGCTGAAGGATTTGACGCTACTGAAGAAGAAATCCAAAAAGAAATCGAGCAATTGGCTGCAGATTACAACATGGAAGTTGCCCAAGTACAAAGCTTGCTTTCAGCAGATATGTTGAAACACGATATCACGATCAAAAAAGCTGTTGAATTGATCACAAGCACTGCAACAGTAAAATAATCTGAAAAGATAAAAAACCACCGAATCCGGTGGTTTTTTTGTGCTTTATTTTCCGAAAAACTCATCAAGGTCATCTTGGCTAATCCCAATCATGGCTGGGATACTAGTCCAGTTTTCTTCAGTCAGGATGTAAGGTTGATGAGGATCAATCTGGTTTTCTGTTTCAAGAATTGGCTCATTTAGTTCCTCAGAACTTTCGGTTAAGTCGCTGAAACGTTCAATCAGATAGGTTTTTCGAGCTGTTCCAATATGTTTAGTTGCATAATCAAAGGCTTGAAGTTCACCGAGTAGGATGAGTTTGCTTTTAGCCCGAGTAATAGCAGTATATATGAGGTTACGCTCTAGCATGCGCTTGCTAGCACTGGTGATGGGAAGAAACACAACTGGGAATTCACTTCCTTGAGATTTATGGATACTCATGGCGTAGGCAAGACGAATTTTATACCATTCGTTGCGTGGATAGACGACTTCGTTCCCATCAAAATCAATCATCATTTCATCTTGTTTAGATTCAGTGTATTTTCCAGGAATGAGGTCCGTGATGTAGCCTAGGTCTCCGTTAAAAACATTGACTTCTGCATCGTTAACCAAATGAATGACCTTATCTCCGCTACGATACTGAAACTGACTTGCTTCAAAACTAATCTGTCCCTTTTGAAGAGGATTGAGCAGTTCTTGCATGAGTTGATTGATGGCATCGATTCCTGCTGCTCCACGATACATAGGAGCTAGAACTTGGATGTCTCGTGCAGGGATGCCACTTCTGATGGCAGCGTCTAGGATTTTTTCAATGGTCGCTGGGATCTGGTTACTAGCGATTTCAAAGTAGGAACGGTCTGCTTTTTTCTGAGTGAAATCTGCAGGTAAAATTCCCTGACGAATCTGACTCGCAAGTGTGACAATGGTTGATTCTTCGCTCTGGCGGTAGATTCTTTCCAAGCGTGTTTGCGGAATACTTGGAATCTGGAGCAAATCAGCCAGAACTTGGCCTGGGCTAACCGATGGCAACTGATCACTATCTCCAACAATGAGAATTTTACTAGTAGAGGAAATATTTGAGAAGAGTTGATTGGCTAGCCAAGTATCTACCATAGAGAACTCGTCTACGATGATAAAGTCAGCATCTAGATAATCTTCTAAATGGCTTGTGTCATCGTCACCAGTCATTCCCAAGTGGCGGTGAATGGTTGCACTCGGCAAGCCTGTTAGTTCATTCATGCGACGAGCTGCACGACCAGTTGGAGCAGCAAGGAGAATCGGTAGATTACTTTTCTTTCGAAGGTCCAGTCCTTCTAATAGAGCATAGACGGCAATAATCCCATTGATAACAGTGGTTTTTCCAGTACCAGGTCCGCCAGTCAGGATAAAGACCTTGTTTTGGATAGCATCGCAGATTGCCTGTTTTTGAATGGCATCGTATTGGATGCCTAATTCTTCCTCCACAATTGCGATCTGCTCCTGGATGATTTCTGTTTCTTGTTTATCGGTTTCTCCTTTTTCAAGGATACGAATGAGGTGATTATGAATCCCTTCTTCTGCGAAAAAGAGACTGTTATCAAAGATTTTGGTGTCAACTTGTTGGACTTTTTCTTCTTCAATGAGATTGGATAATTCTTGAGCGAGTTGGCTGGGCTCTAATTCTACAGGACGTGAGGATTCCAGTAGATTTAGAGTCTTTTCTAATAAGTCTCTAGCTTCAACATAAGTATCCCCACTTTCCATACAAGCGTTTAAAAGGCTATGAATGAGTCCTGCTCGGAAACGTTCAGGCGCCTGGCTTTTAATGCCCAATTCTTGTGCCAATTGGTCAGCTATGGTAAAACCTAAACCCTTGATATCTTCTACCAACTGGTAAGGATAGTTCTCAACGATATCGATGGTTTCCTCTTTGTAGGTATCCTGAATTTGAATAGCTAATTTATTAGGGATTCCGTAGTTGGCAAGCTTGGCCAAGACCATTTCTGTACCGTAGTTGAGACGGAGTGTGGATACAAAGGCCTCACGACTTTTAGAAGACAGCCCTGAGATAGTCTCAAGTTTTTCAGGATGTTCTAGGATTTCATCGATAGTATTTTCCCCATAGAGTTCCACAATCTTTTGGGCAGTTTTGAGACCAATCCCCTTGAAATGGCTGCTAGAGAAATATTTGACCAATCCCTTACTAGTTGGTTTTGCTCTTTCGTAACGGGAAATCTGCAGTTGTTCTCCGTATTTGGAGTGTTGGACAATCTGCCCCCAGAAAGTGTATTCTTCTCCCTCGATAACATCAGCCATGGTCCCTGTAACAATGATCTCGAAATCATCAAAGTCCTCAGCATTGGTATCATCTATATCTAAAAGGAGAATACGGTAAAAGTTGCTGACATTTTCAAAAATAATACGTTCAATCGTACCTGTAAAATAGACTTCCATATAATTCCTTTACATTCCTGAATGAAATCTATCATTCAGAATAGAATGAGAAGAGGCTGAGATTTATATTTCTCGGCCTCTTAGTGTTCTTAAAATGTTCCGATACGTTTGAGTGGCCAGAAACGGAATTTAGCCTCTCCAATGATATCTTTTGCTTTAAAAGTACCAACATGTCGACTGTCACTAGATACCAGACGGTCATCACCAAGTAGGAGGTATTGTCCCTCTGGAACAGTGAAGGTAAAGCTAGTATTGAAGTTAACATCTAAGGTAAAGGCATCAGCTTTTTCAGCAAGACTTCTGAAGTACTCGCCTTTTTTCCCATCCCAGCTATCTCCGGTATAGGTTGATTGGAGTTTATCCTCTTTAAAGCGTTTGAGATAATCTGCTAGGTAAGGCTCATCGGTTTCTTGATTGTTGATGTAGAGCTTATCATTTTCGTAACGGATGGTATCACCTGGCAATCCGATGACTCGCTTCACGATATCTTTATTCCCTTCATCCTCATGAGCGACAACTATATCAAAGCGATCGATAGGGAGATGTTTGACAACGAAGAGAATTTCTCCATCAGCTAGAGTAGGGTCCATAGAGTGTCCTTCTACACGAACATTGCTCCAGAGAAAGAGACGGCTGAGACCTACTAATGCAATAATCAGGAAGAAATTCCCCACTCTTTTAAAAATATTTTAAAATAATTCATACTTTTACCTTTCTAGAAGTTGCTTAGCTTTTTCAGTGTTTTTAAAATGCAGCTTTGCACAGAAGCCGAGCCCTTTCATTCCATATGCTTGAAGGATTTGGCTAGCTACCTTGTCAGAAGCAGTTCCAGCACCACTTGGAAGTTGGAATCCCAGCTCTCGTCCTAGGTTTTCAAGATTTTCTAGGAAGAGATCACGCGCAATGATGGAGCTAACTGCAACAGCCAAGTACTTGCCCTCAGCTTTTTCCTCTAGCGTGACTGGATTAGGAAAATGATTGGCTTCATTTTTTAGATACTTTTCATAATTTTGTGAGCTGGTAAAGGCGTCAATAACAATTTTTTCAGGCTCAACTCCCTTTTGAAGGAGGAGAAAGATTGCTTGATTGTGAAGAGCTACCTTGACAGAAACAGCATTATAGCGTTCTCCAATGACTTCGTTATACTTACTTGGCGAAAGAAGGAGTGCTTGATGCTGAATCTTCTCCTTAAGAAGGGGAGCAATCTGACGAATCTTTTGGTCAGTTAGTGTTTTAGAATCTCCAACCCCGAGTTTCGTAAAAAGTCATGCTGATTAGGAGTTACAAATGATGCCACTACAGCCAGACCACCGAAGTAGGAACCATTTCCAACCTCATCTGTTCCAATCAAGGGGAAATTTTGCCCGCTAACTACTTGTGCTACTTGATAACCAAAAAAGCTAGCATAGCTTTCAGCGGCTTCTCCTTGCAAGAGGACTTTCCCAGATGTATAGACGGAAACACTAGCTTGCGGAAGTTTTAAAAAGTAGCGAATATAGGGATTTTTACTAGGAGTGAGTGCATGTTCATGCTTTTGAACAAAAGCATGAATTTCCTTTTCACTCGGAGTTAATGTGATACTTGCCATAGTCTCTATTGTACCATAAAAGCGCTAGAATTGGTAAAAACTGACAAACTAAGTGAAATTTGGTATAATATCTTGAGGTGAATTTTATGGCAAATTTAAATCGATTCAAGTTTACATTTGGGAAAAAAAACATTAACGCTGACAACTGAACATGACAATCTTTTCATGGAGGAAATTGCTAAAGTTGCGACGGAAAAGTATGAAGCAATCAAAGAACAAATGCCTGGAGCTGATGATGAGACAGTAGCTATTCTCTTAGCAGTTAACTGCTTGTCAACACAGCTCAGCCGTGAGATTGAATTTGATGATAAGGAGCAAGAGTTAGAATCGCTCCGTTATAAAGTGGTTGCGGCTAAACAAGAGCAGAGTAAGATTGAGGATTCCCTATGATTTCCATTCTACTCTTATTAGTCCTTGCTTGGAGCTTTTATATTGGCTACCGCAGAGGAATTATTTTACAAGCATATTATCTTGTAGCAACGATTGTCTCTGCTTATTTTGCAAGCAAATATTACCTAGCTTTAGGGCAGAAGTTCAATTTATTAATCCCTTATGCTAATCCGCAGGAAGGACAGGGAACTTTCTTTTTCCCATCCAATCAACTTTTCCATCTAGATAAGGTTTTTTATGCAGGTGTCGGCTTCCTCTTAGCCTTTACGATTTTTTACTGCATCGGCCGTTTGCTTGGTCTTTTTCTAAACCTAGTACCAAGTAAGATACTTGATGGGAAATACTATCGTATCGGTGCGGGTGTGCTATCAATCGGTGTGACCTTGTTTGTCCTCCAGATGATGCTAACGATTCTCGCGACTGTGCCATTACAAATTGTTCAAAATTCACTTGAAAATAGCTTTGTAGCTAGACATATCATCCAAAGCATTCCATTCACAACTAATTTTATTAAACAGCTTTGGGTAACTAAATTAATCGGATAAAAAGGGCGGGAACTATTCCTAGCCTTTTGTTTACAATTTCGAAAAGTAAGAGATTGATTTAAAGAGTTGAAAATAAGAAAGCCATAACTTTAATACTAAGGAAATAAGATGAATACAAAAATACTAGAAACGTTAGAATTTAACAAGGTCAAGGCTTTATTTGAACCTCATTTTTTGACGGAACAAGGACTAGAACAGTTAAAAGAGCTAGTTCCAACAGATAAAGCTGATAAAATTAGACAGGCCTTTGCAGAAATGAAGGAGATGCAGGAACTCTTTGTTGAGCATCCTCATTTCAGCATTTCGGCAACAAAAGATATTGCGGCTACCTGCAAACGTTTGGAGATGGGTGCTGATCTCAACATTGAGGAATTTCTCCTTCTCAAACGTGTCATATTTGCCAGCCGTGAACTGAAAAATTTCTATGATAATCTTGAAAATATACGCTTGGACCACTTGGCAAATTGGTTTGAAAAACTTCACGACTTCCCACATCTACAGGGCAATCTCCAAGCCATCAATGAAGCTGGATTTATTGAGAATTTTGCTAGTGAAGAACTAGCACGAATCCGTCGTAAAATCCATGATAGCGAGAGCCAAGTTCGTGACGTCTTGCAAGAACTTCTCAAACAAAAGGCTCAGATGCTGACTGAAGGTATCATCGCTAGTAGAAATGGTCGCCAGGTTCTTCCTGTCAAAAACACCTATCGTAATAAGATTGCCGGTGTGGTTCATGATGTTTCTGCCAGCGGGAACACTGTCTATATCGAACCGCGTGAAGTAGTCAAGCTGAGTGAGGAAATTGCTAGTCTTCGTGCAGACGAACGCTATGAGATGATGCGTATTCTTCAGGAACTCTCTGAACGAGTAAGACCGCATGCAGCTGAAATCGCAAATGATGCATGGATTATTGGGCATTTGGACTTAATTCGGGCTAAGGTTCGCTTTATCCAAGAGACAGGAGCAGTAGTTCCTCAAGTCTCTGAGGACCAGGAGATTCAACTCCTCCATGTTCGTCATCCCTTGGTGCAAATGCTGTTGCTAATGATGTACACTTTGGTAAAGATCTAACAGCCATCGTCATCACTGGTCCCAATACGGGTGGTAAGACCATTATGCTCAAAACCTTAGGTTTGACGCAATTGATGGCCCAGTCAGGTTTGCCGATTTTGGCGGATAAGGGAAGTCGTGTGGGAATTTTTGAGGAGGTCTTTGCGGATATTGGAGACGAACAATCCATCGAACAAAGTCTTTCAACCTTCTCTAGTCACATGACCAATATCGTTGATATTCTTGGTAAGGTTAACCAAAACTCGCTCTTGTTACTCGATGAGCTTGGAGCAGGAACAGATCCCCAAGAAGGTGCAGCCCTCGCCATGTCTATCTTAGAAGACTTGCGTTTGCGTCAGGTCAAGACTATGGCAACCACTCACTATCCTGAACTCAAAGCCTACGGAATTGAAACTGCCTATGTTCAAAATGCAAGCATGGAGTTTGATACAGCTAGCTTGCGCCCAACCTATCGCTTTATGCAGGGTGTACCTGGTCGAAGCAACGCCTTTGAGATTGCTAAACGTCTAGGATTGTCAGATGTTATCGTAGGTGACGCTAGCAAGCAGATTAATCAAGACAATGATGTCAATCGCATCATAGAGCAGTTGGAAGAGCAGACACTTGAAAGCCACAAACGTCTTGAGAATATTCGCCAAGTTGAGCAGGAAAACCTCAAGATGAACCGTGCGCTTAAAAACTCTACAATGAACTCAATCGTGAGAAGGAAACAGAACTCAATAAGGCGCGTGAGCAAGCTGCCGAAATCGTTGAATTGGCTCTGGCTGAAAGTGATGATATTCTTAAAAATCTTCACAGTAAATCTCAACTAAAACCACATGAAATTATCGAAGCCAAGGCCAAACTCAAGAAGTTAGCACCTGAAAAAGTTGACCTTTCTAAAAATAAGGTCCTCCAAAAGGCTAAGAAAAAACGAGCTCCAAAAGTTGGGGATGATATCATCGTTTTAAGCTATGGTCAACGAGGTACCTTGACCAACCAACTCAAGGATGGTCGCTGGGAAGCTCAAGTAGGTTTAATCAAGATGATGCTTGAAGAAAAAGAGTTTGATTTAGTTCAGGCTCAGCAAGAAGCATCAGTCAAGAAAAAACAAGTTAACGTGGTCAAGCGTGCTGCTGGTAAAGCACCACAGGCTCGACTAGACCTTCGTGGCAAACGTTACGAGGAAGCTATGGAGGCCTTGGATGCCTTTATCGACCAAGCCCTGCTCAACAACATGGCTCAAGTGGATATCATCCATGGTATCGGTACAGGAGTTATCCGTGAAGGGGTGACGAAGTACCTTCAAAGAAACAAGCAGGTCAAGAGCTTTGGTTATGCACCACAAAATGCAGGCGGTTCTGGAGCGACTATCGTTACCTTTAAAGGCTAACCAAACTATAGAATGAAATGTCAAAAAAGTACCCATCAAATGATAGGTACTTTTTTGATGAATTTATTTTAATCATTATTGTTAGTGAGTATTTTAAAAGGGGACAATCGTTTTATAGCAAAAAAATTGATGAAGGCTTGTCTAGCTGAGCTTTATTTATGCTATACTGATAGTAACGTCATTTTCGGAGGTTGGTATGAAAAAACTCCCCTTAGCCTTTTCAGGTTGCTTATTGGGATTGGCTGGAGCAGGAAATCTCATCTTGGATATTTTTCCGCTTTTATCACACATCTTTAGTTTGTCAGGCTTGATTTTATGGTTTTATTTTTTGATGAGCCACCTCAATAACTGGCATGAAAGTAAGCAAGAATTAAAGAAAGCCCCTGTTTTGTCAGGAATGGCAACCTTTCCCATGGCAGGGATGATTTTATCAACGTATTTATTACGAATCTTACCCCCGAACATGAGCATTGTTGCACAGATTCTCTGGTGGTTTGCTTTTCTTCTAGATGTTTACCTCATCTTATACTTTACAATGAACTATGTCTTGGTTAAACAAAGGGCCAGTGCAACACCAACTTGGACGGTTCTTTATGTAGGAATAGCAGTAGCGAGCTTGACCTACCCCGTGGTGGGCATTGTTGGGATTGCCTATGGAGCTTGGATTTTTGGTTTTATCTTAACCCTCATCTTGTACCCTCTGATTTATCAAGATTTGAAAAAGAATCCATTGCCACTCGCTTTGCTAGGGCAAGAAGGAATCTATTGTGCTCCATTTTCTCTCCTTTTGGCAGCATTAGTGAGAGTAGGAGGATACAGTCTTCCTAGTTGGACTTTACTAGTTATGATCCTTGCATCACAGACCTTCTTTTTCTTTGTCCTTAGTCGCTTGCCAAGGATTTTAAAACAAGGTTTCCAACCAGCCTTCTCAGCCCTAACCTTTCCAACCATCATCACAGCAACTTCATTGAAAATGGCCCAGGGCATCCTACAGTTTCCAGCTCTTAACCTCCTCGTTTGGTTAGAAACTATTATTTGTTTAACAATCCTCGTCTACGTATTAGTAGAATATGTGAGATATTTAAGAAACTAAAAGACCCCCTAGCACGGAGAAGCACTAGGGGGGTGTTCTATATTTAGTTTAAGAAGATTTTGGAACCATTCGAAACAACACAGCTCTAAAACTAAAATATAACATCCTTACTGATTTTAACAAATTTTTACTAATAAATCATTATTTTTGTTGAATTCTTAAGAATAAGTAGTATAATGAACCTATAGTTATATTTTTAAAGGGGTTAAATATTTTATATAATAACAATTATAAAATGGAGAGGGATGAAAATAAATTAGTATAGTAGTTAAAAAATTAACTTTAATTTCGAAAACTTTAAAAAAAATTTATTTATAGGAGGATTATAAATACATGAATTCAAAAAAATACTCTATCGGTCTTGATATTGGTACAAATAGCGTAGGATGGGCAATTATTACGGATGACTATAATGTACCGTCAAAAAAAATGAAAGTTCTAGGTGATACCGATAAACACTTCATAAAGAAAAATCTGATTGGTGCATTGTTATTTGACGAGGGGACTACTGCTAAAGATAGACGTCTCAAACGAACAGCGCGCCGTCGTTACATTCGTCGTCACAATAGGCTTCGCTATTTACAAGAAATCTTTGTTGAAGAAATGAGTAAAGTAGATGAAAGCTTTTTTCTTCGTTTAGAAGATTCATTCCTAGTTCCTGAAGAAAAGAGAGGAAGTAAATATCCTATTTTTCCTACCTTGTCAGAAGAAAAAGAATATCATAAGAATTTCCCAACTATCTATCATTTGAGAAAACACTTGACGGACTCAAAAGAAAAGGCGGACTTACGCTTAATCTATCTGGCATTAGCTCATATGATTAAATACCGCGGACATTTTTTATACGAAGAATCTTTCGATATTAAAAACAATGATATCCAAAAAATCTTTAATGAATTTTTAAGCATTTACGACAACACCTTTGAAGGAAATTCGCTTAGTGGACAAAACTCACAAGTAGAAGCAATTTTTACTGATAAAATCACTAAATCTGCAAAGAGAGAACGTATCCTAAAGCTTTTCCCAGAAAAAGAATCTATTGGACTATTTGCTGAATTTTTGAAACTAATTTTAGGGAATCAAGCTGATTTTAAAAAACATTTTAACTTAGAAGAAAAAGCCCCACTACATTTCTCTAAAGATACCTATGATGAGGATTTAGAAAACTTGCTCGGACAAATTGGAGATGACTATACAGACCTTTTCGTAGTTGCTAAAAAACTCTATGACGCTATTCTCCTATCAGGAATATTAACTGTCACAGATTCTACAACCCAGGCTCCTCTGTCATCATCTATGATTGAGCGCTATGAAAATCACCAAAAAGACTTGGCAACTTTAAAACAATTCATCAAAAACAATCTTACAGAAAAATATGATGAAGTTTTTTCCGATCAATCTAAAGATGGGTATGCTGGGTATGTTGATGGGAAGACCACTCAAGAAGCATTTTATAAATATATCAAAAAACTGCTATCTGCATTTGACGGAGCCGATTATTTCCTTGATAAAATTGAACGTGAAGATTTTTTGAGAAAACAACGCACCTTTGATAATGGTTCTATTCCTTATCAAATTCATCTTCAAGAAATGAATGCTATTCTCCATCGTCAAGGAGAACACTATCCATTTCTGAAAGAAAATAGAGAAAAGATTGAAAAAATCTTAACCTTCCGTATTCCTTACTACGTTGGTCCATTGGCTCGTGGCAATCGTGATTTTGCATGGCTGACTCGAAATTCAGACGATGCAATCCGACCATGGAATTTCGAAGAAATTGTTGATAAATCAAGTTCTGCTGAAGACTTCATCCACAGAATGACTAACTATGACCTGCATCTGCCAGAAGAGAAAGTTTTGCCTAAACACAGTCTCTTGTATGAAACATTTACCGTCTATAATGAATTAACAAAAGTAAAATTTATTGCTGAAGGAATGAGAGACTATCAATTCCTTGACAGTGGACAGAAAAAGGAAATTATCAATAAATTATTCAAAAAGAAAAGAAAAGTAACTGAAGATGATATCATCGATTGTTTACAAAAGCTTGATAACTACGATGGAATCGAACTAAAAGGAATTGAAAAACAATTTAATGCAAGTCTATCTACTTATCATGACTTACTAAAAATTATCAGAGATAAAGAATTTATGGATGATCCTAAAAATGGAGATATTCTTGAAAATGTTATCCATACTCTCACAATTTTTGAAGATCGAGAAATGATTAAACAACGACTTGCTCAATATAATTCTATCTTTGATGAGAAAGTGATTAAGGCGCTGTCTCGTAAACATTACACTGGTTGGGGGAAACTCTCTGCTAAGTTGATTAACGGTATCAGGGATAAACAAACGGGGAAAACTATTCTTGACTACTTGATGGATGATGGCAAGAGCAATCGTAACTTTATGCAGTTAATCAAGGATGATGGACTTTCTTTCACGAAAATTATTGATAAAGCACAAGTTGTGGGTGAAACAGATAATTTACGACAAGTTGTCCAAGAACTTCCAGGAAGCCCTGCTATTAAAAAGGGAATTTTGCAAAGTATCAAGATTGTTGATGAACTTGTTAAGGTTATGGGCCATGCTCCCGAGTCCATTGTGATTGAGATGGCACGAGAAAATCAGACTACTGCCAGAGGGAAAAAGAATTCCCAACAGAGATATAAGCGCATTGAAGATTCATTAAAAAATTTAGCTTCTGGGCTCGATTCAAATATATTAAAAGAAAATCCAACAGATAATATTAAACTTCAAAATGACCGTCTCTTCCTCTACTATCTCCAAAATGGGAAAGACATGTACACTGGAGAAGCTCTTGATATAAACCAACTGAGCAGTTATGACATTGACCACATCATCCCACAGGCCTTTATCAAGGATGATTCTCTTGATAATCGTGTCTTGACGAGTTCAAAAAATAATCGTGGGAAATCTGATAATGTCCCAAGTCTTGAAGTAGTTGAAAAGATGAAAGGTTTTTGGCAACAACTATTAGATTCTAAATTGATTTCAGAACGTAAATTCAATAATTTAACCAAGGCTGAACGTGGCGGACTAGATGAGCGAGATAAGGTTGTCTTTATCAAACGTCAGTTAGTTGAAACACGTCAAATCACAAAACATGTTGCACAGATTTTGGATGCCCGCTTCAATACAAAAGTGAATGAGAAGAAGCAGAAAATCCGTAACGTCAAAATCATCACTTTAAAATCCAATCTTGTTTCCAATTTCCGAAAAGAATTTAGGTTATATAAGGTAAGGGAAATCAATGACTACCACCATGCACATGATGCATACTTAAATGCAGTAGTGGCTAAGGCTATCCTCAAGAAATATCCTAAACTAGAGCCTGAATTCGTTTATGGTGAATATCAAAAGTACGATCTTAAGCGCTACATCTCCAAATCCAAAAATCCCAAAGAAGTTGAAAAAGCAACTGAAAAGTATTTCTTCTACTCAAACTTGTTGAACTTCTTTAAAGAAGAGGTACATTACGCAGACGGAACTATCGTAAAAAGAGAAAATATCGAATACTCCAAAGATACTGGAGAAATCGCTTGGAATAAGGAAAAAGATTTCGCAACAATCAAAAAAGTACTTTCATTTCCGCAGGTGAATATTGTGAAGAAAACAGAAATCCAGACGCATGGTTTAGATAGAGGTAAACCTAAGGGGCTATTTAACTCGAATCCATCTCCTAAACCTTCAGAAGATAGTAAAGAAAATCTTGTCCCAATTAAGCAAGGGCTTGATCCTAGAAAATATGGGGGATATGCTGGTATTTCCAATTCATATGCGGTCTTAGTTAAAGCTATTATCGAAAAAGGAGCAAAGAAACAAAGAAAAACGATTTTAGAGTTTCAAGGTATTTCTATATTAGATAAAATAAATTTTGAAAAGAACAAAGAAAATTATCTTCTTGAAAAAGGATATAAAGAAATTCTATCGACTATTACTTTGCCTAAATATAGTTTGTTTGAGTTTCCAGATGGTACAAGAAGAAGACTAGCGAGTATTCTATCGACAAATAATAAACGAGGAGAAATTCATAAAGGAAATGAATTAGTCCTACCTGAAAAGTATATTACTCTTTTGTATCATGCTAAAAATATAAACAAAACACTCGAGCCCGAGCACTTAGAGTATGTTGAGAAGCATAGGGATGAATTTGCCAACCTTTTAGAATTTGTACTTGATTTTAATGAAAAATATGTTGGAGCATTAAAAAATGGAGAGAGAATCCGGCAAGCATTTACTGATTGGGAAACAGTAGATATCAAAGAATTGTGTCTCAGTTTCATTGGTCCAGAAAATAGTAAAAATGCTGGTTTATTCGAATTGACATCACAAGGAAGCGCCTCTGACTTCGAGTTTTTAGGAGTAAAAATTCCACGATATAGAGACTATACACCTTCATCTCTTCTAAGTTCAACCCTTATCCACCAATCTATCACAGGCCTTTATGAAACTCGTATAGACTTGAGCAAATTAGGAGAAGACTAATGGGTTGGCGTACAGTAGTAGTAAATACTCATTCTAAACTAACCTATAAAAACAATCACTTGATTTTTAAAGATGCCTCTCGGACAGAGTTGATTCATCTTTCCGAGGTGGACATCCTTCTTTTAGAGACGACAGATATCGTTCTCTCCACTATGCTGATAAAACGCTTGGTCGATGAAAATATTCTGGTCATCTTTTGTGATGATAAACGCTTGCCAACGGCATACTTGATGCCTTACTATGGTCGACATGATTCCAGTTTACAGCTCTCTCGTCAAATCACATGGAGCGAAGAGGCTAAAGCACAAATTTGGACGACTATTATCGCACAAAAAATTCTCAATCAAGCTTTTTATCTGGGGAGTTGTGGTTTTTTGGAAAAGAGCCAGTCCGTTATCGATCTTTATCATGGTTTAGATTTATTTGATCCTAGTAACCGTGAGGGACACGCGGCTCGTATTTATTTCAACACCTTGTTTGGGAATGATTTTAGTCGTGAGCAGGATAATGATGTCAATGCTGCTTTAGACTATGGATACACCATGATTTTGAGTATGTTTGCGCGTGAGATTGTGTTGTCTGGCTGCATGACTCAGTTTGGCTTGAAACATTCCAATCAGTTCAATCAATTTAACCTAGCCAGTGATATTATGGAACCTTTCCGTCCGATTATTGACAGAATTGTCTATGAAAATCGAAACAGTTCTTTTGTTAAAATCAAACGAGAACTTTTCTCTATTTTCTCAGATACCTTCCACTACAATGGTAAAGATATGTACCTGTCCAATATCGTCAGTGATTATACTAAGAAAGTCATCCAAGCTCTCAATCAACCCGAGAAAGGAGTTCCTGAGTTTAGGATATGAGTTATCGATATATGCGTATGATTTTAATGTTTGATATGCCTGTTGATACCGTAGAGGAACGCAAGGCCTATCGGAAATTTCGCAAGTTCCTCATAGATGAGGGATTTATCATGCACCAATTCTCCATCTATAGTAAGCTCTTGCTCAATAACTCTGCTAATAACGCCATGATTGAACGCCTTAAGACGCACAATCCTAAAAAAGGAAATATTACTCTCTTAACCGTTACTGAAAAGCAGTTTTCTCGCATGATTTACTTAAATGGCGAGCGAAATACTAGCATAGCAAACTCAGATGCTCGTTTGGTTTTTCTGGGAGAGGAGCCTAAAGATGAAGATTAATTTCCCATTATTGGATGAACCTTTAGTTATTGAAAATGCAACTTTTTTAGTGCTGGAAGATCAAATCACTTTTTCAACTATCGTCAAGCAGTTCTACCAATATACCGATGATGGGGAGTTGAAGTTGTTTGATAGAAATCTAAAAACTCTGAAAGAGGCTGAATTGCTAGTGATAACGGATGTCTTGGGATATAATCTCAACTCACCTGCCATGCTAAAGCTAATACATGCTGATTTAGAAAATCAACTCAATGACAAGCCCGAAGTTAAGACCATGATTGAAAAGTTGGTTGCTACGATTACAGAATTATTGGCATTTGAATGCTTAGAAAATGAACTAGACCTAGAATACGATGAAATCACAATTCTAGAGTTGATTGATGCGCTAGGAGTCAAAGTTGAAACTCTGAGTGATACACCTTTCGAAAAGATGATGGAAATTGTCCAAGTTTTTAAATATCTTTCAAAAAAGAAACTCCTTGTTTTCATCAATGCGACCGCCTACCTATCAAAGGATGAGTTAGTAAATCTGATAGAGTATATCAAACTAAATCAACTAAAGGTTTTATTTGTCGAACCTCGAAAAGTCTATGATTTTCCGCAGTATGTACTAGATCAAGACTATTTCTTGAACCCCGAAAATATGGTATAATAAAAGTAACAATTGGGACCTGACGAGCTGAAGTCTGGCTAGGACGAATGGCGCGATTACGAAATTTCGTGAAAAAATTTTTCTACGAGGTTTTAGAGCTGTGTTGTTTCGAATGGTTCCAAAACTAGATGAGCTTATTGAATGTTGAATTAACAGTTTTAGAGCTGTGTTGTTTCGAATGGTTCCAAAACATATTGAATGTACTTATTTTATCAACGACAGTTTTAGAGCTGTGTTGTTTCGAATGGTTCCAAAACCAAAGTTATGTTGTTTCCAGCTTCAGTTGCGTTTTAGAGCTGTGTTGTTTCGAATGGTTCCAAAACCTTAATTTCGTATGGCTTATGCTTTAGTAAGTTTTAGAGCTGTGTTGTTTCGAATGGTTCCAAAACTAATATTATGCTTGCTAATTTGGATGCATAGTTTTAGAGCTGTGTTGTTTCGAATGGTTCCAAAACCTTTAAAAACAGTTTGGAAGTGGGTAGTGTTGTTTTAGAGCTGTGTTGTTTCGAATGGTTCCAAAACAGATCGACAAGGCTGCTCAGGCACCTGTTAGTTTTAGAGCTGTGTTGTTTCGAATGGTTCCAAAACCTGGATTATCAGACGGATTATGTGAATTTAGTTTTAGAGCTGTGTTGTTTCGAATGGTTCCAAAACTTTGAATACTTCTACCCCCTATTAGTCATGTTTTAGAGCTGTGTTGTTTCGAATGGTTCCAAAAACCCGTTCTTTTTCACTAGCAGTCTGGCTGATAGTTTTTAGAGCTGTGTTGTTTCGAATGGTTCCAAAACTATTGACTAACCCTGTTACAAAACCAAGGAGTTTTTAGAGCTGTGTTGTTTCGAATGGTTCCAAAACAAGATTATCTGGTAGTGCAAAGCGAATGACTGTTTTAGAGCTGTGTTGTTTCGAATGGTTCCAAAACCGACTTGAACGATGCAATGCTTGTTATTAAGTTTTAGAGCTGTGTTGTTTCGAATGGTTCCAAAACTAAGACACCCCTTTTTTTCATCTATAGCAACAGTTTTAGAGCTGTGTTGTTTCGAATGGTTCCAAAACTGATTTTGCTATGCCGAAATTAATCCTTTAGTTTTTAGAGCTGTGTTGTTTCGAATGGTTCCAAAACATTGCAGACTGCGCTCTACCTGTAAGGCTTGTTTTTAGAGCTGTGTTGTTTCGAATGGTTCCAAAAACCATCAAAGGTGGCAAACTAACTTCATTAAAGTTTTTAGAGCTGTGTTGTTTCGAATGGTTCCAAAAACATCATTGACTAAGTAGATTGGAGTTTAAATGTTTTTAGAGCTGTGTTGTTTCGAATGGTTCCAAAACTCCAAAAAGAATTGTACAAATTTTGCTCTAGTTTTAGAGCTGTGTTGTTTCGAATGGTTCCAAAACACAAAAAAATCAAGAAGGGATACTGTTTCAGTTTTAGAGCTGTGTTGTTTCGAATGGTTCCAAAACCTCTGAATTGAAAAAAATCTTCTTGTTGACCGGTTTTAGAGCTGTGTTGTTTCGAATGGTTCCAAAACTAGCTTTGCTATCAAGGCTTTGAATAGCGCGTTTTAGAGCTGTGTTGTTTCGAATGGTTCCAAAACAACCACTGACACACAAAAGATTAACAAGAAAGTTTTAGAGCTGTGTTGTTTTCGAATGGTTCCAAAACAGACTCTCAAACTGGTGTCATGACTGAAAAGTTTTAGAGCTGTGTTGTTTCGAATGGTTCCAAAACCTCTGCAGGTGCAGGAGAAGCCAACGGTGGGTTTTAGAGCTGTGTTGTTTCGAATGGTTCCAAAACATGGATTGTACGACGGTCCAATTCCTCAAAGTTTTAGAGCTGTGTTGTTTCGAATGGTTCCAAAACTGTAATGACGTTTTAAGTGTGATATACTAAGTTTTAGAGCTGTGTTGTTTCGAATGGTTCCAAAACTGGGCTTTACATTAACAAAGATGATACGATGTTTTAGAGCTGTGTTGTTTCGAATAGTTATCGAAATATCCTAGTACAATAAAATAAGCTTTAACAGAAATGCTTAATTATAACTACTTCTAGAACATAAAATATTTTTTCACAATGCTTAGAGATTAATTAACATTTTATTCGCTAATTGATTAACAATATACTTGATAATCTTTGTAATGTGTGGTATAATTACAGTGTTGGAACTATTCGAAACAACACAGCAAGTTAAAATAAGGCTTTGTCCGTACACAACTTGAAAAAGTGAGCACCGATTCGGTTGCTAGAAAGTCATCCGCAAGGATGGCTTTTTTTGTATACAAAAAGCCCTCTATACGAGAGCTTGTTTTTATTGGATACTTTTTTATTTCAGTTCGCTTTGATCTGGTAGGTAAGAACCACCGAGATAGGTCTTGCTGAGTTTTTCAAGGGTCCCGTCTTGGTAGAGTTCTTTAAGGACCTTGTCAAATTGTTCTTTAAATTCTTTTTGATCGCTTGAGAAGATAATGTAGTTATTTGGATTATCATTGCTTTCCAAGTCGACTACGTTCAAGTCTAATCCTCGGTCTTGGATAATCTTTTGAACAGAGATTTTATCAAAGATTAGGAAATCAAATTCACCATTGGCGAGGTCAGTCAGGCGTTTAGCGACATCCTCACCAGAGTATTGGATGGTAGCAGGATTGTCGGAGTGGCTTTGATTCCAGTCTGTAACAACCTTGGCAGTAGAGGTTCCAGTGTCATCCTGAGTAGTTTTACCAGCGATGTCTTGAAGAGAGGTAAGAGCCTTGTCTTTTCTGCTCACGAGAACCAAAGGATTTTTTGCGATTGGTAGGGAGTAGAGATATTTGTCGGCTCTTTCTTTGGTGAAGCTCAAGTTGTTGGCAGCAGCTTGGTAACGACCAGCATCAACTCCAGGGAAGATACTCTCCCAAGCTGTTTTTTGAAATTCAATCTTGTATTGATCTAGTTTTTCATCGACCGCTTTTAAAACTTCAACATCATATCCAGTCAAATTACCATCTTTTTCAAAATCAAAAGGCGGGATGTCTCCGGCAGTTGCTACGACAATGGTTTTAGGACTAGCAGTGGAAGTAGAAGTACTTTCTTGTTTAGATTGTCCACAGGCAACCAACAAGGGACTAATGGCTAATAATAAGAATAATTTTTTCATGAGAGTCTCCTTTACTTAATGGTATCTAGCTTACCAGACAATTCATCAAATAGCTAATATATATTTTTTATGGACGTGATAGAGAATTATTATAATTTCCAGTTTGAGTCTATAATCTAAAATTCAAAGCAGATAAGAAAAGATAATTTATTCCGCCAATGAAAAATCTCTGCAAGCTCTTTCAGAATGTGGTAAAATGGAAGCAATAGAAATAGAAAAGGAACTTGCTTATGAAATTTCTTGAGTTAAATAAAAAACGTCATGCGACTAAGCATTTTATTGATAAACCTGTTGATCCAAAGGATGTCCGTACAGCTATCGAAATCGCAACCTTGGCACCAAGTGCTCACAACAGTCAGCCTTGGAAGTTTGTTGTGGTTCGTGAGAGAAATGCTGAATTAGCAAAATTGGCTTACGGTTCAAACTTTGAGCAAGTAGCCTCTGCACCGGTGACCATTGCCTTGTTTACAGATACTGACCTAGCTAAACGTGCTCGCAAGATTGCCCGTGTTGGTGGAGCAAATAACTTCTCAGAAGAACAGCTTCAGTACTTCTTGAAATCTTCCAGCAGAGTTTGCGCGTTACAGCGAACAACAAGTTAGTGACTACTTGGCGCTTAATGCAGGACTAGTAGCTATGAACTTGGTCCTTGCTTTGACTGACCAAGGAATCGGATCAAACATTATCCTTGGTTTTGACAAATCAAAAGCCAATGAAGTCTTGGAAATCGAAGAACGTTTCCGTCCTGAGCTTTTGATCACAGTAGGATACACAGATGAGAAGTTAGAACCAAGCTACCGCTTGCCAGTAGATGAAATTATCGAGAAAAGATAGGAAGTAAAAATGACAGTTATTGATTTTACAGCAGAAGTAGAAAAACGTAAAGAAGACCTCTTGGCTGACTTGTTTAGCCTTTTGGAAATCAACTCAGAACGTGATGACAGTAAGGCCGATGCCGAGCATCCATTTGGACCTGGTCCAGTAAAAGCCTTGGAGAAATTCCTTGAAATCGCAGACCGTGACGGATACCCAACAAAAAATGTCGACAACTATGCAGGACATTTTGAGTTTGGTGAAGGGGAAGAAGTTCTCGGAATCTTTGCCCACATGGACGTAGTGCCAGCAGGTAGCGGATGGGACACTGATCCTTACACTCCAACTATCAAGGATGGTCGTCTCTATGCGCGTGGTGCTTCAGATGACAAGGGTCCTACAACAGCATGTTACTATGGTTTGAAAATCATCAAAGAACTCGGACTTCCAACTTCTAAGAAAGTTCGCTTTATCGTCGGAACTGATGAAGAATCAGGTTGGGCAGATATGGACTACTACTTTGACCATGTAGGACTTGCGAAGCCAGACTTTGGTTTCTCTCCAGATGCTGAATTCCCTATTATTAATGGTGAAAAAGGAAATATCACAGAATACCTTCACTTTGCCGGTGAAAACAAGGGTGCAGCTCGTCTTCACAGCTTCACAGGTGGTTTGCGTGAAAACATGGTGCCAGAATCAGCAACAGCAGTTGTTTCAGGGGACTTGGCTGATTTGCAAGCGAAACTAGATGCCTTTGTTGCAGAGCATAAGCTTAGAGGAGAAATTCAAGAAGAAAACGGCAAGTACAAGGTTACGATTATCGGTAAATCTGCTCATGGTGCTATGCCTGCTTCAGGTGTCAATGGTGCGACTTACCTTGCTCTCTTCCTCAGCCAGTTTGCCTTTGAGGGACCTGCAAAAGACTACCTTAACATTGCTGGTAAGATTCTATTGAATGATCATGAAGGTAAAAATTTGAAGGTTGCTCATGTGGATGAAAAGATGGGTGCCCTTTCTATGAATGCTGGTGTCTTCCGATTTGACGAAACAAGTGCTGACAATACCATTGCCCTTAACTTCCGTTATCCAAAAGGAACAAGTCCAGAGCAAATCAAGTCAGTTCTTGAAACCTTGCCAGTTATATCTGTTAGCTTATCAGAACATGGTCACACACCTCACTATGTTCCAATGGAAGATCCACTTGTACAAACCTTGTTGAGCGTGTATGAAAAACAAACAGGTCTTCAAGGGCATGAGCAAGTTATTGGTGGTGGGACTTTCGGACGTCTCTTAGAACGTGGTGTAGCCTATGGTGCTATGTTCCCAGACTCTATCGATACTATGCATCAAGCCAATGAATTTATCGCCTTGGACGATCTTTTCCGTGCAGCAGCAATTTATGCAGAAGCTATCTATGAATTGATCAAATAATGCTATAGAAGTCTGAGATTTTATGCTTAGACTTCTTTTGGAGGGAGAGTAGATGTCTCAAATCGAAAGAATCAAGCAAGCCATCATGGCTGATCCGCAAAATCAGCACTATACTGAGCAGGGAATCGAACCTCTCTTTGCAGCACCAAAAACTGCTCGTATCAATATCATCGGGCAGGCACCTGGTCTTAAAACTCAGGAAGCGGGGCTTTACTGGAAGGATAAAAGTGGCGATCGTTTGCGAGAATGGTTGGGTGTGGATGAAGACACGTTTTACAAGTCAGGTTACTTTGCAGTCATGCCTATGGATTTTTACTTTCCAGGTCATGGAAAATCCGGAGACCTACCACCTCGTCCAGGTTTTGCAGAAAAATGGCACCCTAAACTTTTGAAAGAATTGCCAGATATTCAATTAACACTCTTGATTGGCCAGTATGCGCAGGCTTACTATCTGCATGAGAAAATTAGTGGCAAGGTAACAGACCGTGTGCACCGCTTTAAGGATTATTTGCCAGATTATTACCCTTTGGTGCACCCGTCACCTCGGAACCAAATCTGGATGAAAAAGAATCCTTGGTTTGAAGCAGATGTTTTGCCTGACTTGAAAGAAAGAATTCAAAAAATTCTCGGAGAAGAAAAATGAAAGAAATTACTTTTAATGATTTTTACCAACTATACAAGAAAGAGTCGCTTTCTGTATTAGATGTGAGAGAAGTAGAGGAATTTGAGACTCTTCATTTAGAAGGCGCTCGTAATTTACCTCTCAGCCAATTAGCTGATACTTATAAACAACTAGATAAGGATAATCTTTACTACGTGATTTGTAAATCAGGAATGCGTTCAGCACGCGCTTGTCAATTTTTAGCAGAACAAGGATATGAGGTTATCAATGTCCAAGGTGGCATGGATGCCTTAGAATAAGAAAAAACTCCCTTTAAGACCGAAAATAAGAAAGGTTTTAAAGGGAGTTTATTTGCTCTAAAAATCAGAAAATTGAAAACATTTTAAAATTATTCCGAGATAGCCTTTTCAAGCCTTTAATCATGTTATACTAAGAAAGTATTTTATTTTATATAAGGAGAGTTTATGGCTAAAAAAGGTGCTTTAACAGGATTACTCCTGTTTGGAATATTTTTTGGTGCGGGTAATTTGATTTTCCCCCCTACCCTAGGTGCTCAATCTGGGGAACACTTTCTCCCTGCCATTGCAGGATTTGTACTTTCAGGTGTCGGACTTGCCGTCTTGACCTTGATCATCGGGACCTTAAATCCTAAGGGATATATCTATGAGATTTCTACAAAGATTTCCCCTTGGTTTGCAACGATTTATCTAGCAGTTTTGTACTTGTCGATTGGTCCATTCTTTGCCATTCCACGTACTGCAACAACTTCTTATGCAGTAGGGATTAGTCCCCTCTTGGCAGATGCTGACAAAGGTCTAGGCTTGATTGTCTTTACCCTTATCTACTTTGTTGCAGCATTCTTAATCGCGCTTAATCCTTCAAAGATTTTGGATCGTATCGGTCGTGTTTTGACACCAGTTTTTGCCTTCTTAATTATCATCTTGGTAATTCTTGGAGCCTTTAAATATGGTGGAAATGCACCGCAAGCAGCTACAGCAGCTTATCAAGCTTCAGCATTTGGAGCAGGATTCCTTGAAGGATATAATACTCTAGATGCTCTCGCATCTGTTGCCTTTAGTGTAATCGCGGTTGAAACCTTGAAACAACTTGGATTTTCGAGTAAAAAAGAGTACATCTCAACCATTTGGGTAGTCGGAATTGTCGTAGCACTTGGCTTAGTGCTCTATACATTGGCCTAGGTTTCCTTGGAAATCACTTCCCGATGACAGAAGAAGCGATGAAGGGTGGAACTCCAGGGGTTTATATCTTGTCACAAGCGACCCAAGAAATCTTTGGTTCAACAGCTCAATTATTCCTAGCAGCCATGGTAACAGTAACTTGCTTCACAACGACTGTAGGTTTGATTGTTTCAACTGCTGAATTCTTTAACGGACGTTTCCCACAACTTAGCTATAAGGTTTATGCGACTGTCTTTACCTTGATTGGTTTTGCAATTGCCAACCTTGGTCTTGATGCAATCATCAAATATTCTATCCCTGTCCTAATTATCTTGTATCCAATTACCATTGTGATTGTTATGATTGTGATTGTGAACAAGTTTGTACCACTTTCAAAACCAGGCATGCAATTGACGATGGGTCTTGTTACAGCTATTGCCGTAGCTAGTGTCTTGGGAAGTTCATTTGAAGTGACCTTCCTTGCCAACATTGTGAATGCTCTACCATTTGCTAAGGCTTCCTTACCATGGTTAGTACCAGCGATTATCGGTATATTACTTTCTCTTGTTCTTCCAAACAAACAAGTAAGTGAAGCTTTTGAAATGGAATAATAAAAAAACCTTGGCTTATGCCAAGGTTTTTTCAATTACTCTTAGTTAGTTTTTTCTGTAAATCCAAGATCTTTTAACATTTTCTTAGAAGCAGTAAGGCTAATATGGTTACCAATGCCTGAGTATTCTTCTGGCCTTGCTTTTCTAAGTTCGTCAAGACTTGCGACTGTATAGTCAACTTCAGCATCTTGAACGACCTTTCCATCTTTGATTTCAATGCTATGAGTAACACCTTTTAGGCCTTGATATCCTTTATAGGTTTCCTCAATGAATGCTTTAAGAGTCTCAGCAGTAGTGTCGAGAGCTTCTGGATCATAAACATTATGACCCGATTGTTTCAATACTTTGTCTCCATCTACAGTGTAGGTTAAAGTAGAATTAAGGCCAGTACGAGTATCATTTACAAAAGTAACAGTTTTTAGTTCGGATTTCTTTTCAGTAGTTTCAGCTTCAGTCGTTTTTACCTCAGTTGACTCTGCTTTTGAGGAGTTAGAAGTTGTTGATGATTGTTTTGAACATCCCAACAAGAATGCCAACGGTAAGGCTAAGAGAAGTGTCGTTTTGAAATATTTGTTCATATTTTTTCCTTTCATCATAAGAACTTTTTTCATTATACCATAAAATGCTTTTGCAATCAAAGTATATTCGTTTTTCCTTTTTACACATACTAAAATGGGAAAAGTGATATAATATTAGGAAGAGGTGAAGAAATGAATCAAACTGTAGAATATATCAAAGAACTAACTGCTATTGCATCACCAACTGGTTTCACACGTGAGATTACGAATTATTTGGTTGAGACTCTTGAAAAACTAGGTTATCAACCAATCCGTACTGCCAAAGGTGGTGTAAACGTTACTGTCAAAGGTAAAAATGATGAGCAACAGCGTTATGTGACCGCCCATGTGGATACCTTGGGAGCTATCGTTCGCGCTGTTAAACCAGATGGTCGTCTTAAAATGGACCGTATCGGTGGTTATCCTTGGAACATGATTGAAGGCGAAAACTGTACAGTTCATGTGGCTAGTACAGGTAAGACTATTTCAGGTACCATTTTGATCCACCAGACTTCTTGTCATGTATACAAGGACGCTGGAACTGCTGAACGCACGCAGGACAATATGGAAGTGCGTTTGGACGAAAAAGTGACCAATGAAAAAGAAACACGCGCACTTGGTATTGAGGTTGGTGACTTTATCAGCTTTGACCCACGAACTGTCGTAACTGAGACAGGCTTTATCAAATCGCGTCATTTGGATGATAAGGTCAGTGCAGCTATCCTTCTAAATCTCCTTAAAGCCTATAAGGAAGAAGGAATTGAACTTCCTGTCACTACGCATTTTGCCTTCTCGGTCTTTGAAGAAGTGGGGCATGGTGCTAACTCAAATATCCCAAGTCAAGTTGTTGAATATCTAGCAGTAGATATGGGAGCAATGGGAGATGACCAGCAGACGGATGAGTACACAGTGTCTATCTGTGTCAAAGATGCTTCAGGTCCTTATCACTATGAATTCCGTCAACATCTGGTTGCCTTGGCAAAAGACCAAGACATTCCATTTAAATTAGATATCTATCCATTTTACGGTTCGGATGCTTCTGCAGCGATGTCAGCTGGCGCAGAGGTCAAACACGCTCTCCTAGGAGCTGGTATTGAGTCTAGTCACTCTTATGAGCGTACTCATATCGATTCTGTAGTTGCTACTGAGCGTATGGTGGACGCTTATCTTAAGAGTGAGTTGGTGGACTAGGATGTGCCTGATTTGTCAACGAATTGAATTGATTAAGGCAGGGGAAATCCCTACTTTGTAAAAGAACTAGAAACAGGATATGTCGTAATTGGTGACCACCAGTATTTTGAAGGCTATACTCTCTTCTTAGCCAAGGAACATGTTACAGAATTACATCATCTAAATCCAAGTATCAAACTTCGCTTTTTAGAGGAAATGAGTCTGGTCCAGGAAGCTGTCTCTAAAGCTTTTTCTGCTGAAAAAATGAATGTAGAGTTATTGGGAAATGGGGATGCTCATGCTCACTGGCATATTTTTCCGAGACGAGAGGGTGATATGAAGAGACACGGGCTTAACGGTCGTGGCCCAGTTTGGTGGGTCCCATGGGAAGAAATGGTTGCTGAGGAATATCACGTTAAAGATCGGAGACTGGAAAACTTGATTGCGACATTATCAGAAACTTTAAACCAGATAGTAAAATGAAAGGATTAAAGATGAAGAAAAGATATCTTGTATTATCAGGACTATTAGCATTGACATTAGCAGCTTGTTCGCAAGAAAAACCAGCAAATTCAGAAACAACTGCTGCAATTGAAGAGAAAACAATCCAAGAAGGTACAGTCGGAAGTAAATCTCAGGAAGCTAGTCAGAAAAAGGCAGAAGTGGTCAATAAAGGGGGATACTACAGTATTCAAGGGAAATACGATGAGATTGTCATCGCTAATAAACACTATCCCTTGTCTAAAGACTATAACCCTGGTGAAAATCCAATAGCTAAAGAGGAGCTATTGAAACTGATTGCTGCTATGAAAAAAGCTGGTTTCCCAATTAGTGACCAATATAGTGGTTTCAGAAGTTATGAAACTCAAACTCAACTTTATCAGGACTATGTCAACCAAGACGGAAAGGCAGAGGCTGACCGCTATTCCGCTCGGCCTGGATATAGTGAACACCAAACTGGACTAGCTTTTGACCTTATCGGAACAGATGGAGACTTAGTGACAGAAGAAAAAGCTGCCCAATGGCTCTTAGATCATGCTGCAGACTATGGTTTTGTGGTTCGCTATCTCAAAGGTAAGGAAAAAGAAACAGGCTATATGGCTGAGGAATGGCATCTTCGCTACGTCGGGAAAGAAGCTAAAGAAATCGCAGCTAGTGGTCTCAGTTTGGAAGAGTACTATGGCTTTGAAGGTGGAGACTATGTTGATTAGTCGCAAAATATCTTGCAAGAATGCTTGAAATTTGATAAAATGAATAATAATTAAATAGGAATCTGCAAGACTAGTATCTCAGGGGAAGTATATCAGGGAGGAGAGCCACGACTGAAAGCTCTCTATATGAAAGCTGGGAGAATTCACTTGCCTATGGATTCAGAAATAAAGGTCTGACTTGTCAGATAAAAACGGATGGTACCGCGTGTCAACGCTCCGAGTGGAGTTTTTGGCATGTGGTTTTCTTTTTATCTACAAGAGACTGATGGAGGAATTATGTCAACTATTGAAGAACAATTAAAAGCGCTTCGTGATGAAACGCTAGCTAGCTTGAAGCAGATTTCTGCTGAAAATAAAAAAGAGCTGCAAGAATTGCGCGTCTCTGTCCTTGGTAAAAAAGGTTCCCTTACTGAAATCCTGAAAGGGATGAAAGATGTTTCTGCAGAAATGCGTCCTGTTATCGGAAAACACGTCAATGAAGCTCGTGATGTTTTGACAGCCGCATTTGAAGAATCAGCTAAGCTCTTGGAAGAAAAGAAAGTGGAAGCTCAACTAGCAAGTGAGAGCATTGATGTTACGCTTCCAGGTCGTCCAGTTGCGACTGGTCACCGTCACATCCTCACACAAACCAGTGAGGAAATTGAAGATATCTTTATCGGGATGGGTTACCAAGTAGTGGATGGTTTTGAAGTTGAACAAGACTACTATAACTTTGAACGTATGAACCTTCCAAAGGATCACCCAGCTCGTGATATGCAGGACACTTTCTATATCACAGAAGAAATCTTGCTCCGTACTCACACGTCTCCAGTTCAGGCGCGTGCTATGGATGCCCATGATTTCTAAAGGTCCTTTGAAGATGATCTCACCAGGGCGTGTATTCCGTCGTGATACGGACGATGCGACTCATAGTCACCAGTTCCACCAAATCGAAGGATTGGTTGTAGGGAAAAACATCTCTATGGCGGATCTTCAAGGAACCCTCCAGTTGATTGTACAAAAAATGTTTGGTGAAGAGCGTCAAATTCGTTTACGTCCATCTTACTTCCCGTTCACTGAGCCATCTGTTGAGGTAGATGTTTCATGCTTCAAGTGTGGAGGAGACGGCTGTAACGTATGTAAGAAAACTGGTTGGATCGAGATTATGGGTGCCGGTATGGTTCACCCACGTGTCCTTGAGATGAGTGGTATCGATGCAACTGTCTACTCTGGTTTTGCCTTTGGTCTTGGACAAGAACGTGTAGCTATGCTCCGTTACGGAATCAACGATATTCGTGGATTCTACCAAGGAGATGTCCGCTTCTCAGAACAGTTTAAATAAGATTGAAACCTGAAACACAGTCCTATACAGTTCTAGTCATTTTCTCTCGCTGAGAAATGGTGAGGACTGACTCGAAGAAAAAGAAAGGAATTGAAAAGGTCTTGCTTGCTGAGATCTTACAATCAGAATTATGTTAGTATCATATAAATGGTTAAAAGAATTGGTGGACATTGATGTACCATCACAAGAGTTGGCTGAAAAAATGTCAACCACAGGGATCGAAGTAGAAGGTGTGGAATCACCTGCTGCTGGTCTCTCAAAAATTGTCGTCGGTGAGATCTTGTCTTGCGAAGATGTGCCAGAAACTCACCTTCATGTTTGTCAGGTTAACGTTGGCGAAGAAGAAGCCCGTCAAATCGTCTGTGGAGCACCAAATGTGCGCGCAGGCATCAAGGTTATGGTGGCTCTTCCGGGAGCTCGCATTGCGGACAACTACAAGATTAAAAAAGGAAAAATCCGGGGCTTAGAGTCACTCGGGATGATCTGTTCACTTGGTGAGTTGGGTATTTCTGACTCCGTTGTACCGAAAGAATTTGCAGATGGTATCCAAATTTTGCCAGAAACTGCTGTTCCAGGTGAGGAAGTATTCTCTTACCTAGACTTGGATGATGAAATCATCGAACTTTCTATCACTCCAAACCGTGCAGACGCTCTTTCTATGCGTGGGGTAGCTCACGAAGTAGCAGCTATCTATGACAAGGAAGTCAATTTTAAAGAATTTCCTTTAACAGAAACTACCGAAGCTGCAGCAGATGCTCTTTCAGTCAACATTGACACAGACAAGGCTCCTTATTATGCAGCTCGTATCTTGGACAATGTGACTATCGCACCAAGTCCACAATGGTTGCAAAACCTCCTCATGAACGAAGGCATCCGTCCGATTAATAATGTCGTCGACGTGACCAACTATATCCTGCTTTACTTTGGTCAGCCTATGCATGCCTTTGACTTGGATACCTTTGAAGGAAATGACATCCGTGTGCGTGAAGCACGTACTGGTGAGAAATTAGTGACCTTGGATGGGGAAGAGCGTGAGTTGGAAACAACTGATTTAGTGATTACTGTTGCTGACAAACCAGTAGCTCTTGCAGGTGTCATGGGCGGACAAGCTACAGAAATATCTGAAAGTCAACTCGCGTTGTTCTTGAAGCTGCTGTCTTCAATGGCAAATCTATCCGTAAGACCAGCGGTCGCCTCAACCTTCGTTCTGAATCATCTTCTCGCTTTGAAAGGCATCAATGTGGCAACCGTTAATGAAGCCCTTGATGCAGCAGCAAGCATGATTGCTGAATTGGCTGGTGCTACAGTGCGGAATGGCATCGTTTCAGCAGGGCAGCTTGATACTTCAGATGTAGAAGTTTCTTCAACCCTTGCTGACGTCAACCGTGTCCTCGGTACAGAGCTTTCCTACGCGGATGTAGAGGACGTCTTCCGTCGTCTTGGATTTGGCCTTTCTGGAAATGCAGAAGCCTTCACAGTTAGCGTTCCTCGTCGCCGTTGGGATATCACCATCGAAGCGGACCTCTTTGAGGAAATCGCTCGTATCTATGGCTACGATCGATTGCCAACCAGTCTTCCAAAAGATGATGGGACAGCCGGTGAATTAACAGCAACACAAAAATTGCGCCGTCAAGTTCGTACCATTGCAGAAGGTGCTGGATTGACAGAAATCATTACCTACGCTCTGACAACTCCTGAAAAAGCCGTTGAATTTACGACTGCACCAAGTAACTTAACGGAGCTCATGTGGCCAATGACTGTGGACCGTTCTGTTCTCCGTCAAAATATGGTTTCAGGTATTTTGGATACCGTAGCTTATAACGTAGCGCGTAAGAACAAAGACTTGGCTCTTTATGAGATTGGAAAAGTCTTTGAACAAACAGGTAATCCAAAAGAAGACTTGCCAAACGAAATCAACAGCTTTGCTTTTGCATTGACTGGTTTAGTCGCTGAAAAAGACTTCCAAACAGCAGCGGTTCCAGTTGATTTCTTCTATGCCAAGGGAATCCTTGAAGCTCTCTTTGCTCGTTTGGGTCTTGAAGTGACTTATACAGCAACCTCTGAAATCGCTAGCCTTCACCCAGGACGTACAGCCTTGATTTCGCTTGGGGATCAAGTAGTCGGTTTCCTCGGTCAAGTGCACCCTGTGACGGCTAAGGCTTACGATATTCCAGAAACTTATGTGGCAGAGCTTAACCTTTCAGCTATTGAAGAAGCCCTTCAACCAGCAGCAGCCTTTGTGGAAATTACTAAATTCCCAGCAGTCAGCCGTGATATCGCCCTTCTCCTCAAAGCAGAAGTGACTCATCAAGATGTGGTAGACGCCATCAAAGCTGCTGGCGTGAAGCGTTTGACAGATATCAAACTCTTTGACGTCTTCTCAGGTGAAACTGGGTATCGGAATGAAGTCAATGGCTTATAGCCTAACCTTCCAAAATCCAGAAGATAGCTTGACAGACGAAGAAGTCGCACGCTATATGGAAAAAATCCAAGCATCGCTTGAAGAAAAAGTCAATGCAGAAGTGCGTTAATAGTCTAAAATCCATCCTTAGGGATGGATTTTTTTGTCTTTGTAAATGCCGAATATTGGAAAGAAAAATGAAGTTGTATCTTATTCGTTTGGATATAAAAAATACCTAGTAAATTCTACTAATAGAAATGTACATAAATCCTTGTAATGGCCAAAAAAAGGAGTATAATGAAGGTAGAATTAATAGGAGGTGGATCATGTTAGAAATCCGCAATCTTGAAAAAAGTTTTGGTCCCAAACAAGTCTTGTTTGGCGTTGACTTTCAAGCTCAGCCTGGAAGAATTTAGGTCTAGTTGGGAAAAATGGAGCTGGGAAAACAACGATTTTCCACAGTATGTTGAAATTTTTAGAGTATCAAGGAGAGATCAGTCTGGATGGGCAGGAGATTCGTCAGGAAACCTATGCTCGAATTGGCTATCTGCCTGAGGAACGTAGCCTCATGCCCAAATTGACAGTCCTTGAACAAGTTCGTTACTTGGCGACTCTAAAGGGCATGGATGCTAAGGAAGTCAAGGAAAAACTCCCTCAATGGATGGAGAAATTGGAAGTGAAGGGCAAATTGACCGACAAAATCAAGAGCCTCTCCAAAGGGAATCAGCAGAAAATTCAGTTGATTATCACCCTAATCCATGAGCCTGACTTGATTATCCTGGATGAGCCTTTTAGTGGTTTGGATCCAGTCAATACCGAGTTGCTCAAACAAGTCATCTTGAAAGAGAAAGAGCGCGGTGCAATCATTATCTTTTCTGACCATGTCATGACCAATGTTGAGGAGCTTTGCGATGATATTCTGATGATTCGTGATGGGCGTGTGGTCTTGCATGGACCAGTTCAGGATGTTCGCAATCAATACGGGAAAACACGTCTCTTTGTTTCAAGTGAACGAAGCAAGGAAGAACTGGAAAAACTTCCTCACGTGAAACAGGTGAGTTTGACCAAGCAAGGAAGTTGGAAATTGATCCTCGATGACGAGAGCGCTGGAAGGGAACTCTTCCCAATTCTCACTCAAGGTCAATATATTGCGACCTTTGACCAACAAGCTCCAACAATCGATGAAATCTTTAAACTAGAATCAGGGGTGGAAGTATGAGAAATATGTGGGTTGTAATGAAGGAAACCTATCTTCGACATATCAAGTCGTGGAGTTTCTTCTTTATGGTGATTTCGCCGTTCCTCTTTTTAGCCTTATCTGTAGGAATCGGCTATCTCCAAGGGTCTTCTATGGCCAAGAATAGCAAGATAGCAGTAGTAACAACTGTTCTATCTGTGGAGGAAGGGCTCAAATCGACCAATGGCATTAATTTTGACTATAAGGATGAAGCCAGTGCCCAAGAAGCCATCAAGGATGAAAAAATAAAAGGTTATTTGACCATTGATCAAGAAGGTAGTGTTCTCAAGGCAGTTTATCATGGTGAAACTTCCCTTGAAATAGGCGTCAAACTAGCAGTAACCAATAAGCTAAATGAACTGCAATACCAACTCAATCGTTCGGCAGCCAATTTGTCTCAAGAACAGGAAAAACGCCTGAGTCAAACCGTTGATTTTACTGAGAAAATTGATGAATCTAAGGAAAACAAAAAAATTGTTCAAACCATTGCGGCCGCAGGGCTTGGTTTCTTCCTTTATATGATTTTGATTACTTATGCTAGTGTCACTGCTCAGGAAGTAGCTAGCGAGAAAGGAACTAAAATCATGGAGGTGGTCTTCTCTAGTATCCGAGCTAGTCATTATTTCTACGCTCGCATGCTGGCTCTGCTTCTTGTGATTTTGACTCATATTGGCATTTACGTCGTGGGTGGGCTGGCTGCCATTCTGCTCTTTAAAGATATCCCTATCTTGGCACAATCTGGAATTTTAAATCATTTAGGAGAGGCTTTCTCGCTCAATACCTTATTGTTTGTCTTGGTTAGTCTCTTTATGTACGTTGTTTTGGCAGCCTTCCTAGGCTCTATGGTTTCTCGCCCTGAGGATTCAGGAAAGGCCTTGTCGCCATTGATGATCTTGATTATAGCAGGATTTGTCGGTGTGACCTCTCTAGGTGCTGCTGGGGACAATTTAGTTCTGAAAATTGGTTCCTATATTCCTTTCATCTCGACCTTCTTTATGCCATTTAGAGCTATAAATGGGTATGCAAGTGATTTAGAAGCCTGGATTTCACTTGCCATAACGGTTGTTTTTGCAGTCACTGCAACAGCCTTTATCGGACGCATGTATGCTAGCCTAGTCCTTCAAACAGATGATTTAGGCATCTGGAAAACCTTTAAACGAGCTTTGAGCTATCACTAAAAGAGACACCTTCAGTGAATACTGGAGGTGTTTTTGCTTTACGAATTCATTGCTGTCTAGTCTTCTTTACTTTATAATGAAAGAAGAATGAAAAGGAGGAGAACATGAACTATATGGATGTTGCTGAAAATGAGCATTTGTTAATCATTGTCCTTAGGATAATGCTGATTAGCTAGATGAGTGAAGATGAGGTGGAGGCGACCTTGTCGATTGGCATCAACACCTTGACCTAACGGATATCTATGGCTAGTGTGAGGTTCTGCTGGGTAAAGTTTTCAAGCGCCGTTCGAATCTTCGGGACTAGATTTAGTATACCAGACGTCACTTGTATCAGTGGGCTGTTTTTTTTGTTCTATGCTTTACAGATTTTTCTTGACAAGTTTTCTTTGTTATGGTAATCTTTTATGTAACAAATGTTGCGCAACAAGTGTTGCGCGAAAGGAGTCTCATGCCACCTAAGGTTAAATTTAGTAAAGAGGCTATGATTGGGATAGCTTTACAATTGGTGAGAGAAGAGGGAATAGCTAGTTTAACGGCTCGAGCATTAGCGGAAAAACTGGGAGCCACACCAAGAGTCATTTTTGGGCAATTTGCAAATATGGCTGAGTTACAAGCAGAGGTTATTGTTGCTGCAGAAATGGTAGTGGTGGAGTATATACGAAAGGCTTTAGAAGATGAGAAGCCTTTTCGATCTGTCGGGGTTGCTTATATCCTTTTCGCCTCAAAAGAGCCTCAACTCTTTCAATTGCTTTTCCAAAATCCTAGTAAAGATCCCATTCGTCGCTTTCAAGATTTTCTTCCCATGAAGGATCATAGTTACCAATTGGTTCTGGATTCGATTGTCGCAGACTATCCTTTGACTGTAGAGGAGGCTAGTCGCTTGTACCAGCATCTATTTATCTACTCACACGGGATGGCCTCTATGGTTGCTTCTGGTATTTATCAATTCAGCATGGAAGAAGTAATTGGATTACTGATAGAGGTTTGTCAATCGCTCATCAAAGAAATGGTAGGAAAAAAATGATTCAACTAGAAAATATTCACAAAAGTTACGGCCAAACCAAGGTTTTAAAAGGGATTGACTTGCAGATTCAAGACCAGGATAATGTGGTTATCCTCGGCCCTTCTGGATCGGGAAAGTCAACTCTCTTAAACGTGTTATCAGGCTTAGAAAAGGTAGATGAGGGGCATATCCTCATTCAAGGGCAAGATTTATCGCAACTCACGGATGCTCAATTGACAGCCTTTAGACGTGAGAAGATTGCCTTTATTTTTCAGCAGTATTATTTATTACCGAATCTAACGGTTAGACAAAATGTAAAGATGGGGGCAGACCTAGCAAACAATCATGATTTTTTGCAGATCATTGAGGATTTGGGCCTTGGCGATAAGCTAGACAAGTATCCGAGTGAATTGTCTGGCGGCGAACAGCAGAGAGTCTCTATTGCCCGGGCCTTGGCCAAAAAGCCAGAGATTCTTTCTTAGATGAGCCGACGGGAGCCCTGGATGAAGAAACAGGGCGAAAGATTCTCGACTATATCTGGAAATTGAAGGAAAAGCTGGGCTTTACCCTCATCATGGTGACGCACAACCAAAATATTGCGGATATGGCCAGAACCATCATTCGCGTCAATAGTGGCAAGATTACCCAAGTTGTAACCAACGATCAGCCTCAGACTGCCTATGAGATTGGATGGTAAGCCATGTTTTCAGTAAAAGATATTCGAAAATTAGTTGTCGTCAGTATCATTGGGGCTTGTGCGGTCTTTGTGGCCAATCTCTTCTTGAATTTTTACCTGGATATCGAGCAGTTGGAGATTTCTAAAACCAATCCCATGATGCAGACCTACTATGATGCCCAGGTTTCGCTATCTTGGATGGTGGCCATGGTCAGTGGTGTTGTCTTGTCCTTGACGTCTATCCTTCTCATGTGTTTTTATATCAAACAATTTGTTGATGACCACAAGGAACAATTAGGGATTTTAAAGGCTTTGGGCTATAGCAATGGCCAGTTGGCTAAACGATTTTGGGTATTTGGGCTCAGTTTTGGTGCCGGAGCGCTTCTTGGCTATTTAGCTTCTTTTCTTATGATGGAGCATTTTTATGACTTTCGTAATGAGAAGGGGATCTTACCAGAAATCACCATTCATTTTCATTGGCAGCTCTTGCTTGCTTTGGTGATCCTGCCAACGGTATTTTTTATGCTTCTCGCGATTGGCTATGCTAGAAGACAACTACAAACGCCGGCTCTTCGCTTATTGAAAAAGTCCCCAACACCAATCAAGGTCAAAAGGAGAAAGAAGACTCCTATGAGAGAGAAAGACTTCCTAAAAGAGCTGTCTTCAGCGCTGATTTGGGGGAGAAAATCGATCCTGTTTTTTGTAGTCTTTGGTTCTATGTGTTTTGCGGCCATGGTTCAATTGTCCTTTGGCCTCAGGGATTACACAGATGACATCATCCAAACCATGATGATCATGATTGGCTTGATCTTGTCTTTTTCCATTCTCTTTTTGTCATTGGGGATTGTGGTCTCAGAAAGTCGCGAAACCTTGGCTCTTATGAAGGCTTTTGGCTACACCGATCGTGAATGCCAAGGTCATATTCTCGCTCCTTATCGTTTTTGGGCTTATTTAGGATTTGTTCTTGGGACAGCTTATCAATATGGCATCATGGAAATCTTGATTGGTGTGATCAAAGATACGGTTCCTGAAAAGATTGAGCATCACTTTGATGGGAATGTGTGCTTTTGGACCTTGATAGGTTTTGCTTTGATTTATGAAAGCCTCTTTTATCTATCCAACAGAAAACTCCAAAAACAAACCATCAAAGAAGTGCTCTTAGCAGAATAAATAGAAAAGAGAGTGGGACAGAAATCAGTAATTCGTTAGAATTCGATTTCGTCGTCCCACCTCCGCACAGTTGAGTAGGGCTGTAAAAGCTGATGAAATCAGCGTAGTAGAGCCCACTCAACCACTGCGTCTTGCTCGACAATCTAAAGACAATTGAGAGGTTTTTCCGCTATTCTAAGGGAATAAAAGAAATGAAAGAGAGACAGCATGAAACGGAGTTACTGGCAGGACCTAAAGGGGGCCTTTTACTTAATCTGGCGCAACAAATGGTCCTTTATCTCAGTGGGGATTCTTCTGCAGTTTGTGGTTGGTATTGGGGCTGCGGCCTTGTGTCATAAATAAATCAAAAGACCTTTGAGTGTATCTCCCAGGTCTTTTGATTCGCTGAAATATTTCACATTAATTTCTTCTAAACCTTTGACTAATAAAGAAAATTATCGTACAATAAAGAGTACGTGATAAAATGAGACCAGAGTTTATATACTCTGGCGTTAGTAGTAAAAAAAGAGGAGAAACGCTTTGGAATTAGAAGTATTTGCTGGGCAAGAAAAAAGTGAACTATCTATGATTGAGGTGGCTCGTGCCATCTTGGAACAACGTGGTCGCGACCACGAGATGCATTTTAGCGATTTGGTCAATGAAATCCAAAACTATCTTGGTACCTCTAATAGCGATATTCGCGAAGCACTACCTTTGTTTTATACAGAGTTGAACTTTGATGGTAGCTTCATCTCTCTTGGAGATAACAAATGGGGCCTTCGTTCATGGTATGGAGTTGATGAAATTGACGAAGAAATCATTGCTCTTGAAGAAAGTGACGATGAAGAAGTAGCACCTAAGGCTAAGAAAAAACGTGTTAATGCCTTTATGGATGGAGATACGGATGCCATTGATTATGGTGCAGATGATCCAGAGGATGAGGACGCCTACGAAGAAGATCCAGCTCTTTCTTATGATGATGAAAATCCAGACGATGAGAAGAACGAAGTAGAAGCCTACGACGCTGAAATCAACGAAATCGCGCCAGACGATCTTGGGGAAGATGTTGATCTCGTTGAAGAAGATGACGAAGATTCTGAGGAAGAAGAAGAATAATAGCAAACAACAAGGAAATTCCCTTGTTGTTTTTCTTTTCTGCAGTAGAACTATAAATCTAGTAAAGAATGACATTTGACAAATGAGCTAAATTGAGGTAAGATATTGTTCGGGCACCTCTTTTTGAGGCCGGGGCTTCCTAGTTACTAGGGAGCTATTTTTGTTTTTCCAGGGGAATTATCATCCTGGATTGTGGTTATCGGTGAAGGTCTTGTTTTCTTAGTCCCCCTCTAGTGAACAAGATCTTGAGCATTTTAGAAAGAGGAATCTATGTCTACGAAATATATTTTTGTAACTGGTGGTGTGGTGTCATCTATTGGGAAAGGTATCGTTGCAGCGAGCCTTGGGCGCCTTTTGAAAAATCGTGGTTTGAAGGTAACCATCCAAAAATTTGACCCTTATATCAATATTGATCCAGGAACCATGAGTCCTTACCAGCACGGGGAAGTCTTTGTAACAGATGATGGGGCTGAGACAGATTTGGACTTGGGTCACTATGAACGTTTTATTGATATCAATCTCAATAAATACTCAAATGTGACAACTGGTAAAATCTACAGCGAAGTTCTGCGTAAAGAACGTCGTGGAGAGTACCTCGGTGCAACTGTCCAAGTCATTCCTCATATTACAGATGCCTTGAAAGAAAAATCAAGCGTGTTGCCCTAACAACTGACTCTGATGTTATTATTACAGAGGTTGGGGGAACAGTCGGCGATATTGAATCCCTTCCATTCTTAGAAGCGCTTCGTCAGATGAAGTCTGATGTCGGAGCAGAAAATGTCATGTATATCCATACAACCTTGCTTCCTTACCTCAAGGCAGCTGGTGAAATGAAAACCAAACCAACTCAACACTCTGTCAAAGAATTGCGTGGTTTGGGAATCCAGCCAAATATGTTAGTCATTCGTACAGAAAAACCAGCAGGACAAGGGATTAAAAACAAACTAGCCCAGTTCTGTGATGTGGCACCAGAAGCAGTTATCGAGTCCTTAGACGTAGATCATCTTTACCAAATTCCGCTTAATCTGCAAGCTCAAGGCATGGACCAAATCGTTTGTGACCATTTGAAGATTGATGCACCGGCAGCAGATATGACAGAGTGGTCAGCTATGGTTGATAAGGTTATGAATCTCAAAAAACAAGTAAAAATTGCTCTTGTTGGTAAGTATGTCGAGCTGCAAGATGCCTACATTTCTGTCGTAGAGGCCTTGAAACACTCTGGTTATGCCAATGATTCAGAAGTCAAGATTGATTGGGTCAATGCTAACGATGTGACAGTTGACAATGTAGCGGAACTTCTATCTGACGCTGACGGAATCATCGTTCCAGGTGGTTTTGGTCAACGTGGCACTGAGGGTAAGATTCAAGCGATTCGCTATGCTCGTGAAAATGATGTACCAATGCTGGGAGTCTGCTTGGGAATGCAATTGACTTGTATCGAGTTTGCCCGTAATGTCTTAGGTCTTGAAGAAGCTAATTCAGCAGAGCTAAATCCTGATACCAAATACCCTATCATCGATATCATGCGTGATCAGATTGATGTTGAGGACATGGGTGGAACCCTTCGTTTGGGACTTTATCCTTCTAAGTTAAAGCGTGGTTCTAAGGCAGCGGCAGCTTATCATAACAAAGAGGTGGTTCAACGCCGTCATCGTCACCGTTATGAGTTTAACAATGCTTTTCGTGAACAGTTTGAAGGAGCAGGTTTTGTCTTTTCAGGAGTGTCACCAGACAACCGCTTGGTAGAAATTGTGGAAATTCCAGAAAACAAATTCTTTGTGGCTTGTCAGTACCATCCAGAGCTTTCAAGTCGTCCAAATCGTCCAGAAGAACTTTACACTGCTTTTGTAACAGCAGCTGTTGAAAATAGTAAATAGTAGAATAAACCTTTGAGAGTCATCTCAGAGGTTTTTATTTGTTTTCAGTATTATGAAAATCTGGAAAATCGGCTCTGAATTTGGTAAGATAAGATTATGGATTTTGAAAAAATTGAACAAGCATATACCTATTTACTAGAAAATGTCCAAATCATTCAAAACGATTTGGCGACAAGCTTTTATGATGCCTTGATTGAACAAAATGGGATCTATCTCGATGGTCAAACCGCTCTGGAGCAAGTCAAAAAAAATAACCAGGCCTTAAAACGTTTGGCACTTCGAAAAGAGGAGTGGTTACGGACCTATCAATTTTTGTTAATGAAGGCAGCGCAAACAGAACCTCTCCAGGCCAATCACCAGTTCACCCCGGATGCGGTTGGTCATTTGATGATTTTTATCATTGAACAACTTTTCCCTGCTGAAAATGTGAGCTTATTGGAATTGGGATCTGGGATGGGAATTCTGGGTGCTAGCTTCTTGACATCTATAAACAAAAAAGTAGACTACCTGGGGATTGAGATAGATGATCTCTTGATTGACTTGGCGGCAAGCATGGCGGAAGTAATGGATCTTCAAATGGGCTTTGTCCAAGGAGATGCAGTACGTCCACAAGTATTAAAAGAAAGTGACATCATTGTGAGCGACCTGCCTGTCGGTTACTATCCAGATGATCAGACAGCCTCACGTTATCAAGTAGCGGCTAAGAATGAACATACTTATGCTCATCATTTGTTAATGGAACAATCACTCAAGTATCTCAGAACAGGAGGCTATGCGATTTTTCTGGCTCCAACAGATCTCCTGACAAGTCTTCAGAGTGAACTTTTGAAATCATGGCTGACTGACCAGGCTCAACTAGTGGCAATTATTGCCTTACCAGAGGATCTCTTCGCCCAAGGAGCTCAGTCTAAGAGCATTTTTGTCCTACAAAAGAAGACAGGAGAAGGAGTTGAACCGTTTGTTTATCCACTTACCAGTCTTCGTGACCCTGAAATTTTGATGGAATTTAAGGAAAATTTTCAAAATTGGTGTCAAGGGCATGAAATCTAGTGCAAATTTTGGTATAATAGTTGAAAACGCTTAAAAAGGGGAATAAATTTATGACAAAAACCATTGCAATTAACGCTGGAAGCTCTAGCTTGAAATGGCAACTATATCAAATGCCAGAAGAAAAGGTGCTTGCAAAAGGTTTAATTGAGCGAATCGGATTGAAGGATTCTGTTTCAACAGTTAAGTTTGATGGTCGTTCTGAAGAACAAGTTCTTGATATTGAAAACCATACCTTGGCTGTTAAGATTTTGCTTGATGACTTGATTCGTTTTAATATTATTAAAACTTATGATGAAATTACTGGTGTCGGACACCGTGTTGTTGCAGGTGGAGAGTACTTCAAAGAGTCTACAGTTGTTGAAGGTGATGTCTTAGAAAAAATTGAAGAGCTAGGACTTCTTGCTCCATTGCACAACCCTGCCAATGCAGCTGGTATTCGTGCCTTCAAAGAATTGTTGCCAGATATTACAAGTGTAGCAGTCTTTGATACATCATTCCACACAACAATGCCAGAGAAGGCCTATCGTTATCCATTACCAACTAAGTACTATACAGAAAACAAGGTTCGTAAATATGGAGCACACGGTACAAGTCACCAGTACGTTGCTCAAGAAGCAGCAAAACTTTTGGGACGTCCATTAGAAGAGTTGAAGTTGATCACTTGCCATATCGGTAATGGTGCTTCTATCACAGCTGTTAAAGGTGGTCAATCAATCGATACATCAATGGGATTCACTCCACTTGGTGGTGTTATGATGGGAACTCGTACAGGGGATATTGACCCAGCCATCATTCCTTATTTAATGCAATATACAGAGGACTTTAACAAGCCTGAGGACATCAGTCGTATTCTTAATCGTGAGTCAGGATTGCTGGGTGTTTCAGGGAAGTCTAGTGATATGCGTGATGTGATTGCTGCAATGGAAGCAGGGGATCATGATGCTGCTTTGGCATTTGAAATGTATGTTGACCGTATCCAAAAACACATTGGACAATACTTGGCAGTCCTAAACGGGGCAGATGCTATTATCTTTACTGCTGGTGTTGGTGAAAATGCAACTCTTGTGCGTGAGAAAGTTATTTCAGGTATCTCTTGGTTTGGCTGTGATCTAGACCCAGAGAAAAATGTCTTTGGAGTAACTGGAGACATTTCTACAGATGCTGCGACACTTCGTGTACTTGTCATCCCAACGGATGAAGAACTTGTGATTGCGCGTGATGTTGAGCGTTTGAAAAAATAAATGATAAGAAAAACGACCTTTTCGAAAGAGAGGTCGATTTTTTATTTTTTAAAAATCTTCACCATTTAGTGAGCGAAACTTCGCCACTATTGAGCCAAATTTTTTCACCAGTAGCTAATTGGATCTGTAGTTGGCCCTGGTCAGAGATATCACAAGCTTTTCCTGAGATGATTTCTTGATCTTTCTTGAAGGAAATTTCTTTGCCTAAAACAATTGATTGTTTTTTATAAAGGTAAAGCAGCTCATCGGCCTCAGTTTCGTAGAAGCATTTCCAGATTTCTGCAATCAGCTCGTTGCGAGTGATTGGGCTATTTTGAGAGAAGAGACTTCCAGCTTTTCCTTGTAGGTTTTTGGGGAAATCAGCTATAGAAAAGTTGATTCCAACACCAATAATAACATCTGTAACAAGGCCTGTTTCGACAGAAGTGATGGCTTCAGTTAGAATACCGGCTATTTTTTTCTGATTTAGGTATAAATCATTTACCCATTTGATATCTAAATCAATTAGACAAAGGTTTTTTACAGCCTTATAAATTGCGGCTGCAGTCAGGAGTGTATAGGCTGGTAGATCTAGATAAGAGAGATTGGGCTTGAGGTGGAGAGACATGTAAATTCCACCTTGCTCTGGAGAATAGTAGGGGCGTTGAAATCGACCACGTCCCATAGTTTGGCCTGTTGATAGGTAGAGTGTGTCTCCTTTGGCACCAGCTTCCATGGCCTCCTTAGCATCACTCTGGGTTGATTTGGTGATAGGTTTAAATTGAACTGAGATTGGGCTGTTAGCTTCTATTTCTTGAGGTAAGATTAGGTCACCGTGAAGAAGTTTGTAGCCACGGTTTTTGATGCTGTCAATTTCTAAACCTTCCTGCTGGAGGCGTTGGATAGCCTTCCAAACAGAGGTGCGAGAGAGGTGTAATATTTCAGCGATTTTCTCTCCGCTTAAATAATCTGTTTCATGAGCTAAGATTTTGTAAACTTCTTGGTAGGATTTCATACTAGGTCCTTTCTGGAACAACTAGATTTATTGTACCATATTTTTTTAAAAAAAAGGGTGCGCGCTTTGAGAGATATCTTAGCTCGCTATAAAAATTTTACCTAGTTTTTAGTCAGGATGACATGGACAAAGTGGTTTTCAAATCATTTGAAAAAAATGGTAAAATGTTTATAATAGTTTATTTATCTGAGCTTTATAGCGCAGAGAGAAAGGATCTGTTGTGAAATCAATAGGTATCATTGAAAAATTGAAAGGCTTATCCAAGCAAGAGCTAGTCTTACTAGCTGTTATTCTAAGTATTTTCTTGCCTTTTTATATTTTCGTTATTATTTTTATCGCCTACTTAATAGGTCTAATATTTACAGGAGAGATGAAGGGGATATTAAAACGATTGTCCCACCATTCTATCTTACTTTTATTTATCGGCTATAGTGGTGTTATCTCTCTTTTAGCACAAAATGTGATGGGGATGGTTTCCACTTTAGGAATGTTCCTCTTTGCAATTTTCTTTTACTATTACCAAGCCCATTTAACCCCTAAGTTTTTCAGATTAGTATTGCAGTCGGTTATGTCGCTTAGTGTGCTAGCATCAGTTTTTGCAGCTTTAGAGCACTTTCAGATTGTAAAGAAATTTGATTATACTTTCTTATCACCTAAGATGCAGGTCTGGCATCAGAACCGTGCAGAGGTAGCCTTCTTTAATCCTAATTATTATGGGATTATCTGTTGCTTCTGTATTATGATTGGATTTTACCTAATTAGTACGACTAGATTGAGATGGTTGAGAATTTTCTCTCTCATCGCAATCTTTGCAAATTTGTTTGGCTTGAATTTCACCCAAAATAGAACAGCTTTTCCAGCTATTATCTTTGGTGCGATTATTTATCTTTTCACTACCATTAAGAACTGGCGTGCATTCTGGCTCAGTATCGGAGTCTTTGGTGTTGGTCTAGCCTTTCTCTTCTCGAGTGATTTGGGAGTTCGAATGGGGAACGCTCGATTCGTCTATGGAAGAACGAGTGTCGATCTGGAATGCAGGTATGACCTTATTCAAACAAAATCCCTTCTGGGGTGAGGGTCCCCTAACCTATATGCACTCTTATCCTCGTATTTTTGCTCCTTATCACGAACATGCTCATAGTATATACATTGATACGATATTGAGTTACGGTGTGGTAGGAACGGTATTGTTAGGAATAGCTTCTTCTGGTCCAATTCGAATGTTGATTGATATGAGTCAGGAGCCGAGCAAGCGTCCAATTGTTGGTCTTTATCTTTCATTCTTAACAGTAGTTGCTGTGCATGGAATTTTTGATTTAGCCCTCTTTTGGATTCAATCCTCCTTCATCTTCCTTTTGGTAATGTGTAGTTTACCATTAAAACATAGTATGATTGGAGAATTTGTTGAATAAACTAAAAGATAGTAGAAATGAGATTTTCTACTATCTTTTTTATTATTGAATAGCTTGAAGTAAGTCTTCAGCTTGTTTTTCTAGAGAAGCAGCAACGCTATCTTCAAGGACTAATTGACCATCTGCCCAGGCAGAATCATTAACACGAGCTGCGGTAAAATCACCAACAACCTGTGTACGGATAAATGGCAAGAGGTCTTTGTAAATCGCAAAGAGTTGATCGTGTCCAGCGTTAGCTACAGATGATACCGTAACAATTTTATCTTGAAGAGCAGATGCTCCACGAGTGTCAGATAAGTCAATGGCGCGTGAAAGCCAGTCAAGTAAGTTTTTCACAGTCCCTGGAATTGAGAAATTGTAGACTGGAGAGAAGATCCAGATAGCATCAGCAGCTTGAACAGCTTCGCGAGCCGCTGCAACAGCTGGAAGTGTAGGAACTTCAAGGTCTTGGCTAAAGAGAGGAATGGCTGAGTAGTCAAGGTAACTTACCTCGGCTTTGCCAGCAAGTGCCTTTTCAGCTTCTAGTGCCATTTGGTGGTTGAATGAACCTTCACGAAGTGAACCAACGATAAACAATACTTTTTTAGACATAGGGAGTCTCCTTTAAATTTCAATCTTTTAATCAGAATCACTCTGTTGTTATAATATATGTTACAACACGATAAAATCATTTGCAAGGGATATGCTCAGAAAATAAAATCAATAGAATCTAAGTTTTTAATTAAAAATGAAGACTGTAGAAAAGTCTATAAAAACACGGCTTGAAGTTATGTAATGATATCCTAAAAACGTATTGAAAATCCAGATTCCTCCCCTAACTTCACTTGTAATTCACTAGGATAGATGGTAAAATAGACGAGTGAAAAAGAGACAGAAAAAAGAAAAAAATTCCCTATTATTTCAGTACATTATTGGTATAACTTTGTTAACTCTAGTCATCACTTCTTCCTTTCTTTATTTGGTATGGCTCAGCATGAAGCCTTATCAAACTGCAAAGGTTGAAGGAGAGAAGCTAGCTAAGCAGTATGCAAATCTAGAAACGGTTAGCCAGGTTGATATCTTCAATGGTTTAGAAAGCTATTATAGTGTTCTTGGCCAAGATAAGAACCAGAAACCAGTTGCTGTCTTAATAGAGAAAAGCAGCAACAATATTTACGTATATCAACTAGAAAATGGTACTTCTCAAGAAAAAGCAGAAGCAGTTGTCAGAGAAAAAGGAGCAACTGAGATTGACAAGATTACTTTCGGACGGTACGCTGACAAGCCTATCTGGGAAATCAAGTCCGGAGGAGACTATTATCTGGTAGATTTTGAATCTGGCGCCTTAGTCGAAAAGGAGAAGCAATGAAATTATCCAAACGTGTCTTAGAGATGGAAGAAAGCGTTACTCTGGCTAGTGATGCAAGAGCAAAGAAGTTAAAGGCTGAAGGAAAAGACGTTCTTTTCTTGACTTTAGGTCAGCCCGATTTTCATACTCCTGAAAATATTCAGGATGCTGCGGTTGCAGCCATTCGAGATGGGCGAGCGTCTTTCTATACGGTAGCTTCAGGTTTGCCTGAATTGAAAGCAGCGGTTAATGCTTATTTTGAACGTTATTATGGTTATTCTGTAGCAGCTAACGAGGTGACTTTTGCGACTGGTGCCAAGTTCTCCCTTTATACTTTCTTTATGGCTGTTATCAACCCTGGTGATGAGGTTATCATTCCAACACCTTACTGGGTTAGCTATGGGGATCAGGTTAAGATGGCAGAAGGTGTACCGGTCTTTGTCCAAGCCAAGGAAGACAATCACTTTAAAGTAACTGTGGAGCAATTAGAAGCTGTTCGCACAGATAAGACTAAAGTCTTGGTACTAAACTCACCATCTAATCCGACTGGGATGATCTATTCTCGTGAGGAACTCTTAGCCATTGGAAATTGGGCTGTTGAACATGATATTCTCATCCTAGCCGATGATATTTATGGTCGTTTGGTCTATAACGGGAATGAGTTCGTTCCAATCTCTAGTCTGTCAGAAACTATTCGCAAACAAACTATTGTCATCAATGGAGTGTCTAAGGCCTACGCTATGACTGGTTGGCGTGTTGGTTATGCAGTAGGTGATCCAGAAATTATTGCTGCTATGAGCAAATTGACTGGTCAAACGACTTCTAACCTGACTGCGGTATCTCAATACGCAACAATCGAGGCCTTAACTGGTCCACAAGACTCTGTAGAAACTATGCGTCAGGCTTTCGAGGAACGCTTGAATACTATCTATCCACTCTTGTGCCAAGTCCCTGGCTTTGATGTAGTCAAACCGCAAGGAGCTTTCTATCTCTTCCCAAATGTCAAAAAAGCTATGGAGATGAAAGGCTATACAGATGTAACAGAATTTACAACGGCTATTCTTGAGGAAGTTGGTCTGGCCCTGATTACAGGAGCAGGATTTGGAGCACCAGAGAATGTCCGTCTCAGCTATGCGACAGACCTAGATACACTCAAAGAAGCTATTCGTCGCTTGCACCAGTTTATGGAAAAATAAAAATAAGATCTTCGTCGTCTTGACGGAGATTTTTTTGGATAAAACCTGAGATTTTTCTCTGATAGAACCTAGCTATCAGGCATTATTTGTGGTACAATAGTGGGTAATAATGTCTTTAGACAAGTTAAACAAAAAAAGGAAGATAAAACATGACAAAACGTGTAACAATTATCGAAGTAAAAGACTACGTTGGTCAAGAAGTGACTATTGGTGCTTGGGTTGCTAACAAGTCAGGAAAAGGAAAAATTGCTTTCTTGCAATTGCGTGACGGAACTGCCTTCTTCCAAGGCGTGGCTTTCAAACCAAACTTTATCGAAAAATTCGGTGAAGAAGTAGGTCTTGAAAAATTTGATACCATCAAACGCCTAAGCCAAGAAACTTCTGTTTTCGTGACAGGGATTGTCAAAGAAGACGAACGCTCAAAATTTGGTTATGAGTTGGATATTACAGACATCGAAGTCATCGGTGAATCTCAAGACTACCCAATTACTCCAAAAGAACACGGAACAGACTTCTTGATGGATAACCGCCACTTGTGGTTGCGTTCACGCAAACAAGTAGCAGTGATGCAAATCCGTAACGCTATTATCTATGCAACTTATGAGTTCTTTGATAAGAATGGTTTCATGAAGTTTGATAGCCCAATTCTTTCAGGAAATGCTGCAGAAGATTCTACAGAACTTTTCGAAACAGACTACTTTGGAACACCAGCTTACTTGAGTCAATCTGGTCAGCTTTATCTTGAAGCAGGTGCTATGGCTCTAGGTCGCGTCTTTGACTTTGGTCCAGTATTCCGTGCAGAGAAATCTAAGACTCGCCGTCACTTGACTGAGTTCTGGATGATGGATGCGGAGTACTCATACTTGACACACGATGAGTCACTTGACTTGCAAGAAGCTTATGTAAAAGCATTGCTTCAAGGTGTTCTTGACCGTGCTCCTCAAGCCTTGGAAACATTGGAACGTGATACAGAGCTCTTGAAACGCTACATTGCTGAGCCATTTAAACGCATTACTTACGATGAAGCCATTGACCTCTTGCAAGAGCATGAAAACGACGAAGATGCAGACTATGAACATCTTGAGCATGGAGATGACTTTGGTTCACCACACGAAACTTGGATTTCAAACCACTTTGGTGTACCAACCTTCGTGATTAACTACCCAGCAGACATCAAAGCTTTCTACATGAAACCAGTTCCTGGGAACCCAGATCGCGTGCTTTGTGCAGACTTGCTTGCACCAGAAGGTTACGGTGAAATCATCGGTGGTTCCATGCGTGAGGAAGACTACGATGCCCTTGTCGCTAAGATGGAATCACTTGGAATGGATCTTACAGAGTACGAATTCTACCTTGACCTTCGTAAATATGGTACAGTACCACACGGTGGATTTGGTATCGGTATCGAGCGTATGGTAACCTTCGCAGCTGGAACTAAACACATCCGTGAAGCCATTCCATTCCCACGTATGTTGCACCGTATCAAACCTTAATAGCCATAAAAACGCCGTCTGGCGTTTTTATACTCTTCGAAAATCAAATTCAAACTACGTCAGCTTCACCTTGCCGTATATATGTTACTGACTTCGTCAGTTCTATCCACAACCTCAAAACAGTGTTTTGAGCAGCCTGCGGCTAGCTTCCTAGTTTGCTCTTTGATTTTCATTGAGTATTACTTTAAATGAAAGAGGTGGAGAAAATGTAGGCAAAGCTAAGTAAGTCTTTTAGAAACAATTATATTACATATTGAAAGAGAGAAAACAATGTTTAAAAGAACTTACAAACGCAATATTCCACTCCTAGCAGGTCTGGAATTTACATCTTATTTTGGAATTACTAGTTTTTGGATTTTATTTTTTATTCAGAATGGTCTTTCCTTACTTCAAATCGGGCTCTTAGAGAGTATCTTTCATGGGACAAGTCTCTTGTGTGAAATCCCATCTGGTATGTTGGCCGATCGATTTAGCTACAAGACCAATCTCTATTTGGCTCGCTTGGCCAGTATTGTATCCTCTATCTTGATTTTGTTTGGTCAGGGAAATTTTTGGATTTATGCGCTTGCCATGATGGTCAGTGCTTGGTCCTATAATTTTGACTCGGGAACCAGCACCGCTTTCTTATATGATTCTGCGGTAGAAGCGGGTCAAAAGGACAGATATCTTCAGATTTCTAGCTTTTTGTCTGGTGTGGCAGAAGTCACCCGAACCCTAGGTACAGTTGTCGCAGGCTTCTTTATTCACGGAGCATTGGCTTTGACCTATCTAATTGCTATTGGATTATCTTTTCTTTCTATAATCTTGATTTATTTTATGAAAGAACCAATGGCCAAGAGAGAGAAAAATGAATCCTTGACCTTTAAAATGATTGTCCAACAAGTTCGTAAAGAATGGCAGGAAAAACCAGTACTTTTTTACTGGATGCTGACTTATCAGCTAATAGGGACACTCATGTGTATGTTTTACTTTTACTATCAACAGAAAATAAGTGACTTATCAGGCTGGCAGGTTTCACTGGTCATGCTGATTGGTAGTGGCTTAAATCTTATAGCAGTTTATGTAGCTAGTCAAATTGGTAAAAAATGGAATAGCAATCTAGTTTTTCCGACTCTTGTTGCACTAACGGGCTTGGCCTTGTTGTTGGTGTTTTCAGGAACCCCCTTTGCTTTTCTTCTTGTATATCTTTTAACCAATACACTTTATGCAGTTTATCAACCAATCTATTTTAATGACTTACAAGGTTATTTACCTTCCAGTGTAAGAGCAACTATGCTTAGTATCAATTCCATGCTCTTTAGTCTTTCTATGATTGTCATTTTCCCACTGACAGGTTGGTTGATTGATCGTTGGGGCCTTGTAGCTGTCTTTTTAATTCTTGGTCTTATCTTGCTTTTAAGTTATCCTATATTAATAATCGGTCTGACAAGGATGGGCAAGCTATTAAATCAGGACTTAAAAACTGAATAAAGCACGAAACCCTATTTGCCCAAAGAGCCTTCTTGTGATAAAATAACAAGAAGAAAAGGAGAAGAGCATGATTGATGTTGAAGAAATTCTAAGTAAGATGAATCCCAATCAAAAGATCAACTATGACCGTGTCATGCAAAAGATGGTCCAAGTTTGGGAAAAAAATGAAGAAAGACCAACTATTCTCATGCACGTCTGTTGTGCTCCCTGCAGTACCTACACTTTAGAGTACTTGACTAAGTATGCCGATGTGACCATTTATTTTGCTAATTCCAATATCCATCCCAAGGCTGAGTATCACAAGCGTGCTTATGTGACCCAAAAGTTTGTCAGTGATTTTAATGAGAGAACTGGCAACAACGTCCAATACCTAGAAGCACCATACGAACCCAATGAATACCGTAAACTGGTTCGAGGTTTGGAAGAAGAACCGGAAGGTGGGGATCGCTGCAAGGTTTGTTTTGACTATCGTTTGGACAAGACAGCTCAGGTGGCTATGGACTTAGGATTTGACTACTTTGGTTCGGCCCTGACGATCAGTCCTCACAAAAATTCACAAACCATCAATAGTATCGGGATCGATGTGCAGAAAATTTATACTACTCATTATCTTCCGAGTGATTTTAAGAAAAATCAAGGTTACAAGCGTTCTGTAGAAATGTGCGAAGAGTACGATATTTATCGTCAATGTTACTGTGGTTGTGTCTATGCTGCTCAAGCCCAGAATATCGACTTGGTGCAGGTCAAGAAGGATGCAACAGCCTTTATGGTAGATAAGGATATCGAGAAAGATTATTCGCATATCAAGTTCACTGTTACGAAGTTAGATATTTAGACGAAAACCTGCCTTAAGGCAGGTTTTTGATTATAAAAAAACTAGGGCAGACACCCTAGTTTGACAACTTTACCGATTCTTTAGTTCTACGTAGCGTTTGTACCAAATGTTGACATAGGCTTCTGAGAAGGGGCCTCGTTCATTGTTAATCCAATCAACAAGAATCTTAACATGCTCTTTCAAAATATAGTCTAAATCATCAGGATAATTCATCTTGCGCTTGTGACGTTCATACTCTTCGACGTCCAAGAGGCGTTTTTCGCCATCTGTAAAAACTTTAACATCTAAATCATAGTCAATGTATTTTAAAGCTTCTTCGTCTAGATAGTATGGGCTAGCCATGTTGCAATAGTAGGAAATCCCATTATCACGAATCATGGCAATGATATTAAACCAATATTTTTTGTGAAAGTAAACAATAGCCGGTTCTCGAGTTACCCAACGACGACCGTCACTTTCGGTAACAAGTGTGTGGTCGTTGACGCCGATAATAGCGTTCTCTGTTGTTTTTAGTACCATGGTGTCTCGCCAAGTACGGTGAAGACTCCCATCATGCTTATAACTTTGAATTGTAATAAAGTCGCCTTCTTTTGGAAGTTTCATAACTAACCAACTTTCTACAATTTATAAGTTTATCGTTTACTATTGTATCACATTTGTTTAAAGTTCTTAGTTTTTCATGAAAAAATTAAAGATATTCTCTGAGAGCACTGGCTATATCCGAAAAATCGTAGCCTTTTCGTGCTAAAACTTGGGTCAAACGTTGCTTGAGTTCGTATCCTTCATACTTTCGTGAGTATTTCCGATATTGCTTATCCAACTCTTTAAAGATTAGTTCCTGAACGGTTTCCTCTTCAATCTGGCTATCCAGTTGGTCAAAGGCTGTTTTAGCTTCCGAGTAGGTAAAACCTTTGTTGGTAAGATTTTGGATTATCTTGTCTTGTAGAGCGCGAGCAGGCAATTTACCCTGATATTTTTTCAGTAGTTTTTCGGCTGTACGCTCTGCGACTTCCATCATGTTAAATTCTTGTAAGACGTCTTGGATAAGGGCCTTAGCAACTCCTTTTTGAGAAATCTTTTGTATCAGCATGTAGCTTCCCTTGTCACCAGATAGCTGATTAGAATTGATGATAGCATAGGCATACTGACGGTCATTGATCCAGTTGTCGTCCTTGAGGGCTTGGATGACTTGTGGTATGATTTTCTCATCAATCTCATGTTTAACTAAATAGTCTCTGACTTCTTTTTCAGTACGGGCCTTGAAGGATAAGTGGTAGAGCGCCAAATTTTTTCCGTAGGAAAATTGTGCAAAGGTCTGAATTTCTGCAAACTCATGAGGACTAATTTCCTTATCCTTGGTCAACATAAAGCGTACAATGGTATCCTCTGTAATGTAGCAGGTTTGGTCGCTATCAAGTTCTAGCAGATAGAGTCTTTTTTTCTTTTCTAGTTTTGTGATTTTCATGGTTTTCCTTTTATCCAAACGCTTCAAAGGCAGCAACGAGTCGAAGTTTATGTATATCGACCTGTTCTCTCCCATAATAGTCAAGAAATAGTTCAGCGTATTTAGGGTCATGTAGGTTATAGTTGAGGGACCAAACTGCCCAAAAGAGATCGATATGTCGGTCACTGAAATCAGCTAAGCCAAGGTCAATAAAGCAAGAGAAGTGGTCAGCATCTTTTAGAATAAAGTTCGGTAGACAGGCATCTCCGTGAATAAAGGCATCTGTCTTTAAAAGGTGCCCTTGTTCTCGAATGAGCTGGAAGGCCTCTTCGCGACTGTTGATTTGGAATTGGGGTAGGAGGGCCTTGGCATAGAACTCACCTTTTTCGTAGTTTTTCAAGGCTCTTTCTTTATAGGCTTGTAAATGATTATCTGATGGAAATTTTTGCGGATAAAAGCTGTGAAGTTTTTTAAGAGCCTCTGCCATGGTTCGGCAGATTTGTCTCTGGCTGATCTAAAAAAGCGAGAGTATCATGACCAATAGCCTCTTTCGTCAGGAGGTAGTCTTTATCTGTAGATAGATAGTGGATGACTGGAGTTCCTATTCCCTCTTGTTCAAACAAACTTGCAATTCTAGCTTCTCGCTCTAATCTTCCCTTTTGATCTATTTTCAAATAGTAACCTGAATCAAGATAGAGAACCCTTGCGCCTGAATGAGAAGAGCTGTCAGAAAGAGTTGCTCCCTCTATATAAGTTCGTAATTGCTCAGGAAAATCCAATGGGGAAAAAGTGAGATATCTTTGTATTCATGGTTTTATTGTAACATATTCTTAAACATTGAGAAACTACGTGGTATAATAGACTTATGAGTCTTAAAGTCAAACAAAAAATTCCATTAAAAATCAAGCGTATGGGGATAAACGGGGAAGGGTATCGGATTTTACCAGAAAACCCTTGTTTTTGTTCCAGGTGCCCTCAAGGGAGAAGATATCTATTGTCAGGTGACTTCTGTTAAGCGTAATTACGTTGAGGCCAAACTGCTTGAGGTCAATAAAAAATCTAAGTTTCGAGTGGTACCAGACTGCACCATTTATAATGAGTGTGGTGGCTGTCAAATCATGCATCTGCACTATGACAAGCAGCTGGAGTTCAAGACGGATCTTCTCCATCAAGCTCTGAAAAAATTTGCACCTGCAGGCTATGAAAACTTTGAGATTAGACCAACCATTGGTATGCAGGAACCAAAGTATTATCGAGCTAAACTACAATTCCAAACTCGAAAGTTTAAGGGGCAGGTCAAGGCAGGATTATATGCTCAAAATTCCCATTATTTGGTCGAGTTAAAAGACTGCCTGGTTCAAGATAAGGAGACACAAGCAATTGCCAATCGCATTGCTGAACTCTTGACCTATCATCAAATTCCGATTACAGATGAACGGAAAATTCTGGGTGTTCGGACCATCATGGTTCGTCGCGCACGGAAAACTGGGCAAGTTCAGATTATCATTGTGACCAATCGTCAATTAAATCTGACTCAATTTGTGAAAGACCTAGTCAAGGATTATCCTGAAGTAGTGACTGTCGCAGTCAATACCAATACTGCTAAAACTAGTGAGATTTATGGGGACAAGACTGAGATTATTTGGGGACAGGATAGTATTCGTGAGGGTGTATTAGACTATGAGTTTTCTCTCTCACCACGAGCTTTTTACCAACTCAATCCTGAACAGACTGAAATCCTCTATAGTGAAGCCGTTAAAGCCTTGGACGTAAATGAGAATGACCATCTGATTGATGCCTACTGTGGTGTTGGAACCATTGGTTTTGCCTTTGCCAAAAAAGTTAAAAGTCTGAGAGGGATGGATATTATTCCAGAAGCTATTGAGGATGCCAAAGAAAATGCCAAGCGTATGGGTTATACCAATACTCACTATGAGGCTGGAACTGCAGAAGAAATCATCCCTCGTTGGTACAAGGAAGGCTATCGTGCCGATGCCTTGATTGTGGACCCGCCTCGTACCGGTTTAGATGACAAACTCTTGGATACCATCGTTAAATACGCTCCTGAAAAGATGGTCTACATTTCCTGCAATGTATCTACCTTGGCACGTGATTTAGTCAGATTGATGGAAGTCTATGATCTGCATTATATCCAGTCAGTTGATATGTTTCCACACACTGCGCGGACGGAAGCAGTGGTCAAATTAACGAGGCGTAAGTCAGCTTCCAAATAGAAATAACAACTGGAAAGTATTTGAAAAGAAGACTTCTAGTTACAGAGTAAAATTTGCAAGCTCCCTCTATTTATGATAAAATAAGTAGAAAATAAAATGAAAAAAGAGGTATGTGAAATGTCACGTAAACCATTTATCGCTGGTAACTGGAAAATGAACAAAAACCCAGAAGAAGCAAAGCATTCGTTGAAGCTGTAGCATCAAAACTTCCTTCATCAGACCTTGTTGAAGCTGGGGTTGCTGTACCTGCTCTTGACTTGACAACTGTTCTTGCTGCTGCTAAAGGTTCAAACCTTAAAGTTGCTGCTCAAAACTGCTACTTTGAAAATGCTGGTGCTTTCACTGGTGAAACTAGCCCACAAGTTTTGAAAGAAATCGGTACTGACTATGTTGTGATTGGTCACTCAGAGCGTCGTGACTACTTCCACGAAACAGATGAAGACATCAACAAAAAAGCAAAAGCAATCTTTGCTAACGGTATGCTTCCAATCATCTGTTGTGGTGAGTCTCTTGAAACTTACGAAGCTGGTAAAGCAGCAGAATTCGTAGGTGCTCAAGTTTCAGCTGCTCTTGCAGGATTGACTGCAGAACAAGTAGCTTCATCAGTTATCGCTTATGAGCCAATCTGGGCTATCGGTACTGGTAAATCAGCTTCACAAGACGATGCACAAAAAATGTGTAAAGTTGTTCGTGACGTTGTAGCAGCTGACTTTGGTCAAGAAGTAGCTGATAAAGTACGTGTTCAATACGGTGGTTCAGTTAAACCTGAAAATGTTGCAGAATACATGGCTTGTCCAGACGTTGACGGAGCTCTTGTTGGTGGTGCATCACTTGAGCCTGCAAGCTTCTTGGCATTGCTTGACTTTGTAAAATAAGCTTCAAATATCTGAGACAGACAGTTCCCTCCCTCGAGGTTAAGACTGCCTGTCTTCTTTTACTAAAAAGGCGTGCGAAAGCACGCTCTTTTCTGCATTTTATACTCAATGAAAATCAAAGAGCAAACTAGGAAGCGAGCCGCAGGCTGTACTTGAGTACGGCAAGATGAAGCTGACGTGGTTTGAATTTGATTTTTGAAGAGTATTAGAAGAAAAAGAAAGGAGAATCATGCTGTATATTTGGTCTTATCTCAAACGTTATCCCAAGTGGTTAGTGTTAGACTTCTTCGGAGCTATTTTCTTTGTGATTGTCAATCTTGGGCTACCGACTGTTCTTGCTCGTATGATTGACCAGGGGATTAATCAAGGTAATGAAGAAAAGCTCTATTTTTGGGCTATCGTAATGTTGGTTATTATCGTCTTGGGGACATTTGGGCGGGTTGTTCTATCCTATGCTGCTAGTAAACTGACCACCAATATGGTTAAGGACATGCGAAATGATGTTTATGCTAAATTACAAGAGTATTCTCATCACGAATATGAACAAATTGGTGTTTCTTCATTGGTTACTCGTATTACCAGTGATGCCTTTGTCCTTATGCAGTTTGCAGAGCAGACGCTTAAGTTGGGTGTTATCACTCCCATGATGATGCTGTCGAGTATTCTCATGATTTTCTTGACCAGTCCCTCACTAGCCTGGATTGTCGCTTTTTCCGTTCCTTTCCTAGCTGTTGTAGTTATTTATGTTGCAGTTAAAACGCGTCCCTTATCTGAAAAACAACAAAAAACATTGGATAAGATTAACCAATACGTTCGTGAAAATTTGATGGGTTTGCGTGTTATTCGTGCCTTTGCTCGTGAAGACTTCCAAGAAAATCGTTTCGAAGAGAAAAATGCCATCTATGCGGACAATTCGAATCGTTTGTTCAAATTGACTGGTTTGACGGAGCCGCTTTTTGTGCAAATCATTATCGCTATGATTGTAGCTATCGTTTGGTTCGCCCTTGACCCCCTCAAGCATGGAAGTTTGCAGATTGGGGATTTAGTTGCCTTCATCGAGTATAGTTTTCATGCCCTCTTATCCTTCTTATTCTTATCAAACCTCTTCACTATGTACCCTAGAACTGCGGTATCCAGTGAACGTTTGAAGGAAGTTATGGATATGCCAATTTCCATTGATCCAAATGAGGATGGAGTTCAAGAGACTGAAACTCATGGTTATCTAGAATTTGAAAATGTGACCTTTGCTTATCCTGGGGAAACAGAAAGCCCTGTGTTGCATAATATTTCCTTTACTGCTAAACCGGGAGAAACCATTGCTTTTATCGGTTCGACTGGGTCAGGTAAGTCTACTCTGGTTCAGTTAATTCCTCATTTTTATGATGTTACACTGGGGAAAATTAAGGTCGATGGTGTTGATGTCCGTGATTACCGTCTCAAATCACTCCGCCAGAAATTGGTTTTATTCCACAAAAAGCCTTGCTCTTTACAGGGACTATCGCAGATAATCTCCGTTATGGAAAAGAGGACGCTAGTCATGAGGACTTGGACCAAGCAGCTGATGTAGCCCAAGCCAAAGACTTTATCGAAAGTCGAGAAGAAGGTTTTGCAACTCATCTGGCTGAAGGGGGAAGCAATCTATCAGGTGGTCAAAAGCAACGCTTGTCGATTGCCCGCGCAGTCATCAAGGGTCCGGATATCTATATCTTTGATGATTCTTTCTCAGCCTTGGACTACCGTACAGATGCTATCTTGCGTCGTCGTCTCAAGGAAGTGACTCAAGACGCTACGGTATTGATTGTTGCGCAACGTGTTGGAACCATTATGGATGCGGACCAGATTATCGTCCTTGATAAGGGCGAAATCGTTGGTCGTGGACGTCATGAAGAATTGATGGAAACCAATGACATCTATCGAGAAATTGCTGAGTCGCAGTTGAAAAATGCATCTCTGACAGAAGAATAGGAGGTAAAGGATGAAACAACAATCTAGTCTAGCTCGTCTATGGAGCTATTTAAAAGCCTACCGTTTCTCTGTTTTCTTTGCAGTCTTCTTGAAAATAGTCAGCGTCATTATGAGTGTTATCGAGCCTTTTGTATTGGGGCTTGCTATCACTGAGTTAACCAGCAACCTCCTTGCCATGGCAAATGGTGTTGCAGGAGCAGGGATTAATACAAGCTATATCGCAGTGATTCTGGTGATCTATCTCTTGCGTGGTCTTTTTTTATGAGTTGGGTTCTTACTACTCAAACTATTTCATGACCAATGCTGTCCAGTCTATGATACAGGATTTGCGAAATGAAATGAGCGAAAAAATCAACCGCATCCCTGTGTCTTACTTTGATAAGCACCAGTTTGGGGATTTGCTAGGACGTTTTACTAGCGATGTAGAGACCGTATCTAATGCACTCCAACAATCCTTCTTACAGATTGTTAATGCAGTCTTTACCATTCTTTTTGTTATGGGAATGGTCCTCTATCTCAATCTTCAGTTGGCTATCATTGTTATCTTGTCGATTCCAGTGACTTATTTTGGAGCTAAAACGATTCTAAATCGGTCGCAGCCATACTTTAAACAGCAGGCAGCTATATTGGGACGTATGAATGGATTTGTACAGGAAAACTTGACAGGTTTCAATGTTTTAAAACTTTTCGGACGAGAAGAAAATTCTCAAGAGAGATTTGAAAAGATTACGGATGAATTGCAACAAGTCGGATTTAAGGCGAGCTTTATTTCAGGATTGATGATGCCTGCCCTTCATATCGTGTCTGATTTAACCTACCTGATTGTTGCTGTCTTAGGCGGTTTGCAGGTTATTGCAGGTCGCTTGACGATTGGTAATATGCAAGCTTTCGTTCAGTATGTGTGGCAAGTCAGCCAGCCGATCCAAAATATCACTCAGTTAGCTGGGCAAATGCAAAGTGCTAAAGTCTTCGCTTGATCGTGTCTTCGAAGTTTCTAGATGAACAGGAAGAAGTCCAAACTGCTGAAGTGAAAGAACTAGCACCATTGACAGGTCAAGTTAGTTTCAAAAATGTCGATTTCCAATATGTGGAAAACAAACCATTGATTCGTAATTTCAACTTAGATGTTGAACCTGGAGAGATGGTAGCTATCGTTGGACCTACTGGAGCAGGGAAAACAACCTTGATTAACCTTCTCATGCGTTTTTACGATGTGACAGCTGGTGCCATTTTAGTGGATGGCCAAGATATTCGTGACCTGTCTCGTCAGGACTATCGTCGACAGTTTGGGATGGTCCTACAGGATGCCTGGCTCTATGAAGGCAGTATCAAGGAAAATCTTCGCTTTGGAAATCTTGAGGCAACAGATGAAGAAATCGTTGAAGCTGCTAAGGCGGCCAATGTTGACCACTTTATCCGCACCCTTCCTGGTGGCTATAACATGGAAATGAACCAAGAGTCAAGTAATATTTCTCTTGGGCAAAAACAGTTGTTAACTATCGCGCGTGCTCTCTTGGCGGATCCTAAAATCTTAATTTTGGACGAAGCGACCTCATCAGTCGATACTCGTTTAGAACTCTTGATTCAAAAGGCTATGAAACGTTTGATGAAGGGGAGAACAAGCTTTGTCATTGCCCACCGACTTTCGACTATTCAGGAAGCTGACAAAATTTTGGTGCTGAAAGATGGGCAGATTATCGAACAAGGAAATCATGAAAGTCTCCTAGCTGCAAAAGGTTTCTATTATGACCTTTATCAAAGTCAATTTTCTGGTAAAGACACAGAAAAGAACTAAAAATTACAGTTTCCTATTCTTAAATTATCAGTCTATTAAGACTTTTCTCAGATAGTACACTTTCCTTGCTATCGTATTCGGGGAGTAGTATACTAAAATAGTAATCAATAAAGATGGTTACAAAAAATAATAATGAGGTGAGAAAAATGGTAGAATTGAAAAAAGAAGCAGTAAAAGATGTAGCAACATTAACTAAACCAGCGGCAGAAGCGCTAGTAAATACAAAGGAAGTTTTGAATCAAGCCGTAGCTGACTTGTACGTAGCACATATCGCTCTTCATCAAGTACACTGGTACATGCGTGGACGTGGATTCATGGTATGGCATCCTAAGATGGATGAATACATGGATAGTCTAGATGCTTACCTTGATGAAATCAGCGAACGTTTGATTACACTTGGTGGCAAACCATACTCTACTTTGACAGAATTCCTTCAACACAGTGAAATCGAAGAAGGAGTTGGAGAATTCCGCAACGTAGAAGAAAGTTTGGAACGTGTCCTTGAAATTTATCGTTACCTTATCACTCTTTTCCAAAAAGCATTTGGATGTAACAGATGAAGAAGGTGATGATGTAACCAATGATATCTTCGTTGGTGCTAAAGCTGACCTTGAAAAAACAGTCTGGATGCTTGCAGCAGAATTAGGACAAGCACCTGGTTTGTAAGATACTGTATTTTTCTAAAAATCCGTAGAAGTTTTCTACGGATTTTTTCTATTCAGGAGGGCATTCCAAAACAGTCTTTTTTGAAGATTTTTGATAAAATAGAACTATCAATGAAAAGGATGAAAGCATGACAAAGAAAATCGTAGCCATTTGGGCTCAAGATGAAAAGGGTGTAATCGGGAAAGAGGATCGTTTACCTTGGCATTTGCCAGCAGAGTTAAAACATTTTAAAGAAACAACCTTGAATCATGCCATTTTAATGGGTCGTGTAACCTTTGATGGGATGGGTCGACGTTTGCTTCCAGGACGTGAGACCTTGATTTTGACGCGCAATCCTGAAGAGTCAATTGAGGGTGCTCTGGTTTTCCAAAATGTTGAGGATGTTTTAGACTGGTATCATCATCAGGCTAAGAATCTCTATATCATTGGTGGTAAACAGATTTTTCAGCTTTTTGAACCTTATCTCGATGAGATTATTGTGACACAAATTCATGCTCAAGTTGAAGGGGATACCTATTTCCAGAAGATTTTGACTTGACTGCTTTTGAGACTGTTTCAAGCAAATCTTATTCCAAAGATGAGAAAAATGTCTATGATTTTACCATCGAATATAGAAAGAGAAAGGAAGTCTAATGGAGCGTAGTATTTTTGGATTTTTTACAGCTCTTTTGTGTGCTGTCTGTCTTGTAGCTGGAACACACGCTTTTCGTAAAAAGCGCTTTGGACTTGCTACTCTGCTTTGGCTAAATGCTTTCACAAACTTGGTGAATAGCATTCATGCTTTTTATATGACCTTATTTTAGATAGAATGAATAGTTAGAACGGAAGGGAATCATGTCTACAAATAGGAAAAATGATATGATGGTTTATTGCTCATTTTGTGGCAAAAGCCAAGAAGAAGTTAAAAAAATAATTGCTGGGAACAATGCCTTTATCTGTAATGAATGTGTGGAGTTGGCTCAGGAAATTATTCGTGAGGAGTTGGCTGAGGAAGTTTTGGCGGACTTGTCTGAGGTACCAAAACCAATCGAACTCCTAAATATTTTGAACCACTATGTGATTGGTCAAGATCGTGCCAAACGTGCTCTGGCAGTGGCTGTATATAACCACTACAAACGCATCAATTTCCATGACACTCGTGAAGAGACTGAAGATGTGGATTTGCAAAAGTCAAACATTCTAATGATTGGCCCAACTGGATCAGGGAAGACTTTCCTTGCTCAGACTCTTGCTAGAAGTTTGAATGTACCATTTGCCATTGCTGATGCAACAGCTCTTACTGAAGCTGGTTATGTGGGTGAGGACGTTGAAAATATCCTCCTCAAACTCTTGCAGGCAGCTGACTTTAACATTGAACGTGCAGAACGTGGGATTATCTACGTTGATGAGATTGACAAGATTGCCAAGAAGAGCGAGAACGTATCCATCACGCGTGATGTATCTGGTGAAGGTGTGCAACAAGCCCTCCTCAAGATTATCGAGGGAACTGTAGCTAGCGGCCACCTCAAGGTGGACGCAAACATCCACAACAAGAAATGATTCAAGTAGATACCAAGAATATCCTCTTCATCGTGGGTGGTGCCTTTGATGGAATCGAAGAAATTGTCAAACAGCGTCTTGGTGAAAAAGTTATCGGTTTCGGACAAAATAGCAAGGCCATTGACGAAAACAGCTCTTACATGCAAGAAATCATTGCAGAAGATATTCAGAAATTCGGTATTATTCCTGAATTAATTGGACGCTTGCCTGTCTTTGCAGCCTTGGAGCAGTTGACAGTAGATGACTTGGTTCGCATCTTGAAGGAACCAAGAAATGCCTTGGTTAAACAATACCAGACCTTGCTTTCATATGACGATGTTGAGCTTGAATTTGACGATGAAGCACTTCAGGAAATTGCGAACAAAGCCATCGAACGTAAAACTGGTGCGCGTGGTCTTCGCTCAATCATCGAAGAAACCATGCTAGATGTTATGTTTGAAGTTCCAAGTCAAGAAAATGTGAAAACAGTCCGTATCACAAAAGAAGCAGTTGATGGAACAGCTAAGCCCATCCTAGAGACAGCCTAGAGGTGACTATGGAAATCAATACACACAATGCTGAGATTTTACTGAGTGCTGCCAACAAGTCCCACTATCCGCAGGATGAACTTCCTGAGATTGCTCTTGCAGGACGCTCAAATGTTGGTAAATCGAGCTTTATCAATACCATGCTCAATCGAAAAAATCTAGCTCGTACCTCTGGAAAACCAGGAAAAACACAACTACTTAATTTCTTTAATATTGATGATAAGATGCGTTTTGTAGATGTGCCTGGTTACGGTTATGCCCGTGTGTCCAAAAAGGAACGCGAAAAATGGGGACGCATGATTGAGGAGTACTTAACCACTCGAGAAAATCTTCGAGCAGTGGTTAGTCTCGTTGACCTTCGTCATGATCCGTCAGCAGATGATGTACAAATGTACGAATTTCTTAAATATTATGAGATTCCTGTCATCATTGTGGCGACCAAGGCAGACAAGATTCCGCGTGGTAAATGGAACAAGCACGAATCAGCTATTAAAAAGAAATTAAACTTTGATCCAAGTGATGACTTTATCCTCTTTTCATCCGTAACAAAAGCAGGAATGGACCAGGCTTGGGATGCTATTTTAGAAAAATTGTGAGGAATACATATGGCAAAAACAATTCATACAGATAAAGCTCCAAAGGCAATCGGACCTTACGTTCAAGGAAAAATCGTTGGGAACCTTTTGTTTGCTAGCGGTCAAGTTCCTTTATCTCCTGAAACTGGAGAAATCGTAGGAGAAACGATTCAAGAACAGACTGAACAAGTTTTGAAAAACATTGGAGCTATTTTGGCAGAAGCAGGCACAGATTTTGACCATGTTGTTAAAACAACTTGTTTCTTGAGTGATATGAACGACTTTGTACCTTTTAATGAGGTTTACCAAACAGCCTTTATTAGGGAGTTTCCAGCTCGTTCAGCTGTGGAAGTAGCTCGTCTTCCTCGCGATGTAAAAGTCGAAATTGAAGTCATCGCAGAGATTGGATAAGCGAGTTGAAGTTTGGTTCTTCCAAACTTCTTTTGATATAAGGAGACTATGATGACAATGAAACAACTTCACCTGGTGATTGTAACAGGGATGAGTGGTGCAGGGAAAACTGTAGCCATTCAATCCTTTGAAGATTTAGGATATTTTACGATTGATAATATGCCACCAGCTCTATTGCCAAAGTTTTTGCAGTTGGTAGAGACCAAGGATGACGATCACAAGTTAGCCCTAGTGGTGGATATGCGAAGCCGCTCTTTCTTCTCAGAGATTCAGGCTGTCTTGGATGAATTGGAAAATCAAGATGATTTGGACTTCAAAATCCTCTTTTTGGATGCAGCTGATAAGGAATTGGTGGCACGTTATAAGGAAACTAGAAGAAGTCACCCTCTTGCAGCAGATGGTCGTATTTTGGACGGGATCAGTTGGAACGCGAACTCTTAGCCCCATTAAAAAATATGAGTCAAAACGTGGTTGACACAACAGAGTTAACTCCTCGTGAACTTCGCAAGACTATTGCAGAGCAATTTTCGGACCAAGAACAAACGCAGTCCTTCCGTATTGAGGTCATGTCTTTTGGCTTTAAATACGGCATTCCAATTGATGCAGATTTGGTATTTGATGTTCGTTTCTTGCCAAACCCTTACTATCTGCCAGAACTTCGTAATCAGACAGGTGAAGATCAGGCAGTTTATGACTATGTCATGAACCATGAGGAATCTGAAGATTTCTACCGTCATTTGTTAGCCTTGGTTGAACCAATCCTACCAGGCTATAAAAAGAGGGCAAATCAGTCTTAACTATTGCGATTGGTTGTACTGGTGGCCAACACCGAAGTGTTGCTTTTGCCAAGCGTTTAGCGACTGACCTATCTAAAAGTTGGCTTGTAAATGAAAGTCATCGTGATAAAGACCGAAGAAAGGAAACGGTAAACCGTTCATGAGAAAACCCAAAATTACGGTGATTGGTGGAGGAACCGGAATCCCTGTTATTTTAAATAGTCTACGGGAAAAGGATGTCGAAATTGCAGCCATAGTAACCGTTGCGGATGATGGTGGTTCTTCAGGTGAATTGCGTAAGAATATTCAACAGTTGACACCTCCAGGGGATTTGCGTAATGTCCTTGTGGCCATGTCAGATATGCCTAAGTTTTATGAGAAAGTATTTCAGTATCGCTTTTCTGATGAGGCAGGCGCTTTTGCTGGTCATCCATTAGGAAACATTATCATAGCTGGATTATCTGAAATGCAGGGTTCGACCTATAATGCCATGCAATTGCTGAGTAAATTCTTCCATACTACAGGGAAGATTTTCCCATCAAGTGACCATCCTTTGACACTCCATGCTGTTTTTAAAGATGGATCAGAAGTTGCTGGGGAAAGTCACATTGCAGATCATCCAGGTATGATTGACCATGTCTATGTGACAAACACTCTAGACGATGAGAAACCGCAGGCTAGCCGTCGTGTTGTCAATACCATTCTTGGTAGTGATATGATCGTCTTGGGACCAGGTTCACTCTTTACTTCGATTTTGCCTAATATCGTCATCGAAGAAATCGGTCAGGCACTTCTGGAAACTAAGGCAGAGGTTGCCTATGTCTGCAATATTATGACTCAACGTGGAGAAACGGAGCATTTCTCGGATAGTGATCACGTAGAAGTATTACATCGTCATTTGGGCCGTCCATTTATCGATACTGTCCTTGTTAATATCGAAAAGGTTCCGAGGGACTATATGGATACCAACCGTTTTGATGAGTATTTGGTGCAGGTTGAGCATGATTTTGAAGGTTTGCGTAAGCAAGTCCCACGTGTCATTTCATCCAACTTTCTACGCTTGGAAAATGGGGGAGCCTTTCACGATGGTGATTTAATCGTAGATGAGCTCATGCGGATCATACAGGTGAGAAAATGAGTTTTACAGTAGCAGTAAAAGAAGAAATTTTAAGTCAGCATCACCTGAGTCGTCATGAATTGTCAGCTATTATCAAGATGTCGGGTAGTATTGGTTTATCGAGCTCTGGTTTGACCTTGTCCGTCATTACAGAAAATGCTAAGTTGGCCCGTCATCTCTATGAATCTTTCTTGCACTTTTATGGCATCAAAGTCTGAGATTCGTCACCACCAGAGAAGTAATCTACGGAAAAATCGCGTCTATACTGTTTTTACAGATGAGCGAGTCCAGGAGCTTTTAGCAGATTTACGCTTAGCGGATTCTTTCTTTGGCTTGGAAACTGGGATTGATCCAGAGATTTTAGGAGATGAGGAAGCAGGTCGTGCCTATCTCTGTGGAGCCTTTTTGGCAAATGGGAGTATTCGGGATCCTGAGTCAGGCAAGTATCAGTTAGAAATAAGTTCTGTTTATCTGGACCACGCCCAAGGGATTGCTTCGCTCTTACAGCAGTTCTTGCTAGATGCAAAGGTTATCGAACGAAAAAAGGGCGCAGTGACCTATCTTCAGCGAGCTGAAGATATTATGGATTTCCTGATTTTAGTGGGAGCCATGGAGGCGAGAGATACTTTTGAAGGCGTCAAGATTCTCCGAGAAACTCGGAATGATCTCAATCGTGCTAATAATGCAGAGACAGCAAATATCGCTCGTACGGTTTCTGCGAGCATGAAAACCATCAACAATATCAGTAAAATCAAAGATAGAATTGGCTTGGATAATCTTCCAGCAGATTTGCAGGAAGTAGCGCATTTGCGTATTCAACATCCGGACTACTCTATCCAGCAATTGGCAGACAGTTTGACAAATCCACTCACCAAAAGTGGTGTCAATCATCGACTGAGAAAGATTAATAAAATCGCTGATGAACTATAAAACCACGAATCCTAGGATTCGTGGTTGTTTTTTTGAAGTCATTAAATATGTGTGAGGCATTTTGATGAGAAATCTTTTTATGCTATACTATGAGTAAGTTAGTCCCTAATTCATTGATAGGATAGCATAAAGGAGGCACCATGAAAAAACCTAAAAAAAGCATGATTATTTTATTTAGTATTTTAGCAGTAATTGGAATCGCAGTAGGAGGTTGTAGCATGCACCAATATCAAAAAAAACAAGAAATGATTGCCATCGCGACCAGCGATGAAGCGAAGAAGGTTTATGAAGAATATTTAAATAAAGAAGACCCTTATGCTTTTACTGAGAAAGGATTCGTACATTCCTATCAAGTGAAACAAGATTCATTAAGTTATAATCCAATGGGTGGTCTGATGGTTTCTTTAATAATCAATGATGATGAAGAAATGCTTGTGGATTATAATTTAATTGAAGGATCTGATGGGGATTATACTTCAGCATTTTATGGAAGTACGCCTAAATTTTGGCAGACTCGTGATAAATATTATAAAAAAGAGGAAAAATAGTAATGGTTGAAAAATATATTAATGATCCTCATCTCCAGATAGCTATGACAGAGTACCAACCTAACATGAAAAAAGATAAATATGAGGTCAATACTCAGTACAATCATAATGTAGGGTATGTCACCAAAGTCTACAACAATACTACAGGAGCGGGTGAGCAAGTTTATGCCGTTTTAAAGAATCCTGATGAAAAAGCTGAGGATGTGCAGGAAAGTTATGCTATACTATGAGTAAGTTAGTCCCTAATATATTGATAGGATAGCATAAAGGAGGAAACATGAAAAAAACTAAAAAAAGCATGATTATTTTATTCAGTATTTTAGCAGTAATTGGAATCACAATAGGAGGTTGTAGCATGCACCAATATCAAAAGAAACAAGAAATGATTGCCATCGCGACCAGCGATGAGGCAAAGAAGGTTTATGAAAATCATATGAAGGCAAATGATCCTAAAGCATTAACAGAAGATGGAATCATTAAATCATATGATATTGATACAGAAACTTTAGAGTATAATCCAATGGGAGGACTAATGGTAAGGATATATTTTAATGATGATAAGGAATTAGATTTTCACTTTGGCTTAATAAAAGATAATTCAGGAAATTATGAATCTTATGGATATACTGTATCACCTAAATTATCATCTATGTTAAAGGAATCTAAAAAATGAGAAAGTATGTCGATGACTCAAATCTTCAGATTGCAATGACTGAATATAACGATAACTCAATTAATCGTGAGGTTAATGACCAATATGAAAGAGAACTTGGAACCGTCACCCAAGTCTACAACAATACTGGTCTCATCACTCTTCCAATGAGAGTAAAAGAACTGGAGGCCTTAACGGGGAGTGTTACCGGAAGAACCATGGAAACCGTGTCAGGTGATGGCGAGCAGGTTTATGCAGTTGTGAAGAATCCTTATGATAATGCTGAGGATGTAGAGGAAAGTTATGCTATACTATGAGTAAGTTCATTCCCAATTTATTGATAGGATAGCATAAAGGAGGCACCATGAAAAAACCTAAAAAAAGCATGATTATTTTATTTAGTATTTTAGCAGTGATTGGAATAGCAGTAGGAGGTTGTAGCATGCACCAATACCAAAAGAAACAAGAAATGATTGCCATCGCGACAAGTGATGAGGCGAAAAAGGTTTATGAAGAATATTTAAAGAAAGAAGATCCCAAAGCACTGACCGAAGAGGGGATCATTAAGAGTTATGAAATTGATAAAGAAAAACTTTCCTATAATCCAATAGGAGGTTTAATGGTACGTTTATTTTTGAACGGGAAAAAAGATCTTAGGATGAATTTTAACTTAATAGATAATGGAGATGGTACTTATAGTACTGCATACTATGGATATACTGGTGACCTAAACAGGATTTTGGAAGAAGGAAAAAATGATTAAGGACTATGTAAACGATAAAAATCTTCAAATAGCAATGACAGAGTATCAGGATAATATGGGTGAGGGAAGAACTTTATATGACCAATATGAAAGCGAACTTGGCACTGTCACCCAAGTCTACAACAATACTACAGGAGCGGGTGAGCAAGTTTATGCCGTTGTAAAGAATCCCAAAGAAAATGCTGAGGTTTTACAGGAAAGTTATGCTATACTATGAGTAAGTTAGTCCCTAATTCATTGATAGGATAGCATAAAGGAGGCACCATGAAAAAACCTAAAAAAAGCATGATTATTTTATTTAGTATTTTAGCAGTAATTGGAATCGCAGTAGGAGGTTGTAGCATGCACCAATATCAAAAAAAACAAGAAATGATTGCCATCGCGACCAGCGATGAAGCGAAGAAGGTTTATGAAGAATATTTAAATAAAGAAGACCCTTATGCTTTTACTGAGAAAGGATTCGTACATTCCTATCAAGTGAAACAAGATTCATTAAGTTATAATCCAATGGGTGGTCTGATGGTTTCTTTAATAATCAATGATGATGAAGAAATGCTTGTGGATTATAATTTAATTGAAGGATCTGATGGGGATTATACTTCAGCATTTTATGGAAGTACGCCTAAATTTTTGGCAGACTCGTGATAAATATTATAAAAGAAAAGAGGAAAAATAGTAATGGTTGAAAAATATATTAATGATCCTCATCTCCAGATAGCTATGACAGAGTACCAACCTAACATGAAAAACAAAGATAAATATGAGGTCAATACTCAGTACAATCATAATGTAGGGTATGTCACCAAAGTCTACAACAATACTACAGGAGCGGGTGAGCAAGTTTATGCGGTTTTAAAGAATCCCAAAGAAAAATGCTGAGGATTTTACAGGAAAGTTATGCTATACTATGAGTAAGTTAGTCCCTAATTCATTGATAGGATAGCATAAAGGAGGCACCATGAAAAAAACCTAAAAAAAGCATGATTATTTTTATTTAGTATTTTAGCAGTGATTGGAATCGCAGTAGGAGGTTGTAGCATGCACCAATACCAAAAAGAAAACAAGAAATGATTGCCATCGCGACCAGTGATGAGGCGAAAGAAAGGTTTATGAAGAATATTTAAAGAAAAGAAGATCCCAAAATGCATTTTGACCGAAGAGGGATTCATTAAAGTCTATGAAATTGATAAAGAAAAACTTTATCCTATAATCCAATAGGAGGTTTGATGGTTTACGTTTATTATTTGAATGATGATGAAAAAGATCTTAGGATGTAATTTTAACTTTGAAATAGATAATGGAGATGGTACTTATAGTACTGCATAGTATGGATATATCTGGTAGACTCGTGAAAACATGATTTATGAAAGAAGGAAAAAAATGATTAATGGATTGAAAAACTATATAATGATCCTCATCTCAAATAGCTATGACAGAGTATCAGGATAATATGAGTGAGGGAAAGAATTTATATGACTCAATATGAAAGCAGAATGTAGGCACTGTCACCCAAAGTCTACAACAATACTACAGGAGCGGGTGAGCAAGTTTATGCCGTTTTAAAGAATCCTGATGAAAAAGCTGAGGATGTGCAGGAAAGTTATGCTATACTATGAGTAAGTTAGTCCCTAATATATTGATAGGATAGCATAAAGGAGGAAACATGAAAAAAACTAAAAAAAGCATGATTATTTTATTCAGTATTTTAGCAGTAATTGGAATCACAATAGGAGGTTGTAGCATGCACCAATATCAAAAGAAACAAGAAATGATTGCCATCGCGACCAGCGATGAGGCAAAGAAGGTTTATGAAAATCATATGAAGGCAAATGATCCTAAAGCATTAACAGAAGATGGAATCATTAAATCATATGATATTGATACAGAAACTTTAGAGTATAATCCAATGGGAGGACTAATGGTAAGGATATATTTTAATGATGATAAGGAATTAGATTTTCACTTTGGCTTAATAAAAGATAATTCAGGAAATTATGAATCTTATGGATATACTGTATCACCTAAATTATCATCTATGTTAAAGGAATCTAAAAAATGAGAAAATATGTCGATGATTCAAATCTTCAGATTGCAATGACTGAATATAACGATAACTCAATTAAGCGTGAGGTTAAGGACCAATATGATAGAAGCGTTGGTACTGTCACCCAAGTCTACAACAATACTACAGGAGCGGGCGAGCAAGTTTATGCGGTTGTAAAAAATCCCAAAGAAAATGCTGAGGATGTACAGGAAGTAACGGTCCTCTTTCGTGGTTCTACGGGCCCAGATCATATTTTTAAAGAAACAGCAGATGTCTGGAATGACTGGGCAGAAAATGATTTCGTGATTGGAACGCATATCCTGAAACAAAATGTTCCCAGCGATCAAGATCAATCTACTGAGCAATTAAAGGCTTCTGCCAGAGCTTTAAAAGACATCATGGAAAAATATCCCAATGCCAAGATTAATATCTATGGGCATTCGCTTGGATCTATGGATGCTCAGTATGCCATGGCTGCCCTTGAAGCGGCCCAAATAGAACGAATCCAACAGGCTTAAATCTTTAACGGGCCTGATATCTATCGAATCCTTAGCCCTGAACAGAGAAAAATTGTTGATCAGATTAAAGGGTGTATCTTTAACTATGCTGACCCTAAAGATATGATCAGCATGGTTGGTAGAATCCTTCTAAGGGCAGTATCGGGTCTGTAGGTATGGTTTACTATGTAGATAGTGAACCAGAAGACCCTATTAATCAACATATGACCTATGGTTATCGCTTGGATAAGGATGGAAAAATTAAAATTCTCTCCAATACCAGTACAGTCGCATATAACGACTTTCTGATTAAAATGGAAGGGTATAAAACACTTAAAAATATATTGGCTTCCGATGGATATACAGCAGAGGAACAATTCTTTCTAGACTCTGAGCAAGCTAAGATTGCAGCTTCGGGTATTTGCCGTATCGTCACAGAGGAGATGGATATTATAAAAAATATCTATAATAGAGGAATTCAAGACGCAAGTGAAGTATTTGCATCTTGCAGTAATGTCCCTTGGGGCTTTATCCTTAGTTCATATGAAACAGAGGTCGCCTATTCCGAAGGAGGCTTGAACTATGAAACAACTATTGGTATCATTCAGAATCGATTTCATCCTGTTGTAGATAAGGCAAAACAGTTAGAAAAAGATTTTACAGACTTGGAAAAGCAAATCCAAAACGGAATTCAGAAGAAATTAGATGAAGATAGGGAATTAGCTAGTAAATTTAGCCAGTGGGAGAGTTTGTTATGATTCAGGATGACATCTGGAAAAAGCGCCAGCGTTTAGAAGAATGTGAGGATAACTATCGACGTTCTTGTAAAAAAATCGAAAATCAGTATGAGGAAGCCAACTATAAATTTCAACAATTGCGGCATATGATTGATGAGAAGCATCGAATCATTTCCCATTCCTTAGACCAGTTAGGTGGAGATACAACCGAATGGCGTTATCAGTCCAATCAACTCGCATCCAACTTTAGTCAGCAAATCGAGATGGCATATCGAAATAGACAAGGGCAACTCGAACAAGAAGAAATGAAGCTAGAGCAAGAATACAAACGACAATACTGTCTTTTAGAAGATGGGCTTGCCAGAGCCCAGGAACAGCAACGGCGCTTAGAAGAACGAGTTAAAAAGTAATGGCGAATGTATTTGATTATATTAATGATTTTTTCGCGGGAGGAGAGGAGGCACTAAGAAATATTGAAAAAGAGTTGGAACGATCATTTATAAAAAACATCTTGGCTCCAGCAAAAAAAGCTCGTATTTCCACTATAGAAAAATATATGAAAATTTCTCTATTAAGTGCTCAAGAAAGTTTGAAAGAAGTTTCGAAAAATATTGATAGTTCGATGAAGGGAGAATTTTCTACAAAAATAGTTGAAACTATAGAAACGAAAAGTAAAGAATATCCAAATGCTTTAAATGGTACAAAGTAAAACTCCAGTTATAGCCGATGAACTATAAAACCACGAATCCTATGTGACTCGTGGTTCTTTTTTATAAACTGGTTGAGTGTTTTGGTTGTACTTTTTGCTCTGGGTCAATGTAGTTGATGGCATTGTTGACAGCGGTTGGTGCTTCTCCGAGGCCTGTCGCAATCAGATCAATTTTTCCGTCGTAGTAGCAGCAGTCACCGATAGCGTAAATTCCAGCTTGGCTTGACTCCTGCTTGCTATTGACGATAATCTTATGGCGATTCAGTTCTAATCCCCAGTTTTTAAGATTACCAACTGATGATTTGAAGCCATAGTTGACAAAGAGGTGGTCGAGTTCAACAGTTTCGGTCTCATCGGATTTGACTTTTGTGATTTCGAGCTTGTCAAGAGTTTTTCCATCTCCAAGAAGTTGACTTGGCACAAATGGTGTTTTGATGCTAACAGATGATTCTTGAAGAGCTTGGACACTATGTTCAAGCGCCCGGAAGTTGTCTCGACGGTGAACAAGTGTAGTTGGAGCAATCTTTTCAAAAGCTAAGGCCCAGTCCACAGCAGAGTCTCCTCCACCGAGGATGGTGACTCTCTGCCCAGCATATTGTTGAATATTAGAAACGTGGTAATGGATGTTTTCATAACCTTCAACACCTTCTAGTTCAAGTGGACGCGGTTTAAAGGCACCACCGCCCATTGCGATAATAACAGCTTTGCTAGTATGAGTTCCTTTAGTGGTTGTAATCTCAAAAACACCATCTTCTTTTTCAATTTCAAGAACAGTTTCATTGAGGTGGGCTGGTGTATCAAACCCTTGTAATTGTTCTAAGAGGCGATTTGTTAATTCTTCACCAGTGAGATTTGGGAAACCTGGGACATCAAGAATTTGTTTTTCAGGATAAAGAATGGCAGGTTGGCCACCTAATTGAGGAAGAGAGTCAATGATTTGTACTTTAGCTTGACGTAAATTTGCATAAAAGGCTGCGAAAAGACCAACTGGGCCACCCCCTATGATGGTAATATCATATAATTCAGACATGGTTTCTCCTTATTTCATTTTTATCATTTTATTCTATCATATTTTCTGCCAATTTAAAATGAGGTAGGGGGGAGAAAATTTCCATTAAAAATGGTATAATGAAGAGAAGCTTTTTTGGAGAGGGGACACAGGATGAATTTTCAGCAATTATCTAATCTTCAATACTGGTCTAGTTTGTTTTCCAGTCCTTGGAGTATTGCGATAAATGTGATTGATATTCTAATCGTTGCTTATATCTTATATCAATTTACAAAATCAATTGCAGGAACCAAGATTATGATTCTGGTTCGAGGCGTTTTAGTTTTTATCTTAGCTCAGATTGCGGCTAATTTTTTGGGCTTGACGACTATTTCCTGGTTGATTAACCAATTGATTACCTATGGAGTTATCGCAGCGGTTGTTATCTTTTCTCCAGAAATTCGGACAGGTTTGGAACGATTAGGTCGAGCTACGGACTTCTTTTCAAATACTCCTATGAGTTCAGAAGAGCAGATGGTACAGTCTTTTGTAAAATCGGTTGAGTATATGAGCCCGCGAAAGATTGGAGCTTTGGTAGCTGTTCAACGTGTGAGAACCTTGCAGGAGTACATCGTTACAGGAATTCCTTTGGATGCTAAGATTTCTGCTGAGTTATTAATTAACATCTTTATCCCTAATACGCCTCTCCATGACGGTGCAGTCATTATCAGTGGAGATCGGATTGCAGTAACTTCTGCCTATTTACCACTGACTGAAAACACAGGTATTTCCAAAGAGTTCGGAACTCGTCACCGTGCAGCCATAGGTTTATCAGAAGTTTCAGATGCCCTTACTTTTGTTGTGTCTGAAGAAACTGGGGGTATATCCATCACCTATAACGGTGTCTTCAAACATGATCTAAGTTTGGAAGAATTCGAGGAAGAACTACGTCGTATTCTGATACCTAAGGATGAACAAGAACTAAGCTTAAAAGAACGTCTATTAGGAGGCTGGAATAATGAAAAGAAATAGTCTTTATATCATCTCCTCACTCCTCTTTGCATGTGTCCTGTTTATCTATGCAACATCAATCAATTATCAAAACAATACCAACGCAAGACAAACGAAAACTGAAACCTATACCAATACAGTAGTCAATGTACCGATTGATATTCAATATGATAGTGAGCAATATTTTATCAGTGGTTTCAGCTCAGAAGTAACGGTATTTTTGACGGGTTCGAATCGAGTCACCTTGGCTAGTGAGATGCAAGAGAGCACTCGTAAATTTAAAGTGACTGCTGATTTGACGCAAGCTACAGAAGGAACGATTGAAGTTCCCTTGACCATTGAAAATCTTCCAAGTGGTTTGACAGCTGTAGCAACACCACAAAAAATCACAGTCAAGGTTGGTAAGAAAGTTACTCGAGATAATGTACCTGTTGTACCTCAAATTGATTCTAGTCAAATTGATGAGAAGATTATAATCGAACGTGTTACTGTTTCTGATGAAAAAGTTTCAGTAACTAGTGATGCGGATACACTATCTAAGATTGATCGGATTGTTGCAGTTTTACCAACGAGTGAACAGATTACAGGGAACTATTCTGGATCAGTTCCTTTGCAAGCTGTTGATAAAAATGGGGCTGTCTTACCAACAGTGATTACACCTTTTTGAAACTACTATGAAAGTAACGACCAAAGCTGTAAGAACAACAAGTAGCACAACCACAACAAGTAATACTTCCTCTACTGAAAACTCTTCAACGACAGCAGCAGAGACGAAGTCAGAATCTTAAAATAAACATTATACTAGAAAAGGAATGATAAAATGGGTAAATATTTTGGAACGGACGGAGTCCGTGGAGAAGCAAACGTAGAATTAACGCCAGAATTGGCCTTTAAATTGGGTCGCTTTGGAGGATATGTCCTCAGTCAACATGCGACAGAAGCGCCTAAGGTTTTTGTTGGACGCGATACACGTATTTCAGGGGAAATGTTAGAAGCAGCCTTGATTGCTGGTCTTCTTTCTGTGGGAATTCACGTTTATAAACTTGGTGTACTTGCTACGCCTGCAGTAGCATATTTGGTGAAAACTGAAGGAGCGAGCGCAGGTGTCATGATTTCAGCTAGCCACAACCCAGCCCTTGATAACGGGATTAAATTCTTTGGTGGCGATGGCTTTAAGCTAGACGATGAAAAAGAAGCAGAAATCGAAGCCTTGCTTGACGCCAGTGAAGATACTCTCCCACGTCCAAGTGCTGAAGGATTAGGTACTGTTGTTGATTACCCAGAAGGATTACGCAAGTATGAAGCTTACCTGGTTTCAACTGGAACAGGTCTTGAAGGGATGAAGGTAGCTTTGGATACTGCAAATGGAGCAGCTTCTACAAGTGCTCGTCAAATTTTTGCAGATTTGGGTGCTCAAATCACTGTCATTGGAGAAACTCCAGATGGTTTGAACATTAACTTGAATGTTGGTTCGACTCATCCAGAAGCCTTGCAAGAACTTGTCAAAGAAAATCAATCTGCCATTGGTTTAGCCTTTGATGGGGACAGCGATCGTTTGATTGCAGTAGATGAAAACGGTGAGATTGTCGACGGTGATAAGATTATGTATATCATCGGTAAATACCTTTCTGAAAAAGGTCAATTGGCACAAAATACAATTGTAACAACAGTTATGTCCAACCTTGGTTTCCATAAAGCCTTGGATCGTGAAGGCATTAATAAAGCTGTCACTGCTGTTGGAGACCGCTATGTAGTTGAAGAAATGAGAAAATCAGGCTACAATCTCGGTGGAGAGCAGTCAGGTCACGTTATCTTGATGGACTACAATACAACTGGTGATGGTCAGTTGTCAGCAGTTCAATTGACTAAGATCATGCAAGAAACAGGTAAGAGCTTATCTCAATTGGCTTCAGAAGTAACAATTTACCCACAAAAATTGGTTAATATCCGTGTGGAAAACACCATGAAAGACAAAGCCATGGAAGTACCAGCTATCAAGGCTATTATCGATAAGATGGAAGAAGAGATGGCAGTAACGGACGTATTCTCGTTCGCCCAAGTGGAACTGAGCCACTCTTGCGTGTCATGGCTGAAGCACCAACAACTGAAGAAGTAGATTACTATGTGGATACCATTGCTGAAGTTGTGAAAGCAGAAATCGGAATTTAGGAAAGTTAGCAGAAAATAAGAAAATATGTTACAATGTCAAAGTAAATTGTAACCATGGAGAATATGATGAATTTAAAACGTGAACAAGAATTTGTAAGTCAGTATCACTTTGATGCTCGTAACTTTGAATGGGAAAATGAGAACGGAATTCCTGAAACAAAGGTTGATGTGAACTTCCAACTACTTCAACATGACCAAGAAAATCAGGTGACTTCTCTCGTAGTTGTTTTGAGCTTTATGATTGTCTTTGATAAATTTGTTATCAGCGGTACCATTTCTCAAGTCAACCACGTTGAAGGTCGTATCGTAGAACAACCAAGTGACTTTAGTCAAGAAGAAGTTGAGACGCTTGCTCGTCCTTCTTTGGATATGCTAAACCGTTTGACTTATGAAGTAACGGAAATTGCACTAGATTTACCAGGAATTAATTTGGAGTTTTAAAAGAATGAAATTAGCGGTCATAACAGACTCATCTGCTTTTCTACAAGCGGAAACCTTGCGGAAAGAAGATTTATTTGTGCTTGACATTCCTGTGAATATCGACGGACAGGAGTATGTTGAAGGTGTAAATCTAACCGCTCAAGAATTTTATGAAAAAATGGCTCGTTCATCTGAACTACCTAAAACAAGTCAACCAAGTATTGCAAAGTTGGATGAAATTTTATCATCATTAAAAGAAAAAGGCTATACTCATGTTTTGGGTCTCTTCCTTTCTTCTGGAATCTCAGGATTTCACCAGAATATCCAGTATATGACGGATGAGTTTGAAGATCTAACCATTGCTTTTCCTGATACTCGTATTACAAGTGCCCCTCTAGGTTTCATGGTAGAAAGTGTTTTTCAATGGTCTGAGCAGGGAGATGATTTCCAGTCTATACTAGATAAGTTAACCGAACAGATTGAAAATACCTCTGCCTTTATCATGGTAGATGACCTTGATCATCTGGTTAAAGGTGGTCGTTTATCAAATGGCGCAGCTATTTTAGGGAATCTTCTTAGCATTAAACCAATCCTCTATTTCAATGACCAAGGTGTTATCGAAGTTTATGAGAAGGTTCGTACAGAGAAGAAAGCAACAAAACGTTTGGTTGAAATTGTCAAAGAAGTAACAAGTAATGGAAATTATCAGATTACTGTAATTCATGGGAATGCTCCTCAAAGCAGCTGATTTGCTTCAGCTTTTGTTAGACGGTGGAGTAGCTACAGACATTTCAATTGCAACCTTCGGTAGTGTTATTGGGACTCACCTTGGAGAAGGAAGTATTGCTTTAGGTTATACACCAATTGTCTAAATTGTTCTTGCAGGCTTTGTATCTTAAAATTGAACACGGACTATCTGCCTCTTGAAAAAAGATGCCTGTCTTGCCTTTCGTGGAAAGTCAGCGCCATTCCCTATTTTTCATGGGCAGCTAACGTCCTTTGTATCTTAGAATTGAACACGCCTGGAACCCTATGTGAAAAAGATAGTTCTTCCAAGGAGAAGAAACTCCTTGATCAGAACTCCTATTTTCACTTTGTGTTCTTACAGGCTTTGTATCTTAAATAGGAGTAAAGATGAGTATTCGAGTGATTATTGCTGGTTTTAAGGGAAGAATGGGTCAATCTGCTTGTCAGATGGTTTTGTCTGATCCTGAACTTGAACTAGTAGCTGTTTTGGATCCTTTTGAGTTTGCATCTGAATGGCAAGGAATTCCAGTATTCAATGATAAAAATGACTTAGCAGGCTTTGATGCCCATGTTTGGGTGGACTTTACTACACCAGCTGTCGCCTATGAGAATACACGCTTTGCTCTTGAACATGGCTTTGCTCCAGTAGTAGGAACGACAGGTTTCACCAGTCAGGAAATCGAAGAATTAAAAGAATTGTCTCGTTCCAAAGGCTTGGGTGGCTTGATTGCTCCTAACTTTGCCTTGGGTGCTGTCTTACTCATGCAATTTGCAGCACAGGCAGCAAAATACTTCCCAAATGTGGAGATTATTGAACTTCACCATGATAAGAAAAAAGATGCGCCGAGCGGGACAGCTATCAAAACAGCTGAGTTGATGGCTGAAGTTCGTGAGTCTATTCAACAAGGTGCTAGCGATGAGGAAGAACTCATTGCGGGAGCACGTGGAGCTAACTTTGATGGTATGCGAATCCATTCGGTTCGTTTACCAGGTTTGGTAGCTCATCAGGAAGTTATTTTTGGAAATCAAGGAGAAGGATTGACCCTGCGTCATGACTCCTATGATCGTAGCTCCTTCATGACAGGGGTGAATTTGGGAATCAAAGAAGTTGTCAAGCGTCATGAGCTTGTTTATGGATTAGAACACTTATTATGAAATTAACAAAAATGCCTTCTGAATTTCAGAAGGCTTTACCAGTATTAGAAAAAATTAAAGAAGCAGGATTTGAGGCTTATTTTGTGGGTGGCTCTGTTAGGGATGCCCTTCTTAATCGTCCCATCCATGATGTGGATATCGCGACTTCATCTTATCCCGAAGAGACCAAGCAGATTTCCACGCACAGCTGATATCGGCATTGAGCATGGGACCGTTTTGGTTTTAGATGGAGATGAAGAGTACGAAGTCACCACTTTTCGAACAGAGGATGTCTATGTAGACTATCGGAGACCAAGTTCTGTTTCTTTTGTTCGTTCACTCGAAGAAGATCTCAAACGCCGAGATTTCACAGTCAATGCCTTTGCCTTGGATGAGACAGGGGAAATCGTCGATTTATTTGATGGTCTCAAAGATTTAGAAAATCAAGTCCTGCGAGCTGTCGGTGTAGCTAGTGAACGCTTCAACGAAGATGCGCTACGCATCATGCGTGGCTTTCGTTTTCAGGCTAGTCTTGGCTTTGAACTCGAGCAAGAAACGTTTGAAGCGATGAAGGCCTTGACGCCACTCTTAGACAAAATCTCTGTGGAGCGCACCTTTGTCGAGTTTGATAAGCTTTTACTGGCTCCCTATTGGCGAGTAGGTTTATCATCTATGATTGAGAGTCAAGCTTATGATTATCTTCCAGATATGGTAGGTAGTCAGGAAAAACTCCAGTCTTTGTTTGATTTAGAAAAAGATTTTACTTTTGAATCTTCTGAGCAAGCTTGGGCAGCGCTTTTATGGGTTTTAGAAGTGGAAGATGCTCAACAATTTTTGAAACATTGGAAGACTTCACGTCAATTTGCCAAGCAAGTTCAAGATTTACTTACGATCTTAGAACTTCGTGAAGAAGGGGAACTAAGTAAGCGCGATTGCTACCGCTTTAATCTAGATTTGCTTTTACAGGCTGAAAATCTTCGCAGAGCTCAAGGGAAGGAAGTCAACCCGCAAGCGATCACAGAAACCTACGAGAGCTTGACTATTCATGATAAGAAAGAGATGCAAATTAATGGTGGCATTCTCATCAAGGAATATGGCTATCATCCAGGTCCAGAATTAGGAGATGTTTTAGAGGAAATTGAGTATGCTATTGTGGATGGTAATCTAGATAATGAAGTGGAAGCCATTCATGCATACTTAAGGGAGAGAAAATGAGTGATTTTATCGTTGAAAAACTAAGTAAATCAGTTGGTGACAAGACCGTTTTTAAGGATATTTCTTTTATCATCCATGACTTAGATCGTATAGGACTCATTGGGGTCAACGGAACTGGGAAAACGACCCTTCTAGATGTGCTTTCAGGTGTTTCAGGTTATGATGGCGATATTAGCCCTTTTTCAGCAAAGAGTGATTACAAGATTGGTTACCTGACTCAAAATCCCGAATTTGATGATAGCAAGACTGTCTTGGATACTGTTTTATCCAGTGACCTCAAGGAAATCCAGTTGATTCGGGAGTATGAACTGCTTATGCTCAACTACAGTGAGGACAAGCAGGTGCGTCTAGAACGGGTCATGGCGGAGATGGATTCTCTCCAAGCATGGGAAATCGAAAGTCAGGTCAAAACGGTACTCAGTAAACTAGGCATTCAAGAATTATCAACTCCTGTTGGAGCTTTGTCGGGTGGTCTTCGTAGACGGGTTCAATTAGCGCAAGTGCTTTTAGGAAATCATAATCTCTTGCTTCTTGATGAGCCAACCAACCATCTGGACATTGCGACCATCGAGTGGCTGACACTTTTCTTGAAGAATTCCAAGAAGACCGTTCTCTTCATCACCCACGATCGCTATTTCCTGGATGCTCTTTCTACGCGAATTTTTGAATTGGATAGAGGTGGATTAACAGAGTATCAGGGGAATTACCAAGATTATGTCCGTCTCAAGGCTGAACAGGATGAGCGTGACGCAGCTCTTCTTCACAAAAAGGAACAACTTTACAAACAAGAATTAGCTTGGATAAGACGGCAACCGCAAGCTCGTGCGACCAAGCAACAGGCTCGTATCAATCGATTCCATGACTTGAAAAAGGAAGTTTCAGATACTAGCCTTGAGACAGACTTGAGCATGAATTTTGAAACTAGCCGTATCGGTAAGAAGGTCATTGAGTTTAAGGGAGTTTCCTTTGCCTATGACGATAAACCGATTCTGAAACATTTTAATCTTTTGGTACAAGCCAAGACCGTATCGGAATCGTCGGGGACAATGGTGTTGGGAAGTCAACCCTTCTTAACCTTATTGCAGGAAGACTTGAAGCGACTGAAGGACAAGTTATCATCGGTGAAACAGTGCGCATTGCCTATTTCTCGCAACAAATCGAAGGGTTGGATGAAAGTAAGCGGGTTATCAATTACCTGCAGGAAGTGGCAGAAGAGGTTAAGACTAGCGGTGGTACTACGACATCCATTGCAGAATTACTAGAACAATTTCTTTTCCCTCGTTCAACGCACGGTACCTTGATTGAGAAGCTGTCAGGTGGAGAGAAGAAACGTCTCTACCTCCTCAAATTACTCCTTGAAAAACCCAATGTACTTTTATTAGATGAACCAACAAATGACCTAGACATTGCGACCTTAACAGTTCTAGAAAATTTCTTACAAGGTTTTGCAGGACCAGTTTTGACAGTTAGTCACGACCGCTATTTCCTTGATAAGGTAGCAACTAAGATTCTTGCTTTTGAAGACGGGACCATCCGTTCTTTCTTTGGACATTACACAGACTACCTAGATGAAAAGGCCTTTGAAGCAGAAACAAAAAGCCAAGTTCAAAAGGCTGAAAAGGAAAAAGTCGTTAAAGTCCGTGAGGAGAAGAAACGGATGACCTACCAAGAAAAGCAGGAGTGGGCAAGTATTGAAGGTGACATCGAAGTCTTAGAAAACCGCATCTCTTCTATAGAGGAAGAAATGCTAGCAAATGGTTCTGACTTTGGGAAACTAGCTACCCTTCAAAAAGAGTTAGACGAGAAAAATGAAGACTTACTGGAAAAATATGAACGCTATGAATATTTAAGTGAGTTAGTATAATGGAAGAAACAATTATTAAATGGAGTAGTAAGAAAATCGTTTTGAGCCTTATTCTTTATCTACTAGAATTGACTCTTCTACTTTGGATCTTTTCGTTTTTGCTGAGCTATCCCGAAGAAGCACCTGCGGGATTGGTGGCATACATCCTCTTTATTGGTTTCTTGATCCTCATCGTTGGCTTCATTTTGTATCAACATTTGCGACGGCTTTTTTCTGATAAAGAGTATTTGAAATGTACGGCTCAAGGATTTTCCTATAAACCATATCCAAAGAAAGACTGGCAGTTTTATTCCTGGGGACAGGTAGAAAAGTTTGCTCTCACGAGAATTAAGGGTAGTAGAAATGCAAGGGATTTATATGATTGAGGTTCAGTTTTATGACAAGGAACTTTTAAAATCCAACTTTTTATGGTATCGTCTTCGAAGTAGATTTACAAGTTCAAAACATTCTAACGTTTTGAAAATCCCAATCTATTTGCTGGATGTTGGCTTACCAAAGAGAGTATTTGAAACCATGTCTTACTTTGAGCGAGAGTGGCGCATCCAACAGAATCGTCAACGGAATCAAACTTCTAAAAGCAAAAAGAAGTAAAGATTTCATTGAGCGAACGAATCTCCGATTTTTATGAAGGAATGAGGGGCTTTGGAAGGATATTCCAAGGCTTCTTTCTATTTTGCTTTTCTAGGAATTATGGTATAATAGGGAGTAAAAACTTTAAAAGAAAGAAACGCTATGAACTTAAAAGATTACATTGCAAGTATTGAAAATTATCCACAAGAAGGAATTACTTTCCGTGATATTAGCCCATTGATGGCAGATGGAAATGCATACAGCTACGCTGTTCGTGAAATTGTTCAATATGCTACTGACAAAAAAATTGATATGATCGTAGGACCAGAAGCACGTGGATTTATTGTTGGATGTCCAGTTGCTTTTGAGTTGGGAATTGGTTTTGCACCTGTTCGTAAACCTGGAAAATTACCACGCGAAGTGATTTCAGCTGACTACGAAAAAGAATATGGTGTTGATACTTTGACCATGCACGCAGATGCTATCAAACCAGGTCAACGTGTTCTTATTGTAGATGACCTCTTGGCAACAGGTGGTACTGTTAAAGCTACAATCGAAATGATTGAGAAATTAGGTGGTGTCGTAGCTGGTTGTGCCTTCTTGATTGAGCTTGATGAGCTAAAAGGTCGTGAGGCAATCGGAGATTACGATTATAAAGTTTGATGCATTATTAATGAAAAACAGTCCTTAGGGCTGTTTTCTCTTAATGATGATATAAAAAAAGGCTATATCTAGTTAGAGAAAAACTATAATTGAAAACTATATCTTCTTACAGTATAATAAAGGGAAGAAATGTCATCAGCTGGATTATTCCATTCGATGACAGTCAGGTTACTTGAGTCCAGTATGATACAGTTAGGAGATTTCCATGCCGATTCGAATTGATAAAAAATTACCAGCAGTTGAGATTTTACAAACAGAAAATATTTTCGTCATGGATGATCAACGGGCGGCTCATCAGGATATCCGACCCTTGAAGATTCTTATTTTAAATCTAATGCCGCAAAAAATTGTAACAGAGACTCAACTCTTAAGACATTTGGCTAATACTCCTCTGCAGTTAGATATTGATTTTTTATATATGGAGAGTCACCAATCAAAAACAACTCGCTCAGAGCATATGGAGACTTTTTATAAGACCTTCTCGGAAGTTAAAGACGATTATTTTGATGGCTTGATTATCACAGGAGCACCAGTAGAGCACCTTCCATTTGAGGAGGTTGACTATTGGCAAGAGTTTACCCAAGTTATCGATTGGTCTAAGACCCATGTCTTTTCAACCCTGCATATTTGTTGGGGAGCACAGGCAGGTCTATACTATCGCTATGGCGTAGATAAATACCAGATGGACCAAAAGCTTTCGGGGATTTATCCTCAAGATGTTTTGAAAGAAGGTCATCTCCTATTGAGAGGTTTTGATGATTTATATGTATCCCCTCATTCTCGCCATACAGAAGTCCACAAAGAAGATATCCTGAATAAAACAAATCTAGAGATTTTAGCATCAGGAAAAGAGGTGGGTATCTCTATCCTTGCGAGTCGAGATTTGAGAGAAGTTTATAGCTTTGGGCATTTAGAGTATGATCGCGATACGCTTGCAAAGGAATATTTTAGAGATCTAGATGCTGGTTTAGATCCACATATACCAGAAAATTATTTCAAAAATGATGACATTCATGAACTCCCATGTATGCGTTGGAGTTCATCTGCAGCCCTCTTCTTTAGTAACTGGGTAAATTATGCAGTTTACCAAGAAACGCCGTTTGAGTGGAAAAGTGTGGAAGATGATGTGTCTCATTTTGGATATTTATAAGAGGAATTATGACATATTTAGATGCTTTCAAATCAGGAAACTTAGTGTTACCGAGTGACCTGCTCTTACATTACAATCAACTGTTCTCGTCAAGCGATGATTTCTTGGTTTGGCAGTTCTTTTACCTACAGAATACAACGGCTTTAGGTGAATTGTCTCCAAGTCAGATTGCTGAAAAAATCGGCAAAAATGTCACTGAAGTCAATCAGGCTATTTCACGATTGACTGAGAAAGGGTTACTTCAATACCGAACGATTGAACTTAATGGCGAAATAGAAGTAATCTTCGATGCAACTCTTGCCTTGGAGCGCTTAGACCAACTTTTTGAAAAACAAGCTCCAAACCAGGTGGAATCTGCTCCAAATGATTTAAAGAGCTTGGTAGATACTTTCCAACAGGAGCTAGGTCGTCTATTGAGCCCATTTGAAATTGAAGACTTGGAAAAGAGTTTGAAAGAAGACGGAACTAGTGCGGATTTGATAAAAGAAGCCTTACGAGAAGCTGTTTTGAATGGAAAACCAAATTGGAAATATATCCAAGCTATCCTACGAAACTGGCGTCATGAGGGGATTAGGAGTGTAGCCCAGGTAGAGGCTAAACGTCAGGAGAGAGAAGCAACCAACCCTCAGAATGTACAAGTCTCATCAGATTTTAAAAACGCTATGGATCTTTGGAAAGATTAATATTTAGCAATAAAAAAACTTGCCATAGGCAAGTTTTTTTGTGTTCTTAATAAGTAAGTCCCCAAACACTTACAGAACGTTCAGCAACTGGGAAATCACCATATCCTTCAGCATTAATAGGTACTTGGTCTGAATGGTTGCCAAGTAAATCAACAAAAGTATGATCAGCCCATTCTGGACCAACAAACATAGTTTTGTAATTGTCTTGAGCATTTGAGATAAGAACAGCTAAAGGTGCTTGATTGTCAGCTCCTGAACGGACCCAACCGATACAATTAGGGTCATCAAAGTAGTCTGTCTGCTCTCCATAAGCCAAATCTTTTCGGATAGCTAGAAGACGGTCAAGAACTTCTTTAAAATCTTGCTGAGCATATTGACCAGAGATGCCGTAGTAGTCTCCGTAAAATACACATGGAAGTCCTTCTTGACGTAGGAAAATAAGAGCATAGGCTGCTGGCTTAAACCATTCTTCTACAGTAGATTCTAAGCTTGTCCTCGTTGCGTATCGTGGTTGTCGACAAAGGTTACAGCTCGTTCTGGCTTGATTTGAGCTAAACTATCATCAAAAATGGTTCGTAAATCGTAGTCAGATCCGGCCTGACCTGCCTCAAAGAGATTCATATGAAGGCGGACATCGACAAGGTCGAAGCGCTCTTCAATCTTTTCAAGGTAGTCCAAGTTGGTTTCCTTGTCTGGATTCCAGAATTCTCCAAAGACATAGAAGTCTTGTCCATATTTCTCTTTGATATCACGAATGAAATTACGCATAAAGAAAGAGTCAATGTGCTTAACGGCATCTAAGCGAAAGCCTGATACACCAGTCGTTTCGATAAACCAATTTGCCCAGTCATAGATATTCTGGATGACTTCGGGGTGTTTGAAATCCAGGTCTGCGTACATGAGATAGTCGTAATTTCCGTTCTCATTGTCGACTAATTCTTCATGAGCCCAACCTTTATTCTCTCCCTGAATGAGATAGATGCCAGACTTACGACGTTTAGCATCGTAGTCAGTTCCTGTGAAGTGGTACCAGTGCCAGTGAAATCGTTGTAGGTGTTTTGTCTTCCATCAAAGGTAAAACCGGTCCAGCCATTGATGGTGAAAGGTTCTCCTAGTTCGATGGTGCGATCTTCTGGATCCACTTCGATAACTTGAAAGGATTCTAAATGATCTGCAGCCGCCTTGTGGTTTAAGACGACATCAGCCATCGGTTGGATTCCGTGAGATTTCAGTGTTTGAATGGCTTGGAGATAATCCTCTTTGAAGCCATATTTGGTACGAACAGTTCCTTTTTGTTCAAATTCACCAAGGTCGAATAGATCATAGACTCCATAACCAACATCTTTTTCGTTTGTAGCCTTAAAAGCGGGTGGCATCCAGACGTGGCTAATTCCTAGATTTGCAAGGTGCTCAGCATCATCGGTAAGTCGCGTCCAGTGTTGTCCATCGTGGGGAAGGTACCACTCAAAATATTGCATTAGGGTTTGATTTTTCATAGAAAGTCCTCATACTTAACAATTTGACAATCATTTTACCACAAAGCTGTGCAATACGCAAACGTTTGCGCAAATCTAAAAAATATTTTCGACTATTTTATCAAAAGTGTTGATTATTTTGTACTAAAGTGCTAATATAATAATATAAAGAACATAAATATAGGAGTCAGCCCATGATTGAATTTCAAAATGTTAGTAAGTTGTATGGTGATAAAGAGGCTTTGAGCAATCTCAATTTGCAGATTGAAAATGGAGAGATTATGGGTTTGATTGGCCATAATGGTGCTGGAAAATCGACCACCATAAAATCCCTAGTAAGTATCATTTTACCCAGCAGTGGTCGTATCTTGGTAGATGGTTTAGATTTATCGGAAAATCGCTTGGCTATTAAACGAAAGATTGGTTACGTTGCAGACTCGCCTGACTTATTTTTACGCTTAACGGCCAATGAATTTTGGGAATTGATTGCTTCATCCTATGATCTGACTAACTCTGACTTGGAGGCTAGTCTAGCTAGGCTATTGAGTGTTTTTGACTTTGCTGAAAACCGTTATCAGGTTATTGAAACCCTTTCTCACGGAATGCGTCAGAAAGTTTTTGTTATTGGGGCACTCTTGTCTGATCCTGATATTTGGGTCTTGGACGAACCCTTGACTGGTTTGGATCCCCAGGCTGCCTTTGATTTGAAGCAAATGATGAAGGAACATGCACAAAAAGGTAAAACAGTTTTGTTTTCGACCCATGTCTTAGAGGTAGCCGAGCAAGTCTGTGATCGGATTGCCATTTTGAAAAAGGGGCATTTGATTTATTGTGGTAGCGTGGAGGACTTGAGAAAAGACCACCCAGATCAGTCTTTGGAAAGTATCTACCTTAGCCTTGCTGGTAGAAAAGAGGAGGTTACAGATGCGTCTCAAGGTCATTAAAAAATTAGTTGATATCAATATTCTCTATTCATCTAAAGAAGCTAATTTGGCTAACCTACGAAAGAAGCAAGCTAAGAATCCTGATAAAAAGGTTGATGTATCAGGGAAATTGTTGCGTTCTTATCTTGCTTCTAGTTTGTTGCTACTCATCTTATTTTCTAATCTAGCCTTTCGTTTTCCTTTTGAGGAAATGCCAAGTTTTTTTAGTACCATGGTTGCTATTTTACTGGTGCTTGCCTTTTCAACGTCTTTCACTGCATTTTACAATGTCTTTTATGAGAGTAAGGACTTGGCCTCCTATAGTCCCTATGCCTTTAAAAAATCAGAAATTATAATTGCTAAAGGACTGTCTGTCCTCTTGCCAGCTCTAACTGGAATTGTACCAATCCTAGCTTATTTTCTAGTCCTCTATATTAGGCTAGCTCCTACTCTTTGGCTGGGTTTGCCCTTGATGTTGCTGTCCTTGGCCTTATTATTTGTCTCTGTGACTCTAGTGATGGTAGTGGCAGTGCATTTCTTGGCTCAAACTGCGGTTTTTAGAAAGTATCAGTCTATTTTTGCGAATGTGATGATTGGGATAGGGGTTATCACGCCTTTATTATTTGTCTTCTTTCTACAGTCGACTTCTGGAGATATAGTTGACAGAGTTAGAGACATTCCACCTCTTCTTTATCCTATTCATCTCTTTTACAAAATAGCAGTGGAGCCTTTTTCGACAGAGGCTATACTGGGTCTGCTCGCTTGGATAGGACTAACTCTCTTCTTACTTTATCTGACCAAAAAGAAGGTTCTTCCTCGTTTCTATGACATTATCCTGCTTAACAGTGAGGAGAAAGTCATAAAAGAACGTCGCAGTAAAGAGGGGATTTCAACGACTAAAAAGGGATTTTTCCGCATGGTTTTACGCTACAACCTCTCCCTATTGGGACAGGGGACTGGCGTCATTACAGTGCTTTTTACAAGTGCCTTTCTTCCTTATATCATGATGATCGGATGGATTTCCAAAATTCGAGATTCTCAGTTAGTTCCAGATATTCATCCTCCATACTGGTTACCCTTGTTTTTTGTAGGAGTGTTTATAGCAGTTTTAAATAACAATATCACAAGTCTACCTTCAATCGGGCTATCTCTGGAGAGGGAAAATTTTGATTTTCTGAAGAGTTTGCCCTTTGACTTTGCTCGTTATGTGAAAGTGAAATTTTGGATTATATTTGCTGTTCAGTCCTTTTTACCTATCGTGATTTTACTTGGTCTTTCCCTTTATTTAGGCTTGCCAATCCTTTCGATGATTTACCTTCTTGCGGCATGGATTCTTGCCAGTGTTATCCTTGCTTGTCGCCATTATTTTAAGGACGTGAAAAACCTGTCAACTAATTGGACTAGTATTACGGACCTGGTGAATCGTTCAAATGGCATAGTCACAATGGTTCTATTGCTTATTTATAGTGTAATCCTAATGGCCCTTGTAATTGGTAGCTTATTATTGGTTCAGTCTCTCTCTACTATCCTTGCCATCAGCTTGGGAGTAGGAGCTCTTATCCTCCTGCTTGGTCTTGCTATATTTAGCTGTCATTACTATCTATCACGCATATTGACAGAAATAGAAAAAAGATGAGATAGTTGGTCGCTTGCTTGATAAATTTTATAAAAAGAAATGCTCCTCCAAGACGGAAGAGCATCTTTTATTGTGATTCTCACACAATTACTTCCTAATTTTAAATGAGTATTAGTATACCATTTTTTAAAACGAGAGTAAAAAAGTAAAGGTTGTTTCT
>BNJS01003703.1_pt1:0-2500 | contig 107625 bp, 125 predicted proteins | sample 8540461 | NCBI WGS metagenome assembly BNJS01 (sample SAMD00202454, study PRJDB9452) | human saliva metagenome | isolation source: human saliva | place: Japan
ATCTTTGAAAACTGAACAATGATAGGTAATCAATCAATATGATTGAACATATGCCAGAGTGCGGGTTTTGACAAAGTCAAAACCAACCATAATTCAAAGTTACTTAAATGTAACGACAACAAAAACAAATGAGCTATTCAAATAGCTTCAAGATATCTTGGAGAGTTTGATCCTGGCTCAGGACGAACGCTGGCGGCGTGCTTAACACATGCAAGTCGAACGAAGAGCGATGGAAGCTTGCTTCTATCAATCTTAGTGGCGAACGGGTGAGTAACGCGTAATCAACCTGCCCTTCAGAGGGGGACAACAGTTGGAAACGACTGCTAATACCGCATACGATCCAATCTCGGCATCGAGGATGGATGAAAAGGTGGCCTCTATTTATAAGCTATCACTGAAGGAGGGGATTGCGTCTGATTAGCTAGTTGGAGGGGTAACGGCCCACCAAGGCAATGATCAGTAGCCGGTCTGAGAGGATGAACGGCCACATTGGGACTGAGACACGGCCCAGACTCCTACGGGAGGCAGCAGTGGGGAATCTTCCGCAATGGACGAAAGTCTGACGGAGCAACGCCGCGTGAGTGATGACGGCCTTCGGGTTGTAAAGCTCTGTTAATCGGGACGAAAGGTCCTCTTGCGAATAGTTAGAGGAATTGACGGTACCGGAATGAAAAGCCACGGCTAACTACGTGCCAGCAGCCGCGGTAATACGTAGGTGGCAAGCGTTGTCCGGAATTATTGGGCGTAAAGCGCGCGCAGGCAGATCAGTCAGTCTGTCTTAAAAAGTTCGGGGCTTAACCCCGTGATGGGATGGAAACTGCTGATCTAGAGTATCGGAGAGGAAAGTGGAATTCCTAGTGTAGCGGTGAAATGCGTAGATATTAGGAAGAACACCAGTGGCGAAGGCGACTTTCTGGACGAAAACTGACGCTGAGGCGCGAAAGCCAGGGGAGCGAACGGGATTAGATACCCCGGTAGTCCTGGCCGTAAACGATGGGTACTAGGTGTAGGAGGTATCGACCCCTTCTGTGCCGGAGTTAACGCAATAAGTACCCCGCCTGGGGAGTACGACCGCAAGGTTGAAACTCAAAGGAATTGACGGGGGCCCGCACAAGCGGTGGAGTATGTGGTTTAATTCGACGCAACGCGAAGAACCTTACCAGGTCTTGACATTGATGGACAGAACTAGAGATAGTTCCTCTTCTTCGGAAGCCAGAAAACAGGTGGTGCACGGTTGTCGTCAGCTCGTGTCGTGAGATGTTGGGTTAAGTCCCGCAACGAGCGCAACCCCTATCTTATGTTGCCAGCACGTAATGGTGGGAACTCATGAGAGACTGCCGCAGACAATGCGGAGGAAGGCGGGGATGACGTCAAATCATCATGCCCCTTATGACCTGGGCTACACACGTACTACAATGGGAGTTAATAGACGGAAGCGAGATCGCGAGATGGAGCAAACCCGAGAAACACTCTCTCAGTTCGGATCGTGAGCTGCAACTCGCCTACGTGAAGTCGGAATCGCTAGTAATCGCAGGTCAGCATACTGCGGTGAATACGTTCCCGGGCCTTGTACACACCGCCCGTCACACCACGAAAGTCAGAAGTGCCCAAAGCCGGTGGGGTAACCTTCGGGAGCCAGCCGTCTAAGGTAAAGTCGATGATTGGGGTGAAGTCGTAACAAAGGTAGCCGTATCGGAAGGTGCGGCTGGATCACCTCCTTTCTGGGGAGACATACACCAGGCCGAGAGCTTGGATGTCACTTAGGGTCGACACTTTGGCCAGTAAGTAGATCGTAGCGTACTGCGATAAACTAAATTGTTCGTTTTGAAGTCTGTACAGCCTATATGGTTTTTCAACCTAACATTTAATGAGTTCGTGGATATCTAGGCGTGAGATGAACGACGTCGCAGCTAATGACTCTCAAGACAAGTAAATGAACATATGATCATGAAAGCATGATAGTCAGATTATTGTTCTTTGAAAACTGCATAGAAGATAATTATATATATTTGTAAGGTCATCTCTTAGAATTTCTAAGTAGGTTGACCCGAGCACATAGGAAATAATTCTCTGACTTAATGGTGACGTACATGAAAAATGTACGGCTACAAAATAAACGACAATGTATCTAATGCATGTCAATAAAATCAAATTGATTTTTCAGTCAGATTTTGATGAATATCGAGGCGTACCAATGAAGCGAAATCGCCGCGTATTTGTATACGCAAGATGAGCTGAATGCACTACAACGAAGATAGTCGCAAAATATAGCGCAAAAATAAAGTAAAAGATTTTAAGGGCGTACGGTGGATGCCTTGGCGATATCAGCCGAAGAAGGACGCGATAGCTGCGATAAGCTACGGAGAGGTGCAAGCAACCTTTGACCCGTAGATTTCCGAATGGGGGAACCCGGCAGTGGTTATGCACTGTCACCCATACCTTTGAGTATGAGGAGGGCACCTGGGGAACTGAAACATCTAATTACCCAGAGGAAAAGTAA
>BNJS01003703.1_pt1:5000-107625 | contig 107625 bp, 125 predicted proteins | sample 8540461 | NCBI WGS metagenome assembly BNJS01 (sample SAMD00202454, study PRJDB9452) | human saliva metagenome | isolation source: human saliva | place: Japan
AACCGCTGGTGTACCAATTATCCTGCCAAGGGTACAGTTGGGTAGCTACGTTCGGGACGGATAAACGCTGAAAGCATCTAAGCGTGAAACCAGCCTTGAGATGAGGGTTTCTCATAGCATAAGCTAGTAAGATCCCATGTAGACGACATGGTTGATAGGCCAGGTGTGGAAGAGCCGTGAGGTTTGGAGCTGACTGGTACTAATAGATCGAGGGCTTTACTTAAATAAAAACATTAAGCAGAAATGTGCAACAAATATATATAACTTCTATGTGGTTTTTCAGAGTACAAACTCTGACAGATTCAGTGGCGATAGCTATGAGGGATCCACCTGTTCCCATCTCGAACACAGTAGTTAAGCTCATAAACGCCGAAAGTACTTGGCTGGAGACGGCCTGGGAGGATAGGAAGTCGCCGATTAAGTTAAAGGCACAATTTGAGGGTGTGTCTTTGTGTATGGCTTCCTATCCTCCCAGGGTACCCAAGCAGGGCAGTAGAAGATGGAGAAGTGAAGCGACGACAGATTCACTGCATCGTTTAGGTCTGGAGCGTGCAGACGGACATGGCGCGTAGCCATACAAGGCCATCCACAGCGACGAACACCCAGCATCCTGAGCGCGAAGAACCAGAACGCGGTGTGAAGCAATCATGTTGCAACTGCATAGCTGTTGAGTAGCGAAGATTTTGTAATTAATGATACCGCGATACATAGCACCTATGGTATCGTACAAACTATTTGAGTTACTTTAAATTATGTAATCTGCTTTGTTGAAACCCCTATAAGCCAGCTTTAATCCAGCTTATAGGGGTTATTCTTATATTAAACCACTTTTACTTTGTTTATCTAAAGCAAATGCAATTTGCCAGAGCGTACTAATACTTGTATTTGCACCTTTGCTCCCATTCTTCTTTGCACTGTGGATTGAGGGACACTAGTAGATTTCTCGGCTAGGTCATTGCGTGTTAAACCGTCGTTGCCTACCGAGCTTTTTGCAATTACTATAGCACTTTCTAGATTAGCCGATTCGTTTTTCAAATCTTGCTTTAAACTCCTTGGATCTTTTAATTGTCTCTTTCAGAGAATATCGTCAAACTGATTGTTGGCACAATATTCTCCTCAAACTGCGCCTAATTTGTTTTGCATGAATTATCTCTTTAGGTGTCGCGTTTTCTTAGTAAACTCACATGTAATAATGTACCTCTCATCACACTATACGAAAGTATAATGCCCTCTGAATACTATTAGGACATTGCACGGATTTCATATAGATTTTTATCCACTTTCACCATTGTGGCTATATTGAGCACCAACAATCCTGAATCTTGATTTTATGTATTAATGAAACATTTTATCTGCATCAGTTTCCAGTAAGTGATTCTAAAAAATTCCAAAAATTCATTATGTCCATTAGGTCTTGTATAGAACTCAAAACTTAGGTTTCTCCATCCCAACTTCTTTCTTACATGATAGCATATATGCGTTCAAACCTCAATTTTAAGGTGTGACTGTTTATCTAAATTTCTTATCTTTACTATATAGATCACGTGAGTAGCTGGTAGCTTTGAGAAATAATAATGCTTAGTAGCTTATACTACTGTCAAGTTTGAAGGTATTTAACGTCCTTAAAGGTCTCAGACATAGGAAGAAACTGCTCTATCATTTATTGTTATTAGGTAAAGGCATTGATTGAAACTGACTCGCTATACAAGGTTTATGGATATGTGATTAAGTCATATGAGCATAGGATGTCAATTGTATACAACTATATATAATCAGCATTAATCAACGTGCTTTCTAGGATACATCTTTTCCTTTATAGCTATGTTATACTAAAGAGTTTCATACTATACTCACTCGGAGGTCTTATAGACCAAGAAAATTGCAGTGGTCTCTACAATGAGGACACAATGCAGCGTTATGTTCTTGCGGCGGTTGCTTAAAAGCATTTATGAACAGCGGGACTCTCGAGCGTTACAGCAGATGAGGATATTGAGCTGCTGGCTTTCACGCACAGTGGTGGGGATCTAGCCAAGAAAAATCGAGTCTTTCAAGAAAAAGCGTGTTACTACGGTTCATCTTCTCTACCTGTACTCGTGGTAAGAATGAAAATTATGAAAGCATCGCAGAGCAGTGTGCTAGAGGCAGGCTTTTGATGTTAGCGGCTATACGCATGGTGCCGCCGTTTCTGGAAAGATGGTAAAGTTATGCTGTGCTTTCAGCAAAACCAGTCGTAGAACAGAATGATTGATCTGTTAGTCTACAGATAGATAACAGAACAATTATTATATATACATGGTATCAATAGGATTATCTATATATAGTAAAGCGATTAGAATCATATTAGGGTGGCATAGCGCATGCGGGCTTTATATCTAATAAATAGATGATTAGTTGTTCCACTCATTCATTTTGTATTTACTATGCATCGATACAATATGGATAGGGTGTAGCATGCATAGTGTGTGGTATCTACTGTTAGATACTGGCAGAGTTACAAACTGATAGTATGAACTTTGTATTTGCGTAAAGGCTATTTGCGTAACATGTCATATCTAATGCAATGGTTATGTATCTTCATGCATCATAGCCTTATTGACGCTGAGTATTTTGCGAGGTTGAGAGAATGAACAAGAAACGCAGCGGCCACGCTATTCGTAGCGTATGGCGCTGACTATGGCGCCGGCAATCATGCAAACAGCGCCTGTACATGCCGCATCTGCTGCACAAATCACTAGCTGCGGCGCTATTGCTATGGGCTTACGTATCTACCGCTTTAAATAAAATGGATACTGAGCAAGCACAAAGAAAAGCTAGCTCGCTCGTACAAAGAAAAACAGGTTACTTGAACGATAGTGCAGCTCAAGAACGTGTAAACCCGCATTATGAATGTTAGAGGCTAGCGCCGAGCGCGTAAAACGTTCTGCGTTGCTGGCTATGCCAACCCTGATGAGGATGCCCAATGCTGCAACGCTTTCTGGCCGTAAGTTGGCGTTCGTTATTAACAAAGGTGCCTTAGATACTGCTTAGATGACGCATCACTGGCGGTACGTAATGGCCTCTTCATGAAATTGCGCGCATGGTGAGCAACAAAGATATTATCAATGGTGCTAAAAACAAATTGCTGGTTTATCTCACTGCGCGTAGTATCGCTGCGGGCGGCAGCAGAAGGGGCCGCCATTTTATCTGCAACGTAGCAGGTAACCAATCACTTGCTCAAGCATTTACAATGAGCCAAGAAAAGCAGCCAGATGAGTTGGGCTTTCCAACCCGCGGAATCTCTTACAATGTGGGCGGTGCAGCCGCCCCATGCTTGCATACTTCGCAATCAAAGTGAACACTATCGTGAAGGGCTTTCAGCAAGCAGTGGCAACCTAACAACCATCCCAAGTTAACAGACCGTGTGGAACACTAATATTGCCTGCATGCACACATACCTTGGAAACCACGTAAACGTGTCTAAAGCCGCTGTTTATGTAAATGGTGATAATATCTGGTATACACCAGCTGCTAGTGGCGCTATACAGGTGGTAATGAAACGCGCTTCTATATGGCCGGCAAATTAGCTCGCATGTACCACAACACTCGCGTGACACCAGGTTCTGCACCTTATAATGGTGGCACAGTAACCGCTGCGGGCCAAAACATCGTCAATACCTGGCAAATGCAGATGTAGCACTACAAGTGGTGACGCACCTTTCAACATCACTGCCTTCGTGGAACGGCAGGAGCTGCTGTTACGGTAAAAAGCCAGCTATAAGGTTAAACAGGAAAACCCAGCAGAAAGAAAAATAAAAAGGGAAAGACAATAAAGGCAGATAAAGCTAAAAATAATAGTGCTTTAAAGTTACAATTAATCAATGTTTAATGTTAAAAATAAGCAGGCATACAGCGTGACTGTGGGCTGTGCAAGAAGGACATCGAAATAAGACAGATTATCGTTCTCATATATATTATAAATACAAGAGGACTGGAGCAACATGCTTGGTCCTCTTTCTTGGTATAGACCGCACACAACAGATACTGTGTCACAAAGCTCTAAATATTCGGTTACACCGTAAGTTGCAGATGAGAGAGGGGCGCTTATGAATCAAAAGAGAAGCATTTTTGGAGCCTTAAAATGGATTATGTTCAATTATATATTTTAGGCATTCTCATACCTCATTGGCCTATTTATCAGCCATTCGCAGTCTAGATTGTTAGGTGATGTCACACCGCGACATGGCACCGTAGGTAAATTATTGTGACGTCTCTGGAATGAACGAAGATTGAGGATAGTCAACATAACAGCCGCGACTGTACCGGATTACGTGCCGTCGCGTCGTTACTCTAGGTGAAAGTACGGTAGATATCATGGCGCTGGTGGACGTAGCCTTTCACCGTCGGCTACAGACGATCTCCCTTATTCCAGTTCTGCACTCATATTACTGGCACGCAGAGTTAAACCGTGCTCGATTAAGTCTTACATGAGCCAGACGTCGGTCGTAGCGCCAGATTCTACACCCCAAGCTCTCGTGTCGTCCTGCGCGCTGCAGGCATACTCCGCTTTGCATACGAAAAAGATAGCTGCGAATGATATTATTTTAGCCACTGAAACCATAGGGAGAGATAAGGATAAAGATCCAGAACGTGAGTCATCGTGGATCTCAGACGTAATGTTAAGAAACTTTGTAGAGCCCTCACGAAAAGGATGCAAAAGCCCGTTATTGCTTTGTATAATAGCTTCCCACGGCGTATATCGGTCGGTGGCATCGTTCGACATGATTGAACAGGTGCACGGTGGTATTGATGGAGCAGGAAACCCTTGTGATAACAGAAAGTGGCAAGCGATATTAATATGCTATCGATGTTTACGTGGTACCGAGACCATAAAACGACGGTAGATAAGTGAACCGAATCTAACGTGACAAAAGCCGATTTGATTCGCATTAATCCAGATGTTATCTTCGTGCCTACCCGTCTTTATCGATAAACCAACCGATTACAGTCAAGATATATTGATGCCATTATGAATCGATCCGACTCTACAAAATGTAACGGCTGTGCTAGGCTATGTCTATCCAGTTCAGGAACCATTTGTGCGATGAGCTATTCCTGAAAGCTTTCATGGCCATGGGAACAAACGCAAAATGGCTCTATGGTCCTAGTACCTTAAGTGAGGGGCATCGTTAAATATAAGAGTGAGCCGTGATTAACGATAGTTTTATTAGATTGTTATATATAGTTTCAGGTGAATAGCTGAAAAGTCTATATGGAGAGAGTATGCAACTCAGCGTTTATTAATATTAATATTAGCCATCTTTTGTGGCGTTTTGTCGTAGCCATTGTGGGCATGTGGCCAAGTCTTGGAATGCTTCACAAGCGGCGGCACTTTTGGGATGTTGAGTTCTGTGCGGTATGTACAAGATGGTGACGGTACCAGCGAGACGGTCATACTCGATCACAAGGCAGAACGCATCGTAGCTGTTGGTCCCTAATGCAGCGGACAGAACATCTGAATTAGCAGGTGACCTGGTGGTGGCCAGCACTGCGCGCACCGTATCAATCGTCCAATGGCGTAAAGCAAACGGGTGGCCCTTTGATGAAAAGCTATCGCCGCATTAAAAACCAGATATTGTAATTGTAGAGGACGATGATGGTGCTACAGATCCGTCAGCAGTCACCGCGTGAGGCAGGCGTAAGCAGTAGCACTTCTTAGAGCTTGCTACTGCAAAGACGGTAGAGAGATCATCAACGCGCAACGTAGCACAGTTGCGGTTAGGTCGTGCTGATAAAGCGGAATCTCATTACAACGATGACATGAACCACATCCGCGATACAGAGTCCTTGCGATTTGCTCGCCGTGATGACCCGAAAAGACCGGTGCTGTTTATAATGAAAATGGCTTGTAGTGAAGCGCCAGACACAATGATTCAAGACATGTTGAAACTATGTAAATGTAGACAATGCGGCGACTAAGGCCGGTGTAAAATGGTCCTACACGGGTAGGGACGATCTTGTCAAGGCCGATCCCGGATGTGATTATTGTGCGCCTACAGATGGGAAAGCGCACCGGGCTTCACCGTGATTCGGCACTTTCATTGAAGCTACTATAACGATCCGGCTCTTATATTAAGGCTCATTAAGAACGAAAAAGGTAGTTATCGATATGCACTGAAGCCACGATGGCTATGACCTACCATATTGGTCGCGGCATATATACTATGGCGCAATTCGTAGTATGAACGATAGTAGGCTATAACGAATAAATAATACATATAATCATAAATAGAGAAACGATAATAGAGTAGTGATAATATAAGATAAGAGATAATATAAGATAAGATAATGTGATATAATATATAATCTTAATAGAGAAAATAATAGATTATTATAAGACCTCAGCAAATACACAAAATGTATTAATATTGGATAAAAGCATGAAATAATATTCATTGACGTATAAATTATATTCATGAACCAATGAATGCCGATAAACACACAGAGTTATTACACAAATGACTGCTGTAGGTTGATTTGACAAATGTTATAAATATTTTGAGAATATGCGGATTGCAAGGTTAATGCCTCAGCAATCCGCATATTTTGTATATTTATAAAATGCATGAATATTTCGTACAAGAAAAAGTTTTGTCTATATATATAGGATCAAATGTACATAAAAATGGATAGAGTGTGTGTACTAAAATGGAATACTATAGAACTCATAACCATAGTATAGGGTTATTGTGCTAATGTTTTCTTTTATGGAATAATGACAACATTAGTGGTTAATCGAAGAATATAGATGATCACTTTTTTTAGTTTATATGTAATTTTATACATCTTGGAGGGCTAGTGATGGAGTATACAATTCACCTATTTCATGCAGGTATCGTTATGTATCCACTTGTACTATTCATGCTAGCAGCATGCACTATTTTATTTGAACGTATTCGTATGTATAGAAAATATCGATCGGAGTTACAACAGCCATCTGACAACATTGATGTACGAAATAGCACATACAATACCCCTTGAACAGGCTGTAAAAATAGTGATGATGCATTGAGTAAGTTTGTATCTCCAATTGTTGATTCTGTATATAGTGTAGAAGGTTTTAGAAAAATCGTTTACATGATGTAGTAGGCTATATGGACGAACGTTTGAAACGCGGTCTCAACTGGCTTAGCATGATGTAACTATGGCGCCATTGCTTGGTCTATTGGGTACTGTAGTTGGTATGATTCGTTCCTTCGCTGCTGTAGGTGGGGATATTGGTGCTCCTACTGTGATTACAGGCGGTGTTTCGAGGGCGTTAATTGCTACGAGCAACAGGGCTTTCAGTAGCCATCGTAGCATTAGCATTCCATAGCTGGTGCACAAGTAAAGTAAATTATGATATTGCAAAATTGGAACAAAAATTAGGTTCTATCATGGATTACATATTAGAGTCAGCGATGAAACGTAGTTCAGTACCTGCAAAAAGAACCGGATATCATGATATTCCATGATTGATATCGTATTCTTTCTCTTTGCTTGTATTCTTCTATGGCATGATATGTACATGAATACAGAAGAGCAAATTCCGCCTCAACTTAGAAGGCATCCTCGTCTTCTGCTAAGACGATTGAACCAATTACGATTTCATTAACGGCTACACTATAAGATGTGATTTGAATCGATCGTGAAATTGTACCAGCTCAATTGGGGGCAGAAATTAAGGTATTGTTGTTCAAAGGAACCACAACAAGCATTTATTGTACGTGCTCTGAAGATATTGCATACAAGGAAGTAGTTAGCATTTTAGATAATCTTAAAATCAGTGGTGCTCGGTTTGTTAGCGTAGCGACAGAACGGAAGCGATCATAGGGTGAGTAAACGATATGGCATTCCTTTTATAGCTGCATTGGTGTCAATTTAGTATACTGGGGTGTTGAGGCGATTGGTTTATCATATAGAAACCACCAGAAACGCCAAAGAAAGATTTGGTCATCAATCTTGACATGGCGCAACCGGAACCTCCTGAGCAGGAGAAGAAACAGCAAGAGAAAATGGTCTCTCTGATGATAAAGGAAAATGCTGCGGGCGGTAAGTCGGTAAGTGTATTACCGGATTTATCGGGAAAACCGACACCGGCTTGGTCAAAACTCTAACCCTTTATCTAGAGAGGGTGGCAATGAAAGCTCGCCAGGTATCAATCTTCACGAAATACAGATAATCCTGTAGGTGGTGCTCCCGATGATGGTGATACAACAGGTCCGGTGGTGGACCTATTGCAATGGTGGTCAAAGCAAATGACGGCGCACACAGGGAAGGCAATCCTGGGACTAGTGATACAGCAGGTTCAGGTACTTTGACGTTTCGCATCGTGCTAGTTTAGATGCTAATAACAGTCGTGCCAGCACAAGCCAAAGTACGGAAGAGGGTATTACAGGACAGTCACCATTAGGCTTTATTTTGATGGCTGGCATCAGGCGTCGGCTGTATTAAATCGAGGGGAGTAGTGGCTCTAGCCTTCTTGATAATGATGCATCAGCACTGGCGGCTAGGTCAGGGTGGGGCTACAACATGACCGGAGGTCAAATCAGATGTATAAGATATGAATTTGAACAATGACTATATCTGGAAATGAGCCTCAGAATTGAATTAAAATGGATTATAGTTTATGATAGGATGTGAGGTCCATCTCCCACAACTCACTCACTGTAGTTCTGAGGCTAAATTAACAGAGAATTAAACTATAGTTTTAATAAAACATATAGGATGAGATAAATGAAATGAATGAAACGTGTATATGTCATGCTATGATGCATTACTTAGTATGAGTGTGTAAATGGTTATGCGGTAGATATGACAACTAATCAGAATCAAGAGTCGTCCAATGGGGTTAATGTAACCGCCAATCGCACAGTCTCAGATTTGGACACACCTGTAGCGGATGAATGTAATGCACCTGAGGAGTCGAAAACACTGGTGCTACCACTGCTGTTTGATGCGGTGGTGGCGACTCGCACCTGCAACAACAAATTCTGCGGTTGGCACAGCTCGATTTTGGTGGCATGGATAGCTCGCACGAATATCTCGAGGCCTGACCGTGTGCCCTGTCTGTTCCTGCAAATGGCGCACTATGAACCTCAATGGCAGCGTGGACCTCGCCCCATTCCGCACGAGTGCCATATAAAACGGTATCGAAGTAGTGAAAGGAGGCCGCTTCATGGTATGCGTGGCAGAGGGCACGTTAGGTGGCGTTATTAATGTTATTACTAAAGACTCCATCTGCAGTGCAGGGTGGTTTCAGCGTTACGGCTGTTGCAGGTAATCAGGGGTGCCAAACGCCTTTGATGTGTCTTATGGCGGAGCAACCATCGTCGTTTTCATAGCATCACAAGACGTGACCATCGCTCGATTCGCCACGTCACATGGCTGCGCAGGTACCAAAGGAATACAGCACCAACTATAGTACTCGCAACAAGGGCACTGTTAGTTTTCTATGAGTGGTAAGCCAGATAAGGTGTAACATTGAATTTTAATCGTGCTGAGCAAATCGTCCTTTGGTCTCAATCAGTACGGAAACAACATCCGGCTAATCAAGCAAGACATTCCACGACGTATCAATATAAGGATGACTCGCAATAATGCTTCCTTTGATTTATAAGGACAAGTGGTACCACATACAGGAACCTTTGTTCTATAATGACCGCACGATGCGTGGTATCGAGCTGGCAGTACAGCCACGTCCCAAGCCAGGCACTGAAACAAGCTATCGCGCGTCAATACATGGTTTTGATGTACAGCAGAATGGGATTTAGAGATGATGGTAAGTGAGCTATTTAATCGCAGGTGTTACAGTGGCAAACAAGAAATCTATCATGCAACGGCCGCTCTTCGTGCACATTCATCTCACACGCAACAGCGTTATGCTGTGTGCATGGTAGTTGGCTCCATGAAATTAACAAATGGACATCCATTTTGGGTTTGCGTTACACCGTCACCGATGATCCAATCAAGGATCAACATGTGTTGACCACCCAATTCCACGCATCCACTCAATCAAACAATCTTCCACGTGCGTGAACGTAGGAAAGTCACAATGCCCAGCTTGAGCTGATACATCTGCGCAGCGTTAGCCGTCGGCATACAGCGGTGGGCAGTACCTCAAAACCAGAAGAAGGTTGGAACTACGAAATGGGCAAAAGGCGGATTAACAAAAGGATGACTGGAAGCCGATGTGTTCTATATGGATTTCAAAACTTCTTTCCAATGGCAACCGGATGCAAATGGTCGACCTTGCGTGCGAGTAAATGGCGGAAATTCCGAAACTGGGCATCGAAGCCAAGAATAGGTGAGACGTTTATCCGATCTGCCTCAATGAACGTGAGTGGTTCTTTATTCTAATCCACGACAAAAGGAAATGAATGAAACTTATTGGAAACAAGCGGTTTCTCGTTACAGTTTACAACCGGCATTCGTTAAGAAAGCCCAACCTGGGAAGCTGGTACACATCCTTAGCTTTGTTACTAAACGTTTGCGCAATCGTGATGGCGGCTTTAAATCCTAATATTGCCCTTTTGAATGCGTATGTAGGTTATCATTTCAACAAGGATGCAACACTTCGTCCTGATGCTCGTAACTTGTTAGGACCGTCATACGTTATCACTAATGGGGATTATGAATACTGGGAGACCCATTTATATATGAATTGAGTTATACATTCTAATATTTATTTATAGAGATTTATATAAAATCCAGTACATTAGGGGTATGGGTTTTGTACAGTCCTTGAAATAACACAATTATGTAGTTTTTATGAATAATTAGTGTGTATTATGAGGGATTTATTATGAACAATCTTAAGAAACGACGGACTTCTGTACTTATAGGATTGGCTTTGATGGGATTATCTGTGCATGCATATGCAGTGGATGTAACGACTACCACAGATACTCCTACTACGGTAGCGTCTACTGAAGCAAATGGCGCATCTGAAAGTCATGTCATTAATGTAACAGCTAATCGCATGGCGCTATTAGATTTAGATACGCCGGCAGCGATGGATGTTATTACGGACAAAGATATCATGAATAGCGGTGCTAAAAATGCCTTTGATGCGGTGAACATGGTGCCTGGTATTACATCTTTCTCCTATGGTGCATCTGGTCTTGAATATGGGGCTATGGACAGCCGTGTGAATATCCGTGGCCTTGAACGGGGATCCTTGATTCTTATGAATGGGGTACCGATGAACCTCAATGGCAAGGGCGGCCTTAGTTCTATTCCGACTAGCTCTATTGAACGCATTGAAGTATTAAAAGGTGCAGCCTCTGCTTTATATGGCGCTGATGCTGCGAGTGGTGTTATCACTAAGACTGCACCCAGTAAAGAAGGGGGCCCTGCTACGGTAGGTTTTGGTAATATGGGGCGCCAAACTTATAAAATTAACTATGGCACGCCTCGCTTCTTAATTGGTGTGGAACGTAACTTCTTTGGTGCTCAAGATCCAGAAACCCCTATTCGCTCTGATATCGGTGCTTATGCTAAAGGTTATGAATATTATACAGCTCGTAACAAAGGGAATTCCTTTAGGTGTATTTATGAGCGGTAAATTAAATGATAAGTTGACTTTGAACTTAGCCGTTTTGAAGGTAATTTTCTTTTGGACAGTTGAGTACAGAAACGAAATCTTATTAAGCAAAAAGCTCACTCTACAACATACATGCTTATAAAGATACTAAAAATAATGCGTCTTTAGTTTATAAAGATGGCAATACTACAGGTACAATCTTCTACAATGATAGAGATTTGTATGGTAAAAGTCGCATACATAGCAAAAAGACATATACGTTGAGTGATAACAACTATATTGCTCGACAATATGGTTTCGATGTGCAACATGAATGGGACTTCCGCGGTGGCAAGGACTATTTCATTGCAGGTGTACTTGGTAAACGAGAAACATATCGCACTACATCTGGTCCATACTATGGAAATCCACATCGCAATAGTTATGCCATTTATGGTACATACTCCTATCAAATCAATCCTAAATGGACTAGTATTTTAGGCTTGCGTTATTCGGATATTAAAGACCCTGTGAAAAATCAACGCGTATTGATTCCTCAGTTCCAATTAGAACATCGTATTAACAAGGAATCATCCATGTATATAAATGCTGGTAAAGCCTTTAGAATGCCGAACTTAAGCGATACTTTCAAGAAAATTAATAAAGGCTATGCCTCTGTTAGTGGACGTAATTTGAAACCTGAAGAAGGTTTGAATTACGAATTAGGCTATAAACACATTACTAACAAAGATAGCTGGAAAGTAGCGCTCTCATATGTGACTTTAAAAACTTCTTCTCTTGGAAGCCAGATAGCAATGGTAAAAACACGATTCGCGTAAACGGTGGTCGCTATAGAAATGTCGGTATCGAAGCTCAATATGGCCGCAAGTTAACAGATCGATTAAAAATGACTGTTGGTGCATCTTACTCTAATCCTAAACAACGAGAAATCGATAAGACTTACTGGAAACAAGCAAATCCAAAATTACAATTTACTGGAGGCATCCATTATACAAGTCCAAAATGGATAGCTGGTTCTAGCCTCAACTTTGTAACAAAACGGATGAAGAACCGCGATGGTGGAACAAACTAAATCTGTAGCTTGGAATGCGTACGTAGGCTCATCAGTCAATGAAGATTCTTCATTACGCCCGATGCACGAAACTTGTTGAATCGTAACAATGTTATTCCAACGGTGACTGGGAATATTGGGATTGAGCTGTTTAACTATCAACTTAGCTATACTCAAAAATTCTAGTACTTATATATGTTAATTAGAGTACAAGGAGTATCATCATGAATAAGACCATCGGCTTTCTGCAACTTTCGATGATACCCTTGTGCTTGTCTAGCTGGCTGTGGTCAATTAAGTCTCCAATGAGGAGGCTCAGACGCCCCATACGCGAGGCGTGGAAAAGCCATGATGGCGTTCTGTGGAAGGTCAGAGAACCGAAGAATTTTAGCATTATCCTCTGCGCTTGATATGATTTTACTAGGTCTTATAGAGCCAGAGCGCTTGCATCAATAAACTGTTCACCATGAGGAGTATTCCTTAGAGGCTAAACGAGCAAAGCAGTAAAGCCTGTTATGAGCTCGTATCCGCTAGAGAAAATCATAGCCTTTGAAGCCTGACTTAGTTATCGCCCCCGATTATATCGGCAGATGTTATTTCCGGCTTACGCCACATGGGGATAGCTACTGTCGTAGTATCGTCGGGCTCTACCGTAGAGGGGGTCATTAAGAATGTGACCGACGTAGCTCATATTATTGGAGAAGACGATAAGGGGCGCTTTTACAAGCAAAAAATTCGTCGAGAGCCAGATGAATTGACGCGATTAGCGAATCTATTCCCGCCTGAGCAGCGCAAGACGTAGTTCTTTGTATCGTCTATGATGGACTACACGGAACGGGCAGTGCTTTGAGATGACATGTAAATACATGTTTATAATGCACTGAATCGATTGGCTTACTCCACGGATTCCCTTTGGGAGGAGTGGGATAGTCAGTATGAATCCAGACTATATTTTTATTCCTTCCTATAAGGGAATGGACAAGAATTTGACGGATCGATATTTACTAAATCCAGCCTTTCAAAATTTGTCGGCTATACGTGAGAACCGTGTTAAGCCATTACCAGCAGCTTATTTTATATATACTATGAATCAGCATATTGCGAAGCGATGCTCGCCATCATGCATACTGTATATCCTCAGTTAGAAAGGAATTTCGCGACTAAAAGAGAAGCAACGAATCATGGCAATTATTCTGACTAGTATTGCACGACAGGAGTTCATTGGCACCCACGTGGAACTATCATGATTCCTATCGGTGGCGGTGTACAAAAGTATTTTAAAATGGTATGGGCTTACTCAGAATTCACGGAGCCTATTACAGCTGAACAAGAGGCCGTATTATGGTTTATCCGATGCGCGCTCATTATAGCTCATCGTGGCGGTGCCTCTGGCGCTTGCTGGGGCTGTTATGGGACAGGTTTTCAAATCCACTGGCGGACCCAGGCTATGGGCGTTTCCAGGCATCTCGCGCAGTGTCGCCATCGCCCCTTGGTAACACTTGGTATGTTTTTACATGCCCGCCTTTGCCTTTTGTAGGTGCTCTAGTGTCCGTAGGGATTACCATCCTATTAACATGGCGTAACAAACAAGCCTGATACGACTACTTTATTATGATGGTGTCGCCGTTAGTATGCCCTTGGTGCTTTTACACCAGGCATTTTGACGATGATCAATGAATACCGCTTACGGGAATTCTTATTCTGGATGGTAGGGGGCCTCGACTTCCGTCGTTGGGACCATGTTCTATTGGCGGTAGGCCCTATCATGACGGGCAGTGTCATTTTAATGATGCTCGGTCGTCACCTTAACGTACTCGTCCTCGGTGATACAGAGGCTCGTGCCTTAGGTTTACCTGTTATGGTGTATCGCGTGCTATTCCTGTTCTTATCCTCTGTAGTTACTGCTACTGCGGTGTGTGTCAGGGTTCCATTGGCTTTTCGGTAGGTCTTCTAGTACCTCATACAGTGTCTCTCAGGGACCCGATCATCGTCTATTATTGCCTATGGCAGCTGTGGGTGGGGCGCTTTTCCTCGTGTTCTGTGATACCTTGGGTCGCGTTATAGCACAACCAGTTGAGATTCGCGTAGGTATTATGACAGCGATCTTAGGGGCACCGTATTTCTTATATTTACTTCATCGCTTGCGTAGTAAAGGAGGGGCCTAATGAAACTAGATGTTCAATCTCTATCCGTTACGCTAGGGGAAAACGCTATTCTAAAGGATGCATCCTTCTCTATTGATAGTGGTGAGTTCGTTGGTATTATCGGACCTAATGGTTCTGGTAAAACGACATTACTAAAAACCTGCGTGGTCTCTATCCTATCTCTGGGGGCCAAGTTTTGTGGACGGTAAAGTGCATCGCTTTTGAGCGACAAGGAAATCGCTCATCATGTAGCGTATATGCAACAGTCCGTCAATGTTTCCTTTGATTATGAAGCTATCGATATTGTGATGACAGCTCGTTATCCTTACTTAAAATGGTGGCAACAAGAAGGACCAGAAGATAAGGTCATTGTAGAAGAAGCCATGAAAGACGTAGGTGTATATCACTTGCGACATCGCTCCGTGCAAAACCTTAGCGGTGGCGAACGACAACGAGTATTCTTGGCTAAGGCTTTGGCACAACAAACAGAGGTGCTATTGCTCGATGAACCAACGGCGGCGCTCGATTTAGTACGCCGATGATATTTTCCACGAAGGTCGTCGATTATGCGATGAAGGAAAAACTATTTTAATCGTCGTTCATGATTTAGAACTAGCTGGCAAACACTGTACTAAGCTCGTCCTAGCTAGCGATGGTCATATCATCGATGTAGGTACGCCAAGAGAAGTATTGACTTACACGAGCCGCATTCCATCTATCAGCTGCGGTCTATGACGATCCGTACTTTAAACAACAACGTATCTTTGTATTCCCTAAGGGAACTACGGATATTGAGGCATATAAACAAACAGAGGCTAGTGGAGAGATGTCCATTGATCCTCAGCTGAAATAGACGTATGATATCTATTGATAGCTTCGTAGATTTCTGTTCAGCTTACAGATGTATGTTACTATTCCGAATGAGGTTAGGCTTATGTTATATCCATTTACCGCTATTGCTGGTCAAGAAGAAATGAAATTGTCCCTTCTGCTCAATGCCATCAATCCATCTATCGGTGGTGTGTTGATTGAAGGGGAAAAGGGCACAGCAAAGTCTACGGCGGTACGTGCACTGGCGAGCCTTTTACCTCCTACGAAGAAAGTGCTCTGTGACCGTTGTAGAGCTACCAATCAATGCCACTGAAGACCGCGTTGTAGGTCTATTAACTCTAGAAAAGGCTTTACAAGAGGGTGTAAGTTTTTGAACCAGGTATTTTACAAGTGGCACATCAAAATATTCTCTATGTAGATGAGGTTAATCTATTAGATGACCATATTGTAGATATCTTACTAGATGTAGCGGCAATGAGCGTGAATACGGTGGAACGAGAAGGGGTAAGCCATTCACATCCATCTCGATTCATTTCGTAGGAACCATGAACCCTGCAAGAAGGTGACCCTAGACCACAGCTATTAGACCGTTTTGCCTATCCGCTATGGTTTGTGGGTGAATAAGATCCAACACAGCGTATGGCTGCTTATCAAGCGACGTTTAACCTTTGGGGATAATCCTGCAGAATCTGTGGAAACCCATAAGGAATCTGAACGAGCTTTTGCATGAGCGCTTATTGAGTCTCGTAAGCTATTACCAACTATTATCCCCTCTGATGAGATTCTCCTCAAGATAGCAAGCATTAGTATCGGCGTTGGCGTTGATGGACATCGTCCAGATATTACGATGATGATGCTACGGCCTCGCGCTCACGCCGCCTTCACGGTCGCTCACACACTGCAGATGACGATATTAAGGTAGCTGCAAGATTGACGTTAAAACATCGTAGTGCGAAGATTACCTTTTGAGGACAAGGTCACGATGAGATCAGATCGACAGTAGTAGTGTCTGCGTGGTACTTGAGACTAGCTATGGATAATATTCGTACAAGAGGCCCTCAAATAGGGCCTTGTAAATAATCAGATTTATAGTGTTGTTATTTCGGTGGTACTGGTGTTGGTAAAAGCTTTTTAGTTCGTCAGTGCCTCGAGAAATGGCATGTTCCCTATCGTCTTATTCCTGTGTATATAGATAGTTCACAACTACAAGAGACTATCGACTTTGAAGCGTCTCTGCAACAAGGTCAGATGGTGATGAACGCAGGTTTATGAGATGATCCGCACACGCGATGTTGGCTCCTAGATGATGGTCACGTTCTATCCCCAGAAGTACGTCATGCCTTGTTAGTGGAGGCAAAACGACGTCATATCTTGCTAATCATGACGATAAACCATGAGGATAGAACCTTAACTGACGCGGAATGGGAACTCGTCGATGTACATGTAGCTATGGAACGAGCATCCTTGGAATCAAGGGTAGCGGTGTTACAACAAATTCGAGATGAAATTTCTTGCGTAGAGACTGTGTTACCTTTAACAGAAGCGGACGCATCTGACATTGTAGTCAGCTTAATCGACAATAAGCGGATTTCATCGATTGCTACACCTGATGCGATGATGTCTCTTGCCGTATCCTATGCACTTAAAGCGCATACTGTAGGTCATGGTGCAGAATATGTGTTGTTGCAAGTTATGAAGTCCTTAGCTCTTCTAGAAGGCTGTTCCTATTGTAAGCCTCGTCATGCAGAATTAGCGGCGCTATATGTACTGCCACATCGTATGAAAAAGGCTGAAATACCAGAATCACAGCCATCATCAGACGAAAATTCCAGTAGTCCCAGTGAGAAAGATAGCAGTCAAAGTAATGACACCTCTGACTCAATGGATTCCGATGTATCAAATGACTGTGAACAGGATGATAATAATAGGGATGAGCTATACCCTAATGAATCAAATCCTAACGAATCAAACGCTAATGATGCGTGATGATACTGATATAGATTCTGCTGAAGGTGATGATGCTGATTCAAGTGAAGCTAATGGCAGTAGCAATTCCTCAGAGTCTAAAGACCAACTAAGAGATAATGCTACTAATGATATGGGCGATATATGTGACAAGCTATCTTCTTTATGTTTACCCGATACCGTTGCCCGTGGATAGCTAACCAATTATTCCAATGGAAACCAGAACTTTAAAACAGTAGACCGTCAGTATCGCAAGGGCTCAGGTCGTCGCCCCGCATGACTAAGACAAAGGATACGAGAGGGCGCATGATTCGAGCTTATCAAGATGAACAGGCCCTAGAGGACTTGGCGCTAGTAGACACGTTGCGAGCGGCGGCGCCGTATCAGCGATTGCGAGCTGCTACTAAAATGGAACAAGAAAAGCTATCTACTCAGTCCCAGCAATTAAAGCAACAAGGCGGCAAGGGATTATCTTTAGTGATAAAACCTCAGGATTATCGCCGCAAGGCTCGGGAAAAGCGCATTGGAGCATATCAACTATTCGTGGTGGATGCGAGCGGTTCTATGGCGGCACGTCATCGCATGGAGGCTACAAAGGCGGCTATCTTGAGCCTTTTACGAGATTCTTATGTTCATCGTGATTCGGTAGGGCTCATTGCATTTCGCAAGGAGTCAGCAGAGGTGTTGATTACCTTCACGCGCAGCGGGAGCGTATGCAGAGCGACTGTTAGCCTGATGCCTTCACAGGCGGTAAAACGCCATTAGCTCACGGTTTACGAACGGCCTCACCATGCTGCGATAGATTGTTGCGCCCATCGGGCGGAACGGGACCAGATTATATGTATCACCGATGGTCGAGCTACGTCGGGTGATTCTGAGGACCCTGTAGCGGAGTCCAAGCAATGGGCTCGTATCCTTGGTACTTTGCCTGTAGATTGTATCGTTATCGACACGGAAACGGGTTTTATCAAACTAGGCCCTGCTAAAGAATTATGTAAAATTTGGATGAATGGCAGCTAGTTATGCTGCGGATACTATTTTCTGGCAGATCGTATTTTGAGGTATCGTGGAGGTAAAATCATGAGTCGGCTTCATGTATAGTCTAACTTAGGAAAAACAACCAATATATAGAAAAGGTTGTTGCCACTTTCACCCTGAATTGACTACAGGGCGAGGTGATATGCACATGAAAACAGCTCTATGGGGATGCTACTTTTGAAAGTCGCCCGGCTGCCGATGATAGTAGCCGTAAATCAACATGGGGTAGGCTTAGACTCGCCGTGTTTTGGAACGTCTGAACGATGGTTGTCATGCACATCATCCGTACTACTGACTGACGTAGTAGAGCAAGGAAACAGACATTCTCTATCGCAATATAGATATAGACCAGCGGACTCTTTCTTGAAAGCTATCGCCGCACTCAGTGGTGTCATGAACTACGTGCGCTCATTAACGGAGCTTTCAGTACGAAACCGACCTCTGAATGGGAGGAACCTGACCACATTCCGTGGCAAGTCATCGCGGGACGCGATGGAAATATCTACGAGAGCTATGATGAGTTCATGGATGCCGAAGGCAATCGGGATTGGCCGTCCATAGCGGTGTATTTCTATCGCGATGAATGGATTATGGGGGATATTTACTATCAGCAGGCCTTGTTTGAAGAGATTTATAAATATCAGTACAATCCGATTATCTTTTATGGGCAATACGGTTCGAATCCTCGCGTAGGCATTCCGAATATGAAATTGTCCATGAACCATCTTTTTGGGAAGGATGTGTTCCCTTTTGATGTGCTCATCAATACCTGTAAATTTTCCTTCCAATCCTTAGGGGCTCAAACGTTGGAGGAATTAAAGTTACAAGATTGCCCAATCATTCAAGGTTACACCATATATATGGATGAAGCGTCTTGGGCTCAGGACCCACAAGGGGTTACGCCATTAGATGTGAATTTATCCATATCACAGCCTGAGTTGGATGGGGTCATTCAAGGTGGCGTTGTGGCATGTCAAACCTATGATGAGCGAGGCCATTATGTATATTTACCTGTAAAAGAACGGATTGCAGCTGTTGTACAGCGAGCCATTAAATGGTCCAAGCTGCGCCATATTCCTGTAGAAAAGCGAAAGATAGCCATTGTTTTACATAACTATCCGCCTAAGAACTCCAATATTGGTTCTGCCGCAGGCCTTGATACGCCTGAATCGGTGCTACGCTTATTGGCTCAAATGAAGGAAGAAGGCTACCTTGTCGATACGGTGCCAGACACCAGTGCAGAATTGATGGATATGGTAACGTCCCACATGACCACAATGACCGATCCATGCTTACTGATGAGTTGTTAGCTCTGCAGAAGGTCGCTTTGAGCAGATGACTACAAAGCGTACTTTGATACGCTGCCAGCAGACACGCAAGCTGCAATGGTTAAAGCTTGGGGGGAGGCTCCTGGTGATGTATTTGTGTACGACGATGAAGTCATCATACCGGGCTTCTCTAATGGCAATCTATGGATTACGGCAACCACCGCGCGGCTTCGAGAGAATGTATTCTGCCATCTATCACGATCCATGCTGCTCACCACCGCATCAATACTTGGCGTCTCTACCATTGTCTGGAATGTCTTGAAGCGGATGTGGCATTGGTCGCGTAGGTACCCATGGCTCCTGTAGAATGGCTACCAGGTAAGGGGCAGGGCCTCAGTGCTAGTCTATCCTGAAAATTGGGATTTCCTCATTACCTAATATTTATCCTTATTGGACGACTAGTGGTGAGGGTACAGGCTAAAACGGCGTAGCCCGCTTGCTCAGTAGGGCACCTGTCGCCACCGATGACGACGGCTGGGCTCTACGATGAGTTTGAAGAACTAGAAGCCTTACTCGATGAGCATAGCTACTTTGGCACAGGAACATCCTGAAAGTGTGTCTGAAATTGAGAGGTCATTCGAGAAAAAGCCTCTTTAGCAAGTCATCTATCGATGAAGAACAAGAACTACGATGGAGCTAGATGCTGTTATTACGGAAGTCCACGAAAACTAACTGATTGAAAACATATGCAGATGCGCAATGGATCATATATATTGGGGGCAAAGGACCTGAGGGGACAGATTTAGAAGAATTATTATCTATCATACGAACCCCTCAAGGATATTGCATCGGCCTTTAGAAACATTAGCTGCAGAGATGGGCCATGATGGACGCATTTAGAGCAGCACAGTGGTGAACTCTGATGAGGGCACTGTCAATAGCGTAATCTATTGACCGTATTTGGAATGAATTACGTGCCTTTTGTATCTAGACTGTCATGCATAACCCAGATTATGAGATCGTTCCTAGTCTGGAGCCTTTGACTGAGGCCATCCTCGTGAGTACATTCTCAAATTAGGTGAAACCAAATGAGCTCTATTTCCATATCTAAAGCCTTACAAGGGACCACGCTGAGCCAGGCCTGGGGGTGCGCCATCCAGTGGTCAAGCAGATGGCTTCCCACAGACGTAACTCTATGGTTTAGATGAGCGTGCTCACTGACGAAGATATGCGTACTCAATTAGGTATAGCCTTGGCAGACCAAGTCACTGCTGATTATATTTTAAATGAAATAGCCATCCGGAGACGGTTGGCATTATCCTCTGGGCTAGTAGCAATTTAGAAGTCACGGTCAGTGTTTAGGTGAGTTCCTCTATTTGCTAGGGGTTCGCCCTAAGTGGCAATCCAATGGCCGCATTTCTGGGTTAGAGGTCCCGTTAGAAGAATTACAACGACCTCGTATTGATGCGATGGGCCGTATCAGTGGCCTTATTCGGGATATGATGCCCACTCGCTATCAGCTGGCTCGACAAGGCGGTTGAACTAGTGGCAGACCTAGATGAATCATTGGAAGATAACTATGAAAAAGCATATTCACGACGATGTAGACTGGCTCGTGGAACAAGGTGAAGATCCTTTATTAGCCACTAAGAAGGCACGCCTTCGCATCTTCGGTGACCCGCCACAAGCCTATGGCACTGGGGTAGGAGCCTTGATAGAAGGTAAAAACTGGGAGTCCTCAAGCGATATTGCGCAAGTATATAGCAAGTGAGAGCTTTCACCGCGCAAGATGCCAAGATATGCGCGATTATTCCAACGTCGCTCACGACAATGGATGTGACCATCAAGAATGAAGACAATCGGAGAGACTCATATTTTGAGTGCTGATGATTATTATAGTTATCAGTGGTGTCTCATTGCGGCGGTGCGAACTGCAAAAGGCAGCGCCTCGCGCGTATGTAGGGATAGTACAGATCGTAGTCGCGTCGTGATGCGGTCCTTGTCGGATGAGTTCCGCCGCGTTGTGCAAGGGGAAACTCAGAACCCAAAATTCATTCAAGCCATGATGAAACATGGATACAAAGGGGCATCGGACATGTCTAATGTAGTCTCATAGCTTGGCTGGATGCGACGAGCGATATAGTTCCGATTGGGTCATAAGGCTGCGAACATATGCCTTAGACAAAAACGGTACAAGACTGGATGCGCGACGAACCCTTGGCGCTTGCAGCGCATTGCAGAAATCTTGTTATGAAGCCGCCAACGTGGCTATTGGGATGCAGACCCAGAGGACGCCATAGACTTGCGTAAATCTTTTATATCTTCCATAGAAGGTGCGTAGAAGGGCGTTAGTAGGAAATGTAAAGAATATCGATTATATGTACCATAGTCATGATGGTACTGCTGGTGGTCGGTTGTGGACCTACACAAACGGGGACGACTGGCGCTACACATCAGGTGACAGATGGCACCGGCGTAGCCGTTACGGTGCCTAGCGAGCCTAAGCGTATCGTTCCTATCGCGGCGAGTACAGAGGATATCGTCTTATCCTTAGCTGATCCGAGCCGAGTGGCTGCTGTGGGCACTGTGGTAAACAATGTGCCTGAGGCGTCAGCTAAGGTAGAGAAGCATGTGAAAGCAACTGCTGAGTCCATGCTCTCTGTACAGCCTGATTTAGTATTAGTTCCAAACTGGATGTCCCCAGATGCCATTGGGGAAATGCGGAATATGCAGATACCAGTGTATGTGTATAAGACGCCGACTACGGTAGAAGAAGCAAAAGCAGTTATTCATGAAATTGCTGGTCTTTTACATGCCTCTGATGAAACCATGATTGCTAGCATGGATGCAGATTTGAAAACTGTAGAAGACATAGCAAATAAGCATAGCGGGGAGCGTCCTTTGCGGCGTTTTACACGCAATGTGTCTACAGGTGGCAGAGGGTCAACCTTTGATGACATGACGAAATATCTGAAGGTACATAATGCGGTCGCCCAATTAGGCTGAGGGCCTTTGATAACGGGACGCGAGAGGATTTAATCAAAGCCAATCCAGATATTATTATCATTCCGTCTGTGAACTATACTTCCGATGGCACTACGCCAGCAGCGGCAGAACAGCTTTATTCTGATCCTGCGTTGCAAGGTGTTAAGGCCATCGCTAATCGTCGTGTGTTCCTCGTAGATTCCTCGCAGGTTATGAGTTATTCTCAATTTATGACTCGTGCAATGGTTTCTATGGCACAAAATATATATAGCAAGTGATTTTAGTGTGTGGAGGTTTTTATGAAAGAATCAAGAATGAAACGATTATCTCTGTATGTAGGGTTAGCCCTAGACTTTGGTAGCTCTGAGCGTATTCCACGCATTAGCTGCTAACGCAGGTGACGCCAAAGAAGCGCATACCATTGCTGTTACCGCAACTCGTAGTGAAACTACAGCTTTCAGAAGTGCCAGCTAGCGTGTAGGCGTAGTAACAGGTGACGATATTCGTGAGCGCCATGCTACGAATATGAACGAAGCCTTGAACATCGTACCAGGCGTAGACATTAATACGTACGGTGGTGGCGTAGTTACACGAACCCAATGCATTCCGCATCATCGGCCTGACCCGCATTGTACTGGTAGACGCATCAATATGGGCGCAGTGGTATAAACCCGCCGATGACTAGCTTTTGAAAGATGTTCAGGCATCGATCGCGCTGAAGCCAACGTGGTGCAGGTTCTACCATGCGTTCCGGTGCCAATCGGTGGTGTAGTTAACGTAATCACCGCAAAACCTGGAGCAAGGTGTACAACCAAACCCGCGTTAGGCGGGCGGCAGCAACGATTTAGAGCAATACGCTATTACTAACGAAGGTAGCAAAAATGATTGGTACTGGCGTGTAGCTTTTGCAAAAAGATATCATTGGTTTTCATAAAGATGGTCATGGCGTGCGCATTCCTCAACACGGTAACAGCCATACTGCATCCTTCATGGCAGGCACAAAATCAATGACAAGAACGATGCGAAAAGTATCTTACGATACATACTGTGCGATGTAATGTACCTGACCATTTAGGTGCCCTCAATCACATTCGTTATGGTAATGAAGCAAATGACTCCTTGCGTGCGATTTGGAATAATAAAATTAGCAACCGTTGGAGCCATCAATTATACTTGATGAATAATCACTACAAAACAACATACGATGGTATTTAACAGATGTGAAAAACTCGTGGTATCGGCGACTGGCAACATATAAAGCTAAAGATCATACCGTGAAAGTTTGAGTTTTGATTGGCGTCAAGATAAAGTGGTTAATATGGTGGCGTGAAACCGACAACGCATCCTACTTCATCCAAGACGAATGGAAATTTGCTCCTAAGTGGACTGTAACACCTGCGTATCCGCGTTGACCATCATTCCTCCTTCGGTACGCATACATCTCCATCCATCAGCCTAGGCTATGATGTAAATGCAAAAACAAATGTATATGCTGCATATAAAGAGTACTTCTTGGCACCTACACCATACCAATTATTTGATGGTTCACGGCAACCGCAATTTGAAACCGGAAACAGGTCATGAATTTGATTTAGGTGACACCACAAATTCGGTAAAACATGGAATAGTAATCTTAGCTTTCAGCCGTAGTACGAAAGATAAAATCGGTTGAGCTATGACAAACCCTGCAGCTTACAGGTCAATATCAGTAATTTCGATACCGAAAAGCTCATGGCATCAACGCAGATGTGCGTAAACAATTGACGCTAATTTCGTCCGCACGTCTTGGCTATACTTATATCATATCGATGCAACACCAACCTCGCAAAGCGTAAACCGTGATGGATATGTACCAAAACATGCTGTTAACGCAGGTCTGATTACAACGATGCGGAAATGGGATGCTCATGATATTCGCGGTATCATCAACCGTCCTGGTACAGCCGATAATGTATTCCCGCGCAAAACTTTACTGGTTGGCTGACATCAGCGCAAAACTACCGAGTACGCGAAAACGTATCTGTATTTGGTCGTATCAACAATATCTTTGATACTTACTATGCAGAACAATCTAGCGTTCGTTGGGGCAACCCTGGTGACTGGTGGCCAGGCCGAAGGTCGCAAACTATCGTCTCGGCGTAGAAGTGACAATTTAAAACATAGAGCGTTATAATCACTGTATACATGAAAAGAGAAAGAGCCTTTTAATTAGGCTCTTTCATTTTTACATTAATTTATCGTGCAGTATACAGCACTGACTGAGAGAGTTATTTTCACAGCCGATCAAAATTAGGCATATGTACATAAGTATGTGTTATAAAACTATAGATTTTCTATAGTAAAAGCCTATAATATTATGTATCTATATATATCTATGTAATTGTTTTTAATTTTTGCTTTGTGATGTATCAGGTATTTACTTGTATAGTAGGTAAGCTTTGTTACTTTCATTAGTTATCAAAACCTCCTTGTTGAGGAGGTTTATTTTTAGAGGAGTTGATCGAAATGAAACAACCAGAATTGTCGCCGCTATATGATGGCTCGTGCCGTCTGGCATTCGCTTAGGACAAATTAAATTCTGGAAACGTAAGAACCCGCCTCATCTTGGTGAATGGTTCTATTGGTAATGTAATGCGTCCTATGCATCCCGCCATGCAGCGTAGGTTGTTCAATTTGCGGCGTGAATAGCCCGTTCCATAATGGCATTGTGCCATGACGCACCAACTACGGTACTGATGAATGCGTCGCGAAGCATTTTTCACATTTTACGCAGTCAAGGTTTTGATACAACTGGTCTTAATGTACTCGTAACAGATGGTGCATCCATGGCGATGGAAAACCATCATGCTTATGTATGTGGTGGTGCAGGCGAAGAGGAACGCCCTTTTAATGTTCAACCCATCTTATACAAACTATGATGCGGTAGGTCTTCGCACTGGCCGTCAAAACAGTTACTGCTGAGCGTGAACTTAACGAAGATGGCGAATTTGAATTACCATCCGTTGAGACTGTCAGAGCAACGCATTATCGATACAAAACCGGGCGCATTGCTCATCATTCCTTTACTGATAACCCAACAGGTCAATTATTCAGTAAGGAAACATTGATCGAATATACTAAACTATGTGTTAAACATAATTTGTGGATCATCTCTGACGAAGCATACCGCGAATTGGCTACGAAAAGGGAAAGAAACATCTAGTATCTAGGGCTTTAACTCGATAAAGATGTGCCTGAGATCGAAGGCCGCCGTATCAGTCTTGAAACGGCTAGTAAGGTTTGAATGCTTGTGGTCTCCGCATTGCTGCCATCATTACCGATAATAAATTGTGCTACGAAAAATCTGTTGCTGAATATACAGCAAACCTTAGTGCTAACACATTGGGCCAATATATCTTGGTGCGTTGAAGCACGAGTCCCTACGCACAATTACACAACTGGTATGAGCAACAACGCGATTACTACCGTCAAATGATCTTTGAACTTCACAAAGGCTTCAAAGAGGTAGAGCCGGACTTTATCGTATCTCGTCCTGAAGCGTCTATCTACTTTGTCATCGACGTACGCAAGGTGGCTAAACCTGGCTTTGATGGTGTAGAGTTTGCCTCTTGGTGTGCCGAACACGGCGCAGTCAGCCTCGATGATGGCCAAGAATACACACTTCTTATGGCACCGCTCAATGGTTTCTACAGCGGTAAAAAAGGTGATGATAACCCAGGTAAGACACAATTGCGCGTATCATTCTGTGAAAATCCAGACTTATTACGCTTAGCGCCTGAATTGTTATCTAAACTATTCAGAGCTTACGAAGCACAACGTTAACATAAGAATGCCCTCCGTATGGAGGGCTTTTTTGCTGAATGTATCAATTATATAGCTAGGTGTATCAAATATATATTAGAAACCTATCGTAGCGGTTATTATCGGCGTGAGACTTACAAAATTGACTAAATGATACAAATAAAAAAGAAGCTATAAGACTAGATGTTATAGCTTCTTTTTGTTTTATCCCTAGGTAGGATACGTAGGGAAGGAGAATTATTTTTCTTCTTCATGATGCGGTCCCTTAGTACGCATTTCGGCTGCGAGCTGCTCGCTAGGCATAGAGCGTTCCTCTGTTGTTGGATACGAAGTGTCTTCTAAGATAACCGTTTCTAACAGTTTGTCAACCTGATCAGACTGAATCGATACTTCGTTGCTGTACCATTCGCCAAAATCGCGAATTACCTCTTCATTACGACGGAAGTAGGTATATTGGTCGATTTTACGAGATTCTACAAGTTCCGCATTTTCTAAGATGCTCATAAATGTAGAAATAGACGATTGAGATACACCGCAGCGTTTTTGGATACTCTTAACGCTTACACTGTTAGGAAAATCGATAAGAGTTTTAGTGTACTTGTGCACCAAATTCTTTCTCTGGGTGTTTTAGCCACAATATAATATCTAACCGATGCGGATTTGATAATGCTTTCAAGATTCTTAACGGGTCCATAGGGCCTCCTCTTAATTAAAAAATAACGAGTTCCTAACCTTGACCGTGGACTTGCATTATGCGGTCGTATTATACGCGTCTTGCTCCGTATAGGGTTTTTCCTACTTTTATCATACGCTACTTTCACTGTGAAAGCTAGAAAAAACTTATAAATTTCACGAATTGATGAATTTTATTGCACTTAATTAAAAATCTTAGTGTGAAATAGTATGAGCTTATAATGATTATATATACATCCTATAGAGTGTTATATAGCATACTGCAAAAATATAGAATATATTTATTTTTGCCGATTTTTAAAGGTGTTTTTACCTATTCTGCAGAGAATATATATATACTGTAAGGAACTTATGTGTTAAGCTTACATTTAAAGGAGCTGAGTATATGGCAATTGATCGTAATGAAACATTTGATGTCATCGTCGTTGGTGCAGGTCCAGCGGGCTGTGCGGCGGCATTGCGCCTCGCAGAACAGCGGGCGAAAGTACTACTCATCGAACGTGGCACCGCACCAGGCGCTAAAAATATGATGGGTGGACGTATCTACACACATTCTTTAGAACGTCTTGTACCGGACTTTAGAGAACGTGCACCATTGGAACGTAAAGTGACAAAAGAACGTATTTCTATTGGCACTGGCAATGAAATGACTACTATTGAGTATAGTAATCAAGATGGGAAACCCAATGAGGAATCCAGTAGTATTGCGCGCTAAATTTGATAAATGGCTCGCAGGTGAGGCAGAGAAAAAAGGTGCTCTCCTAGTATCTAACGTACAAGTTACAGACCTCATCACTGAAGGTGAAGGCAAGAACCGCCGCGTCGTAGGCGTTCGCTGCCACGATGATGAAGTTTATGCTAAACTCGTTATCATCGCTGAAGGTTCCAATACATTGTTATTGGAAAAATCTGGTTTAACAGGTCCTACAGATCCAAGCACAATGGCTGTAGGCGTTAAAGAAGTATATAAACTTAAGAAAGATGATCTTGAAAATCGCCTCATGCTATCTGGTGATGAAGGTATGGCATGGCTCACTTTAGGCGATATGACTGACGGCTTATTGGGCGGTGGCTTTATTTACACTAATAAAGAAAGCCTTTCCGTAGGTATGGTTGTAGGTCTTGAAGATATCGGTAAAGCTAATAAGTCTGTAGACGAAATGCTTTCAGCTTTCACAAGTCATCCAAGAATTGCACCATTGTTGAAAAATGGTCAATTGAAAGAGCATAGTGCGCATCTAGTACCTGAAGGTGGTTATAAAGCAATGCCACAATTGGGCGGCAATGGTTATCTTATCGTTGGCGATGCAGCGCGTATGTGTATGAACCTTGGTTACACGATTCGTGGGATGGATCTCGCTATTGAATCCGGCATGTGTGCAGCTGATGCAGTTAACATAGCATTGCGCGACGAAAATATGGAACGCGTTGCTAGTCTATATGAACGTCAAATCAAAAATTCTTGGTTGCATAAAGACTTGAAATTGTATAAAAACATGCCTGACTTCCTTGCATCCAATCCTCGTATATTCAAGGAATATCCAGCTCTCGTGAATAATGTGATGCGCGATGTATTCACTGTAAACGGTGACGGTGCTGTTCCGATGTTGAAAAAAATTAATGGGTCGCGTTCGTGACGTTGGCCTTGTAAACCTTGATTCGTGATGCAAATGAAAGGTGCGTTCCCCTATGAAATTAGAAGAGCGCTTTAGGGCGCCAATAAATATTATGTAGATGAAACGTCTCCTCATATCCTTGTGGATGGCGCTGGCTTCAGCCACGAAGAGAAAATGAACCGTAAACGGCTGCCCTGCTGGTCTATATACACATTACAAGAAAATGGCGATTTAGCCTTTTGACTTCGCTGGTTGTTTAGAGTGCGGCACTTGCCGTGTTCTCTGTGGCGAAACTATCGCAAAAACTTGAAATATCCGCGTAACGCTAAGGGCGTAGAATTTAGATACAGGGGTGAGTGTATGGAGTTATTAGTATGTAGTCAAACAGGTTCCAGATACATCTGAGATTAAACTGATCCGAAACGAATAATCTCATCCGCACAGGCTTGCCCTAGCATTGTAAACCCTGACGATATGCATGGCATTAGGAGGCAGCTCTTGCGGTAAAAGACGAAAAATGAAGGTAGCGTGTAACAGTATTGGCGATGGGTCCTCCCTCGCTGAGGATGCCTTTCGCGAATGTTTATCTCTCGGTGCTGATGATGCGGTACTTGTTACAGACCGCGCTTTCGGTGGCGCTGATACATTGGCTACAAGCTATACCATTGCATCTGCTATCCGTCATGTCCAAAAGACAATGAATCGTCAATTTGAAATCATTTTCTGTGGTAAACAGGCTATCGATGGCGATACTGCACAAGTAGGCCCTCAAATTGCAGAAGAACTCGGTATGGCGCAAGCAACGTATGCTTGTAAATTTGCTGTAGATACAGCGGCGCAAAAAGCAACTGTAACACGGGAGCACGAAAATGGTTACGAAATCGTAGAAGTGCCATTGCCAGTATTAGTAACGGCTACAGCTGAGCTTAATGAGCCACGTCAACCAGGTCTCTGGAGCTCTATTTATGCGAAACGTTATGAAATTTCCCATGTTACATTGCGTGATATGCCTAATATTGATGAAAGCCGTATCGGCCTTAACGGGTCCCCTACGCGTTCGTAAGGTATACCAACCACCTCTGCGGTAAAGTTGAAATGCTTCCAAATGTTGAAGAAGGTTCTAAAAAGGTTCTCGAATTGGCGTACAATATTAAGCCAGAAAAATTTGCTCATCTATTAGTTCCAAGCGACGCACCTGTTGCGGCTGAGGAACCTAATGATGAAGGTGTTGATGTTAAAGATCCCGCGCAACGGGCTGCTACTGCTGAAAGTGTGTCCGCCACAGCGATTTTAAAGCGGTAGCTGCCGCTCAAGGTGATGAAGGTTCCAAAGGAGGTGACCGGTAATGGGTGTGACAAATTTTGATGATTATAAAGACGTCTTTTGTCGTAGCCGATACCATCGATGATGTGGTGCATCCGGTTACTTATGAATTGATTGGCCAAGCTTCGCTGTATCGCTAAGGAATTGGGCCAACTCGTTCAAGTTATGCTACTTGGGGAACATGTTCAATCCGGAAGCAGAAGAACTCGTAGCACATGGTGCTGATATTGTTCACGCTTTTTGAAAGCCCTTTTGAAATACTATACAACTGATGGCTACACAAAAGTATTAACTGACTTTCAAAGACCATAAGCCTAATGTAATTTTTAATCGGTGCTACTAACAACGGTCGACTTGGCACCTCGTATGTCTGGTCGCATGCAAAACGGGTGTAGTTGCTGACTCGTACAATCTGACTGCAGATACCGCAGAAGGCCTTGTAGAATGGACTCTGTCCTGCCTTGGGCGGCAATATCTTGGCGGAAATCATTTCTCCAAACCATCGTCCACAAATGGGCTCTGTACGTCCTAACGTATTTAAAAAGACCAGAGCGCATTGCAGATAGCTGGGGTCGTATTCAAGTAGAACAATTCGACCTTAAACCTGAAGATATTCGCATGAAGCGTCTTGACTTCATTCCATTCGGCAAAGATGGTTACAATATCCAAGAAGCAGATATCATCGTAGCTGGTGGTCGCGGCATGGGTTCTAAAAGAAAACTTTGATAAACTTTACGAACTTGCTGAAGCTATTGGTGGCGTAGTAGGCGCTACACGTCCACTCGTTGAAAAAGGCTGGATTGAATTGCCATACCAAGTAGGCCAAACTGGTAAAACTGTAAGCCCTAAACTATACTTGGCATTCGGTATTTCCGGCGCTATCCAACACGTGAGCGGCATCTCCGGTGCTGACACAATCGTGGCTATTAACAACGATCCAAACGCAGAAATCTTCCAACACGCTAACTATGGCATCGTAGGGGATTGCATGGAAGTGTTAAATGATATGTTGGCGCATCTGAAATAAAAGCTAGCGTATTTGAGCTCTACTAATCAAATTAAATAAAACAATAGGGATACCTATCCTCAGCCTTCATGGGTACGCGTAGCGCCCAAGGCGGCTTCGAATAGGTATCCCTATTTGCTTTCTAGCTGTGGTAGAGCTCAAATATTAGCGTATTAAATACAGATACGCCTACATATCATTTTAGAGAAAGTGGAAGGGACAAAGGTGAGCTAAGTTGTTTTCAGAAAGGGTATCCTCTTTTTATTATCATATCTCTAAATCTATAAGCCACTTTATGTATTCTTTTAAATCCTATCTGCGCCGACATATCATTTAGGGGAAAAGGAGAGAATGCTACGCGTAGCGCCCAAGGCGGCTTCGAATAGGTATCCCTATTTGCTTTCTAGCTGTGGTAGAGCTCAAATATTTTTGTCTTACATACAGATGCGCAAATATCTCATTTCTAAGTGAGTGGGGAGGCATCTATGTATACAATATTTCCGTCGTTTATAGGTGGTAGGGTAGAGTTTTTTGATTTTCATAATGGTATAATGAACTTGATAGAATAAAACGGATTGATAATGAGGAGGCTTTTATGGCTCGTAATGTTTTTGTCACTGGTGCAACGTCTGGTATTGGTCTTTGTATTGCTGAGGCTTATGCCAAGCATGGCGATAATGTGTTGATTTCTGGTCGTCGTGCTGAGTTATTGGGCGAGGTACAGGCTCGTTTGTCTAAGGAATATGGCGTGCGTGTTGAGACTTTAGTTCTTGATGTGCGTAGTCGCGAGGATGTTGAAAGTAAGGTTCCTGCTGCTATTGAGGCTTTTGGTGGCATCGATGTGCTCGTAAATAATGCGGGTCTTGCACAAGGGCTTGATCCTTTCCAAGATAGTACTGTTGATGATGCGGTGACTATGATTGATACCAATGTGAAAGGCCTTTTATATGTAACAAAAGCGGTACTACCTTTTATGATCGATAAAAATGAAGGTCATATTGTAAATATGGGTTCTACTGCAGGCATTTATGCATATCCTAATGGTGCAGTATACTGCGCTACAAAGGCAGCGGTAAAGACATTAAGCGATGGCATTCGTATGGACACCATAGCTACAGATATTAAGGTTACTACCATTCAACCAGGCATCGTAGAAACTCCATTCAGCGAAGTACGATTCCACGGTGATGCGGAACGAGCTAAATCTGTGTACGCTGGCATTGAGGCTGTGCAACCAGAGGATGTAGCCGATGTAGTATTGTATGTAACTAATCAACCTAAACGCTTACAAATCTCTGATATAACCATCATGGCGAACCAACAAGCGGCAGGCTTTATGGTACATAAGAAATAACAGGCTAAGTACCTAGCTTATTAAAATGATATAGGTAGCATTTATTACTTGAAATCCTATATCATTTAGGATATACTTATTAAGCGTGTTTTAATAAATATAATTTTACAAAATATATTTTGTGGAGTATATTATTATGACCTCACTACTAAAGAAATCTTTTTTGATGGCGTTAGCTTGCGTCTGTATAGGTACTTATGGAGTTGTTAAGGCTCAAGATGCTATAGATGCACAAACCAAAGTTTCTGGCCCCTAGAGATGTCTGTTGAAGCAGCTATTCCTGGCGTTGTTATGCCGAGTCCTGTACATGTGTTCACTACAGTTAAAGAAGCGGTGGAGTATATGAATATTACACCACAGATGCCAAAGTTGTTACCTGTAGGCTTTTAATATTCAATCTGTTATAACTTTAGAGAAAGATATATTATAAGTTGTTTATGTCTACGAACCCGGTATAGATCCGTACGTAAATAAAAGCCGGTGGTGTTTTATTTTTTTATCGTACCTCTACTACATTAAAAGGTGATATCAGCGATGACCATAAGATTCATAAGGTTATAGAAACTGAAAAGTGTAGATGGTACAAAAGGTTACTTTCAAAGGTGGTAAGAAAAATGGTTTATCTTGCATCGTGGATGAAAGATGGACAAAATCACTCTTTAGAATTTCAGCGTCCCGTTACACGAGATGTGGCGAAGGCTATTATCCATAATATTGTTGAGGAAAAATCACATACAAAATAAATGTGTTTTTAATAATTTTTTTATTGACCGAAGGGAGATTATACTCATGGTTAAAAAATTTGTATTAATGGCAGTTGCATGTGCTTGTGTAGGTTCTTACACTGTTGCTGGTGCACAAGGTACTTTTGATGTAAAGCCAGATCCAGCTAAACCTGTAGTTGCAGAACAGGCAGCGCCAATGGTTGGTATGCCAAGCCCAATTCATGAATTCGCTACTATTAATGAAGCTGCTAAATACATGAATATTATGCCTCATCTACCTAAAGTATTACCTGTAGGCTATAATATTGAGTCTGTAAGCACAATCAATAAAGATGTTTTGCAAGTTGTGTATGTTTACCAAGCTGGTGAAGATACAACGCGGAACCAAGCGGCAGGCAAACGTATTGTGTATCGCGTAGGTACTACAAAAGGTGATATCAGTGGTAATCATAAGGATTATCGCGTTACAGCTACAGAAAAGGTAAACGGTACAAAGGTTACTTTCAAAGGTGGCGAAAAAATGGTATATCTCGCTGGTTGGACAAAAGATGGTCAAAACCATGCGATGTACTTTGAACGCCCTGTAAATCGCGACATGGCAAAAAGCGATCATTAGCAATACTGTAGCACCTACAGCACATACAGCATATACAAAATAATATAACAGTCTCAGCCTAGTAGATAGGCATGCGAGCTGTGGTGAAGCACCTCGCATGGACACTGTAAGGGTTATAGTAAGAAGCGGCCCCTCTCATGAGGGGCCGTTTTTGTTTTGGTATGCAAAACTTTCATAATGATAACGATTCTAAATACCTGTATGGGTATATCTATCTAAGCATTACATTGATAGAATATAAATATAGCTATTTTGTGATAAAGAAGGCAGGTGATGTATTGTATCGATTAATACTACAGCGTTTGGTGAGTATTGTAGGTATTTTATTGGTGGTTACTATCGGTACATTTGTATTGATAAAATTATCTCCTATCGACCCCGTGTCGATGAAGTTTAATCTTGTAGGGCTACACCTGATCCAGTTGTAGTTGCACAGATACGAGAGCAGTTAGGACTCAATGATCCTTGGTGGCAGCAATACTTACGTTGGTTAGGTCAAATTGTACAAGGGGACTTTGGTGAGTCTATACTTTATGCAGTGCCTGTGGCCACGTTGTTGAAAGGGGCGCTACCAAATACATTGGGGCTCGTATCTTTAGCGCTTGTCATGGGGGTTGCAGTAACAATACCTCTTGGTATAGTATCTGCAAAATATCAGGATTCTTGGATCGATCATGGTATACGTCTAGTAACGTTCTTGGCCTTAGCTATTCCTGGGTTCTGGGTCGGTTTATTATTACTGTACTTATTCGGTGTTAAATTACAGCTAGTGTCGGTAACGAATACCAATGGCTTTTCTGCCTATGTATTGCCCGCGGTAACCCTTGCTTTATGGATATGTGGCCTCTATATTCGTCGATTGCGCAATGCTATTTTAGAAGTGTCGCGACAGCCCTTTGTACAGGGGGCGCGAGCATTAGGCTTGCCAGAATGGATGGTCTACACCCGTTACATATTCCCTCATGTGGGACTTATGTTGTTGCCCATGATGGGGGTAACCATGGGCGCTATGTTAGGTGGCTCTGCCGTTATTGAAACGGTATTCTCCATAAAAGGTATTGGTTACATGATGGTACAAGGCATTATGGCTCGCGATTATATATTGATGCAAGGTTATATCATCTGGATTACCTTGGTGTTCATCGTAATTAATATTATCATTGATGTATTGAGTGTTTGGCTGAATCCGAAGCGAAGAGCCGCCATAAAAGGAGGCTCTTATGAATAGACAAAAGCCCTATACTTTATACGTTATGTTGGTATTAGCAGCTCTATGGATCGCATTTTTCTTATGCGCTCCCTATATAGCACCATTTGATCCTGAAACGACGAGTATCGCGGACCGCTTACAAGACATTAGTAGTACCCATCTATTAGGTACTGACCAGCTCGGTCGTGATGTGTGGTCTCGTATTTTGTACGGTGGTAAAGCCTCTTTAGGGATTGCTTTCACCATCATTGGCATTAGTGGGGCCATCGGTATCGCTATTGGTGGGTTAGCAGGATTCTCACACTCAGCATTGACCGTTGGTTATCTCGCTTTGATTGATTTGGTACTAGGGTTTCCGAACATGGTGATTGCCATTGCTTTCATCGGTATTATGGGACCTAGCATAACGAATGTAATCATTTCCTTGTGCATTACGAAATGGGCGGAATATGCCCGTATCACTAGAGGCCTCGTACAGATTGAACGCCATGCGGAGTATATTACCTTTGCTCGTATGTCAGGTGCTTCAAATCTACGAATTCTGTGGCGCTATATTCTGCCGAATGTATTGCCACCGTTGGTGATTGTTATTATTCAACATCTAGGTGATGCCATCATTTTGGTAGCCAGTTTCTCGCTCATAGGCATCGGTGTGCAAACCGCCGGATCCGGAGTGGGTGCGATCTTGTTGAGCTCCCCGAGATTTTTCTACAAACGGCGCCGTGGCTGCTAATTTACCCGGGGCTCGCTATTTTTTTATTACTGTTGTTTTTATTTAACTATATTGGTGATGCGTTGCGCGATGCCCTCGATGTATCTCGCTAACCGCGCTGTGTATAGATGTTTATGTTGAAAGCCTCTTCACAGAGGCGATGTTCAAAAAGGAGAAGTTATGAAACGTTGGTTATTAGCATGTCTCAACTATGCTGTGCATGGTAGCCTCTTGTAGGTTGCGGAAGCGATACTGCTAAACAAGGCAAACAAGGGAAGCATATGAATGTTGGTTTGTATTGGTTTGGTGAAACATTAGACCCAACTCACGAGTGGGATGCGTGGACATTGACGCGTATCGGCGCTGGTGAAACATTGGCAACGGTAACACCAGATATGAAATTTGCCCCTCAATTAGCAGACTCTTGGGAAAATGTGGACCCTACAACATGGAAATTCCACATCCGTGAAAATGTTAAATTCCACAATGGCACTCCAATGACGCCACAAAAGGTAAAAGAGTCCATCGAGTACACAATGAAACAAAGTGCTCGTTCTGCAAAAGCTGTTAAGATTGAATCTATCGCAGTAGATGGTCAAAACTTGATTATTAAAACAACAGAACCTAATGGTTCCTTGTTATCTAGCTTGACTGAACCAGCTTTCGTTATCATGGACACTGCAGATCTTAAAGATATAGCATCTAAACCAGTTCTTACAGGTCCTTACAAAATCACTTCTTTCAAAAAAGGTGAAACAATTGAACTTGCAGCCTTCGCAGATTACTGGGGCGGCAAACCAGGTCTTGATTCTGTAACTGTAAAAGACATCGAAGACAACAATAAACGCGCTATGGCGTTGCAATCTAAAGACGTAGACGTAATTCAAAAAGTGGACTCTGCTAACCGCAGCTTGTTCAAAGATGGTTTCAATATTCAAGACGTTGCTGGCGTTCGTGTGTTTATGTTGAAAGCAAACAACACAGAAGCATCTCCATTACATGATAAAGCTGTGCGTTCCGCTATTGCTCATATCATTAACTATGATTCTATGGTTAAAATCATTGGCAATGGCTCTGACACCAGGGGCAGCACTCATTCCCGCCATCTGCCAATTTAGGCTATGATGCGATTGCTAATAAACCGATGACAGATGTAGCAAAAGCTGACCAAATCTTGACTCAAGCTGGTTACGCTAAGAATGCAAACGGCATGTATGCAAAAGATGGCAAAGAATTAGCGATTACTATTGCTATTTGGGGTAAAGACACAAGCTTATACGAAGAAATTCAACAAGAATTGAAACAAGCGGGAATCAATGTAACACTAAAAAAACTACAAAGTCCTGATGAAGTAGATACACTTTGGTACAGATGGTTTCGATTTAGTAGAACGCAATGTAGTGACTATGTCTACAAACGATCCTTACTGGTTCCTCAGCTTATTCTACAAAACTGGTGCGAAATCAAACGTTGGTGGCTACTCTAACCCTCAAGTAGATGCGTTAATCGACCAATTGTCAGTAACATTTGATCAAAACGAACGCTCTACTATTGCAAAACAAGCGCAACAAATCTTAGTTGATGACGTAGCAGATATCTATTTGTTGTATCCAAGTGCAACGGTTGTATCTACTACAAAAGTTAAAAATGTACCAGTACATCCAATCGATTACTACTTATTAACAAAGGATTCTACTATTGAATAAATCTGATTGTATCGTATTTGATAAGGTTACAATTTCATATGGTGCGGAAGAGGCGGTGCGTAATGTATCCTTCTCCGTGCCCACTGGTGAGGTCTTTGCCATCGTTGGTGAAAGTGGCTCTGGTAAATCTACATTAGTTCGTGCCGCTTTTGGCATGTTGAAACAAGCTACCATTAGCGGCCAAGTTTTGCTAAACGGAACCGATGTTTCTACATTGAGTGATGGTGATTGGCGACAATTGCGGGGCACGAAGATTTCTATGATCTTTCAAAATCCCAGCGCCTATCTAAATCCAAATCGCACCGTAGAAAATCACTTTAAGGATTTGTTCTGTGCTCATGGTGAAAGCTATGAAATAGCTCGCGTCATCGACATGTTGAAGTTAGTTCATCTCAATGATGGTGAGCGGATTTTACAGTCCTATCCGTTTCAACTGAGCGGTGGCATGCAGCAGCGATTGGCAATAGCTTTAAGCCTCATCTTGAAGCCGAGCATCGTATTTGCCGATGAACCAACTAGTGCTCTGGATATGCTCGTGCAAGCCTCTGTACTAGACCTTTTAAAAGAGGTAACACTAGCCCTTGGTGCAACAGTGATTATCGTAACGCATAACATCAAGGCGGCGGCGCGCATTGCCAATAGTATTGGCGTTATGAATAAGGGACAGCTCGTTGAAGTAGGCTCCACCGAAGAGGTTATGGCATTCCCAAAAGATGAGTATACTCGTATTTTGTTAGATTCTGTAATGAAAGTGGTGTAGTATGATTCAACTCGAGAATATCTGTAAACAATATACAAACCACAATCATACGGTTCGTGCTGTTGATGATGTATCTTTTTCTGTAGCGGAGAATGAACGGGTAGGTATTGCTGGTGGTAGTGGTTCTGGTAAAAGTACATTGCTTAGGATAATTGCCCTGCTAGAAAAACCTACATCTGGCACCTTGCGACTCTTTGGTGAGGATATCCATTCCATTCAAAATCATACAGAAATATATCGCTCTATGCAGATGATGTTCCAAAATCCCTTGGCGGTGATTCCACCGCGGATGAACTTAGAAGCATTTCTCTTAGAGCCGTATATCAACTATGGGCTTATGGATGTGGCGTCAGCAAAGGACGATATCCGTAAATGGATGCAACGAGTAGACTTGCCAGAAAATACGGTCTATAAATACCCTCACGAAGTCAGCGGTGGTCAGTTACAACGTGTCGTATTGGCACGGATCATGTTGATGAACCCCAAGCTAGTACTCTTTGACGAACCTACATCAGCCCTTGATGCGGTGAATCAAAGCTGGTACTAGATTTATTACAAAAACTCCATTCGGAACAACCCTTCGGCTACGTATTCGTCAGCCATGACATCGGACTCTTACAAGCCGTAACAGACCGGATCATCGTTATGAAAGATGGGCAAATCGTAGAAACCATCGAATCAAAACGACTTAAAGAAGCGGTACACCCATATACAAAATCACTTGTGGAAGCAAGTTTATAAAGAAATGCCCCTGTTTGGATATGCTATTCTTACTGGAGAACCAGTAAAGGTGGTACATATCAATCAGGGGCTTTTATTTATAAAACATATGATATAACGATAAATTGACATATCGCGAAATTACGATATAATTCAGTCATCAGCCAGATGTATATCATATAATATTCCTATAGTAATAGGAGAAAGAGGCTATAATGGCACAACATAACTTAACAGATACAATTACATTCCGTCGTGGGCTAACGATTCCTAACCGCATTGCCTTGGCTCCGATGCAAAGTCTATCTGCATTAGAGGGGGGCTATGTAAGTAATGATACAATCCGTTATTACAATCATCGTTCTAAGGCAGCAGGCCTATTGATTACTGAGTTCCATTATGTTAGTGAAAGTGGTGGCCCAGCGTACAGGCCTGGCTATCCATCTCAAATGGGCATTTACTCTGATGTTCATTTAGAAGGGGCTAAGAAGATTGCACAAGCTTAAAGAAAGACGGCAATAAAGCTGTTATGCAAATCCATCACGGTGGACGCATGGCGATTGGTCGCTTTATCAATCATCAAGACGTAGTAGCGCCTAGCGATTTACAACGTAAGTTCCCTGTTCGTGCTCTTACTGAAAGTGAAATTGAAGAGATCATCGCTGACTTTGGCCGTGCTACAAAACGAGCTATCGAAGCGGGCTTTGATGGTGTAGAAATCCACGGTGCTAACCACTATTTACTACAACAATTCTTCTCTGTATTAACGAACCACCGTACAGATAAATGGGGCGGCTCTTTAGAAAATCGCATGCGCTTCCCATTAGCCGTTGTGCGTGAAGTAAAACGCGTTATAGCAGAAGCGGGCGCACAAAACTTTATCATTGGCTACCGCTTGAGCCCAGAAGAAATCCACGGTACAGATATTGGTTATACTTACAAAGAATCCCTTCAACTCGTAGAGGCTATTGTAAAAGAAGAGTTAGATTACATCCACTTATCCTTATGGGGTGGCTATGACTCCAAACCAGAAGGTGCTGATCAATCCTTTGGCTCTCTATTCAAAGCTGTTCTAGATGATGAAACTAAACTAATCATCGTAGGCAATATCTTCAGTGAAGAAGCAGCTCGTGATGCCGTAGAAAACTACACAGATATTATCGCTGTAGGCCGCGGTACGTTGGTAGATCCTGAATTTGGTCAAAAAATTATGGACGGTAAAGGTGATACCATCGTTCACGAAGTAACACCGGAACATGTTCCAAACATGCACCTAACACCAGGCCTATTTGAAGCCTTCACACGTACTGATTCCTTGGGCTTGCCACCATTACCTGGTGCAGAATCCATCTACGACCAACATAGAGGCACCTATGATAACCATCCACTAGCGATTCCATATGCAGAACAATAAATAGAAAACATCAACTAAATTAGTAAAATTTTAGTTAATAATCGAATCACAATACATAAAACTATACACCCATAAATAACTTGTGAAAGTGAGTTTATAAATAAGAGGCTGTAGCAGAATGCAATAATAACGTATTCTGCTACAGCCTCTTTGCTTATTATATTTTGTTTATTACTTTTATAAATTAATTATGCTTATATATGCAGGGATTTTTGTTTTTGTGTAGAAATATATAAATAAGATGAAGTGTATATATTGATGTTTAGGAGGTATTGTTATGGAATTCGAAGGTCTTATTAAATCACATGTGCAACGGATTAAAACTTTAAAGAATGACATTTTGACAGAAGAGGCAACAAAGACATCCCTTATTATGCCATTCTTTAGAATTCTTGGTTATGATGTATTTAATCCAAATGAATTTATGCCAGAGTTTGTAGCAGATGTGGGACTTAAAAAGGGAGAAAAAGTTGATTATGCAATCAAGCTAGACAATGAGCCTGTTATCTTAGTCGAGTGCAAATCAATTAATGAAAAACTGGAAAAACATGACTCTCAACTATATCGTTATTTCGGTACAACAACAGCTAAGTTTGCTATTCTTACAAACGGTATTGTATATAGATTCTATACAGATATTGATGAAGTTAATAAGATGGATGAAGCGCCATTTTTAGAAATTAATCTATTAGAACTACGTGATGAGCAAATTGCAAAGTTACAGCATTTTACAAAAAGAAAAATTTGATCGAGATGCTATTTATGATTCGGCAGAAGGCTTAAAAATGAGGCTCAGATTCGACAAATTATTAAAGATGAAATAGAAAAATCCTAGTGATGATTTAGTTAAATTTATATTGGGTAAAGGTGTTTATAATCGAGTAAAAACACAGGCTGTTATTGAAAAATATACTCCTATTGTAAAAATGCCTTTGATTATATTATAAAAGAAATGCTTAGTAAAAAGATTGAGACTGCCTTTTGCAAATACTGAACCAACTGAATCAAGCACCACTCAATCAGACAACGAAGAAATAAATACTAATGAAGAAGTAGAAAGTAAAATTGTTACAACAGAAGAAGAACTTGAATCATATTATATTGTTAGAGCAATTCTAAGTAAGTATATAAATGTAGACCGGATTACCTATAGTGACAAAGAAAGCTACTTTTGCAATTATTTTTAGACGATCATATTACTAAATGGTTATGTCGTATCTATATCAAAAAGAACAAGAAATATATTGGCATTGTAGAAAATGGTGAACAAATTAAATATACAATTGAAAATATTAGTGATATCTATGGGTATGCAGATAAAATTGTTCAAAGATTGCAATCATTAGATATGAGGTAAGTAAACAAATTTATTGCTACATTGTTGCTATATTTATCATAATTTGAAGATTAAACTGAGAGAGTCTTATGAATAATTTAGATGATATTTTAGATAAGGTGGAAGAAGCTTTTAGATAAGTTATATGAAAAGGACCAATATTTGATTCATTCTGGCGGTAATAATCATGTTAGTGAAAGATCTATTACACATAAAAATAGGCGCATATCTTACATCCTTATTTGAAGCGTATGATGTGGATTGTGAGTATAATAGATTTGGTTGTGAGGGAAAATTTGTTGAAAAACTAAAGCAGAATGTAATACCAGATATTATTATTCATAAACGAGGTGAAGTAAATAACTTTGTTGCTATAGAGATAAAAAAACTTGGTGGAATAAACATAAACGGTCATCTGATATAGATAAATTAACCGAGCTTACCTGAGGTAAATATCATTATAAGTATGGATTTAGTATAGTTATTAACAAAAAAATAGAGATTTGGTTATCGCAACAATAATAGAGAATGGTGAAATTAAATATACTGATATTCATATATAAAGTCTTCTAAATAGAAAATGGCTCCTTATAAGGGATCCATTTTCTATATATTCTTATGCAATTTCCGCTTTCAAATCGATAATATTTTTTGCGGCTACACAGGCAGCGCAGTCACAGAATTCTGCGCCTTCTGCTTTAATGTCTTTAGCGTGTTGTAATAAGTTAGCTGCGCCCTCTTCGCCAAGGCTTTGTATGGCGCGTTCAGAGCGTGCATAGTCGATTACTTCGTCGATAAGTGCAATGTTTTGTTCTGCTACGGATACGAGCTGTTTTGTAAGCTCTGCTTGTTTTTCTGTGCCCTCTGCATCGAACCAAGATTGAGCGAATTCTTTTACAGTTGGATTGCTTTTTGGCGCATCTAATAAAGCTTGTACGAGTTGTGATAATTGTGTATGTGTCATGATAATCTCCTTAATATAACTAGTAAATATAAGTTTGAAAAGATGCACTTACTATCATATGAGCACCTGTTCATTTTTTATAAGTTCATTATAGCACTACAATAATTTTTAAATAGTAGAATTATTTGTGATAGATACTATCAAATGTGATAGATTTATGATGATAACTGGTATAAATTTTTTGGGGAATAGAAAAGAGGAATGCTTTCACATTCCTCTTAAGCTTAGTTAGAATAAATCTGAGTGGCTACCCGTGCGAGTTAAAGATAATACTAATATGTCATCTTTAATTGCATAAATTAGAAGCCAATCTGGCTCGACATGTAACTCTCTAAAGCCTTCGTAGTTTCCTGTTAATGGATGATCTTTATAACTAGGATCTAATAGCGTTTGGTTCTGTAATTTAGTGATGATTGAATAGAGTTTATTGAGATCTTTACCGCGTTTTTTGAGCACTTTAGGTCCTTTTTGAACTTATTGCTAAGCACTAATCTCAACATAACTGATTACTCCAATCCTAAATCCTCAATCATTTCTTTTACATTAGCATATGATTTTGCTTTTATTTTTCCTGCTAATATATCTTTCGTTTCTTGAATAGCAGCTTCTGTTTCTGCATTATAACGAGGTTGTTTAGGTTGAAATGGGAATCCGCCTTCCATTAGTGATGTGTGGAGAAAAATATTAATCGCATCAGTTACGGAAATGCCAAAGCTAGCATATAGTGCTTCTAATTGTGCTTTTACAGCTGGCTCGATACGCAAACTGATAGAGGCCGTTTTAGCCATAGTATCACCTCCTATTACTTATATTGTAATGCAAATGCTTTATATTCGCAATCATTTTTACTGCGAATTGCATGCATGATGCTTATCTTTTCCTGGACGAAAAATACTTATGAATATAAGAATATTAGCTTTTTAGGTGATATAATTAATTTACTATATGTTGTTTATGGGCTTTGCATCTATTGGTTCTATATAAGTTTTTTTATATTGATATCAAGAAACAACGTAAAACTTTTTAGCAAGCGATATATAAAAATGGCTCCTTATAAGGGAGCCATTTTCTATATATTCTTATGCAATTTCCGCTTTCAAATCAATAATATTTTTAGCAGCTACACAGCCAGGGCAGTCGCAGAATTCTGCGCCTTCTGCTTTAATGTCTTTAGCATGTTGTAATAGGTTAGCTGCGCCTTCTTCGCCAAGGATTTGTGTAGCAAGTTCAGAGCCTGCAAAGCCGATTGTTTCGTCGATAAGTGCAATGTTTTGTTCTGCTATGGATACGAGTTGTTTTGTAAGTTCTTCTTGTTTAGGTGTACCTTCTGCATTAATCCAAGATTGAGCGAATTCCTTTACTGTTTCATTGCTTGTAGGTGCATCTAATAAAGCTTGTACGAGTTGTGTTAATTGTGTATGTGTCATGATTATTTCCTCCTTATAATTACTAACTATAGTTTTGGAATAGTGCATTTAGTATCATATGAGCACCTGTTCCTTTTGTTGAGTTCATTATAGCACCTACAATAATTTTGAATAGTAGAATTATTTGCGATAGATACTATCAAATAGGATAGATTTATGATGATAGCTGTTTCAAATTTTAATGATATAATTTAGTTAATAAATGTAGTTTGTTTGCAGGGGATTGTATCATGAAAAAGGTTGTATGTGCGTTAGCTACGCTAGCTTTTATAAGTTCCATTAATGTTGTGTTCGCAGATGATTTGATGAAATTCCGTCTTAATGGTAATTCTATTTATGATCAGCCCTATGGTGACAGAAATGAGTTTCCATGTCCTGACAGACTCGGTAGTTGTACTATGACGGATAGCGATTATAGAAGCACTCGTAAAGGTCAATCTCTAGAGGTGTTTGATACCCTATATGAGGCTAAGCAACATTTGAACTTTAAACCGCAGTTGCCAAGTGGTTTAGAGGGATTACGTTCCGTACATGTATCCATTGTGGATCACGATGTATTACAAGTTGTGTATGCCTATCATGAGCTTTTAAAAGGAACATATTTTGACCGTGTAGATGATATGCCAAAGTATATTAAGTATCGCGTATCGACTCTATCTGGTAATATCGCAGGTGATTATAAGGATTACTTACCTCAGAAAACAGAGGTTGTAAATGATATAATTGTTACCTATCGAATGGTGGATGATTTTGTCTATCTAGCCTCTTGGGAACATGGGGGGCAGAGCCATGTGTTCTTATTTAATGAGCCTATTTCTGTTGAGCGGACTAGAGAAATGATTAATAGTGTAAGTATAAATTGAGATATTTATTGTACTATCTTTTTAAGTAAGATTAGCTTATTATATACATATAAAGAGCGCCCCTTAACGTGATTAGGGCGTTAGGCTCATCTAAAATTGAACAAAATTATGATGCCGCCTAACCTGTTAGAGGACTGCACTCCTCAATATGTTAGGTGTTTATCGTTGTACTATTTAAGTAGTGCAATGATAGTGACTACTGATAACAGAACTATGATAATTACATAGGTAACTTCATGTTTGGTCATAGTCTCATATGAACGAAAAATAGCAGGGTGGTAGCCCTGCTATTTTTATTATTGTCTTTAGACTGGTTCGTGACGTAGTCGCGAATCATAAAACCACCCGCTATGCGGGTGCGGCAACGAAAGTTATACAAAAAAATCACCTTGCTTAAGTATAATGTAGGTGTTCAAGCCGCATTATATGCAAAAGAAAGGTGATTTTATATGGCAACAAAGACACAGAGCCTTGCGCACACAAAATGGTTATGCAAATATCACATAGTATTTACACCTAAGTATAGACGTAAAGTTATATATAATCAATACAGAAATAGTTTACGTGAAATATTGAGACGTTTATGTGAATATAAGGGCGTCAAGATTATAGAGGGGGAGCTTATGGCTGATCATGTGCATATGCTAGTATTAATCCCACCCAAAATATCAGTATCATCTTTTATGGGATATTTAAAAGGTAAAAGTGCACTAATGATGTTCGATAAACACGCAAACTTAAAGTATAAATTTGGAAATAGACACTTTTGGTCCGAGGGTTATTATGTTAGTACAGTAGGTTTAAATGAGGCTACAGTAAAGAAATATATACGTGAGCAAGAGTTACATGACCAAATGAAAGATAAACTTAGTGTAAAAAGAATATGAGGACCCTTTTAGGGTAGCAAGTAATACACATCCCCTTTAGGGGAACGTTACGAGTCAATGGCTATGCGGCTTGAACGTAGTGAAAGCCAGCGCCTTTAGACGCTGGCCTAGTACTACGGGCTTATAGCCCGTGAGCAAACCACCCGTTTTACGGGTGGTTCTGATTGAAAAACTATTTTAAGTGTAGTATATTCTAGATAGCCAATTGATAGTTGTGATTAATCATAAAATCCCCCGGAGCGGCAACCTGAGGGATTTTTGTACATTATATATGAAAATGAAGTTATTCATAGTGACAGTATTTTACTTTTTATGGTAGAATAACGATAGAGCAAAGTGTTGATTAAATGCACTAAAGAAGCCCTTGCAAAGGATGCCGGTCCTAGCAAGGGCTTTTTTGTCAGATAGTGGTGACAAACCAAGGTTAGTTACCAATAATCGATAGTAGCCAATCTAACCATTTGCAAATATAATAACTTATTATATTTACCATGATAGCTACAAGAATCGTTGAGAGCGTGTTGATTTAAATGCACCTCCTTTCCGTTACCTGATTTGGAAAGGAATTGGTAACACCTATAGTATAGCAAAATACTTTTTACACAAATAGCGATATACAGTCCTCTTTGTTGTGGTTGATATTAAAAATAATGGAGCTTTTATGAACGCAGATAATTACAAGATTTCAACGTTGCCATATATAGAAAATGCTAGCAATGAGATAATGGAAAAGTACAATATAAAAGCACAATATGAAACGGAACCACCTCATGGAGATGCTATATATTCTATTTCTATAAAGGGGAAAGTATTACCGTTTTGGATTTATGGTAGGGACGTTACTTTCATAGGTAATAGTATGGTTATGGTCGAGTCTGTAAGATGCAAAACCTGGGATCCCATTGAAACCATTATTATTGATTTAGAGAATGAAGTGTATGCTAGTTTAAAGGAATGGTATACAGATATTTTATTTGTTAATAATCGAATAGAGTTTTCCAATCAAGTGGTAAAAATGGATAAACGAATTTTAAATAATTTTGAGAATTTAGAGTGGATAAGCTTTTAAGAGTGATTGCGTAGAGGATTTATTGACTACACTATAGTGAAGTGTTATTCTATATATGACAAGGGATGTCAATATGTGACATAGTCTCATATGAACGAAAAAATAGCAGGGTGGCAGCCCTGCTATTTTTATTGTGCTAGTTACTAACGAGAATGGGGTTATAGGACAAAACGTGTTGGTTTTATAGGCGATGGAGCCAGTAAATTACTGGCTCCATCGCTATTTTAAGTTCTTTTGATAAACTTAGAGGGTGGACAAAATGTGTTGGTAAAAAGTCCCAAAATCCTTGATTTTACTGGCTTCAATAAGGTTATATCTTCTTAGAAAATCGTGTTCTAAGTGGAGGGAATAATCATGCTGGTAAGATGTATAAATTGTGGATTTTCTTGTCAAAAATATGGGAAAACTAAAGCTGGATCACAACGATGGCATTGTAAGCAGTGTAACATCACCTTTACACAAACTATTGATAATACTACTAAATGTTTTCATCGATTTCTAAATTGGTTATTTAGTAAAGAAACATAACAGGACATGCCTGGGCAGGGCCGTACATTTCGTAGACAGATAGCTGATTTCTGGCAAATATGGCCTATGCCGCCCAAAATTGAAACCTCGAGAGATGTGGTATTCGTTGATGGTATTTACTTAGCTAAAAAAGCTTGTATTTTGATCTGTTATGATGGTGAATATGTATTAGGGTGGTATTTATGTAGGTCAGAACAGTCTCGCTCATGGCAAGCTCTTATGCAGCGAATAGCGACCCCCATTGTGATCGTTTCTGATGGTGGACCTGGTCTTAGAAAAGCATTAAAAAAAGTTTGGCGTACCGCCAAGCTTCAACGTTGTATTGTTCATGCCGTATGGCAAGTACATCGTTACACTACTAGGCGGCCTAAGACATTAGCAGGCATTATGTTAAAAGATTTAGCAAGCGATTTATATAACGTAAAAACACAGGAAGATGCAAAAATATGGATTCAACGATTATTTAATTGGAGGGTGACTTTTAAAGAGTTTCTAAGTGAAATGACACGTGATAGTCATGATAATTTAAGAGCTACGCATGAACGATTACTAAAAGCCTATAACTCTCTAGTGGTATTAATTAATACAGAGACAATGTTTCGATATTTAGATGAAACATTGGTGTTGGATAAAGAATGTCCGAAGACTAATAACCCTATTGAAGGCGGAGTAAACGCACAACTCAGACGTTTATTGCGTTACCATCGAGGAATGTCTGTAGAAAAACGTATAAAAGCGGTCTTTTAGTGGTGTTATTTACACTCACCAAGACCGCTTTCTGCAAAAGAAATACTTAAGGTAATGCCAACTGATGCAAGTATTTCTAAAATATATAGTTCTATGAATGAAAGAGCCCAACTTCAAGGCATAATTCCAACTTGGGGGAATGCCATTTCTTGGGGTGATTTGCATAACTATGACAAATTATCTTTCAATGATTGGGATTAAAGTACCAACACGTTTTGTCCTATAACCCTTTTATCGTCTAGTTGCCAACCCATTTTCAGATGAGATATTAATAGGTCGAGGTATTACCTCTAGAATTAATATATTCCCTCGTGCTATATTACATATGAGTAGTATTTTTACGTTCATATGTATAAGGAGATACTCTATGTTTAACTTTTATAGTGAGTTATTATTACGTTTACAGAAACAATTTGTATCCGAACATGAATCTGATTTCAAATCTATTGAGGATTTGTTAGAAGCATTTATGACTCAATATAATCGTGGTGATTTTAATAATACGATAGAAATGAAATTACGTGATTTATATGAGGCTGCAGAAGAGGCTGATACGAATGAGAAATCAAGGAAGTTATACAATGAAATCCTTGCATTATGTCCAGATGAAGTAGATGCTAAACGAGAACTCATAGCCCTTGAGTTACATCCAAGCTTTCAAATTTATCAGTTGAAACAGCTAGTAGAATCGTTGAAAAAAACCAAAGAAAATAGATTGGAATATAATAGAGACGCGTCCTTATATGCGTTGCCTCATCGACATGGGGATGATATATTTAGAATATAATATGTATAATGATGCGATTGCCTGCTTTACGCCAGTTTTTCACGGAGACAAGCAAGATCATTCGGGATTTCTTGTGTATATGATGGTTGCTTGTTGTGGATCTGCCAACTGGGATCGCGGCCGCAAGGTATATCAGCGATATCTTGCATGTTGCGATGATATACAAAATGCATTTAATCAGGCTCCGGATATCATGTTGCCTATGCATATGCTGTATATTCTATTGGCTTTGGAGTGTGGTGAAAGCAAGATAGCCTATGATGTATTAGCAGATCTTGTTGATGAATATGAAGATATTGATTGGTTATTACAAGATGCAACGCGCTGGAACGATTTTGTAGAAGATCATTTAGAGGCTATTATGTATATGGTAGACCAAGTGAGCAATATAGATTCTGACCCACGAGAATTAATAAGCTTATATACTGCTATCTCATTTTTACCAACTCAATTAGTGGATTTTGAAAGTCCATTATGGCAGACTCTATATGATGCGTATGAACGTGTTACCGGTCGAACTGTTATAAATCGGTACTCTAATGATAGTTATATGGGAAAACGCGAGTCCGCTCATATGAGCCCCGTAGAGGTTGCTAAAGGTGGGGCTTTGCGTGGAAATCCGGTATATGACAATATACGGTTCGGTGCACAAATTACACTTTCACAAGCCGGCCTATACACAGTAGATGATTTTAAAACAATTACTAAACAAGAAGTATTGATGCTACCGGGCATTGGTAAAAAAACAGTGGAACAACTAGAGCATAATGGTGTTATATTTAAAGCCTAAGATGTGACTTGAATTTAATAGCGATCCTAGGATAACGAAGGGCTATTTGTCTTTTTCATAATTAATATAATCCCTTTGATGAGTATCTTGGTACTGATCAAGGGGATTTTAAATTACTACAGGGTTGTACTAATTTTTGTCCTATAACCCCATTATTACGCTAATGTTAGAGCGTTGGGCTAGTTGCTAAATAAAAGAGCTAGAAAAGCGTCTAACCACTTGCAAATGTAGTAGGCGAATATATTTACCATGACGGCTAGCCAAAACTAATAAAATAGCTGCCACAAATACGAAATAGACATCGTAATTTATGACAGCTATTTGGCAGTACATGGTCGATCTTATAGTGTAATTATTTAGTTATATTCTATTTTTTAAAAGCCTCACCGATGGAATAAATTCCGTCAAATAAGAAACCGAAAGCGATAAAGTAGATAAATACCTCACCGGAAGCAATCGGCTTGAATATGAGTAATAGGCCTAATAGTAAAAGAATTAGTGCAAGCCATTTTGCATTACGTCCCATGAGTGATACCATGCTGTCGGATTTTCTTGATTTAATGAAAATAAAGATGGCTTCAATTACCATCCAGATGCCGATTGTGATTGGGAGTACTAATGGTAGGAATGCAAATCCGCCGAATATTAAATAGATACCGAATAGAGCATTGATAATGCCGCTGATAAGATACCAGCCGCTACGTAATTCAGACGATAACGTAAAATAATTTATAATAGAGCTGACCGCACTGACGAAAAAGATAATAGAAAAAAGCCAGGCAAAAGCTATGAGATTAATAACGGGATTTAAGAGTAAGAATATCCCCAGGATAATGCTTACAATACCCGATAAAATAAAGAAGAATTTACTTGAACCACTCATAATAATTCCTCCAATCATTGGTACTGCCTATTTACACTATACGTGAGATCATGGGGGATGTCAAAGTGTAACGATAAAACTGTGTTTTCACAAAACTCACATGTCCATCCTGTTGACACAGTTCTATAGAATACCGTATAATACCTTTATATCTTAAATACGAGCTATGAATGGGTATAAAGGCTTACAGGTCCTGCTTTCAGAGAGTTGCCGGTTGGTGCGAGGCAATAGAGGTTGTACGCTGACACTCTCCCGTGAGCTTTGGTGGCGAATGCAGTAGTAGTCATCGACGGTGGTTCCGTTATACCCGCAACGAGTCCCAATTAGGGTGGTACCGTGTTATGAATATAACGCCCCTTTGAGCAACGACAGTTGTTCTGAGGGGCTTTTTTTTATTGTAAAAGTCTAGTAAAATTACTGATTTGATGTATCTGTGTTGGCATTAGCCGAATAGTGTTGAAATTGGCGGTTTTACTAAACTTTCACAATGGATAGATATAATACAGCGTTATGTTTTATTAGTACAGAAAAGGTGAAGATTATGGATCAAAATCGCGTATATTTCTTCGATACAACCCTTCGTGATGGGGAACAAAACACCAGGTGTGTCTTTACAAACTCCTGAAAAAATTGAAATTGCGAAAGGCCTAGTACGCCTCGGCATCGATGTAATCGAGGCTGGTTTCCCAGCAGCATCCCCTGGGGATTTTGAAGCAGTACAAACGATTGCACGCGAAGTCAAAGGTGCAACAATTTGTGCGTTGGCACGTGCTAATGAAAAGGACGTACAAAAAGCGATTGATGCATTGAAAGATGCGGAACGTAGTCGTTTGCATGTATTCATTGCTATTTCTGAACTTCATATGGAATATAAATTAAAAATGACTCGCCAAGAGGTATTGGATAAGGTTAAATCCGTATTGGCATATGCAAAAGGTAAGGTTGATGAAATCGAGTTCTCCGGTGAAGATGCGGCACGCTCTGATTTAGATTTCGCATGCCAAGTATTTGGTGTTGCCATTGCTGGTGGTGCAACAATTATTAATGTACCAGACACAGTAGGTTACATGAACCCTAATGAGTTCGGTGATAAAATTCGTTACATCAAAGAACATACACCAGGCATTGAAAATGCAATTATCTCAGTTCATTGTCATGATGACTTAGGTCTTGCTAATGCAAATACGTTAGCTGCTATTAAAGCAGGTGCACGTCAAGTAGAAGGCACAATTAATGGCTAGGCGAACGGGCTGGTAACGTAGCGATTGAAGAAGTTGTAATGGCTCTTAAAACACGCCATGATTACTTCGGCGACCTTCAAGTGAACATTGATACAAAACAATTTACGAAAGTTTCTAAACTAGTAAGTCGTTTGACAGGTGTCGTAGTTCCACCAAACAAACCAATCGTAGGTTCTAACGCTTTTGCTCATGAGTCTGGTATCCATCAACATGGTATGATGAGCAACCCTGAAACGTATGAAATCATGACTCCTGAGTCCGTAGGGGCTGAAAAAACAGACCTCGTATTGGGTAAACACTCTGGCCGTCATGCCTTTGCCGATCATTTGGCAAAACTTGGTTTCCAATCTTTCACAGAAGAGAAAATCAACGACCTCTTCGCTAAATTCAAAGAATTGGCAGACCGTAAAAAACAAGTATACGATGATGATATCATCGCTCTTGTAGTAGATAACTTACATCATAAAAAAGCATTCGAGCTCGTGGCTCAATACTACAAATTGGGTGAAAAAGGCTACGCCTATGCTGACGTTCGCCTCATGACCCCAGAAGGTGAAAAAGCCGATGCTGCCGTAGGTGATGGTCCAGTAGACGCATCCCTTAAAGCAGTTGAACGTGTGGTTGGCTTGCCAATTAGCTTAAAAGATTACCAAATCCGCGCCATCACAGCCGGTAAAGATGCCCTTGGGGAAGCAACCCTTAAGGTAGAATACAACGGTCGCTTGTACCATGGTCGTGGTATTAGCACCGATATCGTTAAATCAAGTGTGAATGCATACATTAATGCAGTTAACTCAGTATTCCTAGCTATGGAGCTAGAACAACAGGAGGAAGAATAATATGGGTATGACCATTACTGAAAAGAATATGGCTCGCCACGCGGGTCTTGATGTTGTTAAAAGCCAGGCCAAATCATCGAATGTCATTTGGACGCTGTTTTGATGAACGACATCACATTCCCACCAGCGCGTAAAGAGTTCTTGAAAATCAGCAAACCTGTATTTGACCGTCATAAAATCTACTTGGTGCCTGACCATTTCACACCAAATAAAGATATTCAATCTGCTACACAAGCGAAAGTCATGCGCGACTTCGTACGCGAACATGGCATTACAAACTACTTTGAAGTAGGTAGAATGGGTATCGAGCACGTTATTTTGCCAGAAAAAGGTCTTATCGGTCCCTGGGGAAATGATGATCGGTGCTGACTCCCACACTTGTACATATGGTGCGGTAAATGCATTTTCCACAGGCGTAGGCTCTACTGATGCGGGCGTTGCTATGGCAGAAGGTAAAACTTGGTTCAAAGTACCTGAAACAATTAAGGTTGAACTTATCGGCAAACCTAATAAATGGGTAACTGGTAAAGACGTAATCCTTGATTTAATCGGTAAAATCGGCGTAGATGGCGCTCGTTACATGGCCCTTGAATTCGCTGGTGAAGGCGTACAACATATGACTATGGCTGACCGTCTTACAATCTGTAACATGGCTATCGAAGCTGGCGGTAAATGTGGCGTATTCCCATATGATGAAATTACTGAAGCATACATTAAAGGCCGCGTAAATCGTCCTGTTGAACCAATCGCTCCAGATGCTGATGCAGTATATGCTCAAACAATTACCATTGACTTGTCTAAATTGCAACCAGTGGTAGCATTCCCTCATTTGCCATCTAACACACATTACATCAACGAAATCGACAAAGATATTAAAATCGACCAAGTTATCATCGGTTCCTGTACAAATGGCCGTTACGAAGACTTGGTGGCAGCTGCGGAAATCTTTAAAGGTCGCAAGGTGGCTCCATTCGTTCGTTGTATCGTAATCCCTGGTTCCCAAGATGTATATGACCAAGCGTTGAAAGATGGTTTATTGGATATCTTCATTCAAGCTGACTGCGCAGTGTCCACGCCAACATGTGGTCCTTGCCTAGGCGGTTACATGGGTATCATGGCTGAAGGGGAACGCACAGTTTCCACAACAAACCGTAACTTCCGTGGTCGTATGGGTCACGTTGATTCTGAAGTATATTTGGCAAGCCCTTACGTGGCGGCAGCGAGTGCTGTATTAGGCCGCATTGCAGGCCCTGAGGAGGTTTAATATGGATTTTGAAAGCAAAAAAATCTGGCGCTACGGCGACGATGTAGATACAGACGTAATCATTCCGGCTCGTTACTTGGCGATTGCTGACTGGAACGAATTGGCTGAACATGCGATGGAGGACATTGATACTACATTCGCGCCAAATGTGAAAGCTGGCGAAATCATGGTAGCTGGCAAAAACTTTGGCTGTGGTTCCTCCCGTGAACACGCACCAGGCGTTATCAAAGCGAAAAGGCGTGCCTGTTATCGTAGCACACTCCTTTGCACGTATCTTCTTCCGTAATGCTATCAACATCGGTTTACCAGTAGTTGAAATCGGTGAACAAGTCGATCGTATCGACGCTGGTGATACAATCGGCGTAGACTTGTCTAAAGGTATCGTGTATAACTTGACTAAAAACGAACAATACCAAGGCACTGAGTTGCCACGATTCATTCAAGATATTGCGGCAGCTGGTGGTCTTGTAAACTTTGCGAAAAACCGCAAGTAATACTACGTTGCCGAGCCTCGGTGATGCGCTGCCGCTCCAGCTAGCTTAACGGTCTGCGGCGTAGCTTTGACCTACTAAAGTCGCGTTAGCGTATGCACCTCGGCTCTACGTATTTATCTTTTACGGTTTTGAGCAAAATTAAAATCCCTATAGCTAGCAATATGTTGAATGATTTGTGGCGGAGGGAAATTACTTATATTGGAGAGGTAAGATGAGCGAAAAGAATATCGTATTGATTCCTGGTGATGGTATCGGTACTGAGATTATTGCTGCAGCAAAGGCTGTGTGTGATGTGGCTTTTGAGAAAGCTAATGTAAAGGTTAATTGGATTGATAAAAAAAGCGGGGGGTGCGTCTATTGATGCATACGGTGTGCCTTTGACTGAGGATACTATCGAGGCTTGTAAAGTTGCTGATGCTGTATTGCTTGGTGCTGTAGGCGGTCCTAAATGGGATAATGTAGATCCTGCTATCCGTCCTGAGAAAGCAATCCTCGGTCTTCGCAAGGAGCTTGGTTTGTTCTGTAACTTGCGTCCTGTAAAAATCTATCCATCTTTGCAAGAGTATTCTCCCCTTAAAAAGGAACTCGTTCAAGATGTAGATTTCGTTATCGTTCGTGAGTTGACTGGCGGTATTTATTTCGGTGAACGCGAAGAGGCACAAGGCGAAGGCGCTAATGAGTTTGCTTGGGATAAAGAAACATACAGCCGTTACGAAGTAGAGCGCATTATGGACATTGCTATGGAAACAGCTCGCAAACGTAACAAAAAGGTTGTATCCGTAGATAAAGCAAATGTATTGGCTTCTTCTCGTTTGTGGCGTAAAATCGCGCAAGAGAAAGCGGCAGCTAATCCAGATATCGCAACAGATTACTTCTACGTAGATAACACAGCGATGCAACTCGTTGTAAATCCTGCACAGTTTGACGTTATCGTTACAACAAACTTGTTCGGCGATATATTGTCTGACGAAGGCGCTGTTATTTCTGGTTCTATCGGGCTTTTACCATCTGCATCCATGGGTACTGGCACAGCATTGTACGAGCCAATTCACGGTTCCGCACCAGATATTATGGGTCAAAACTTGGCGAACCCATTGGGTACAATCTTGTCTGCAGCTATGATGTGCCGTCATTCCCTTGATTTACCTCAAGTGGCTGATGCAATTGAAAAAGCTGTTGAACAAGTGCTCGTTGATGGTTACCGCACAGGCGATATCTACCGTGAAGGGTTAAAACGCGTAGGTACCACAGAAATGGCGCAAGCTGTAATCGAACGTCTATAATCGTAGGGAACAAGGTTTTGAAAGCTCATCAAGTGAGCTAAATCATTTCAAAATCTTATCATATACATTATAATGCAGAAATATTATATAGTTTTATTATATAGAGAGGGCTAGTCCATCTCTTTTTTGTAGGAGGAGTTATGTTATCTTATTTTTTACTTGCCTTATCTATAGGGCTTGAGCTGTTTGCTACGACCATGTTGAAAGCCTCTGACGGCTTTACGCGACCGTTACAGACCGTTGCTTGTGTGCTTGGCTATGTAGGATCTTTCTATACATTGACGCATGTACTGAAATATATTCCACTCAGTGTTACCTATGCTACCTGGTCTGGCGTAGGTCTCGTGGTGACAGCACTCATTTCTGTTTTTATCTTTAGTGAGGGCTATAATATGTACACCATTTTGGGGATAGGTCTTATTGTAGTTGGTGTTGTCATCCTTAACTTGTGGGGCAGTGTAGGGAATTAAAACTATAGCTAGTTTCTATATCATAAATTAGAATACTGTAGATGTAGATGTAGATGTAGATGTAGATGTAGATGTAGATGTAGATGTAGATGTAGATGTATAGGCGAGACATTTTTTAAGGAGGCCTTTATGAATTCTTCGATGTATCGAAATTTAACTATTACTGCTTTGTTGATGGCATTAGCCATTATGATTCCTATTATGATGCCCTTGAAAGTTGTCATTCCACCGGCTTCGTATACATTGGCTAGCCACGTGCCTATATTTTTAGCAATGTTCCTGTCTCGTAAGATGACTGCATGTGTTGTAATCGGTTCTACGCTAGGTTTCTTCGTAGCGGGCTTCCCGATTGTTATCGTTATGCGCGCTGCCTCTCATATTATCTTTGCCTTGATGGGCGCTTACTATATTAAACATCACCCCGGCGTACTAACAGGAGCTCTATCCTTTGGTGTGTTCAACCTTGTTTGTGCCATCGTTCACGCCATTGGCGAAGTGCTCGCATGTCTCTTGTTCTATACTACAACTACAGTGCCAAATATTGACCTTATCTATGTCGTATTTGTTCTTGTTGGCGGCGGTACCATCATTCATAGTTTGGTTGATGGATATATTTCCTTATATATCTATAAAGCTATTCCAGGATTGTCTCAACCAGATAATAAATAATCAGGCGTTATTCTGAATTATCTAGCAGAAGCATAAATAATCCGCTATTTAAACTGCATATAGTCGTAACCAATCATGGGGTATCAATATATACTAATGTATAGTATTTGAATACCTATGAGTGGTTTTTTTATATTAATTCTTAAATCTGTACCTGCAGATACGGACTATTTCTTCTGAATTCGATATAATAGAACTATAGTTAATGACCGATTCGTGTTATGTCATTTGATGTAACATTTGGGCCATAGATTTGGTTGTACTGGTGAAAGTTCCACATATTCCTTGGTTCTAAACATATTAGGAGTGAGGTAAGTACCTATACTTTCACAGAAAACGGAGGTTATTATGAGAAAGCACATTAAAAATAACGTATCTTGGGTGGGGAAAATCGACTGGGAATTGAATGAGTTCCACGGTTCTGATTACAGCATTAACAATGGTTCCAGCCAAAATGCGTACTTGATTGAAGAGGAGAAAACCGTCCTCATCGATACGGTGTGGAAACCTCATTCCTCAGAGTTTATCGATAATTTGGAAGCTGAAATCGATTTAAATAAGATTGATTTCATCGTATGTAACCACGGCGAAGTAGATCACAGCGGTTCCTTGCCTGCATTGATGGAAAAAATCCCTAATACGCCGATTTACTGTACGGAAAATGCAGTTAAGTCCTTGGTTGGTCAATATCATCATCCGGAATGGAATTTTAACGTTGTTAAAACAGGTGATTCCGTAGATATCGGCAATGGTAAATCCTTAGTATTCGTAGAAATGCGCATGCTTCATTGGCCTGATTCTATGGCAACCTATATGACTGGCGACAATATTTTGTTCTCTAACGATGCGTTCGGTCAACATTACGCAGTAGAAGAATTGTGGGCAGATAAGGCCGATCAATGCCGTTTATGGGCAGAGGCGATGAAATATTACGCTAATATTTTGAATCCTTACTCTCCATTGGTAAAAGCTAAAATTGAAGAAATTCAAAAACTTAACTTGCCAATCGATATTATCGCTACAAGTCACGGTGCTATTTGGCGTGAAAACCCAATGCAAATCGTTGAAAAATACTACGAATGGTCTCAAGCGTACCAAGAAGACCAAATCACAGTGGTGTACGATACAATGTGGGATGGCACAAAGAAATTAGCTCATAAGATCGCTGAAGAAATTTCTAAGCAAGCTCCAGATACGCGCGTTAAAATCTACAACATTAGTAAAACCAATAAAAATGACATCATGACAGAAGTATTTAAGTCCAAAGCGATCGCAGTAGACTCTCCAACAACAGGGAATAGCGTACTGTCCAGTGTAGCTGGTTGGCTTGACTTCTTGCGGGAGTTAAAGTTTAAAAATAAAAAGGCCGCTGTATTTGGTACTTATGGTTGGTCTGGTGAATCTACGAAAGTCCTTCGTGAAGAGTTAACTAAATATGGTTTTGCTGTAGTAGAACCAGAAATTAAATGTAACTGGAATCCAGACGTTTCTGATCTTAATAAGGCGGAAGAACTAGTAAGTGCATTATTAGCATAATTTAATATAAAAATTTGAGTAAGCCTCTTGTTTTCTTTAGAAAAGCTAGGAGGCTTACTTTTATTTTAGCTGTGTATACATAAAACATTGGATATTCAAAGGAGGAATTGTAGACTTTATTCCTTTAAAGCTTTAACTGTGCTATGTATATATGTTGATATGTGTAGTTGTATAGTGACTAAATATAAAATATAAAAATAAGTATAAAATAAAAGAATGGAGATTAAATATACATAAAAGTTATTTTCACTAATAGTTCATGAATACAGAGTGAATAAGGGCTGCTGAGGGTTTGTATTATATTCTAAATACTTATAGAATGATTAATTATTTATAAGTTATACGATTTATTATGTGAGAAATACTTACATTATTGTGATTTTTTTCACTCATAAGAAAAAAATAATGAATGTAGCGAATAGCTTAAAAAGGCTAGTAATAAAGCTATTTTTTTGGGATATATGAAGACTTATTAATGAACTTTATGAATGAAAAAAAGGGTTGTGTATATCGTAAAACTTTGATATGCTATGCGGGTAATAAACAATATAAATTTTTTTCTTAAACTGAAATGGACGTATTTATTTGAGAGATTAATTAGAAATATTTCCTGATCAGCCCGAGGAGAGAGGCGGAACACTTAGAGAGGTTGAAAAATTGTATTGTATTGTAATTTGGTTAAGTTTTTTAATTTAGTGAGGGTGTAAGATGAGAGAAATGAAACATTCTAAAAAATTAGCATTTGCTGTATTAGCAGCTATTGCTGCTGTGGGTGCGACTGTTGCTCCAGTAAATGCAGAGTCCACTCAGTTGGGTAACAACAATATTGCTGATGGCTATAATGCTGTTGCAGTAGGTACAGGTAATACTGTAAACGAATCTACTTCTAACTTCCGCGATCGTGACTATGAAAATGAACCTGATAGTGCAACGTTGAAACCAGGTAACTGGAATAGCAACTCTATTGCATTCGGTTCCAACAACACTGCATCTGGTAGCTCTGCAGTAGCTGTAGGTCATAACTCTAAAGCTGAAATGAGCGAATCTATCGCTGTTGGTCATAGTGCTGACGCTGCTCGTACTTGGTCCACAGCTATTGGTACTCGTGCAAACGCATCTGAAGTTCGTGCACAAGCAATCGGTTTCGAAACAATCGCATCTGGTTACAAATCCAATGCTATTGGCGCTTCTGCTCATGCAACTGGCGCACATAGTGTAGCTCTTAGCTCCTCCGCTATTGCATCTGGCGACCATTCTCAAGCATATGGTGCTGGTGCACACGCAACTGGCCTTCGTGCTAATACATTAGGTGCAGATTCTCTTGCTTCCGGTGACTACTCTGTAGCTATTGGCGATCATGCAAGTGCAACACACTTGAACTCTATCGCGTTGGGTCAAAAATCCACTACAAGCGAAGCTACAGCTCAAACTAGCGCTACAATTGCGGGCCATACATTCGGTGGTTTTGCTGGTGTAGGTTCTGCAGCTAATGGTTCTGTATCTGTAGGTAAAGCTGGTGCTGAACGTCAACTTAAAAATGTTGCTGCTGGTGAAATCTCCGCTACTTCTACAGACGCTGTAAATGGTAGCCAATTGTACTCCGTAGCAAATGAATTGCAAGATCAAATTAACAAAGGTGTACCTTCTAACGTAACTAACCAAATTACAAATATTAATAATCGTGTAGGCGCTGTTGAAAAACGCGTTAATAAAGTAGGTGCAGGTTCCGCTGCATTGGCTGCATTGCATCCATTGGACTTCAACCCAGATGACAAATGGACAATCGCTGCTGGTTATGGTCACTACCATAATGCAAACTCCGCTGCATTAGGTGCGTTCTACCGTCCTAACGAAGACACTATGTTCTCCGTTGGTGGTACTGTAGGTACTGGTGAAACTCAATTGAACGCAGGCGTATCCCTTCGTCTTGGTAAACGTTCTCCTGAGTCCCGTTCCCGCGTAGCTATGGGTCGTGAAATCGCTGAATTGAACGCACGTCTTCAAGATATGGAAAACAAATATAACAACTTGTTACAAATCTTGAACCCACTTGCTATCGATCCTAGCAAAACTGCTGAATTCCCAGATGTTCCTCAAAATCACTGGGCTTACCAATACATTAGCCAATTGGCTGGTAATGGTATCCTTGTTGGCTACCCTGATGGCACATTCAAAGGCGATGCAAAAATGACTCGCTACGAATTCGCAACTATGTTGTACCGTGCACTTCAAAATGGTGCTCCTATCGACGAAAACATGAAACGTGCGATGAATGAATTCGGCCCTGAATTACAAAACATTCGTCTTAACCACTTCCGCATCGATCGTATCTCTGGTGGTGACAACGATCGTCACAAAACTGAACGTGTTCGCGTTAACAACGAACCTGAAAATCAACGTGACGTATACGGTTCCCGTATTTACAAATAATACGACAACTTCCCTTCGAGCTTGTAAAAGCTCAAAAACAGGATGTATCTTCGTGATACATCCTGTTTTTTTGTGCCCAAAAGTAGACAGTATTAATGATAGGTGTAACATATGGAGGGTTTTATTTTTATGCACTTGACGTCAATTGATTCTCTTACACGTTAAACTTCGATTATTACTATATTTAATAGTAAAATTCTATATTAGGCATTAACATTCTATATAATGTTTATGTAAAAATATTGCAAGTTAATACGTATAGGTGTATAATTACGTTCATAAATTAAATAAATATACATAGTTTGTGAATAAAATATAGAATGAGGAGAAAGACCATGAAAGAATTTAGACAACTAACAGTAGCAGATACAGCAGAATACCATAAGGTGTTAATCGATGGCTATGCAGCGATTAAGGATTATCCTATTACATTCGATGCTATCGATTTTACAGAAGAAGAATCTAAGGAGTGGATCGAAAATTATCCTGTGTATGGGTTATATATCGATGGAAAATTAGTGAGCTCCATTACGTTTTGCATGCCTTGGGTAAAATATTCTACACCGGATAAATATCCACATATTGCACACTTCGTAACAGCACCAGCTTTCAAAGGAAAGGGCTATGCACGGGAAACCTTGGGCTATGCAGAAGAGCTTTTAAAGGAACATTTTAAAACACATACAGTAACCTTGGGGACTGCAAAGGAACATCCGTGGTTACCTAAAATGTATGAATCCTTTGGCTTTAAAGCATATGATAAAGTTCATTTTAGAGGTAAACAACATACTACAATTTTATTCAAAAAAGAGTTGAGTTAAATAAATCGCCTTGTAATACACGTTTAGTAGTTTTTGGTTTGTAGCAATCTATTAAAATACATTACAAGGCGATTTATTGTGTGATATTATTACTATTTGATATATAATATATTCATATATAATATACATAATATATATACTGTGCTTTTGCAGTTATATACGATTATGGGTAGTTTGTAGAAAGGATGTGTCCATATGATTATTTTATCGGGCATTTTAGTGATGGTCATCGGTTTGATGCTACGCTTTAATGCGTTGTTAGTAGTTATTGCAGCAGGCTTTGTGACAGGGCTTTCGGCAGGGCTGAGCATAAACGAGATCGTTGGTGCTATTGGGGAGGCTTTCGTAAAAAATCGTTATATGTCACTATTTGCCTTGGTACTTCCTGTAATTGGTATTATGGAACGCCACGGTTTACGTGAACGGGCAGAAATATTGATCGGTAAGATTCAAGCCGCAACAGCTGGCCGTATTTTCATGATATATCTATTTGTTCGACAAGTAACAGTAGCTCTGGGCATTAGTATGTCGGGTCTTGTAGCTATGGTTCGTCCTTTGATTTCTCCTATGAGTGAAGCTGCGGTAGCGCAAGGTCGCCCTATATCTCAATCTACACTCGATAAGATTCGTGGTGTAGCGGCATCTACAGATAATATTGGTAACTTTTTTGGTCAAAATTTGTTCCTTGCAGCGGGTGGTCTTTTATTGATTAAAGGTGTTATGGAGCAGCTCGGCTATCATGTTGAGCTTACAGATATGGTGCTATATGGAATTCCTACAGCAATATGTGCCTATATAGTGAGTGTTATTCGATTCTTTATTTTTGATAAAACAATTCAAGCTAGTGTGGCTCAAGACGAGGCGGATATGAAAGCTGGCAAACTTGTGCCAAATGAGCTTAATATCCTTGTTACACCAGAAGAGCTAGCGAAAGGGGGCAAATAATATGTTGGAGTTAATATATAAAATGCAGCCCTTAGACTTTGTATATCTTTAGTAGGTATTATTTTAGTTATTTTTTCCATACAATCTTTTGTCGATAAGGATCATAATCATCGTATTGGTACTGGTCTGTTCTGGCTATTATATGGTATTTCCTTTATCTTTGGCTCTTATATGTCTAAAGAAATCAATGGTTGGCTCGTAATTGCTATGGCGGCAATTGTGTTATTTAAACAACTTGGCAAAGGGAATTATTTTGAATCTGCTATAGATTTCAAAAAAATGGAAGCCTTGCGTATTGGTAATGTGATTTTTATTCCGGCATTGCTCGTTGGTATTATTACGTTCATCATCGGGTTCTTCACGAAACTGGGTGCCCTTGTAGGCCTTGCCATTGCTTCTATTATTGCCCTATGTGTAGCCTTATATATTACGAAAGCTAAGGTCGGTCAAAGTTTCCATGAAGGTCGTCGTCTTCTCGATGCTATCGGTTGGACTGCTATCTTGTCTCAATTATTAGCAGCCCTTGGGTATCTATTTAACCTTGCAGGGGTAGGCAAGTTGATCTCAAGTATGGTAGCTAGCATAGTTCCTGCAGATAACGTATTTCTCATCGTTGTAGCATATTGTATTGGAATGGCTTTCTTCACAATGATTATGGGGAATGCCTTTGCAGCCTTCGCTATGATTACTAGTGCTATTGGCGTACCGATGCTTGTTGCAGGTCATGGTGCTAATCCAGCGGTGATTGGTCTATTGCAATGCTTGCTGGTTATTGTGGTACCTTGATGACGCCAATGGCAGCAAATTTCAATATTGTTCCTGTGGCGCTTCTTGAAATGAAGGATACCTACGGTGTTATTAAGGCTCAAATTCCTGTAGCTATCGTAATGCTTACATTGAATATTCTGTTAATGTACTATTTCCTTTAATCTATTTATGTATAATATCTTTTGATATTGTTATGAGGTACTATGATGAAAACGATTTTGATTACCGGTTTTGATCCTTTCGGTGGTGAAAGTATCAATCCTGCGTGGGAAGCTGTTAAAACGATGGATGGTTACACAGACGGGGACTACAAAGTGGTGACTCAAATGGTGCCAACTGTGCGGTATACATCTGTTAAAACTGCGATAGAAGCAGCCGATACATGCAACCCTGATTTTATTCTTTGTGTAGGCCAAGCTGGCGGTCGCCCAGATATTACGATTGAACGGGTAGCCATAAATTGCGATGATTTCCGCATTCCAGACAATGGTGGCAACCAACCTACCGATGAACCTGTTGTAGCGGATGGCCCAAGTGCTTACTTTGCTACACTTCCTATTAAGGATATGGTGAATGCATTGCACCAAGCGGGTATTCCTGCGAGAGTGTCTAATACAGCAGGCACCTTCGTATGTAATCATATTATGTACGGTGTGCTGCATTATGCAGCTCAAAAAGGTAATGTTAAAGCGGGCTTCATGCATATTCCGTACTTGCCATCCCAAGTGGTGAACAAGCCAGATCAACCGAGCATGGCTGTTGAGACCGTACGCGCTACGCTAGAAACTATCGTTCATGTATTGGCTCATGGTGAAAGCTACGAAGCACAAAACATTACGTACACCACACCACATGAGTAATACTTCTAGAACAACATATGTGTAATGTTTATATAACACCACATGAATAAGATATAGCTATTTAGTTTTCCAGACTACCGTGTGTGGAAATAACTTTATACTCTAAAAGAGAGGCTTAAGACCTCTCTTTTTTTGTTGCTATCTTTCAAAATAAAAAAATAAATACCTATTATTGACATAGGTATTTAAATAATATATTATAGTCACATAAACATATTAAGTTAGTAGGAATAAGTGAGGGATATCACAGTAGCTTTCAAAATAAGACTTGTAAAGCGAATAGAGATGACCTCTATAGGAGTATAGAATGAGTGAACACGTAGATGTAAGCAACATCAAGGATCCTAGTATCGCGGCAGCTCGAAAAGAAGTTGAGTTCCAACGTGCTATGAATCCTTGTCCTATTGATTTTTCTGAGTTTCAGTCTAGTAATCCTCGTTCTCAAGGGGAGCAAAAGGAGTATGAAGGTAAAGATGCATCGAATTTTAACCGTCGTCAAAAATATTCTGATAGCGAAGAACCTCAATTCACAACACCTTTTGGGAGTGAACGAGGGCTTCTACCTGTAGAAAAAGACCGTTACCGTCTTGTATGGTCTAAGCATTGTCCTTGGGCTCACCGCATTGCCATCGCCATCGATTTGCTTGGCTTAGATACAGTAATCTCTAAAGGCACAGTTGATCCATTGCGTCCAGCAGGGGTTATTGCAGACTGGTTCTTTACCCTTGATAAAGATGAAAAGGATCCGGTACTAGGCATTCACTCCTTAGGTGAAGCGTATCGCAAAGGTGATCCTAACTACGACGCACGTTCCACAGTGCCAGCCATTGTAGATGTTACAACTGGTGCGGTAGTAAACAATGACTACCATGCGTTGACCACAGAATTAGCATTGGGATTCAAAGATTTCATCTCTCCTGATGCTCCAGATATTTACCCAGAGGAATTGCGTGCCGATATCGATGCGTTGAACGTTATTATCTACGCTGATTTTAACTTAGCAGTAAACTTGGCAGCTCTTGTAACAAACCAAAAAGATTACGAGTACTACTACGATCGTATCTTTGCTCGCTTGGACTGGCTTGAAGAACGACTTAGCAAGCAACGTTACTTGATGGGCGATACGATTACAGATCCAGATATCCGTATCTTTCCAACATTGGCTCGCTTTGACCTCGTATTCTACCAAAAATACTTGGTTAATAAAAAACGCCTCGTAGACTATCTAAACCTTTGGAACTACGCGAAGGACTTATACTCCAATCCAGCATTCGGTGGTACAACAGACTTCGACTCTATGCGTAAACGTTTCTACTACGTAGATCATACGCCATTTGAAGATCTACCACGCCTCATTCCAAAAGGTCCAGACGATTCCATTTGGTTAGAGCCAAACGACCGTGCTGAGAAATTTGGTAAATAATTAGATAAATCATTAGATTAATAATTAGATAGATAATTAGTTGGATACATATATCATTGCTAAATACTTGATAGATTATCTATTCAATTATAAATAGCTCAGAGGAGGGCCCATGGATTCTGTAACGCAGACGATTGTGAACTACATAGAACAAACGGATGTGACGAACCGTGAGGACCTCCTATCAGTGGCGCGCATTGCCTTTCTAGATTATTTAGCATCCTTAGCCCCTGCTGAGGAGGAGCAAGCCGTTCAGGACTTGGCTCGGCTCATCGGGGCTAATGGAGACGATGTATCTAAAGCTGATAAAGCCTTATATTATGGCTTTGCTTCGCATTATCTTGATTTTGATGATGCCCAGGCTAATTTGGCGGGTCACTTCAGTACTGTTTTATATTCTGCTCTATTAGCAGTGCTCGAGCCGAATGATACGTGGCATGATTCCTTCGTGCTTATATCATTGGTGCCGAGCTAGAGGGAATCATTGGTTCCCTCATCAATCCTGCCCATCGGACCCAAGGATGGCATTCTACGGGGACCGTTGGTGTGATTGGGGCGGCGGCCGCTATAGGCGCTTTGCGAGGTCTTCATGGTGAAAGCTTGGCTCAGCTCCTGTCTCTGGCTGCTACTCAGTCGGCGGGCATGTTCTTTCAAAGTGGTACAGATGGTAAGCCGCTCCATGCGGGACTGGCAGCACGCAATGGCGTATGGGCTTACGAACTATTGGAATATACATCACTTCAAACAAGTACAAAACCGTTTGATCCTGAACGGGGTTGGTTAAAAACCATCGGTAACATTACCGTTACATCAAATGACATCGCTAGCCGTTGGTTAGCACCAGGGCAACTTATTGATCCTGGTTTGTGGATGAAAGCCCACCCCTATTGCTCGGCAGCCATTTGTGGCGCTGAAGCAACTGAAACAGTGGCACATAGAATATATACATCTTCTTCGTATGTGTCTAAGCACTACAACGTTTCACCAGATGTAGCGGAAGAAGGTAAACGTAGATTATGTGCTACATCCGGCTCACTCCCTGTGTTAGCAAATACAGAGAAAGAAGAAATACGTAATCTATGTGCTGACTCTGATTTATTCCTGTGGGATGATATAGATCGAGTTACTGTTCATTTCCCACCTGGTGCTGATGCAGCATTGCGGTATACAGCGCCAATTACAGGTCGAGAAGGGCAGTTTTCCATAGAGTACATCGTGTACCAAGTTCTCGCCTATGGAGCGGTACAGGATGAATTATTTAAGATAGATACCATAGACCAATCAGTGCGAAACTCTATGTCACGTATAGAGCGTGTCTATGACTTGCCGAAGGTAGCCCAAAGTGAACGGATTACAAAGGTGACCGTTACATTGAAAAATGGAGATACTTTCACAGAGACGGTGAACAATCCGAAAGGATCGCCGAATAATCCTCTTACATTAGAGGATATACGCATTAAACTAGGTCTCACCTTAGAGACAAAACAAATAGATAGAATGATTGAGGCTTTTACCAATACAGATAAGGTAGAGCCATTCCTGCAAACATTGCGAAAAGAAGGAGTTTTACATGTTTAATACAAAGAAATTGACGAAATTATTTGCCATTGGCGCATTGGCACTAGGCGTGCTCGTTGTAGCTGGCTGTGGCGATGATACATCTAAAGAAACAAAGGTGAATCCAGATGCTAAAGTGGTTAACGTAGCTACACGTGGTACAGTTCGCCCCTATTCCTATACAGATGATAACGGCAACCTTACAGGTTTTGACGTAGAGTTGTTGAAAGAAATTGAACGTCGTAATCCAGACCTTCACTTCAACTTCAAGCCTATGGCCGTTGATGCTGCCTTCGTAGCGATGGATGCCGGCCAAGTTGACATGATTGCAAATCAAATGCGTCGTAATCCAACTCGTGAAGCAAAATACTACTACACAAATGAGGTTAACAACTACTCTACTCGTAAATTAGTAGTGAAAAATGACCGCAACGATATTTCTAAATTAGATGATTTGAAAGGCAAAAAAATCGCCGTTACTACATCTTCTGAGTTTAATGAATTAGTAAAACAATTCAACGAAACAGCGAATCCGCAAATTGAAGTTATCTATACAGATAAAGCTGGTGCAGAAACATTGAACCTCGTTGCTACCGGTCGTGCCGATGCAGCTGGTGAGTACGAATACGTAATTAACTCTGCTATTAAGGACCGTGGCTTACCACTCAAAGCCGTAGGTGATGTATTGGCAGTAGTACCAACATACTTCTTGTCTAAACGGACAGATGATATGAAACAAGTAAACGAAAAAATCGATAAAACGATGAAAGAAATGCGTGCTGATGGTACGTTGAAAAAACTTTCTGAAAAATATCTTGGTGGGGATTACACATTCGATCCAACACAAAAATAACGAATAGGCCGCCTTGGCGGCCTTATTCTATTATGTATAGAAACGAGGTGCTACTGTGGGCAAGTATTTTGATGTGTCCTACATGATCCAAGCGTTTCCACAGCTCTTGAATTATGTTCACGTAACGGTGCTCATCACCGTTATTTCTGCCATCTTAGGTGTTATTTTGGGCTCTATTATAGCCATCATTCGCCTCAAGAAGGTACCAGTATTAAACCAATTATTTATTGTATTTATCTCCTTTATGCGGGGCACGCCGTTCTTAGTACAACTCTTCCTCATTTACTTTGGGGTGCCAGAAATCATGTCCCATATGGGGCTCAACATGAGAAATGTGCCGGGCCTCGTATTTGTATATGCCGTGTTTACATTGCATATTGCGGCGTATAGTGCTGAAATCATGCGCTCCAGTATCGATGCGGTTGCTCCTGGTGAGAAGGAAGCCGCTAAGAGCCTGGGTATGACCGAGTTCCAAAGCTATGTGCGCATCATCTTGCCGCAGGCTTCACCATGAGCATTCCTCCGTTGACGAACCTCGTTATCGGCATGTTGAAAGGGACGGCACTCATCTTTAACGTCGGCGTTGTAGACATGATGCGTAAGGCGGACCTCATGGGCGGCAATAGCCAGCGTTATCTTGAGTTATTCGTAGACGCAGCCATCATTTATGGCATTTTAATTATCATCGTGTCCCTCTTGGGCCGATTGCTTGAAAAACGTTTTACCGTTGCGGGCAAGGAAACGCAACGCATTTTGATCAGTGAGGAGTAGGGCTTATGGGACATATTATTGATTCAACCTATATTTATGGCACCTTCTTTGCTGTCATTCCTTATGTGAAAGTAACCCTCATGATTACCTTCCTCAGCGTTGGTTTGGGTACAATCCTAGGGTTATTAAGTTGCGTGCTACAACAAAATAAAGTGCCTGTGCTCAGTCAGCTCAGTTATTTGTACGTATTGTTGTGCCGTAGTATTCCGAACATGGTTCTCCTATACCTCGTGTACTATGGCTTACCAATTCTATTCCTCGCCTTAGAGGATCAAACAGGGGTGCATGTGCCGTTTGAAAAGGTGCCTGCTACCTTCGTAGCAGTTGTAGGCTTAACCTTGCATACAGGGGCTTATTTGAGTGAAATCTTCCGGGCTGCCTTGCAATCTGTACCGAAAGGTCAAATGGAAGCGGCTCAAGCTATCGGTATGACTTGGTTCCAAGCGTTCCGTCGCATCGTATTGCCGCAAGCGACAGTCTTTGCGTTGCCACTATTTACGAACCAATTCCTTAACACCATGAAGAGTACCAGTATCGTATTCGTCATCACTGTTATTGAATTGTTTGGCGCTGCAAAGTTATATACAGAGGAAAATTCGCAGTATTTTGAGGCCTACATCGTGGTGGCCGGTCTATTCTGGGTGATGGGGATTGTCTTTGAATTTATCTTCCATCGTTTAGAAGTCTATGCAAGCAAGTATAAACGAGGTAATGCATTATGATAGATATTAAACAAGTTCACAAATCCTTCGGGAACCGTGAAATTTTAAAGGGCATCGACCTACACGTGCCAACAGGGTCTGTAACAGTTATCCTTGGCCCATCTGGCAGTGGTAAGACGACGTTCCTTAGAACATTGAACTTCCTTGAAAAGGCCGATGCTGGGACGATGCAATTAAACGATATTTCTGTAGACCTACATAAAGCGTCTAATAAGGAAATCTTAAACGTACGCCGCAATACATCCATGGTGTTCCAGTCTTATAACTTATTCTCTAATAAGACTGTTATTGAAAACATCATGGAAGGCCTTGTAACAGTTAAGAAAATGAAAAAATCTGAAGCCCGTGACATTGCGCAACGTTTCCTCAAGGAAGTAGGCATGGAAGGCTATGACGATTACTATCCTGTACAATTATCTGGGGGGCAACAACAACGCATCGGCATCGCTCGGGCCCTTGCGATGGACCCAGAGGTTATCCTCTTTGACGAACCTACATCAGCCCTTGACCCAGAACTCGTAGGGGAAGTATTGGCCGTTATTCGTAAGATTGCTAAAGAGCTAGAAGTAACGATGATCATTGTAACTCACGAAATTGGCTTTGCTAAAGAAGTAGCAGACCAAGTAGTCTTCATGGAAGGCGGCGTCATCGTAGAACAAGGTGATCCTAAAGTGGTCCTTGAACATCCAAAAGAAGAACGAACACGTAAATTCTTGAGCCGTTACCTTACACTAGATAGCGAAGTGCCTCTTGATAGCGCAGCGCTTTAAACGAGGTACATAATGAAAGAATTTAGACAATTAACCGTAGATGATGCGGCTGAGTATCACGAGGTGTTGATTGCGGGATATGCAGAGAATAAGAACTATCCTATATCCTTCGATGCCATCAACTTTAGCCAAGAGGAGTCTCGTGCATGGATCTTAAAATATCCTGTGTATGGCCTCTACGTAGATGGCTCCTTAGTATGCTCTATTTCATTCCGCATGCCTTGGATTCCAAAGGCTACACCAGATGTATACCCGCATATTGCGCACTTTGTAACGGCTCCTGAACATAAGGGAAAGGGCTATGCTCGTGAAGTCCTTGCCGAAGCAGAAGACCTACTTCGCAATGTATATAAAACACCAGCCGTAACACTTGGTACCGCTGCAGAACACCCGTGGCTTACAAAAATGTATGAAAGCTTTGGATTTAAAGAGTATAAACGGACACAACTACCTGGGAAGGTACATACTACTATATTCTTTAAGAAAACACTATAAAGTTAAGAAAATTAGTATTAATTTCATATTCTAACTAAAAGAGTCGCATCTAATTGGTGCGGCTCTTTGTTGTTCTATAAGATATTACTAGTATAGGATTAATTTCAAGATTACTTTGGAGGTATTCATATATGGTTATCATATTCTCTAAATTTGATATTGGTAAATACCGTTAAGACAAAATGTCTAGTAGATAGATACTCAAAAAAATATATTTGTTTGCTATAATAATGCTATATTAATGGATAAAAAGGAGATGCATATATATGGATTTTCCTAAAGAAATAAAAAGAATTAGACAACGTACATTTTTAACACAGCAGGAATTTGCAAATGCACTAGGTGTGGCTTTTTCTACCGTAAATCGTTGGGAATCTGGACGTTCAAAGCCAAATCTAAAAGCAATGAAAAGTATTAATACGTTTTGTGTAGATAATAATATCTCTTATGAAGTACTAGAAGAATCTTGGTTTGACTATAAAATAGAAAAATAAAGGAGCAATATTGTTATGACAGATAAAGAATTAAAACAGTTAAAAGATACGCTATGGCACTCTGCTGATGTGCTTCGAGCTAGTGCTCATTTAGCTGCGAATAAATATGGTCAGCCTATTCTTGGACTTATTTTCCTTAGATATGCAGATATCTTATACAAACAACATAAGGAAAATATTGAGGAAGAGTATAATCGTCTTAAAGGTGGACGTATGGAAAAGTCCATTAAAGAAATCTCTATCGAGAAGTGTGGATTCTATCTTCCTGAATGTGCTTATTATGACTTTATCAATGACGCACCAGATGATGCTAGTAAAGCTACTCTTGTAAAGAATGCTATGGAAGCAATTGAGGCTGAAAACCCTAAAATGGATGGTGTCCTTCCAAAAGAAGTTTACGCTCAGCTTGTACCGGAAGAAGAGCCAGAACTTCTCTCTAATATCATACGTATTTTTAAGGATATTCCAGAAAATAGTACAGTCGATATCTTTGGTGAAATCTATGAATATTTCTTAGGGAACTTTGCCCTTGCAGAAGGTAAGGATGGCGGAACATTCTATACTCCTGCAACTGTTGTTAGATATATGGTTGAAGTATTAAATCCTCAGCCTGGTGAAAAGAAGTTTTTAGATCCGGCCTGTGGTTCTGGTGGTATGTTCGTACAAGCTGCACGATACATGCATAATCACAATGCCAGTGAAAGTGAACAGATGAAGTTCCGTTGCTATGGTGTTGAAAAGGAGCCTGATACAGTAAAACTAGCAAAGATGAATCTGCTTCTTAATAATATCCGTGGTGACATTACACAAGCTAACTCATTTTATTCTGATCCATATAATGCATTTGGACAGTTTGACTATGTAATGGCGAATCCACCCTTTAACGTAGATGAAGTTGTGGTTGAGAAGGTTTCGGATGATGCACGTTTCAATACATATGGAGTGCCAAGAAACAAAGCAAATCAACAAAGAAGAAATCTGACAAGAAAGAAACTGTGCCTAATGCAAACTATTTGTGGATTGGCTACTTTGCGACTGCCTTAAATGAAAATGGTAAGGCCGCACTTGTTATGGCTAACTCTGCATCTGATGCATCCGGTTCAGAATATGATATTAGAAAGAAAATGATTGAAGAAGGTATCATTTCTCTAATGGTAACTCTTCCATCTAATATGTTCTCATCAGTTACACTTCCTGCCACCCTTTGGTTCTTTGATAAGCAAAAGCCAAACACTGACAAGAAAAATGAAATCTTATTTATTGATGCTAGAAATGTATTTACACAGATTGACCGTGCCCATAGAAAGTTTTCTGATGAGCAGATTAAGAATCTTGGCATAATAACAAAACTATATCACGGTGATACACAGGCTCTTATTGATTTGATTGATGAGTATAAAGTAGAATTTGCCAATGCTCCAGAAGCATCTGACGACAAGGAAGTTCTTACAAAAGCATATTGGCAGTCACAGATTGACTGGTTGACAGAAAGATTTCCAGATGGTGTATATGCTGATGTAATTGGTCTTTGTAAAGCTGCGCCAATGGATGGTGAAGATGGAATCATTGATTAGGACTATTCCCTTAATGCAGGACGTTATGTTGGTGTAGTCATTGAAGATGATGGGTTAACCAAGGAAGAATTTAAAGAAGTTATGCTCTCCCTTAATTCTGAATTTACTTCTTTAAGTGCTGAAGCAAGAGAGCTTGAAGACTGCATTGTAAATAATCTGAAAGAATTATTGGGTGAGTGATATGAAAATGCAGTTATATAAATTAAATCAATTGTTGTTAGATATGCATAGTGGTGGAACCCCGGATACGTCCAAACCTGAATATTGGAATGGAAATTTCAAATGGTTATCTTCAGGAGAAACAAGACAACGATTTATTGAAAATACAGAAAGTCGAATTACACAATTAGGGATAGAAAAATCATCAACTAAACTTGCTAAGAAAAATGATGTTGTTATGGCATGTGCTGGGCAAGGTAAAACAAGAGGTCAAGTTTCATTTTTACTAGATGATATGTATATTAATCAGTCTGTAATAGCAATGACAACTGATGAAAAAATATTACACCCACTGTATCTTTTTTATAATCTGTCAGGCAGATATAATGAATTAAGAGGTTCTTCAGATGCAAGTAGTACTAGAGGAAGTATAACAACAAAATCATTAAAAAAATTAGCAATGTTGATTCCAAATATAGAATCACAAAAGAACATAACTGATATTCTAATTGCCTACGATAATCTTATCGAAAACAACAACAAGCGAATCCGCCTCCTAGAGCAAATGGCTGAGAATCTCTATAAGGAATGGTTTGTGAGATTCCGTTTTCCGGGATATGAGGATACGGAGTTTGAAGATGGAATGCCTAGAGATTGGGTAAGAGAAAAAATTGGTCTTCATTATAATACCTGCTCCGGTGGAACTCCAAGTAGAACACACGAGGAATATTATACAGAGGGAACTATTCCTTGGGTGAAGACTGGAGAAATAAAAGACGGAATAATAATTCATACTGACGAATGTATAACAGAAGCAGGAATAAAAGGGTCATCCGCAAAGTTGTTACCACAAGGCGCGGTTGTTATGGCAATGTACGGAGTAAACATTGGAATGTTAGCATATTTGGATTCTGAAATGACTTGCAATCAGGCTTGCTGTGTCTTTAACGATAAAAATGAAATTAACTCTAGGCACTATTTGTTTCATTATCTTTATTCGATTCGTGATTATTTGTTGCTCATTGGATTTGGAGCTGCACAACAGAATCTAAGTCAGGATTTAATAAAAAAAGTAAAAATAGTTATTCCGCCAGCTGAGTTAATAAAAGAATTTGATAAGCAAAAAGAACCCTTATATCAAACAATCCGAGCATTGATGATGCAAAATGATAAACTTATCAAACAAAGAGACGCGCTATTACCACGCTTGATGAGTGGAAAACTTGAAGTTTAAGGAGGTGTTCATATGCGTAATTTTATATCTGAAGACGATATAGAACAGGCTATACTTTCAAAATTAAAAGCTGAACCGTTTAAATATGATATCCTCATTTGTGATGCTTCACCGGATAAACGAGATGTATTGCCCGATGGTACAGGCAGAAATTCTAAGAAAGAATGTGTTCTTCCTGATGTTATGCTGTCTTCTCTTAAGCGTATTAATCCAGCTATCGAAGAAGATAAAATTAAAGAGATCGTAAAGACGTTAAGGCAAGATTATACAGGAACTGATATTGTAGATACGAATTACAAATTATATAGACAAATCCGCAATAATATAAAAATCACAGTTCGTAGAAACGGAAAAGAAGACTTTGATTTTGTGAAGCTAATCGATTTTGAGCATCCAGAGAACAACACTTTCACAGCAGTTTCTCAGATGTGGATTCAGGGGAAGGTCTATTACAGAAGACCGGATATTCTTATCTTTATCAATGGTATGCCCCTTGTGTTTATTGAACTGAAAAATAGCATTGTTAAGATTGAAGAAGCCTACAACAAGAATTTGAAAGATTACATGCGGGATATTCCGAATCTCTTTGCATTTAATCAGATTTGTGTGCTTTCAAATGGTTTGGAAACGAAGCTTGGTGCATTTAATGCGACCTATGACTATTTCTTTGAATGGCTCAAAATTGATAGTGAAAAAGAGAAACTGGACAGAGAAGCCATTCTTGCTGCGGATAATGTTAAGGATAGCTCTGTTAGATATTTTGTAGATGGTCTTCTTAATAAAGATAGATTGATTGACTATATTGAAAACTTCATTCTCTTTGAAAACCAGAGAATAAAGATTATCGCTAAGAACCACCAGTACTTAGGTGTAAATAATCTAATGGAATCAGTGGAGAACAGAAAAGAGCTTAAGGGTAAGCTTGGTGTTTCTGGCATACACAGGGTTCAGGCAAATCCTATTCCATGGTTATGTTTGCCCGTAAAGTAAAGCGTAAGATTCAAGGTAATTTCTCGTTCCTCATTATCACAGACCGTGAAGATTTGGATACACAGATTCATAAGAACTTTGTGCGTACAGAGGTTATTGGTTCTAAAGAAGAATGTCAGCCAAAGGACGGCAAGCAACTGCGTGATTTCCTAACTACCAATAAGGCTTTTATCTTTACTTTGATTCATAAGTTCAGATACGACAAAACGAAGAAATATCCAGTGCTTTCTACTCGTGACGATATTATTGTCCTTGTTGATGAAGCACATCGAACACAGTATAAAGACTTAGCAGAGAACATGAGAACTGCACTTCCGAATGCTAACTTTGTGGCATTCACAGGAACACCTCTTCTTGGCTCTAAACGTCTTACAAATCAATGGTTTGGTGAGTATGTTTCAGAGTATAACTTTGCACAATCTGTCGAAGATGGCTCTACTGTACCATTGTTCTATTCCAGACGAGTTCCAGAAGTAGGACTTGAAAATGATTTCCTTGACGATGACGTTGTGGATATTATCGAAGAAGAAAATCTTAACGAGGATGAAACACGTCTCTTAGAGAATGCATCATCACGTATCCTTGAAGTTATCAAGAGAGATGACCGCTTAGATAAAGTGGCACAGGATATTGCCTACCACTTCCCAAGACGTGGATTTCTTGGAAAAGGTATGGTTGTATCTGTCGATAAGTATACTGCTGTCAAAATGTATGACAAGGTTCAGCATTACTGGGCTATAGAAAAGCAGAGTATCATGAAAGAGCGAAACACAGCTGACACTAAGGAAGAACGTGATAAGCTTACACGTATTCTTGCTTATATGAATAAGGTTGAAATGGCCGTTATCATCTCCGAAGAGAACGATGAAGAGGCCAAGTTTGCAAGCAAGGATTAGATATTACAAAACATCGTGCAAAGATGAAAGAAATCACACCGGATGGCAGAGATATTGAGGATAGATTTAAAGATCCTAATGACTCACTGCAACTTGTGTTCGTTTGTGCCATGTGGCTGACCGGATTTGATGTAAAGAACTTATCTACACTTTATCTTGACAAGCCAATGAAAGGACACACGCTGATGCAAGCCATAGCTCGTGCCAACAGAGTGTATCCTGAAAAAACTGCCGGAATTATCGTGGATTATGTAAATGTCTTTAAATACATGAAGAAGGCACTAACAGAATATGCCACTGGTGATGACGAAACGGAATTCCCTGCAAAAGATATTGAGCAATTAATTAGCTATATTGACGATACAATCGATGAAGCAGATTCTTTCTTGTTGTCTCTTGATATTGATTTAGAAAAGATTATTGTTGCTTCTAACATACTAGATCAATTAGATGCATTAAGAGGTGCTTATGACACTATCGTTGCAAAAGATGATGACAAAGAAAAATTTAAGGTTATTCTTAATACTTTGATAAATCTATACGAAGCATCAAAGCCGGAAATCTTTGAGAAGCATTGGAATAATGATAAGTTTGCACCGCTTGTGTATTTGCATGGTCTTTTCCACCACACTATTGATGATGAAAAAGTTGCTCGTGCTAGACAGAAAATGAATCAGATTCTTGATGGTAGTGTTACAGCAAGTCAAGAGTTTGTAAATTATGTACGGGAAAAACCTGCTCAATACATGATTAAAGGGACTCAAGCGATTGATCTTTCTAAGGTTGATATTGAGCAGCTAAGAAAAGAAATCAAGGTTGCTAAGTATAAAGCTATTGAGATTAACGACTTAAAGGAATACATTGAGCAAGCTCTCGAACAGATGCTTAATAGAAACTGCACGAGAACTAAATTCTCTGAGCGTTTCAAGCGAATTATTGACTCCTATAATGCAGGTGGCACTGAAAACGAGGATTATTACGAGCAATTGGTAAAGCTTCTTGAGGAATTACAGGAAGAATATAATCGAGCAAATGTTGAAGGTCTTACAGAAGAAGAACTAGAAATCTTTGATTTGCTTATTGTTGGAAAGAAGCTGACAAAGGATGAAGAGCAAAAAGTAAAACTCTCTGCTAAGAATCTTTATAAGAAGCTAGTCGATAATCGTAATAGTCTTCTTGTAGTAGATTGGTATAAGGATGAACAGCCAATTGCTAAGCTAAAATATGAGGTAGAACTATCCTTGAATGATGATTTGCCTGAAAGTTATGATAAAGTATCTTTTGACTCTAAGGTGTCTTTACTTATGAATCATTTTATGGATATGGCAGTACAAGGATATGGATGGATTGGGTCTGTCTAATTTCTGGAAACTTATAATTTCTATTATATTCACAAATACAGTGCTATAATAAATCAAAATGTTGTTTGTGGAGTGTGAATAGGATGTATGAAATCGTAAATGAACCAAATTTAACAATTACTTTTGATATGGATACAGAGTTATCTCAATTTGGTGTGTTTGGCGTATATATTAAACAGGGCTACAATATCTGTGCTGGGTACATTGACCCTAGTGACTGGTCTGGTATTCATAGGGGATACAAAGAATTAGTTGAGTTGTATGAGAATTGCAAAGGGACAGCCACCTTTACTTATGTATTAACTGGAGAAGGGGATACGCTTACATTCTCGTTAGATCAAAAGGGTGCTCTAACGATGGAGATTAACATCTGTACCATTTATAATTACAAATGTCATATGACTATTGAAAGTTTAGATCAAACGTATTTACCAAAGTTTATTGAGTTCTTTAAAGTGTTTTTAGGGTTATAGGACAAAAAGTGTGTGTGACTAATCCCAATAAGTTGGAAAATCTGTAGACATATGTAGCTCATTCCAAACAGGAGCATCACCCCATTGAGGGATTGAACGATCTATTTGGCAATAATCAGATAACCGTTTGTAGATAGCAGCAATCGATTCATCTGTAGGCATACAATTTAATATATCTGAAATAGAAAGCGGTCTTGGTGAGTGCATATAGCACCACCAATAGACCGCTTTTAGTCTTCTTTCAAGTGAAAGACCCCTATGAGCCCGTAACATACTTCTTAGTTGAGCATTTACTCCACCTTCAATACGATTATTTGTTGTAGGTATTGTAATATCAAAACATTCCAAAAAAGTAAATAAAGTTTGTTGCCTAATCAGACGCCATAATGATGATTCAGCCTTAAGCAAACGCTCATGTGTAGAGCGTTTGTTTCCGAATTCATCAATCGTCATTTCTCGTAAAAAATCAGAATATGTCATTCGCCACGCTGAAAGCTCATTAATCCATATAAAGGCTTGATCCATTGTTTTCACATTAAATAAAGCTTTGGCAAGACTATAAAGGTCCTTCCCAGCTAACGTTTTAGGTCTACTTGTCGTATATCGTCTAACCTGACAAAAAATGTGAAACAGGCATCTTTGGTGACTGCTATGAGGCCAAACTTTACGTAATGCTTTAGGCAAACCATTAGCACCATCAGACACAACGACTTTAGGTTCGGCAATCCGTTCCATTAAACACTGCCAAGCTCTAGCATGCTCATAACGACAGACATACCATCCTAGAACATGAGTATCATTGCAACAAATCAACACACATAAATTCCTAGCTAAGTAAATTCCATCAAGATATACCACATCATGTACTTCTTCCACTTTTGGTGGCAATGGCCATATGGACCAAAATTTAGCGGTTTTACGCCTGAATGTACGACCTTTACCAGGCATATCAGCTTGAATATTGGTGCTGAATAACCAATTCAAGAATAGGCTTAACTCTTTACTTAAATTATTAATTTTAACGGTAAATGCCACCTTACAATGTTTGCAAAACCAACGCTGAGAACCAGATTTTAAAACACCGTGTTTAATACATGTTTCATTACAATCAGGACATTTTATTTGTCGCATAAACTCTTCCTCCATATTTGTTTATATATAGGAAGATATAACCTCATTTTAGTCAGTAATTACAAGGGGTGATTGATGTTTTCACCCACACTTTTTGTCCACCCTCAAACTTCTCCAGAAAAAGATTAAACCCTTATAACACTAGTAAATATCTAGTGTTATAAGGGTTTTCACACACACTTTTTGTCCTATAAGCCTGTTTTTAGAGAAAGAGCCGAAATAAAAAGAGTCGCGTCTTTAAGATGCGACTCTTTTTCTGTACCCAGTTTCTATATACAATTATTTTGTAACAACTTTAAGATCTACAGGGATTTTAGCTTCTACAGCTTCGCCTTTGATAACTTTTTGAGCTGTATCGATAGCGATTTTACCCATTTGGTCTGGTTGTTGAGCAATTGTTGCAGCCAATGTGCCGTCTTTAACGGCTTTGTCTGCGTCAGCAGTACCGTCGAAGCCTACGATGAAGATTGTTTTGCCTGCGGATTTAGCTGCTTGGATAGCACCCAATGCCATTTCGTCGTTATGAGCGAAGATAGCTTGTACATCAGGGTTAGCTTGCAAGATATTTGTTGCTACGTTCAAACCTTTTGTGCGGTCGAAGTCAGCGCTTTGTTTTGCTACTACTGTTAAGTCTTTGTCAGCTACGTTGTGGAAACCTTGGCCACGTTCACGTGTAGCGGAAGCGCCAGGGATACCTTCGATTTCAGCTACTTTGCAGCTTTGCCTACTTTTTCAACGATCAATTGAGCTGCCATTTCGCCGCCTTTTACGTTATCGGAAGCGATGTGAGCTACTACTTTGCCTTTGTCAGCAGAACGGTCAACAGTGATTACAGGAATGTTTTTAGCATTTGCTGCTTCTACAGAAGTAGAGATAGCTGCAGAGTCTACAGGGTTAATGATCAATACGGAAACGCCGCTTTCAAGCAAGTCAGAAATGTCGTTTGCTTGTTTTGCAGGGTCGTTTTGAGCATCAACGATTTTAACTTTAAGGCCAAGAGTTTTAGCTTGAGCCTCAACGCCTTCCTTCATAGTTACGAAGAATGGGTTGTTCAATGTGGAAACAGAGAAGCCGATAGTGCCGGATTTTTTGTCGCCGCCGTTATCAGCACTTTTACCACAGCCTGCTACAAGTCCGATGACCATAACGGCCATCGCCAACAGTAACAATAGTTTTTTCATAGGAACCTCCTAGGCTTTCTTACGGTCTGCAAGAACAGCCAGTAAAATAACAATACCTTTTACAACTTGTTGATAGAAACTGGAAACGTCGAGAATATTTAACCCGTTGTTGAGGGTACCAATAATTAGGGCACCAATTAATGTGCCAACGATATGACCACGACCACCAGCAAGGCTTGTACCGCCAAGAACTACCGCTGCGATAGCGTCAAGTTCGTAGCCTGCACCTGCTGTAGGTTGTGCAGAGTTAAGACGAGAAGTGATGATTGCACCAGCGATACCACAGAGCATACCAGTCAAGGCATACACGAAGATTTTAACGCGGTCAATCTTGATACCAGCAATGTAACTAACCTTTTCACTGCCACCTACGGCGTATGTTTTACGGCCTAAGGATGTGCGGCTCAATACGAACCAAAGGGCGATGAAAGCTAGGAACATTGTGATGGCTGGAACTGGAAGGCCTGCAATATCCCCTTGGCCAAAGCCGTGGAATAGAGGATCTTGAGTAAGACCGGAGATTGGGTTACCGTCTGTGAATACTAGCGTCGCACCACGGTAGATTGTCATGGTTGCCAAGGTAGCGATAAATGGAGCTACGCGGCCATAGGTAATAACGAGACCGTTAATACCGCCCAATACAAGGCCTGCACCGGCGGCTAATACGATAGCTAGTACAGGGTCAGTACCAGTTACGATGAGGTTGGCCATCACTGCACTAGAGAGGGCAAGGATGGAACCGACGGATAAGTCGATACCGCCTGTTAAGATGACGAAGGTCATACCAAAGGCGATGATCGCATTGATAGATACTTGGCGTAATAAGTTACGCAAGTTAGAGAATTCAAGGAAACTGTCGTTCATGACAGAGATAATTACAAATAATAGGATGAGGCCGATGAGGGGGCCTAATTTTTTTATATACTGTAGAGCTTTGCTGTCCATTATTGTCCTCCTGTGGCTAATGTCATAATCGATTCTGGTGTTGCATCGCAGCGGTCCAAGATACCTGCTACGCGACCTTCATGAATGACCATAACGCGGTCGCTCATGCCTAGAACTTCAGGTAACTCAGAGGACACCATGATAATGGACACACCATCGTTCGTTAATTCGTTCATTAAATCATAAATATCACGTTTCGCACCGATATCGATACCGCGCGTTGGTTCATCCATGATGATAATGGATGGCTTTTTACCAACCCATTTCGCGATAACCACCTTTTGTTGGTTACCACCGGATAGGGACGATGCCGCTTCGTGAATAGATTGTGTTTTAACGCCTAGCTTTTAGACAATTCGTCAGCAAAGGAATTGAGCTTGCCCTTATCCAATACATGAGATGGACAAATTTCGTCAAGGTTCGGCAATGTAATATTGGAACCGATGGAGAAATCGAGGATCAAGCCTTCGCTCTTTCTGTTTTCTGTGATGAAAGCAATGCCAGCTTTGATAGCATCTTCTGGTTTTTTACAGTTCAGAACGGAGCCGTTAACTGTTACGGTACCGCCATTGTGTTTATCTACACCAAAGATGGCGCGCATGATTTCTGTACGGCCCGCGCCCATAAGGCCTGCTACGCCGAGGATTTCGCCTTTGCGCAAGGAGAAGGAAATTTCGTTGTCGAAACCTTCTGGTTTGAGGTTATCGACGCTCATCACGACTTCGCCTGGTGTAGTTGTACGAGCAGGATAGAACTCGTCGATAGAACGACCTACCATGTGGCGTACTACTTCATCTACAGAACTCTCAGCAGTTGGCTTCGTAATGATGGTGTGACCATCACGCATAACCGTGATCGTATCGCATTCGCTAAATACCTCTTCCATACGGTGAGAGATATATACGATTGCCACGCCGCGGGCTTTCATTTTGCGCATCATTTTGAACAATGTCGCCGTTTCACGCTCTGTGAGGGCTGCTGTCGGTTCGTCCATGATGACAACCTTGGCATCTAACATCAAGATACGAAGGATTTCTGTCATCTGTTGATGACCGACTGAGCAAAGGCCTGCTTCCGTTGTGAGCGGCAATTCGATGCTAGTTCGCGGCACGTATTTTGTGCTTCTTCAAGCATCGCTTTTTTATCGAGCATACCGAATTTATTGCGCTTCGGTCTCATTAAATATAGATTTTCTAACAATGTTAGATTTGGCCAAATGTTGAGTTCTTGGTGGATGAAAGCTACACCGTTTAGCTCGGCCTCTCTCGGGTTCGGGAAGGTCCGCTCTACACCGTCGATGGTGATTTTACCAGCATCTGCCTTGTGAATACCCGTAAGGATATTCATGAGGGTGGACTTGCCGGCGCCGTTTTCGCCCATCAAGGCGTGAACCTCGCCCTCCTTGAGGGTAATACTTACATCGCGTAGTACTTGGTTCGTACCAAATGCCTTTGCAATGCCTGACATAACAATTTCCATAACTACTCCTATATGACTTGTGAAAGTATCTCTTAATCTATTGCTCTAGGGGCGATCGCTGAAAATACAATCGGCGCGCAAGATAATGTTGGCATACGGAGATGCTTCACCAGTTCTAATAATGCATTTGCATTGTTTTGTTGCTTCTTTGAAAGCTTCGTGGCTCGTTTCAATCCATTCGTATTGACTGGATGGGAAGGTGGACTCCAAGAAGTCATACGCTTCAGGATTATGTTCCTTAATTTCCTTTGCCACATGAACCGCTTTGGATTTCATATGCTTAGTGACGATGGATACCACTTGCTCGAAGCTTGGTACACCAAAATCTAAGGCTAAGTCAATTTTCTGAACCCCTTCAGGTACTGGCAAACCACAGTCAGCAATACAAATCGTATCTGTATGACCAAGATCTGCAAGAACCTTAGCAATATGGCTATTTAAAATGCCGTGTCGTTGCATGGTAAACTCCTTATCTATTCAATATGTTAATTCTCGGCCAAGAATGCACTAACCTCGTCCTTTGTTGGCATGCCGCCTTGGGCGCCCAAACGTTGGATGGAGAGGGCCGCAGCTGCATTGCCGTAGTGCAACGCATCGGCTAAGCTTTTACCATTAACGATAGCTGTTGCGAAGGCTCCGTTGAAGGTATCGCCTGCTCCTGTTGTATCTACTGGTTCAACCTTGAAGCTAGATACAGTGTGAATTTCGCCATTATCTGCATAACCTACGCCCTTGCTACCAAGGGTAACGATGATTTTATTTTCGTTAGCTAACAATGTTTCCTCAGTAGATTGATTAGGGTAGAGGGCAGATAGCTCATGCTCATTTGGCGTAATATACGTAGCTAATTCTAACCATTCAGGATTGAGGTCAGCTGCTGGAGCTGGATTTAAGAGGACTTTTACATTAGCTTCGTGACAACGACGAACGATATATTCGATGGTTGAAATAGGAATTTCGTTTTGCACCATTACAAGATCTGCTTGCTCGATAGCAGACCAAGCGTTATCTACTACACTTTGGTCTACCTTAGCATTAGCGCCTGCAATAACGATAATGCTGTTATCGCCTTCAGCCAATGTGATGTGGGCTGTACCAGTTGTAGTGTCTGGAACCGTAACGATGTAGTCTGTATTGATATGATTTTCCTTTAGGTTATCCATAATCATTTGGCCGTATGTATCTTCGCCGATACAACCAATCATAGTCACCTCTGCGCCTAGACGAGCAGCAGCTACCGCTTGGTTGGCACCTTTACCGCCGTGAGCGATGTGCAACTCGTTGCCCATGATTGTTTCGCCTGCCGCCGGACGTTTATCGGCGAGCACTACAATATCCATGTTGCAACTACCAATAACAACAATGCGATTCATAATAACTCCTTAATCAGCCTCTGCCCTGACTGGGACTAAAAATGGATATCGTTTATTTTTATACACAAAAATTACGGTGGTTTATACAGTAAAGTGTATATATAAATATAATCGATAACCGCATAGGCGTTTACTTTCACATATCTATTAGTATAACTTAATCATTTATTAGTATAGCGTAAATACAGAACTTTATCTATATAAATAACTATAAAAATATGGGAATAAGAAAAGGTATATTCAAAATCTATAGTACATGAGTAAAAATGTACCGATTAGATTTTTGGATATACCTCGGTGAAAATGTTATTTTATTGTTTGCGAACAAGCTGATGAGCTCGAAAAATTATAATCCATTTAGTATATTTACATAATCTTGGCGTTGATCAAATATAGAGATTAAATAAATCGTTTTCGTTTTTTCTACAACTGTATAAATTATAATAAGTTTTTCTAAAATCAATATTCGGAGGTCATCGTCTTTAAGTGATCTAATTTTAGGGATAGTACCCATATATGGATGGTTCGCAAGATTCAAAATAGAACTTTGAATCGTTTCTTTGACTTGAATAGCTTTTTCCTGTGAGAACTGCATAGCTATATATAGTATTTGTTGATGCAGCTCTTTATTAAATTTTTCAGTAGGAATGATTGCGTAGGTTTGGGCTTTCATATCGTTAACCCATTTGATCTAGCATTCTATCAATACTGCTGAAAGTTTCGTCAAGTGTAGTGGTACGACCTTGAATGATATCGTTTTGCCCTTCTACAAGAGAGGACAGTAATTCTATTTTTGACTTTAACATATTATAAGTATTATATCCGAGACTGACCGTATCACCACGACCATTTACAGTAATTATAGCAGCCTCATCTTTTAGTTGTAGGGATTTAGAAATTTCAGGATATTTATTTCGTAAATCAGAGGATGGTCGAATTGTTTCACGTAATATTCCCATAGTTATCTCCTTATAGTTTTAAAAGAATTAGTTCATCTTTTTTTATACTATAATTATATCATTTAAACGATATAATTATAGTATAAAAAAATATATGAGATATTTAATTCAAATGGGGTTAACTAGATACTTTAATCATAAAATGATATATAAAAAGACAATCTTCAAGCGCATTGAAGATTGTCTTATATTAGTATATAGGATTTTCTCTTTTTACTAAATATATATTTATATAGTTATATATTAGTGAAAGCTTGGTTTGTCGTAGTGTGTGCCTGGTTCGCCAATACCGATGCTTGCGCGGTGGAATGGTGTTTCATCATCTACATGTAAGATGTCGAAGATGGCTTTTACTACAGCTTCGCGAGTAACTTGAGCATCGTTGAATTGAGCCCCTTCAGGGATGAGCTCGTAATTTGTATTTTCTGGATCATTATATAGCCATGTGAGGCGCAAGATTGTGTAGTTTAAGTTGGACTCGCGCAATACATTTCGTGCTTGGCGTTCGCCTTGTACATAGCTAATCGGTAAGTTGTCGAAGGTCCATTTTTCAAGTGCTGCTGGGAATTCACCAGAGAGACCAGCCATGGAAAGGCCGATAACGCGGCGTACATTTTTGCGACTCAATGCTTTCACGATGGATGCCATATCACTACCAGCCTCCATGGCACCTACGAAAACGATTTCAGCATTTGTTACAGCTTGCTCTAATTTTGCAGGATTTTGGAAGGAGCCCTCGATGACAGTAACTCGTTCATGTTCCAAGATTTCTGGATGTAAACGCGTGGATAATTGGCGACCATATAATGTAAGGTGCATGTCTGTATATGTTAATAATGTAGCGGTTAACTTCTGTGCAATCTGGCCAGCGGCCCCTAAAATAGTAATATATTTGTACATATAGACCTCCTATGTCCCGGGCATAAGTATTTATAGGCATTATATCACAACTATATGACAAGAAAGTGAGAATAACAATTTAATTAATAGCTAGAATTTCTTTTGTTGTTTTTAGTTGCGCAAATCGATTTCGCCAAATCTTTTCTTTGTAAAAGGATAGGATTTTATCTGCTGGTAGATGCTCATTATCAAAGGTTGAGATAGCATCTTCGACGATGGTGATTTTATAACCATATTCAAAGCCTACTTTCACAGATGTATCAATGCAAAATTCCACTTGCATTCCTACAAATGTTAAATCGGTAATATTTTTTCGGTTTAAATATTCCTTTAATTCAGTGTCCTTGAAGATGCTATTGTAATATTTATTGAAAATCTTTTCGTTTTCTTGAGGCTTTAATTCGTGATAGACTTGCCAATTATCACTACCCATTGCTAATAAACCTTCATCTTCAGAATGTCTCATAAAAATTACTTCTATATTTTGATCTCTGAAATGTTGAATGATTGCTTTTGTATTTATGATAAAATTTTTTGTATCGACAGGATTTTCTTTAACTAAGCCTTCTTGTATGTCGATTACGATTAATGCTTGTGCCATGATGTATTTCCTTTATTAAAAAAATAAATTATATGTATTACGTGAATGTAATTAGAATTTATTATATTAGTTATTAAATTATTGTCGATTTCTTCGTATATAAGTATCTATGACATTATATAACAAGTATATAACAAGAAAAGGAAGAAAGCAGTATCATATATGTTGATAGTAATTTTAAGAAATGTTGTAAAAATCTGATGTTGAATTTACATGATAATTTAACTACAATAATGATAAGATATTAGAAAGATGAGTGTTATATCACTAAAGTATTTTGGAGGTGATAGTATGCCAAATATAAAACCTATTTCAGATTTACGTAATTATTCTGAAGTTTTACGTGATGTTACTATAGATAGTCCCGTATTCTTAACTAAAAATGGTAGAGGTAGATATGCAATTATGGATATTCAAGATTATGAACGTGTAATGGCTACTATAAAACTTATGGGGGCTTTAGAGACAGGTCGTAAATCTGGTGAAGAACGAGGCTGGATTTCATCAGAGCAACTAAAGAGTGAATTGGGGATTTAATTATGAATAATCAAATTAGCTATGCACCAAAAGCACGAGAAGATTTGCTAGAAATAAAATCTTTTATAGAAGAAGAAACCGGTGATATTGAGCTAGCTAAGAAAACCGTTTCGGATATAGTGACTACGAATGACTCGTTGAGTATATTTCCAGAAATGGGGCAGCGATTATTGATTAATTTAGAAAGTAAAATTGAATACAGATATTTACTTTGTCATAATTATTTAAGCTTTTACCGTTATTTAGATCGGACTATCTATATTGATAGAATATTAAACAGTAGACGTGATTATCTTAGAATACTATTAGATGAAGTACATTAGTTCTTAAAGCACTATCGTTAATCGATGGTGCTTTTTTATGGGCTTTACTTAAAGTCCTTTGATAAAGTCCCGTCTTTCACAAATCCTCGAAGAGTGATACAATATAGATTATATATTCATTTTTAGAAAAGAGGCTATTATGGAACGGATTCAAGATCTTGTGTACACACATGTGCAGGGTGGCCAGTTTAGATGGGTCACTGTCAGCACATTGATGCTCGCATTGGGCACGATATTGCATTTGGTGAGCCCTAGTGTGGCTGGGGTAACGCCAAACTGGACGATTGCTACGTATTGCGTAGCTATTTTATTGACTCGTCCAAGTTTGAGTCAAACGTTGGGGATTGGCCTTGTGGCGGCTCTCATCAATGTTTTGACATCTAAGTCAGCATTCCCTTACGGTAACTTATTGTCTGAACCAGGTGGTGCTTTGACAGCAGCTCTCGTGACGCGCGCTATGTTGTCCGTGAAGTTCCGTAAAATTGGTGGCTTTGATTTAACGCCAATCCTATCTGGCTTCTTAGCGACTGTTGTATCTGGCGGTATCTTCGTTACCATTTTGTGGAAAGTGTTGGGCTTGCCAGACAATGTATATATGTATGGTATGTGGCCGATGGTTCTTATCGTAGGTGCTTTGAATGGTGCCATTACGCCAATCTTGTACATTCCGGCGCAACGTCTATTCTCTAAACGCGGTATGTTGCCGAGTGCAGAGGAATTGGGCTCCGATCACAGTCATTTGACAATCTTGCCTGAGCGCCACGCTAAGATTTCCATTGAACACGTAAATTACTACCATCCTAAGGCGACGACGCCATCTCTTGAAAACATCAATCTCGATGTACATGATGGTGACTTCTTAGTGGTAACAGGTCCTGCCGGTTGTGGTAAAAGTACCCTTTGCATGGCCATGGTTGGGGCTGTACCTAAATTCTACGGTGGCCGCCTTGAAGGCATGGTGTTCGTAGATGGTAAAGCGACTACGCAAATGGAAATTCCAGAGCTAGCGAACCATATCGGTGTGGTTCTTGCTGATTACGATACACAACTCGTAACGATGACAGTTCGTGAAGAAGTGGCCTTTGCCATGGAAAACCGCGGTTATGACCGTGACACCATTAAAGCACGTTCTGAAGAGGTGTTTGCACAAGTTGGTCTTATCGGCTTAGAAGATCGCAAAATTACTAGTCTATCCGGTGGTCAACGCCAACGTTTGGCGATTGCTTCCGTATTGGCTACGAACCCAACGGTTCTTGTTCTTGATGAACCAACGAGTTCCCTCGACCCAGATGGGACTGCCGAATTATATCGCTCGTAGGTGATTTGAACAAGAAACACGGTATTACCGTTGTCGTTATCGACCATGACTTACATGCTGTATTGCCGTATGCAAACCGCATGGCTCTCATGGTGGATGGCTCTATTGCTTGTGATGACGATGTGCCAACTACGCTTCGTTACATGTACGAACACAATATTCACGTTGATGCGTTGCCATCCGTGTTCACTACGTATATGGAACTTGAGCAAGCGGGCTTCCATAGCGATGAGCCTTGGCTTAGCATCGAGTCTGCTATCAAGGGCTTGCACCAAATTGAAATGGCTCATGCCATCCAAACTGAGGTGCATGGTGAAAGCAACTCTGCCAATAACCAAACAAATACTACTGTAGTAGAAGATAGAAAACCTATTCAACGCGTTGATGATGTACAAGGAAAGGACGGTGGCGCTCATGCTTAAGGTTGAAAATATCCGCTTTGGCTATGTGCCATCCGTAGACATCTTCCGTGATGTGACTTTCACCATCGAAGGGGGCGAATATATTGCCATCGGTGGCCGCAATGGTTGTGGTAAAACGACCATCACTCGTTTGCTCGTTGGGCTTGAAAGGCTAGCGAAGGCCGTATGTACTATAACGGCACGGATATTACGTCTATGCCGCCATCTAAACGTGGTCAATTTATTGGTTATGTATTCCAACAACCAGATCGTCAAATGTTCAGACCCACAGTAGCTACAGAGGTTGCTTTCGGTCCTGAATCACTAGGTCGCACTAAATCCGAAGTGAAACGCATCGTTGATGAAGTGTTGGAGCGTACAGGTATTGCTCACTTACGTGACGCTTATCCTCCAACATTGCGCCGCGGTGAAAAGCAACGCGTTGCTATTGCTTCTGCACTAGCAATGCAATCTAAAATCCTCATCCTCGACGAACCAACAAGTGGTCAAGATGGTAAGGAAACTAAAGAGTTGTTAGCTCTATTGCGTCAACTTAATCAAGAAGGCATTACAATCCTTCTCATTACACATGATATGGAAATCATGGCTAGCGAATGTAGCCGTGCACTCATCATGGGTAACCAAACCGTTGCCTTTGATGGCAGTCCAGAGGAATTATTCAAGAAGTCTACGGACGAATTGCAAGACCTAGGCCTTACAAAACCGCCAAGTGTGGAACTTTCACTAGCGGTACCATCCCTCGGTTATTGTAAATCCATGGATGAATTGAAATCTAAGTTAGTGGCTCAGTTGGGCGGAAAGTAGGAGGGACATATGGAACGTTTAGTACCGTTAACAAAAATCTTGATGACCCTCGTTGTATCCGTGTGGGCCATCCTATTACGCGACTGGGTATCTCTATTGGCTTTAGTCGTTGTAGAGCTGGGTGTATTGTTTGTAGCTGGCTTGCTATTTAAACAACAAAAAGCCGTATTAGCATTGACTAGCTTTGCCGTATTCCTTGGGATTATCCAATTCCTCGGTAGCGGCGATGTAACATCTGCCATCGTATCCGGCTTGCGTATGCTTGCCATGACACTTGTATTCATTTGCTTGTTGGCAACTACAAAATTGCAAGACCTTACAGCAGCGCTCGTAACACAATGCAAAATTCCTTACGAATATGCATTTATGTTTACCGCAGCACTACGCTTTGTGCCTGACTTCATCGCTGAAAGTCACGCTGTACAAGAGGCACAAGCGTGCCGTGGTTTATCCTTAGAAGGCAACTTCTTGAAGCGCATGAAATCTTACGCATCTGTTATCCAACCATTGCTTTTAAAATCCTTGGGCCGCTCCGAAACAATGGCGCTATCCCTAGAACTACGTGGCTTTGGTGGACCTACACATAGCTTTGCAGCGTCCGTAGGATTGAAAACTATGGACTATGCTGTGATTGGTGCTTTGATTATTATTACAGTACTTTTTATTTCTAGTAGTTTAATCTTCTCATATATTTACAATTTACAATTAAAACTTAAATACATAAACTGAGTGGTAAAAATTGATGTTTTTTTACCACTCAGTTTTGTTAGTATTGGGGATATAGAAGTAAAATATGCAATTTTTACTTCTTAAAAATGCAGAAATGTGAAATGGTATGTACTACGAACAGTTCATCCTTTTCTTGCGTATGTGGGCTCTTTTTATATATTATGTTAAATAGAAATAATGTTTTTTAGGATATCCACAATTTTGAGGAATACTTATGAGTGAATTAGTAATACGACCAATTACAAAGGATGACATCGCATCTTGTTTAGATATTTACAATTACGAGGTTGTAAATGGCGTAGCCACCCTTGATCTTGAGCTGCGAACACTAACAGAGTGGCAGGAGTGGTATGAGGCGCATCAAACATCTGAGCACTGCATTTTTGTAGGGCTTATGGACGATATTGTAGTAGGCTATGCATCGCTTTCACCATATAGAACAAAGGATGCTTTCAAAAGTACTGTCGAATTATCTATCTACATTCATCAAGGGTATCGCGGCAAAGGTGTGGCGTCTAAATTGATGGCCCATATATTAGAATATGCGAAGAAAATGGAAACATTACATACGGTGGTATCTGTTATTACGGCGGGAAATGCGGCAAGTACAGCATTGCATGAACGGTTTGGCTTTACCTATTGTGGTCTAACACCGCAAGTTGGTTTCAAACATGGAAAATATCAGGATACCGAAACATACGCATTATTGGTATAATAAAACGTAGATAATAATATAATAATAATACATATATAAATTAGGAATATTAATTAGATACATTAAATAGACACATTAATTAGATACATTAATAATGTAAAGATGATAGATAAGGGTTCGCTACGGGTTAGGGCGAATAGGGTGATTGAATGAACATGAAAGATGAACGACAGTTCGTTGGCTATAGTAAGTATCGCAGCCGACTTGTAGACGGTCATGTGCATACAGAATTGTGTCCCCATGGTAGTGGCGATCGCACTGCGTTGATGATTGAAAAGGCCATCGAGTTGCGTATTGAAAAGGTGTGCCTCACTGAGCATGCCCCATTGCCTGCGGGCTTTGCTGCTGAGTACGGCGGCGACAAAAAGGCTTATAACACGGCGTCTTTGAAATTGAATCAAGTAGATTCCTATCTAGAATTAGGCCGTCAATTGCAACGTGCTTATGGCACGCATATCGATATCTCCCTCGGCTTTGAAGTGGATTACATTCCAGGCTTTGAGACGGATATTCAAGAGTTCCTCGATCGCTACGGTCCGTTGACGGATGACAATATTTTATCTGTTCACTTTATGGAAGGCGTTAATAATGCCTTTTATTGCTTAGACTATAGCCCTAAAGAATTTGAGCGTGGCTTTGGTCCGTGGATTCAAAAGCAATATGAGTTATATTACAAATATTACTCCACTGTGCGCCAAGCCATACGTGCTGACCTCGGTGAATATACGCCAAAACGAATTGGTCACTTTGATTTGATCAAGAAATACCAACACCACTTTGGCTTTGAGCATCACTTGGATCGCCGCAATGCGCAGGTAGTAAGCGATATCTTGCATATTATGCGCGTACAAGGGCGAGAACTAGACTACAACATGAGTGGGTTCTTTAAACCAGACTGTCGTGAAATGTATCCAAGCCGCTTCATCCAAGGCATGGCTGCTGTTATCGGTGTGCCATTTGTGCTTGGCTCTGACGCACATAGCGTGGCAGACATAGAACGCGTTTGGGGATAATAACAGAAGGTCTATACTTGGCTCCGTTCTTTGTAACAGGTGGGTGAAAGTATAGGCCTTTTTATATATTACCGTGATTTAGATGCACAGAATCGTTTAGTATGATAGGAGATAATATGAATTATAGTGCTGCAACATATATAATAATTTGCGTATTTATCATATACTTATTCGATGTTTTTAAAGTGCAGTCTTTTCGATTAAACAATATTGATCTAAAGAAGAGTGTAGTAATTAAAATTTTTCAGTTAATAAAAGGTCTCGCTGTAGTAGCATATACTGTAATTCCTTGGGGACATACTTTGTGGGGGACAAGAGTATTCGCAGTAATCTTTTTATTGGCAGTATTAGGTGATATTTATTCTAGAAATAAAGTTGCTAAAGCGGTTACAGATTTATCGGCTTCTGAAAAAGAACGTTTATGTCGTTCTGCTAACATGCTTTATCTTTATTTCATTCCGTATATGCTAGTCTGTATGACAGTAATTATTTTTATGAATTTTTAATGTATTAGCTGATCAGGCATTTTAGAGGAATAGAACGTATGGAGATAATACTTAAAAATCCTAACCCTTATTATGTTTATTGGTATACTCTATAATAGTAGACAACGCAAGAAGTATGATGAATGGAAGGAAAAGGAAAATCAAGCCATATATGATTTGGGACAAATTTTGGTATGTGACAGAGCACAAGCTAAGTTTGTAATCGATCAACTAGGACGTCATGCAGTACCTATTGATGTGGTAGTTGAGCCCATGTCTGTTGTCTCTATCCATGGTGAAAGCATGAATGGCTATGCCTTTTCTTATAATGAATTAAAAGGCTATTTTACTTTAAATGATAAGTTTGAGATAACAAATTTGATTTATAATGATGTAGATCTTCTACATCAGGGTGTGTTTGCCCTATAATCTCAATACATTGTCCCAAGTGGCCGCAGAGGCAGCCTTCGATGATCAAGCGTTCTTGGCGAGAACAGTATCTCAAAATGCAGAGGAACGAGCTAAATGGGAGGCTCTATTTGATGAGCTAGGAATTCACTATTACAAGAGCGAAGCGAATTTTATATTCTTTGAGGCTCCTGATGCGGATGCAGATGGCCTCGCTGATGCATGGCTAACAGAAGGATACCAAGTGCGCCGAGGTCAACGAGACAGTTGGTTGCGACTTACTACTCCAATGGCTCAAGATGGAGATGTAATGCGGCATATATTAAAACAATTCATGAATTAATCATTAAGAATATATCACTTACACTAATTATTTAAGCGTTTTGATATCGAATTTCATTCTATAGAATGGAGTTTAGCTTTTACGCAATCTATAGGCAGGACTTTCTTTTTTCTTTGACGAATATATATATCGAAAACAACGTGAATGCGTGAATGTTTGAGCCCTAGTATGTTCTCTAGGGCTCATTAAGGCGGTTGAAAGGAGTTTATTATGATTGCCATTATAGATTATGACGCAGGGAACACATTTAACGTCCAGAAAGCTTTTGCCTACATCGGCCTCGATGCAGTGCTAACAGCGGATCCTGAGGTTATATTAAACGCTGATGGCGTTCTCTTGCCAGGTGTAGGCGCGTATGCATCGGCAGTAGCGGTTCTAAAAGAGCGCGGCTTAGTCGATGTACTTCATGAAGTAGTAAAGCGTGAAATTCCACTATTAGGCATTTGTTTAGGTATGCAATTATTATTTGAGGAATCCGAAGAGTACGGTCCGACTCCAGGTTTAGGTCTTATTCCTGGCAAAGTAAAAGAAATTCCTCGCGATCTTGGTCTCAGTGTACCTCACATGGGCTGGAACAAGAATGTAGTTCATCATCAAGATAGTCCATTTAGTAATGTAGACGATCAATATACCTATTTCGTTCATTCCTATTATGTAGATACAGATCCTGAATATATCATTTCCACAGCTAACTATGGTATCGATGTACCTGGTGTAGTTGAACGTGGCAGAGTATATGGAATGCAATTCCATCCTGAAAAAAGTGGTATCGTAGGTCTGAATTTGTTGCGTACGTTTGGTAATATTACAGAAGCTTACGCAGACTCAAAAAAATAGGAGGACGACTGAATGTTAGCAAAACGTATTATCCCTTGCCTTGGTGTGGCGAATGGCCGCGTACAGAATGGCGTACAATTCCGTGATATGGTTGACGCAGGGGATCCAGTAGAATGTGCAGAACGTTATGAAATACAAGGCGCAGATGAGCTTGTATTATTAGATATTACGGCCACAACAGAGGGTCGTAAAACTTTCACAGATATGGTTCTTAAATCCTCTGATAAGGTATTTATGCCACTTACTGTTGGTGGTGGGATCACCTCTGTTGAGGATATGACGGCTCTTATGAAAGCTGGTGCTGATAAGATTTCCATTAATACTGCCGCTTTGGCTAATCCATCCCTTATTACAGAAGGGGCTAAAAAGTTCGGTAACCAAGGCATCGTTGTATGTCTTGATGTAAAATATAATCCTTTTGAAAAGGTTTGGTACGCTTACGGTCATGGTCAGACAGGTGAATCTGGACAGCGTAGAAATGCTCTTGAATGGGCAAAAGAAGCGGTAGAACGCGGTGCAGGTGAGTTATTGGTTACAAGCATCGACAGACATGGCACAGGCATTGGCTTTGATATTGAATTATACCAAGCGTTAGCCGAAGTAGTAGATGTTCCTGTAACAGCTTTCGGTGGTGCAGGTAATGTACAGCATTTTGTGGATTTATTTACAAAAACGAATGTAACTGGTGCCCTTGCTGGCGTATTGTTACACAATAAAGTGTTAACTATAAAAGATATTAAGAAGGCTCTCCACGAAGCTGGTATCGTGGTAAGACTATAGATATAAACTATTTTTCTACACTTATTAAGGCATTCTCCTATGTGGAGGATGCCTTTTTGTTATGTCTTTAAGTTATAGAGAGCTTTCAAAATGACTAAATAGTAGTTGACACTCTCGTGATTAGTTATACAATGAATGTGTAAGTACTAACATTTTTACAAGCCAAAGTGGCATGGAAACATAAGTTTTTATCAGAAATTTCATATACACCATGTCACGAAACAAATGGAGGTGTTTATATGGTTATGAATGGTATTTACTTAGTTATTGCCTCCGCGTGTATTCTGATTTTAGCGTACCGCTTTTATGGGGCTTTCATAGCGGCTAAGGTGTTGACCTTGGACCAATATCGTCCGACGCCGGCTATGATTCACAACGATGGTCACGATTACGTGCCAACTAACAAATGGGTAACCTTTGGTCATCACTTTGCGGCTATTGCAGGTGCAGGCCCGCTCGTAGGCCCAGTTATTGCAGCCCAGTTCGGGTATTTGCCTGGTGCCTTATGGATCCTTATCGGCTCTGTATTAGCCGGTGCTGTACATGACATGGTTATCTTGTTCGCTTCAGTTCGCTATGACGGTAAGTCAATCGCGGATATTGCGCGCGAAGAAATCAGTAAACTAGCTGGTTTCGGTGCTATGCTTGCTACCTTGTTCCTATTGGTTATTACCCTCGCTGGTATGGCCGTAGTAGTAGCGAACGCATTGCATAACTCTCCTTGGGGATTCTTCTCCGTATTCGCTACAATTCCAATCGCTATTTTTATCGGTATTTATTTAAAATGGTTGCGTCCTGGTAAAATCCAAGAGGCTACTATCATTGGTGTAGCGTTAATCTTCGTAGGCATTATCTACGGTCCTAACATCGCGGCTAGCGAATATGCTTCTTGGTTCACATACGACTTGCAAACTATTGAAATCATGCTTGCTGTGTATGGCTTCTTTGCAGCAGCATTGCCAGTATGGTTATTGCTCGCTCCTCGTGATTATCTATCTACATACCTTAAAATCGGTACAATTGGCGCTTTGGCTCTCGGTATTATCATCGTAATGCCTGAAATCCAAATGCCAGCTGTTACTCCATATATCTGGGGTGGCGGTCCTGTATTGAAAGGTTCTGTATTCCCTTACATCTTCATTACTATCGCATGTGGTGCGTTATCTGGTTTCCATACAGTAATTGCTACAGGTACAACACCTAAAATGCTTACTAATGAAAGAGAAATCTTACCTATCGGTTATGGTGCGATGTTAACAGAAGGCTTCATCGCTATGATGGCGTTGATCGCAGCTACTGCATTGCATCCAGACGATTACTTTGCTATTAACTCCACAGTAGAATCCTTTAAAGCGTTAGGTCTTCAAGTACATGAATTGCCAGCATTGTCCGCAATGGTTGGGGAAGACTTGATGCACCGTCCTGGTGGCGCCGTATCCCTTGCAGTAGGTATGGCTCATATCTTCTCCAGATTGCCTAACATGGATCACTTGATGGGTTACTGGTATCACTTCTGTATCATGTTCGAAGCCTTGTTCATCATGACTTTGATCGATGCTGGTACTCGCGTAGGTCGTTACTTGCTTCAAGAATTATTAGGTCATTTCCATCCTAAATTCAACGACCAACATTGGGCTCCTGGCGTATATGGTTGTGCAGCTTTGATTTGTATCTTGTGGGGCTACTTAGTTCTACAAGGTAACATCGGTATTATCTGGCCTCTATTCGGCGTATCTAACCAATTATTAGGTACTATGACATTGGCTGTAAGTACTACTGTTATTATGCGACTTGGCCGTAAACGCTATGCATGGGTTACAGGTATTCCATGTATCCTAATGGCCATCGTTGCGATTGCTGCAGACTTTGAAAACGTATTTAACAGTTATATCCCAGCTGGTAAATGGATTCTAGTAGCATTCAGTGCTGCTATGTTCCTCATGATCCTTATCGTATTAGTAGAAGCAGTCCGCAGCTGGATTCGCTTGTCTGACATTCCTCAAGACTATCGCACTCAAGAAGAAATTGAAGCTGAAAGCCTTGTAAAATATAGTAAACAAGCAAAAGCATAATATCTTAAAATTTAAACAGAAAAGACGAGGTTTAACCTCGTCTTTTCTATTTCCCTTTCCTAGATAATGCTTCATAGCCTTATTATTAGCATTTAGAGAATGTTTTATTTTGATTGGACATCTTTATAACTAATGTTATGAAAAGGAGAGCCTATACCGGATAAGCGACTTAGCTCGCTTTGGAGCGAAGAAGATATAGGCTCTCCTTTTCAATCTAAATGTAGTAATATAACGAGACCAATCAAAATAAAACTTACATCTTCAACGTGATATAATAAGGCTATGAAACATTACATGCGTTCTTATTGGACAAAATATAAACAATTGTATAAGAAAGGCCTTAAAGGCATTGCTGCTTTTCTTGCCATAGGAGCCATCGTTTTCTTTGTACTTGCCACTATTGCTAGTCGCGGGATGGGCGTTATCTTTAATGAGGTTATGGCCCGTCAGACTATGATGCGAGGGACCGTAACTGTGGAAAGTTTATCTGCTACACCTTGGGGGACACTATCCTTTACTGATTTAGTATGGACGGATCCAGATGGACGGAGATTAATAACGGTTCCAGATGGTAAGATACGAGTTAACATGTGGGACGTGGTGACACGTAACTTCAAAGCGTCTGCTATTAATGGTATTGAGCTAAACGATGCGGTCATCGTTGTCGATTTGGACGAGAATAATCGGCTGGATTTCGTTCCACCCTCACCAGATGTAAAGAAACCTCTTAATGAGGTCGAACCGCGTCCTAAACCACCGAAAAAGACTACACAGGAACGACAAGAGGAACTAGGTAAAAAAGTACGTAACTTTAATTGGCAAGGGCAACACTTAGATCTTAAGATTAGACTTAGAAATAGCCAACTAGAGGTATTTAACAGAAATCGTCACTATGTGATGAAAGATGTAAATGCACGGATTGATCTAGATAGCAATCGTGCTATACACATCGATATGGAGACGGGCAAATTTGGTGGCACTGCTATTGGTAATGGTCTCGTTTTAAAAGGTCGGGTAGACTTAAAAGATGTGCTAAAACATCGTATGCCTCAGCTAGATTTACAGTTTGATGTAAAAGGTGTAGACCCATCATCCCTTGGTTTCGGTGAGAATATTCACGATGCCATGACCTTGCTTACAAAGGTAACAGGCGATTTTAATAGACCTTTTGCGAAAGGTCGCGTGACGATGCCTATATTGCGAATCCCTGCATTGACCTTTGATAATGTAGTAGGCGACGTGACATACCAAGATGGGATCTTGAACTTTTCTAACGTCAATGCCAATGTGTTCAACGGGAAACTAGAGGCGAAAGGTGTTTATAATTTGGATACTCGTGCCTATACGATTACTGGCATAGCAAAGGATTTAGACAGTAGTGTAGCCCTTAAAACACCGGAGTTCCTCGTTCCTGTATCGGCTAATTTGAACTTTAAAAGCGAAGGTATGCCTCGCGATATGGAGGTATGGGGTAATTTCTGGTCTGGTGATGGACACTATATGCTCATACCGATCCAAAGCATTACTGGGAACTTTCACAATAAGGGGCGGCATCTGTCCTTTAGTGATGTGAAAGTAAATACGAAGATTACTACGATTTCGACGAATGCATTGAGAATTGATGATGGACAGCTTACGATGGGTCCGCTCAATATTACGTCCCACGGGGGCAGTAATTTTATCATCTATGATGAAGACTCATTTGATGAGCTAGATGAGAATATGGACCGAATTAAAGAGGGCATGAAGCAAGCTAGTGAAAATAGTAAGCGTGCCTCGGAATCGGCTAAAGGTCTTAAAGACGTCAGGATTCCTGACGATGTAAAAGGATCTATTAAAGATTTGAAACGACAAATGGATTCTGTAAAAGATAGCGTTGAAAGTATCAAAATTAATTGATAAATGAAATATAAATGATGTTTACAATCTTTCATTGGGTGTTTAAGTGATAGGTTTATAATGACTCTCTGTTATCAGAATTTTTGATAAAATACATTTTAGTATTCACGGAGGTTTTTATGAAAGTATCAAAACAATTCTCTATCGTTTTGGCTGCATCTGTACTTGCATTAGGTGTTGCTGCACTAGCACCACAACAAGTAGGCGCTTCTTATGGCTATAAATATACTGATTCCCAACGCCCACCAGTATCCACTCCAACAGGTTATGTTAACCCAGCTATGGGCTCTACTGTAACAGTTACAGATCCTGCACCTACTACTAATACAAACAAACTTACAGCACCTGTAACTAATAATAAAAATGTAACTATTGAAAGCGTTAACACTACTAATGTGGCTCCTAAATATTCTGATTACAATGATATTGCAGCATACTCTGTAGCAATGGCTGATTATTCATGGCAAAGATTATGGCTATTTATGGCAATGGTAATACATCACTTAACCGTTATGGTTTTGGCAAATAATTAATTTTGAAATAGTTGTTTTTAGTTACTTTTACAGAATTAAAAGGTCCCTTATGGACTGTACACCCTAAGATTATATCTAATGGGGGAGCAGTCCATTGGGGACCTTTTGTTGTATGCCTAGGGATTAGCGATCTAAGCCATTTCGACGTTGGTATTCGGATTTTTTATTAGACTCTGTATCGCCTGTTGTTGTATCTTTAGCTAACGAATTTTTGATTTTAATAAGCGGTTTTTCAGTCGCTTTTGGATCTACTTTCTTTACATCCTTTTGGGATGGCGGCAAGAAGGTGCTGAGGTCGTTTTTGTGAGATACCTCTGTATTTGTAGTAGATGCCAATTGTGCACGTTGAGGGGCGATGAAGATTTCATCTTTTGTAATATTTACTTGGTTCAATAATAATTTGAACACTTGTGGTTTTACAAAGATAGTGCCGTCTACCTTACGTGCTGCTGGCAAGAAGGATTCAGATGTATCAAGGTTGATAACCTTTAATTTGCCGTGGCGGATAACATCAGCAGAGCCTGGTTGGATCGCTAGCGTAGCGATGTTCATGTCTACTAATGCTGTTTTAGTAGGCTCGTCCCATGCTACTTTATACCCCAACGCTTCAGATACTTGGCGCAATGCTACGAGCGGTTGACCATCTACATAGATTACATTTTGCTGACCATTAATAGGCTCAACAACCTTGCCATCTACATTGATGTGATGAGCAGTCGTAACAGATGCTGGCTTTTCAAGATTCATAGCGGGACCTGGACTCTCCATGCCAATAGCCGCCTGTGCAGGTTGTACCGTGCCAAATGTGAAAGCTAATGCACTAACGGCAATGCTAGATAAAATAAGCTGTTTTAATTTCATAAGTGACCTCCATAAGGTGTTATATTGTTCTGAATAGATTAACATTACCAAATGTATATGAAAAATTTTTATTATAAACTTAAATTTTATACAATTCATATAAGAGTATATCTGGTACAAACTTTATATCTCAACCTACGATTAATAATGTTAATATAATAGTAGATATTGATTTTTTTCTCATGGTGGAAAAATATCTACTGACACATAAACATATATGGATTAATAATGAAAGGAGTAAACATAATTATGAATAGATTAAATGAAATGAGAAGTTATTTATCTATGAATGAAGAAATTGAATTTTTCGTATAAAGGGTTAGAATGTTTTATAACTCCTAATAATGTTGTTTGGGAATTTTTGGATTAATGATGAATGCGTCATTAAAGAGTCGGATTTAGATGTTTTTTTAACAATTCCCTGTTTAGAGGGGCATACAATAAGCGATATTTTTGCTAATGAGTTATATGATGAAAAAAATCTTTGTACATTTTTTTAATCTTTTTAGGAAAGGTAGATCCTTTGGGGGAAAAATAAAGCCACATTCTGCTGATTCTAAAAAAAGAAACTTAGTAAGGAATATAGATGATAGAATTAGAACCTATTAAACAGATAAAAAGTCCAAGTTCAGAAAAATGTTATAATTTTTTTGCTTTGCGATGTGCAAATTATATAATTATAAATGATAAACTTAATGGTCTAATTATTTTTGGATATGGATTGGAGCGAAGTTAATAGAATTTATATAGGCGAACAATTATTACTTATTGAAGCTATATATACAGATATGCTGAAAAAAACAGAATTGTATTTAAATTAGAGTCGTCTTTATGCTTTGTAGATATTGATACACATTTTGTTAAGTTAATACCTATTCCTAATAATATTAAGGAATTCTATTTTTATCAATTATACAAATTTAATGATGACATAATTTTTAATGCATACCAATAAAGGGGTAGTATCTTTGTCATTGGTTGATTATTCTGTTCATATTATAAATGAAGTAGCAGAATATGATGAAAAAAATTTGCATACGTTGTTTATGAAAGTGAAACAAAAGAGTCCTATTCTCATAATGGAAAAATTAGTTTGTTTGGATACAGATAATATAACTATATTAGATTATTTAAAAAAAGGTTCAGATTAAAAAAACCCTATTTCTGTTCCGTATTTTTGATGTATCTGTAACGGATAGATATGGTTTTAGCTATTGGAGAGGAACAATTACAGATTTTTCAACCTAAATGGAGATATAAAAAAAGTAAGATATTATCATATAAAAGACCGTGGTATGGTGAGCGGGCTGATATAGTTGGAAAAAGATGATGGACTCCATTTATATGTTATAACTCGTAATGATTTGGACGAATTAACAAGTCTTTCAGAGTATTTAATTCCGTTTGATAAGATGCCTAATCATATAATTTTTAATATAAGTGTTAGCGAATTATTGAGGTGAAAATATTTTTTTAAATTATTTAATTTAATCTTTTTGGTGTGGAATGATTTTTTTCCCTAGTAGGCATTACATTAATGCTTGTTATGGATCCTGAGGTTACTAGTGACGAGTTTTTGGATATACTTCTATGGTAGTGCTTATATTATTAGTGGAATATTTATGTTGGGATGGTACTTTATATATAAGCTCTTAAAAAAATGATTATATTTGAATTAATCTTAAGATCACGATCATTTAAACCCTATAGGACGTTATAGTCTAATCTTCAGTGATAAGTGTTACTGAATGATTTAGAACTATAGCGTCCTTTTTATTATCTAGTCATTTGTCGTGTAAAAGAATT